>OHDQ01000065.1_pt1 | contig 57735 bp, 54 predicted proteins | sample 1606421 | NCBI WGS metagenome assembly OHDQ01 (sample SAMEA3879589, study PRJEB24766) | human gut metagenome | biome: human-associated habitat; feature: feces | place: USA | collected 1985/1987
AGTATAACACAAGCCACTACTCTTAGCTACCTTAACCCACCGTCTAAAGCCAGTGTAAAGCCAGTGGGATTGCGGTAGCCTTTTTTCAAACTTAAAAGATATGCTGATTTGTGAAATGGTAGGGAGAGATCTGACACAGCAATTTCCGCCAAAACCTGACTACAAACGAGGGAGGCCTACCCTTGAAGTAGAGCACCTAAATGTCGGAAATCGATTAAAGGATATCTCATTCCAAGCTTATGAAGGAGAAATTCTCGGCATTGTAGGTTTAATGGGTGCAGGACGGACAGAACTAATGAAGACAATTTTTGGGGCATATCGCAAAACCTCAGGTACCATAAAAATTCGTGGTAAAAAAGTTCATATAAAAAGCCCTAGTGATGCTATTGATGTTGGTATCGCATACCTAACAGAAGATCGAAAAAAAGATGGTCTGTTTTTAGGGCTCTCTATCAAAGAAAATATTATATCAGCAAGTTATAACGCTTTTTCGCCCAGAGGTTTTATAAATGACAGCAAAGCAGAAAAAACCATTCTTGAGTATGTTCAAAAAATGAGTATTAAAATGCGCAATTCCACTCAGACTGCCGGAACTCTATCTGGAGGAAATCAGCAAAAGGTCATGGTAGCTAAATGGCTTTGTAATCATGCTAAAATTATAATTTTTGATGAGCCAACTCGAGGAATTGATGTAAAATCTAAATTTGAAATATACGAATTGATGTACGAATTAATAAAAAATGGCGTAACCATTATTATGATTTCTTCCGAAATGCCAGAAATTCTAGGTATGAGTGATCGCATCCTTGTAATGAATAACGGACGTATTTCTGGAGATTTCATGAAGTCAGAAGCTACTCAGGAGAAAATTCTCCAGTGTGAAATGATGGAGGTATAAGCTATTATGAAACAAAAAACCAGTCTTCTATTATCAAAAACAAAATTTAATATGCAGTTAATTATCACACTAGTTGGATTAGCATTACTAATGATATTTTTCTCCTTAAATACAAAAAATTTTTTAAGCCAACGAAACTTACTCAACATCGCTTTACAAACATCTGTTGCTGTTCTTTTAGCTATAGCAGAAACTTTTGTCATTATTACTGGAGGAATTGATCTTTCAATTGGCTCTATATCTGCTGCCTCAGGTATGATTGTAGCTGTATGCCTGAATCAAGGTGTTTCTGTTCCTATAGCAGTTAGTCTCGGACTCCTTACTGGAATTGCATTAGGGGCCTTCAACGGATTTACTGTAACTGTTCTTGGAATTGTACCTTTTATAGCTACTCTGGGTACAAACAGCATTATGCGTGGTTTAATCTATGTTATATTAAATGGTATACCTCTTTCTGCCTCTTCTGCAGGAGAAGCTTTTACATGGATAGGGCAAAGTAAACTTGGAGGTTGGCTTCCTTATCCGGTTTTATTTATGATAATCATTGCAACTGTAGCTGTAATAGTTCTTGCAAAATCCAGATTTGGAAGAACTATTTTCGCCATAGGAAGTAATGAAAATGCAGCATTTTTATCCGGTATAAAAGTAAAAATGACAAAATTTAAAGTATATCTTCTTTGTGGACTTTTATCCGCTATTGCAGGAATTATTCTTACCTCCAGAGTTGCCTCTGCTTCTCCAACAGCTGGTCAGGGAGATGAAACTTTTGCTATTGCAGCAGCTGTCATCGGAGGAGCCAGCCTTTCCGGTGGAAAAGGCAATATGCTTGGCACCATTATAGGCGCATTTATTATTGGAATTTTAAATAATGGATTAAATCTAATAGGGCTCAGTTCTTTCTGGCAGCAAGTTGCTGTTGGATGTGTCATTATTTTAGCTGTATTCCTAGATGTAATCCGAGTAAAATTTAAAAATAATTAAAAGAAGGAGAGGTACAACATGAAGAAAATGAAAAAATGGAACGGAATCGTATTGGCGGGGATTATGGCTCTTTCACTAATCGGATGTGCCAATTCTAACAACGAAACTCCTGCCGAAACATCCACTGCCGACAAAACAGAAACATTAGCTACTTCAGAAAAAACTATGACAATCGGACTTATTCCACAGTCTACCTTATTTGTATTTTATGACTATGTCCAGAAAGGTGCCACTGATGCTGCTTCAGAAGCAGGATATACCATAAATTACCAAGGTACAACAACAGATACCGATGGTACCGGACAAAGAAAAATTGTAGAGGATATGCTTGTAACAGGCATTGATGCTCTTGCTATTTCTGCCACTAATGCAGATGCTGTAAGTGATTTACTTCAGTCTTTGGATATTCCAGTAATTGCATGGGATTGTGGCCTTGATTCTTCTGTTGTAACAACAAGTGTATCTGTAGACCACTACAAAGCATCCAGCGCTGTTGCAGAATACATGATCCAAAATTGTCCAGATGGAGGAAAATTTGCTGTAATTTCAACTAATGCAGGAAATGCCGTTATTCAGCAACGCGAAAAAGGCTTTATGGATACCCTTACTAAAAAAGAAGGCTTTGAATGTATCGGTCCGTTCTATACAGATGGAGACTTAGAAAAAACAGCAAATACCACTCAGGATTTACTTTTGGAAAATTCGGATTTGAAAGGAATCTTTATGGTAAATGAAGGAACCACTGAGGGAGTATGTCAAACTATAAAAAATGAAGGAAGAAATGACCTTTTAATTTTTGGCTATGATACCTCAGAAGCATTGATCCAATATGTATATGACGGAGTTCTTCAGGGCATGGTTTCTCAAAATCCATATGGGCTCGGTTATAATTCTGTAAAACAGGCAATAGCTGCCGCTAATGGACAAGCAGAGTTTCCAGAATTTATTGAAAATGATTATGTTCTGGTAACTTCTGACAATATTCATGATGAAAACATTATAAAAATCCTTGATCCCCTCGGTTCTATGAATTTAAAATAATACGGAGGAATTTATGGAATTCGATCTTGTTATTGAAAATGGCCTAGTCGTTTTGGAGCAGGAAATTGTCCATAAAAACATAGGCATTTCTCATGGTAAAATAGCAGCTATCTTTGATTCAGAAAAATGGTCTGCAAAGGAGGTTTTTGATGCTTCTGAGTGTTATGTAATGCCTGGAGCCATTGATACTCACACACATTTTTTTGAACCAGGAGCTAATTACCGAGAAGATTTTTTTCATGGTACCCAAGCTGCTGCCAGCGGCGGATTTACCTGTATTATGGAAATGCCCAACAGTAATCCTGCTTCTACTACAAAAGAACACTTTTTATTAAAAAAAGAACTTGCACAAAACAGTTCTATTATAGATTATGCCCTCTGGGCAGGAGCAACTGCAGATAATTTTAACCATCTAGATGAACTAAAGGCAGAGGGCTGTATTGCATTCAAAGCTTTTACCCTAGATGCAGGTCCTACCTTTCCGTGGCTTAATCTGCAGCTGCAAATGGAAGCCATGAAAAAAACCAAAAAGCTACATCGAATTTTGGGATTTCATGCGGAAGATCCTGTTATTGTTACCGAACTCACCAAATATTATCGACAATATCCATGGAGCATAGAACTACAGGATAAGGCCCGTCCCTATTATGCAGAATTAGCCGCTATCAACCAGATTATCCTATTTTCTAAAGAAACAGGATGTCCTGTACATATTTGTCATCTTTCCATTCCTGAAGGTGCTGAATTAATCAAAAAGGCGCGGAAAGAGGGTGTTGATATCACAGTTGAAAGTTGTTCACACTACTTCCTTCTAAATTTAGAAAATGCTGCTTCTTTTGATACATATGCGCTAATTCAGCCACCTTTAAGAGATAAAAAACGCATGGAAAAAATGTGGAATTATCTTATGGATGGTACGATTGATTACCTTGCTACAGATCATGCCCCCTATCCATCTATTGATAAAGAACCGGAAACCGGAAACAAATGGGATGTCATTGGCGGTGCTCCTTCTATCGATACAGCTTTTCCTCTTATGTTTGATGAGGCAGTATTAAAGCGCGGTATGAGTCCTATTCAATTTGCAAAACTATCTTCTACAAATAGTGCTAAGCGTTTTGGTCTTTATCCTCGTAAAGGAAGTATCCACATTGGTTCAGACGGCGATATAACCATCGTAAATCCAAATCAGTCCTGGACTATTGATCGCAGAAATAGTTTCTCTAAAACAAAAAGTACCCGTTTTCCATATCAAGGTCGAACTGTAAACTGCAAAATAGTTGCCACATTTGTTCGGGGAAAAAAGGTTTATGAACAGGAACATATTCTGGCTGAAAACGGATATGGACAATTTATACAGCCTGATTATGGAGGTGAAATATAAAATGAATATTAATAGAGAACGATTATGGAACAGAGAACAGGAAATAGGCGAATTTGGCCGTGATCCAAGAGGTGGCATCAGTCGTTTTGCTTGGACATCTGAATATCGCAAAGCTAGCCTTCTCTTAATCAAATGGATGAAAGAAGCTGGTCTGACTGTCCGAATTGATACAGTCGGCAATATCTACGGAAGATATGAAGGTGAAGAAAATCTTCCGCCTGTTTTGACAGGATCTCATTTTGATACAGTGCCTATGGGCGGAAAATTTGATGGCTTGGCAGGCATAATGACCGCCCTTGAAGTACTTACTACTATGAAAGAAAATCATTTTCGTCCTAAACGACCAATTGAAATGATCGCATTTATCAATGAAGAAGCCAGTCAGTTTCTAGGCGGTCATTTCGGAAGTAAAGCAATTTGTGGAATGCTCCCTCATGATTTTGCAGAAACATCTTTTGATCGAAATACTGGAAAATCGATGAAACAGGCTATGATCGAATATGATATGAATCTGGAACCAGATAATTTTGAAGGTTCTCTTCTAAAAAAAGAAGATTATTTTGCTTTTATTGAACTTCATATCGAACAAGGCAAGTATCTCTTGAAACATGGATTGCCCTTGGCCGTAGTAGACGATATTGCCGGAATTCACCAGTTTTACATTACTTATCATGGAGAATCTGCTCATGCAGGTGGCATGGCTATGGAGGATCGCCACGATGCATTCGCTGCCGCTGCAGAAACCGCCTGCGAAATAGAACGATTAGCCTTGCAATCTGGCTCCACAACTCGAGGCACTGTAGGATATGTTCAGGTTATTCCCAATGAACACAATATTGTAGCGAATGAAGTTACCTTTTCCATAGATTTCCGCGAAGTAAATGATGATATCTGGACACAGCTTTATCAGGATACTGTTTCCTTTGCTGACAATCAATGCAAAAAACGTGGCCTAACATACGAAATTCGCTCTACTATTGGCACCGCGCCCTGCCATTGTCATCCAACACTAAAAAAGCTCATTGCTGAAAGTGCAGAAGAAAATAATATCCCATACATGCATATGGTGAGCTACCCGGCCCACGATGCCATGCAAATGGGACGTTTATATCCAATGGCAATGATTTTTCTGCGAAGTTCAAATAACGGCGTTAGCCATTGTCCTGATGAATATACAACTAAAGATGATTTAGCCAATGGCGCAGAAGTTCTCTATTCAACTATTAAAAAGCTTTGTATGATGGACAAAATATAATATGGAGATGGTAAACAATATGAAAGCTCAAAAAATTACAACTACAAAAGCCCCTGCCCCTGGCGGCTGGTATTCGCAAGCATTTCGGGTTGGTAATCTTATTTTCACTGCCGGAATCACTGCTCATGATCCTGCTACACAGCAACTCATTGCCCCTGGTGATATTGTAGCGCAAACAAGACAAATTCTGAAAAACATGGATCAAATTTTAAAAGAAGCAGGTTCTGATTTACAACATGTATTTAAAACTTTAGTATTTGTATCAGATATTGACCAATTTCAGATATTTAATGAGACATATAAAGAATTCTTTCCCGAAGATCCACCTGCTAGAAGTACTATGGAAATTGGAAAATTTAATAATGGTATGATGATTGAAATTGAAGCAATTGCAACCGTCATCGAATAATTAATACGGCACAGAGCCATGAAACAAAATGTTTATTTCATGGCTCTGTACCATGCTACCCTTTTTAGATACCTGCAACATTCTATTCTTTTCTCTTTAGGACCGCCTCCGCCATCCTGACTGCCCGAATTTCCATCCGAATTCCCCAGAACCAGCATTTCGCAACCCTGATTTTCCATGCACCTGCAGACAGATAATTCTGCATATAGTACAGCACACTTTCCTCTCTCAGACGCTGCCGTTCCAGTTCTCCCTGAAAGGATTTACTGATAGATACCGAATGCTCATGGCGATAGCTGCAGTTTAATAAAAGCACGCTTCGGTATCCTGCCTTCCGAAAACGCTGTGCCAGCACTGCCTCCTCCTGATAAAGAAAAATCCCCTCATCATATCCGCCGCAGGTCAGAAATTTCTTTCCGTCAACCAGAAAAAGAGAGCCGTGAACCGCATCTGTATACACGGCCTTTTTCCCTTGGAAACGGCGTTCCGGATACTCAAGAAACGGCCGGAACAAACGTCTGCTTACAGGCCCCATGGAAAGCAGCTCTCCCCAAAAGCCCCTCAAAGGCCAGGCATTTTTCTGGGTTCCGTACCGGGCATCCTCCATCCGGGCCGTCACCGCCGCCACATCCGGGTGGGATTCAAAAACATGAAGCATTTTCTTCAGACATTTCTCAGAAAACATCACATCCGGATTGGAGATCAGCACATAATCCGCCTGGTTTTCCCTTACTGCAAAACGGACTCCGGCATTATTTCCCTTTCCATATCCTCCGTTTTCCTCCAGAAATACCAGCTGGATTTTTTCATTTTCCCGGGCCAGCTGCTGAAGCCTCTGTCTGGAATCATCCTGAGAATGATTATCCACAAGAATAATATGTTCCAGACTCTCATATCCACAAATACTGTGAACCAGAGTCTCGACTGTATCTGCATCATTGTAATTTAAAATTACTGCATTGACCTTCATTTTTTCTCTTTCCTTTTTTCCCCTGCATGAGGCATTGTCACGCACATAGCCGCCGTCTGCACCCGGGAGCTTTTGAAAAACCGGTTTCTGACAATATTCTGGCACCGCCCGGCTACAGACTGATATGGAAGAGCCAGATAAGCCCGAAGAATCATTCTCTGCCGCCCGTCCAGCTGCTGCCAGAACATCTTTCCAAAGGCCCTGGCCTGCTCTATCATTTTCCGGTAATTCTCCTCTACCTCTTTCTGGCGGTTCAGCCGCTCTCTGCAGTCCTTCAGACTGCCTGACGCCCTGGCTCCCAGAACATTGTCCCCGTGCTGGCGATACTGGGAAAGAGCCTCCGGCACAAAATCAATCACACCAAAACAGGACGCTGTCAGCGCAATCCACCAGTCATGCATAAAACAGGATACCGGTTCCTTTTCCAGGAGTTTAAGCAGAGACCGGTTCATCATCAGAGCGCCCCCTGTTACCGGATTTTCCACCAGAATCTCCCCGAATGTACTTCTTGTGGGGTTGATGTGGGAATAGTGGAAAAAGCTGGAATCCAGGACATTCAGCTGGCTGTCCGTCACCTCCATATCGGAATGAACAAGAATGGGGCAGTTCTCTCCCAGTCCCTTTTCCAGCTGCTTCATTCTTCTCAGAAGTGTTTTCACCTTATGATGGAACCAGACATCATCCTGATCACTCAGCATGACATAATCGCTTTTTCCTTCCTTTGCAGCCAGAGACAGAAGCCAGAAGAAATTCCCGGCAGCTCCGTTTTCTCCGGAATTCTCTCTGGAATATAAAAACACCTGCTTCGGATACCATTCACAATACTGCTCCAGAAGCTCCCTGGTTCCGTCATCAGAGCCGTCATCAGACACCCAGATCCGAACAGGAACCGTCTGGGCCAGAATGGAGTCCAGCTGCTGCTCCAAATACTTTTTTCCCTGCCAGGCTGCCATTAATACTGTAATCATGTTTTCCCTCCAAGCGTGTTATTTTCTGTCTTTCTTTCTGTTCTCTACAAAGCGCATTCCCATTCTCCGGCTGATCGCAAACCGGGCCGGCGGACACAAAGCCGTCAGATAATCCAGCCCGTGATATGCCAGCATATACAGTCTCTTTCCCTTTTCCTTTGGCGTTCCGACCCACTCTGTCTGAGCCAGATACCGCTCATAGGCTTTCCGGTAATGATTCAGATTTCCCGCAATCCAAGGCCGTTCATCCCCCATGTAATGAATCACAAAGGGATGGCGCTTTGCCTCCCGGAATTCAGCCCAGGTAACGGCCCGATAGGAAGGAGACACCCGAAGCAGACTCCTGTAGTAAAAATACCTGTAATTGGTAAAAAAGTTATATCTGGGAGGAAGCGGCAGAATTCTTCCCTTCAAGGTTCCGTTGATCACATCCTGATCGCTGGCAAACAGCTTTCCGCCCTTTTCCTTCCAGAATTCCAGAAGCTGCTCCTGAATATTCTCCTCCCGCCATTTCTTCAAATTCACCAGAAGTACACCGGAATTAAAATACCCGTCCTCCGGCCCCAGTCCAATCGATTCCTTCACTTCTTTATAAATCGTAGGCTCCATGACAGCGCCTGCAATCTTGTCTCCCAGATGGACATTCCACAGATGCTTTAAGGACTGAGCCACCACAGTATCACAGTCCAGATACAGCACCCGATCCAAATCCTCAGGCAGCGCCTCTGCCATAAAAAGGCGCAGCATAATGCTGATATCATAGCCCCCCGTATCCACCGGATGATCAAAGCGATCTTCCAGATTTTCTATTTCCACAAAAACCAGCTTGCGCTTATATCTGTCTGCCAGCCCCTGCAGGCGGGCCCGGTTCTCCCCGGAAATTCCCATGCTTAAAATATGAACCCGGATTTCCTCCATATCCTGATTTCTGTCCAGCAGTGAACAAAGGGATACGCCCAAATGTCTGGCGTAACCATCATTTGAGGCGTAAACTACTTCCAGAACATTCTGTTTCATCAATCTCAATCATCTCCCGCACTTTGAATCTATGCAGCGGCATGTCTCCCTCTTCTGCTGCATTCTCATTATGAATACTTACAATATACTATAATCCCTGAGAAATGTAAACGAATCTCCCCCGGCATACCTGATTTGAAGCAACAGTTCAGCCATGCAAAGATTCAGACAGAAAAACGTTAAACGCTTGTTTTCATAAGATTTTTCCTGTCTCTCACTTCTGTTAATGCTTTTATTCAACCAAGCCGTAACTCATGTCCAGAAAATCTAAAATTTTTTCCTCACTCACAGTTCCATCCAGCAGGATTGTGATCCAGTGATTTTTATTCATATGATATCCCGGTAAGAATCCGTAGCTCTGTGTCAGAAAACTGACCATGTCAGGGTTACACTTTACATCTATAATGTCTGCCTTTGTATCTCCTTCTAATCCCAGTCTGGATCTTTCAACCTCCATCAGCACCCCATACCATTTTCCATTCCTGTGACGAAGCACTGCACTTTTGGGAGAGTCCTTCCAAAGGTATTCTGGAACTGTACCATATCGCTTCTTTACATATTCATAAATATCTTCCCTTTTCAAATATTTCACTCCCCGGCTCTTCTATTTGAATATTCTGACAATGGTGCATTTCCTGTCAGTAACAGGCAAGACATATGTCCTGCCTGCTTTCATATTATAACACTGTTCCTTTTCCCCTACAATCTAATCTGCGTTCTGTCTTTTGTATTCCGCATTTATTTTAACTTCCTTCAAAACCCTGGCTGGGATTGTGCAGAATCCGCTCTTTCCCTCCTGAAATGCAAAATCAGTCCCTGGGATTGTGCAGGATTCGACTTTTCTGGCTCTAAATGCAAAATTTCAACCCCGGATTGTGCAGAAACCATCCTTTTCCTTCTTAATTTCCTCTCGCCAGAGAGTAGCTCTTGTCAGCAGCCATTTTCCTCAAGCACACACGCCTCATCCTTATCAAGTATTTTTTGCTATACAAAAGAGACTGAGCCTTCAACACAAAAAAGAAAAAACGACGAAGCCTGTCCCCTGCCGAGACATATTCCGCCGTTTTCTCATTAGATTGTAACTGTTCAGGACGAGCCATCTTCTTGTCCGGCAAAGTCGAACAAGAAGCATCGAAAATTCCTCTATGTTTCCTCTGATTTACAGTTATACCTCAAAAAGCAAATCTCCGTAGCTCGGGAAGGGCCACAGATCCTTGTCCACGATCATTTCCAGGCGATCTGCCGGAGCGCGAAGCGCATCCATTGCCGGAACCACCTTCTCATGGTAGGCATGAGCCTGCTCTGCGCTTTCCATTCCGGAACAGATTTCCAGAGCAGTTTCCAGAGAAGCCAGCGCAACCTTCATATCAGACAGCAGGGCAGAGGTCTCCACCAGCAGCTCTGTCTGAACACTGACATCCGCCTCCGGACAGGCATTTTTCACTGCACCCAGAGAACCGGCCAGCTGCGTTGTGTATTTGATTACAGCCGGAATAATCTGCTTGCTGGCCATGTCAATCATGGTCTTTGCCTCAATGTTGATTACCTTTGAGTAATTCTCATACTCAATCTCCGCGCGGGATTCCAGCTCTGCTCTGGTAAACACGCCAAACTGCTCATACAGCTTGACTGACTTTTCTGTCGTAATAGAAGGAATCGCATCTACCATGGACACGATATTTGGAAGACCACGTTTTTCTGCCTCAGCCACCCAGGCATCTGAGTAACCGTTGCCATTGAAAATAATTCTTCTGTGGGCCTTCAGAAGCTTCTTGATCATGTCATGAACTGCTTCCGAAAAATCCTCTGCCTTTTCCAGCTCATCCGCAGCTTCCTTGAATGCCTCTGCCACAATGGTATTCAAAACCACATTGGCCGGAGCAACAGAATCAGAAGCACCCACCATACGGAATTCAAACTTATTGCCTGTGAACGCAAAGGGAGAAGTCCTGTTTCTGTCAGTCGCATCCAAATCCAGATCCGGCAGAGTTGCCACACCGGTTCTTAAAGTTCCGCCCTGTTTGGAATGCGTTGCTTCACCTGTGCTGCACAGCTGGTCAATCACATCCTCCAGCTGATCTCCCAGAAATACGGAAATAATAGCCGGAGGCGCCTCATTTGCTCCCAGACGGTGATCATTTCCCACATCTGCCGCAGATTCGCGAAGCAGATCTGCATGAACGTCCACAGCCTTTAAAATACAGGCCAGAACCAGCAGAAACTGGATATTCTCATGAGGAGTATCGCCGGGGCTTAACAGATTGATCCCGTCATCACTGATCAGGGACCAGTTGTTATGCTTTCCGGAACCATTGACTCCGGCAAAGGGCTTCTCGTGAAGCAGACAGGTCATTCCGTGGCGGCCTGCCACCTTTTTCATGGCCTCCATCGTCATCTGATTATGATCCACAGCCAGGTTTGCCTGCTCGTAAATAGGAGCCAGCTCATGCTGTGCCGGCGCTGCCTCGTTGTGCTGCGTCTTTGCTGTCACGCCCAGCTTCCACAGCTCTATATTCAGATCCCTCATATAGGCGCCGATTCTCTCCCGGATAGCCCCAAAATAATGGTCATCCAGCTCCTGTCCCTTGGGCGGCATAGCCCCGAACAGAGTTCTTCCTGCATAAATCAGATCCTTTCTCTGGAGATACTTATCCCGGTCTACCATAAAGTATTCCTGCTCCGATCCTACAGAAGGAACAACCCGCTTGGCTGTCGTATTTCCGAAGAGACGAAGAATCCGAAGAGCCTGCTTGTCAATGGCCTGCATGGAACGCAGAAGAGGTGTCTTCTGATCCAGCGCCTCGCCACGGTAGGAGCAGAATGCGGTGGGAATACAGAGAGTCACTCCGCAGGCATCCTCTCTCAGAAATGCCGGGGAGGTGCAGTCCCAGGCCGTATATCCCCTTGCCTCAAAGGTTGCCCGCAGTCCGCCGGAGGGAAATGAGGATGCATCCGGCTCACCTTTAATCAGCTCCTTGGCAGAAAACTCCATAATAACCTTTCCCGCCGCATCCGGCACGGAAATAAAGGAGTCGTGCTTCTCAGCCGTAACACCGGTCAGCGGCTGAAACCAGTGAGTATAATGGGTAGCTCCGCGCTCCATCGCCCACTCCTTCATTGCATGAGCCACTACTCCTGCAATGGACGGATCCAGCTCTGCCCCGTCCTCCATGGTTTTCTTCATTTTTTTGAATACATCCTTGGGCAGACGCTGCCTCATGACAGATTCATTAAATACATTTTTTCCGAAAATCTCTGCAGCATTCAATACTTCGCTCATAAATTTTTCTTCCTCTCCTCTGACTGAATTGCCCCTTTAGAAACCCTTCCCTGCGCGTCTGTCTCCATGCTTTTTTCCCGCGCCTTTGCAGTTGGTGCTTTTACTGTGATTCTTTTTATTTCTCCTGCAACACGTTCCAGGTATCTTAAACTTGAAAAACGATGGTGCTTCTCCTGCAGGAAAAGCACCATCGCTCCATATTAAAATTCATTCGCAGCCATACGGGACGATCCGCCGTTCTGTATGGTACATGCGTTTAAGCTCACGCTTTGCCTACAGAACCGAACAGCTCCATTTTTTCTTTTACAGTTGCCTTAATAGCCTCTGCGCCGGGAGCCAGCAGCTTACGCGGGTCAAAGCCCTTGCCCTGCTGATCCTTGCCAGCCTCAATATACTCACGGGTTGCAGCTGCAAAAGCCAGCTGGCACTCGGTATTTACGTTGATCTTTGCTACGCCCAGATCAATCGCTTTCTTAATCATATCAGCCGGAATTCCGGTACCGCCGTGCAGAACCAACGGCATATCGCCGGTCTTCTGCTGAATGGCATCCAGAGTCTCAAAGCTTAAGCCCTGCCAGTTTGCCGGATATTTTCCGTGAATATTGCCGATACCTGCTGCCAGGAAATCAATACCCAGATCTGCAATAGCCTTACACTCATCCGGATCTGCGCACTCACCCATACCAACAACGCCGTCTTCCTCGCCGCCGATGGAACCAACCTCAGCCTCGATGGACAGACCCATAGCATGTGCAACCTTTACCAGCTCCTTGGTCTTCTCTACGTTCTCCTCGATGGGATAGTGAGAACCATCAAACATGATGGAAGAAAATCCTGCCTTAATGCACTTATAGCATCCGTCATAAGTACCATGGTCCAGATGCAGAGCTACCGGAACAGTGATATTCATCTCCTCGATCATAGCCTTTACCATGTCTGCTACGGTCTTAAAGCCGGTCATGTATTTTCCTGCACCCTCAGATACGCCCAGGATAACCGGGGAGTTCAGCTCCTGTGCTGTTGCCAGGATAGACTTGGTCCACTCCAGGTTATTAATGTTAAACTGACCTACTGCGTAATGCCCCTCTTTTGCTTTTTTCAGCATTTCTGTTGCAGATACTAACATGTCAAAATCCTCCGTTTTCCTTTATATTCGGGATTGTCCCCCAATGCGCGGACCGCGAACCTGTCCACACCGCATTTCTGTATAACAGTATAATACATTTTCCGAAATTTGGGAAGTATTTTGTTACAGTCCCAGAATCTCTGCTACTGTATTCTCCATATCCGCCACATCACTTTCTCTCTTATGGCGAATCTCGGCATTCCGGATCTCCTCCACTGCTGCCGGAATCTCCACGCCGGATACAGCACACAGCTCGTCAATAATGGCAAACTCGTCCCTGCTGCCCTCGTCTCCCCGGATAGCTTCCATCACGCTGTGAGAGAACTTGTAGGGGCTGGCTGTCGATGCAATAACCGTAGGGGTCTTATCGCCGGTTTTTTCCGCGTAAGCCCGGTAAACGGCAGAAGCCACTCCGGTATGGGTATCAATCACATATCCGGTATCCTCATAAACCTTCTTAATCTCAGCCGCATTCTCAGCCTCTGTGGCAAATCCGCCTGTGAAATCCTTCATGGCTTCCTTCATGGCTTCCGTAACCTCATAGGAGCCCTGGGTATTTAACTGCTCCATCAGTCTGCGGTTTGCCTCCGCATCACAGCCTGTGCTCAGATAAATCAGACGCTCCAGGTTGCTGGAAATCAGGATATCCATAGAAGGTGAGCTGGTAAGAATAAACTCTCTCTTCTTATCATAAACTCCTGTCTGGAAGAAATCATAAAGAACCTTATTGTCATTTGAGGCGCAAATCAGGGTTTTCACCGGAATTCCCATCTGTTTTGCAAAATAAGCCGCCAGAATATTGCCAAAATTACCGGTAGGAACCGTAATATTAATCGGATCTCCGTTCTGGATCTCTCCATTTTCTACCAGCTTTGCATAAGCATATACATAATAAACAACCTGAGGAACCAGACGTCCGATATTAATGGAGTTGGCAGAAGAAAGCTGGAAACCCTTCCGGGCCAGCTTCTCCCCAAAGGCCCTGTCTCCGAAAATCTTCTTCACACCGGTCTGGGCATCGTCAAAATTGCCGTGGATAGCGACAACTGCCGTATTGTCCCCTTTCTGGGTAACCATCTGCAGCTCCTGAACCCGGCTGACTCCGCCCTTGGGATAAAATACAATAATCCGGGTGCCCGGCACATCGGCAAAGCCTGCCATGGCTGCCTTTCCGGTATCGCCGGAGGTGGCTGTAAGAATTACGATTTCATTCTCCACATGGTTCTTCTTCGCAGAGGTTGTCATCAGATACGGCAGAATAGAAAGTGCCATATCCTTAAATGCAATGGTGCTTCCATGGAAAAGCTCCAGATAATAGGCTCCGTCCGCCTTTACCAGAGGAGCAATTTCCTCTGTATCAAACTTACTGTCATACGCGCTGTTAATGCAGTAACGCAGCTCCTCCTCTGTAAAATCATTGAGAAACAGCTTCATCACCTGGTATGCCGTTTCCTGATAAGTCATCCCAGCCAGCTGCTCCATCGGAATCTCCAGCCTGGGGATATAAGTAGGCATAAACAATCCGCCGTCATCAGCCAGTCCTTTTAAAATCGCCTGGGACGCTGTCAGGCCGCTTCCTGTGCCTCTTGTACTCTGATAGGATAAATTCATATTTTTCTCCCTCTCTTTCCTGTCTGCGCCTGCAGCAGATGCTTACGGCAATTTCTGCTGCCTGTGTTTTCGTTGATTGTAGCATACTTTAAATCCCTGTGCAATTATAAATCGAAAAAAGAAGCGGCCGCCCCCCGTGTCTTCAGACAATTCGGGAAGCCGCCGCCTCTCATCCTTTTATGGATTTTTCGCTGTTTCACAGCGGTACACTCTGCCTCTTATGCCAGAATCGGCTTCATTGCCTCTGCCAGCTTGTCCTTCTGAGCCTGTGCCTCTGCCAGGTCCTTGCCCAGAGTTGTAAAGTAGGTCTTGATCTTCGGCTCTGTACCGGAAGGACGAACTACAACAGTTGCTCCGCCCTCCAGAGCGTAAATCAGTACATTGGCTGCCGGAAGACCGGTTTCCTCAGGCTTCTGATAATCTGTAACCTTCTCTACCTTGTAGCCTGCAAACTCTGTGGGAGGATTATCCCGCAGTCCCTGCATAATGCCGGCCATCTTATCCATACCGGTCAGGCCCGGGAATTCAAAGCTGTCAACCTTGTTCAGATAACGGCCATATTCTGCATAAATCTCTTCCAGACGCTGCTTAATGGAGCTGCCGATGCTGCGGTAGTAAGCTGCCATCTCACAAATCAGCATAGAGCCGATAACTGCATCCTTGTCACGAACATAAGGACCGGCCAGGTATCCGTAGCTCTCCTCAAATCCGAAGATAAAGCGGTCAACCTCACCTGCTGCCTCCAGACCTGCAATCTGATCGCCGATCCACTTAAAGCCTGTAAGCACATTTCTCATCTCAACACCGTAGTGAGCTGCAATGGCATCTGCCAGCGGAGTGGAAACAATAGACTTTACAGCAACCGGACGCTCAGGCATCGTTCCCTTCTCGATTCGTCCTGCACAGATATAATCAAGCAGCAGAGCGCCCATCTCATTGCCGCTTACCAGCTCATAGGAGCCATCCGGGCACTTCATGGCAATGCCCACACGGTCAGCATCCGGATCCGTTGCCAGCATCAGATCGGCATCTGTCTCCTTCGCCAGATTCAGTCCCAGCTCCAGAGCTGCAAAAATCTCCGGGTTCGGGTAACTGCAGGTGGTAAAGTAGCCGTTCGGATACTCCTGCTCCGGAACAATGGTAATGTCTGTAATTCCCATGTCGTTTAAGACTGTGGTAACCGGAACCAGTCCGGAACCGTTCAAGGGGCTGTAAACCAGCTTCAGTCCGGCAGTTCTGCACAGACCCGGACGAACCTGACGCGCTTCAATCGCCTCATAAAAAGCCTTCTTACAGTCATCGCCAACAAAGCGGATCATACCGTTTTCCACGCCTTCTGCAAAGGAGATGTATTTTGCTCCCTCCAGAATATCCGTCTTCAAAATCTCATCATACACAATGGCAGCTGCATCGTCTGTCATCTGGCAGCCGTCAGGACCGTATGCCTTGTAGCCGTTATACTTGGCCGGGTTATGGGATGCAGTCACCATAATACCCGCATTGCACTGGTAATAACGGGTTGCAAAGGACAGAGCCGGTACCGGCATCAGAGCATCGTAGATACGCACCTTAATGCCGTTGGCAGCCAGAACTCCTGCTGCAGTCTTTGCAAATACGTCACTCTTTAAACGGCTGTCATAGCTGATTGCAACTGTCTGGTTGCCGCCCTGAGTCTTCACCCAGTTTGCCAGTCCCTGTGTTGCCTGACGAACTACATAAATGTTCATCCGGTTGGTTCCGGCTCCCAGCACACCGCGCAGGCCTGCTGTACCGAACTTCAGAGCTACTGCAAAGCGATCCTTGATTTCCTCGTCATTTCCTTCAATTTTTGCCAGTTCCGGCTTCAGATCTGCGTCTTCCAGATCTGCAGCAAGCCAGCGTTTGTAATCATCCAGATACATAACTGTCTCCCCCGAATTTCTTAGTAAAAATATGTGCAGGAACACAAATTTTCCTAACATAACTATACACTTTTTTGAAAAATCTGTCAATCTATATCACTGAAACCTGACCACCGGCAATTCAGAAAAATTAAGAATTTAACCAGAATCTGTAAGGATTTTCAAAATCGTCTATGATATACTTTTGATACAAACCTTCATTTGGGTCTTCTGGTTTCTCCCGCCGCCCGGACACCGCTCTTTTCTGATTCGCCGCTCCCTGCACTTGCAGTCACCGGTCTGCGCATGGCCCTTCTGCTTCTGATTCGCCGCGGCCTGAAAGAAATGTGCCGTGTTTATGAAATCCCCTCAGAACGGGATCCCTTTTTATGGCTTTCCGTCTGGCTTGCTGCCGCTACTGTCCTTGGTCTTCTGTTTCCGGGAACCTCCTCCGTTCTTTTTGCAGGGCTTCCTGTGATACTCTGGTTTCTCGTTCTCATCGTTTCCTGCTTCCGCCTCACAGAGGAAATGCTTGCCCTGATGCCTGTTTTTCCGGAACCTGAGCTTTCCCCCGGCGAAAGGCGTCTGACAAAGCTTTACTTCCCTGTCTGCATTCTTCTGACCGGAACCTGCGTATTCTGGAACCATCTTTCCCTGGACACTGCAGAAAAAGCTCCGGTTTCCCAGGAAGCTCAGGCCGTTTCCCAAAAGCTTTCCTCTCTTGGCATTCCGGCTGAAATTCTGTCAGATTTATCCCAGACGGATCTCCTTCGCATGAAGGATGCCTCCGCTGTACATACTGATTCACAAAAAATTTATTTCTCCAATCAGCTGTATTCCTCCGGCCAGGAACTGCCGAAGGTATCCCTGTCTGCAACCGCTGTTTATGTCCGGCTTTCCCATAACAGAGCCGCCGTGATTGAACATTTCCGCATCAATGGCTTTTCTCCCTGGTGGCAGGACAGCTTTGCCATTTTTCCAGATCCCGTCCCCGCGGAAGACCGCGGCCCGATTTCCGGTCACCTCCTGTTTTCCAGAGGAGGTACCGACTATACAGCCCCTATCTCCCGACTGCAAAAGGGCATACGTACAAGCGCCTCCCTGTTTGGCCCCAGCTCCTCCTACTGTATTTCCGGCGCCTTCAGCTTTCCCTATGGCTCTCAAAATCAAAGAGGCTACATTCTGTATGAGACACAGCTTCCTGACCTTCAAAGTGTCTATCTGATGTCCTTTAACTACTATCACGCCGGACACCCCTTCCATATCCCCTACCAGAGAATGGATCGTGCCCTGATGGATGGATTCGCCGGCGGAATCGGAACACGGCGAATGCAGCACTACACCACCTGCTGGACTGAAGAGTTTACCGTATCTCCCGCAGAAACTGACGACGCCCTGTCTCCTGCTCTTCCAGAAGCTTAAGCTTCTCCACATTTTTTTCAGGAATCCATGCCTTATTCGTATTCATGTAATAATTCAGCTGCTTCCAGTATTTCTCCGGATAGAGAAACAGATAATACAAACAGGCCCGATCCTCCCGGCTGGTGGGAAGCACCCGGTCATATGCTTCCAGCATCGCCGCCCCCAGCCGCGGATCCCAGCCATGCTTTTCCATGGCCTTTCGCATAAAACGGTACAAATCCGTCATCTGATCTCCCAGATGCATCTGATTAAATTCAATAAACGCCACATCCTGAGATCCAATCAGAATATGATGCTGATCCAGATCTCCATGGCACAAAAAAAGACGGTCCTGTCCCTGCTTCTTCTCAAGTAGTTCCAGTCCGTCCTGAGCCTCCAGCGCCTGTTCATAATAACATTGAAAGTGCTGCATCACACACAGTTCAAACTCACTTTTCTTCCGTTTTTTTCTGATAAAAGCACAGGCCCGTTTCATTTCTCTGCTGTGCCGTTTCATCTCTTCATCCACCCCCGGCGGAACCATTGAACCAAGATCCCATTCCTCCCGCCAGGGAATCTTCCGGAATGCCCGGTGCAAAGCTGCAATCCTGCTTACGGCTGTCAGGATTTCACGGCTGTCCCTCAGACTGCATTCCCGGTCCAGAAACCATTTTTTCAGAATATATCTGCTTCCGTCCTCTCCGGCTGCAATCAGCGCTCCCTCCCGGCTGCGCACATACTGATCCACCTGTTCCAATCCGGCGTTTTCCAGTTCCGTCAACACAGCCTCCTCAAACTCCAGACGCCGCAGGGTTCCCCTGTATTCCTTTAACAGGCGGATCCCGTCGCTCTGCTCACAAATCCAGGCCCCGCGTCCTTTCCGCACATTGAGAGTTTCCCCCTCATACTGCTGCAAAACTTCCATATAACTGTCGTTCACGCCCACCCCTCCGCTCTCTGCTTTATCATTTTGCCTGTCAGCTACTTCCAGAGTATGAAAAAAGGGAGGCGATTATGCCTCCCGATCAAATCCTGTATCAGACCGTTTCTCAGGTAATCGGTGCCGGATTAAAAATGCACATGTCATTATGAAATCCGTACTGATCACTATAGGGTTCCTTTACACCGCTGGCCACATCCAGGATCATATCGAAAATCTCCTGACCCACATCTGCAATAGTCTTCTCTCCTGTTGCCACTTCTCCGGCAGAAATATCAATTAAATCAAACCAGTGATTCTTCATCTCATTCCGGCTGCAGACCTTAATAACCGGACAGATATCAAGGCCGTAGGGTGTTCCCCGTCCTGTCATAAACACCTGCAAACCAATGCCGCTGGCCACCTGGCTGGGGCCGCATACAATATCGCTGGCCGGGGTTGCCGCATAAATCAGACCGTGTTTTGTCGGCTTTTCCGCCGGAGACAGTACCTCCACAATCTGACTGGTTCCGCTTTTGGCGATACTTCCCATTGCCTTTTCTACAATATTGGCCAGTCCGCCCTTCTTATTTCCCGGTGTGGGGTTTGCATCACGATCCACTCCGCCCTGCTCCAAATAATCATCATACCATTTCATCTCTTCTGCCAGACGATCTCTGGTATAAGCATCCGGGCACCGGGCTGCCAGCATATGTACGCCGTCGCGGACCTCCGTCACCTCACTGAACATAACTGTCGCACCGCCCCGCACCAGCATATCTGCTGCATAGCCCGCGCTGGGATTGGCTGAAATACCGGAAAAAGCATCGCTTCCGCCGCACTGCATGCCAATCAGAAGCTCCTTTAACGGAAGCTCCTCTCTGGTTCTCTGATTCAGTCTCTGAAGCTTCTTTTCTGCCATTTCCAGAATCGCATTCATCATGGCATCATGTCCGGCATAATCCTGCAAAGTCAATACATTTTCCGGAGTAATATCCTCCGGCGGAAGAACCCGGTCGTAGGTCAGCTTCTCGCAGCCCAGTCCGACCACCATAATCTCTCCGCCAAAATTCGGATGACGAATCACATTGGTAATGGCACGAATCGGGATGCAGGCCAGAGGCGCATTAATGGCAACTCCGCAGCCGTAGGGATGAGTTACTGCAACTACTCCATCCACATTGGGATATTTGGGAAGCAGCTCCTTTTTAATCCGCTCCACAGCCACCTTCAGTACCCCTGCCGCGCACTGTACGGTCGTCACGATTCCCAGCAGATTTCTGGTTCCTGCCGGTCCCTCTGCGTTCCTGTAACCCATCCAGGTTGTTCTGGAGGGTACAGGAAGATCCTCCATTTTTACCAGATTGGTTCCGTATTCCATATTTTCCAGTGACGGGCTTTCCGGAAGTTCAAGCATATGCTCATTGATCCAGTCTCCCCGTTTAATATCATGAAGGGCATAACCCAGAACAACTCCATAACGAATAATTTTCCCTCCTGCCGGGATATCGCACAGAGCAATTTTATGGGCCTGAGGAATATCCTGGTTCACAGTCAGTCCCTCCATAATTTCCGTTCCTGCCTTCAGCTCTTCAACAGCAACTGCCACATTATCCTGTTCTTTAATTTTTACATACAAGCGTGCCATTACGCACCTCCTTATTATCGAACCAGACACGGTTTCTTCGGATCAAATTTCCATCCCGGAATCAGATACTGCATGCCAATTGAGTCATCACGTCCGCCGAGACAATGATCCAAATACAACTGATGTGCTTTCAGAATCTGATCCATATCGGCCTCAATACCCAGCCCCGGTTTCTTCGGTACTGCTACACATCCATCCACAATCTGAAGAGGTTCTTTGGTCAGTCTTTCCAGACCTTCCTGCCAGATCCAATGAGTATCCAGAGCATTATATTCGCCCGGAACAGCGGCTCCCACCTGCGTAAACATAGCCAGCGAAATATCAAAATGATTATTGGAATGGCTGCCCCAGGTGTATCCGAAATCATGGCACATCTGCGCTACTCGAACAGAGCCGCTCATAGTCCAGAAATGTGGATCTGCCAGAATAATATCGACTGCCTGAGACTCCAGAGAATGTCCCACCTCTCTCCAGTCTGTAGCAATCATATTGGTTGCTGTCGGGAAACCGGTACGCCGGCGGAACTCACTCATAATTTCACGGCCAGAATAAACACCTTCTGCTCCACATGGATCCTCGCAATATGTCAGAATGCCTTTCATTCCCTTTACATATTCAACAGCCTCCTCCAGCAGCCATCCGCCGTTCGGATCCAGGTCGATCCTGGCATCCGGAAATTCCTTCTTTAAGGCGCGAATGACATCCATTTCTTCATTTCCAGGCAAAACGCCACCCTTTAATTTGAAGTCCTGGAAACCATATTTTTCATGAGTCGCTTTTGCAAATGCTACAATTTTATCAGCTGTCAGAGCTTCCTCATGACGAAGACGATACCAGTCACAATCAGAATCCAGTTCATGTTCATAAGGCAGATCCGTCTTATTGGGATCCCCTACGAAAAACAGATAGCCAAGCATACGAACCTTATCTCTCTGCTGGCCGTCTCCCAGCAGTTCACATACCGGAACCCCAAGATATTTTCCCAGCAGATCCAGACACGGAGCTTCAATAGCAGTCAGCACATGAACACCTGTACGCAGATCAAAGGTCTGATTTCCGCGGACATCTACCTCGCCTTTAGAATCCAAATGCGCTTTTACCTTTAACAGAGTACTCTTGTACTCAGAAATTCTGGTTCCCTCCACAATCGGAATACATTCTTCCAGTGCCGCAGTAATTTTCTTTCCTCCGGGAACTTCTCCAACACCGGTTTCTCCATTATCTCCATGTAAAATCACAATATTTCTGGTAAAATAAGGCGCATGAGCACCACTTAAATTCAATTCCATGCAATCCCTTCCTGCTACCGGATAAACCTCCATCTTTGTAATTACAGGTACTGCCATGATAAAATCCTCCTTTTGCGTTACATTTAACTTTGTTATTTCTCCAGATTCACTTTGATTGATTCATCTGTGTTCATTATAGCAAGAGAAAAATATAAAGTAAAATTAATAGTTTTTCTTCTTCTCTTAATTTTTTTGTTCAATAATTCTTCTCATTCCAACCTGCCTCTGATATAATATTTCTGGATAAATCATTCAGAAAGGACTGAAATTATGAACGAAAAACTAAATAAAATACGTCAGGAAAAAAGAACTGCCCAAATTATGGTTGCCGTCTGCGCCGCCGGACTGGCAGTCAGCCTGATTCTTACTCTAAGACGCTCCCCCTTTGCTTTTGTATTTTACGGACTGATTCTTCTTTTTTATCTTTTTGTTTTCCGAAATCAGTCAAAACGTTATCAGCAGGCAGTCAAAAACGCTACCCTGGAAGAATGCCTGAGACCCTTCCTTAAAAATATCTCTTATCAGGAAAAAGACGGACTGGATCCGAAGGCCATTTTAAACGCAGGTTTCATTCCTATTGAACATGAAAACAGCCTGCTGATTCGTGACATTGTACACGGCAGCTACCAGGCTATGCCCGTATTTTTAAGCGATGTAACCAGCGATTATGTCTCTGCAAAATCCACAAAGCGTGGAAATGAAAAACCTGTTTTTGACTTTCTGTCCGGCAACTGGTTTGAAATCTGTTTCAAAGAAAGCTTTCCATTTTCCTTCACAATTTGGGACAAAGAACTTGTCTCTGATTCTGCAAGAGAGCATTTTTTTAACGGCTTTTATTCTGCAGACAGCAGCCAGAATGCAGAGTTCCGGAACCGGTTCTGCACCTACACCAAAGACCGCCCGGATATTACACTCCCTGATGAATTGACCCGTGCTCTCCTGAAGCTGGCCGAATTCACCCCCGGCAAAATAGCCGTCCAGCTTGACGGACAGCATTTCCGTATTTTTATCAGAAACCGCTTCCTCTACACCAACACCGTGTCACCCAAAATTGATATTACTCCTCAGATTCTGCAGCATAATCAGTATCCGGAAATCAGCTATATTCTCCGGGCAGCAGATGCCGCACATCAGAACTTATAAGAATAAAAAAGCCGGTTCACAAAAATCTGTGAACCGGCTTTTTTATTCATTTCAATAACTATTTTACTGTTCTACAGAATCTGCTATTTCCTTAATAGTATTGTAAATATTCTCATCATTTGCTGCAGAATCCTCAGCATTTAAGTAATAAGGCATCATATCCACATTGGCAACTGCCTCTGCTGCTTCCGGATTTGCCAGAATCTCCTGAACCAGATTTTCATAATAAGTAATAATCTCATCTGAGGTTTCAGCCGGGAAATAGAAGGAGAAATCACAGTCTGGATATACCATGTCAATCCCCTGCTCCTTTAAGGTCGGGATATCAGCAATCAGGTCATATCTCTCCTCTGTGGGAGCTCCGATACATGCAAACTGTCCTGCTGCCAGGTAATCCTTACAGTTAATATAAGCGCCTGGCATTAAATCAACCTGACCGGAAAGCATAGCTGCAATCTTATCAGAGTTAGAGCCAACATCAACCAGATCCAAATCGATACCTGCCTCTTTTTCAAATTTCAGCAGTTCGTAATAAGTATAAGCTCCAACCTCTGTACATGCTTTTAACTGACCTGGTGCTGCCTTTGCTGCCTCAATAAATGCATTTAAATCAGCATATTTTTCCGGATTTACATATAACTGCTGTGCCGGATCCTTTGCAAACGTTGGTCCAAGCTTAAATGCAGTATAATTATAATCCGTGACACCTGCAATATTTGCAACATTTACGAGATTATGACCATAAAGGAAGGTATGACCGTCAGGAGCAGAAGACAGCACCTGATTTGCAGCCACAGAACCTGCCGCACCATTGGAATTGACAACAATAAAATCATGTCCTGTGATTTCTTTTGCATACTGAGCAAATACACGGGCAGATAAATCTGTATTTCCGCCTGCACCTGCCGGTACTACAATAGAAACTGTTGTACTGGGTTCCCAGGAGGTTTCTCCTGTTTCAACAGCAGCCTCACTGCTTTCTCCGCCATCTTTGGCAGCCTCTGTTGCTTTTTCTGTTGCTGCCGGTGCTGCTGATGTCTCTGCCTTTTCAGAGCCACTGCATGCCGTCATACTCAGAACCATTGCTCCTGCCAAAACTGTTGCCCACATTCTTTTTTTCATTTTTTCTCTCCTTTTTCTTCCGGATGTATTTACATCCTGTTTTCTCTTTATATATTCCCCGAATGCACTCCCACCGGGGTGTATATCCTGCAAACTTCCGACTTGTTTTTACTGCTTATGAACTCTTGCCTTTGCCCGGAATGCTTTCAGCTCTTTTGTCATAGACCAGATTAAGACAGCCACTGCCACAAAGAAGAAGAAGTCAAAAATCGGTCTTTGGAAAAATGCGCCAAAAGACTTATACTGCATAATTCCGCGGCGAAGATAAGTCTCCAGCATCTCACCAATCAGAAAGCACAATACAAACGGTGTCGTCGGCAGGCTGAATTTATGATAAATATATCCAACCAGACCAAATATCAAGATAGACTGTACATCAAAAATACGGTTATTTGTTGCATATGCACCTACACAGCACAGAACTAAAATCAACGGCAGAAGAATATGCTTTGGCACCTTAAGTACCTGTACAAAGCCTTTGATACAGGTCCACTCTACAACCAGCATAATCAATGTACAAATGATACAGGCAGCAAAAATTCCATATACTACGTCTGCATTCTTTACAAACAGCAGGGGGCCAGCTGACAGACCATGAATCAAAAATCCTCCCAGCATCATAGCTGTAACACCATCTCCCGGAATTCCAAGGACAAGCAGCGGAATCATTGCTCCGCCAATCGTCGCATTATTCGCAGATTCAGTTGCTACAATGCCATCCGGACACCCTTTACCAAACTCCTCCGGATGCTTTGACATATTTTTGGCTGTTACATAAGACAGCATACCAGAAGTAGAGCCGCCAATTCCCGGCAAAATACCGATACCGGTACCAATCAGAGCGGACCGGAAAAAATTAGGCAGATGATACACAAATTCCTGGAGGCTAAATCCAAATCCCTTTACCTTTTTAATCGGAATCGTTTCAAGTTTTCCGCTCTTCATGCTTTCTGCTGTACACAGAATATCTGAAATAGCAAAAATACCAATCAGCGTCGGCAGGGTATCAAATCCTGCCATCAGATTAGAAGAACCAAAGGTAAAACGTGCAGTTCCATCAATCGGAGCCATGCCAACCAGTGTAAACATCAGACCAAACAAACCGGCAAGCAGTCCGAGCAGCATATTGCCGGAGGAAAGAATTGCCACCATTGTCAATGCAAAGAAACAAATACCAAAGTTCTCAGCCGGCGTAAATTTCAACGCAACATCTGCCAGCAAAGGTGCACAGAATGTCAGGATAATGAAAGAAAAAATGGAACCCATTGCAGAGAACACAATGCCAAGTCCAAGTGCTTTCATTGCCTCGCCTTTTTTTGCCATCGGATGTCCGTCAAAGCAGGTAGCGATAGATGATGCTGTACCAGGCATATTCAGAAGAATTGCGGAAATCAAACCTCCCGAAATACCGCCAATATAAACAGCTACCAGCGTATTCATACCCAAAGAAGGGGTCATGCTGAAGGTCAAAGGCAGCATCAACGCCACAGCCATGGAGGCTGACAGCCCCGGAATAGAGCCAAATATAATACCTATTGCCACACCAGCCACCATCAAAAGGATAGAGGCAGGATTCAAAATACTCACAAATGCATTTCCAAGTAAACCTAATGCCTGCATACGCTTTACTCCCTCCCTATTATAAATTAATGGTGAAAATACCTGCCGGCAGTACGATCTTAAATCCGTAGCGGAACAGGAAGAATACAATTAAAGTAAAAACCACATCAATTACAACCAAACGGATTATATGCTTTGCATCCCGTTCATCATCAGGTGACAGAACCAGCATCTGCAGCAGCAGATATACCATGGTACTCATAATAAAGCCCACCGGCTGGAGAAGAAATACATAAATCAGAACAAGAATGATACTGGACAGAACCCGCTTATAGTCACACTCCGGAATCACAGCATCCTCCAGTTCTTTTTCATGCATCTTAAAATTTTTAACACTGAGGAATGTGAGAATCGCTGCCAAAATGAAGGTAACAGCACCTATCACCATCGGCATAAAATCCGGTCCAATCTCCATAACTTTCGATTTCGGCAGCATTTTTGCCATCACCATAAGTGCAGTGGAAAGAATCATAAAAAATACGCCCACCACAATGTCCCCGTACTTTTTAAAGAACATATTTCCCATCTCCTTTTCTTATAATTTGTATTCCAAAAATTTAATATCTGGAGCTTATCACTTTTTTCTATAGAAGTAAAATTAATTATTTTAGCTTTTCTCTTAATTTTTCTTATATTATTTCAAACCGCTTTTTCTATCGCACCAGAGCCGGTTTCTTGGAGTCAAATTTCCATCCGGGAATCAGATACTGCATTGCCATCGCATCATCCCGATCATGGGAAGGAAGCTGCTGATAAAGCCTGTTCGCCTCCATCACCTTTTCCATATCAATTGTCACACCCATTCCCGGTTTTTTAGGAACCTGCAGATATCCATCCACAATCTGCGGCGTATCCTTTAAAAGATTCTGTCCGTCCTGCCAAATCCAGTGAGTATCCAGCGCTGTTGGTCTGCCGGGAGCGGCTGCTGCCACATGAGCAAAGGCAGTCAGCGTAATATCAAAATGATTGTTCGAGTGACTTCCCCAGGTCAGTCCCCAGTCATTTAAAATCTGTGCCATACGCACACTTCCTCCAAATCCCCAGAAATGAGGATCTGCTAAAACAATATCAACCGACTTCAAAGCGGCTGCATGATAAAACTGTCTCCAGTCCGTTGCAATCATATTTGTTGCCACAGGAAGATTTACCGCATTCTTAAATTCTGCCATAATCTCACGGCTGCTGAATCCGGATTCCGGACCGCACGGGTCCTCAATATACGTTAAAATTCCCTCCATGGGTTTACACAGTTCAATAGCCTCCTGAAGACTCCATGCTCCGTTGGGATCAATATTAATGCGCCCGTTTGGAAATGCTTTTTTTAATGCCTTTACCGCTTCCATTTCCTCGGAACCCTTCAGCACTCCGCCCTTTAATTTAAAATTTCTAAAGCCGTATTTCTCATGAAGCACCCGGGCCTGTTCCACAATCCGCTCCGGAGTCAGCATCTCCTGACGGCGGAGACGAAACCAGGGATCTGTGCTGTTACTTTCATCCAGATAATTCAGTTCTCTGGCCTTTTCCTTATCACTTACATAAAAAAGATATCCCAGAGTTTCTACCTGATCTCTCTGCTTTCCATCACCTAAAAGTTCACACATCGGCAAATCCAGATACTGACCCAGCAAATCCAGAAGAGCACACTCAATAGCCCATTCTGCTTTTACAACAAACTTCAGTTTGCTGATATCCAGACTCTGAATTCCTTCTCCGTCATCCTCTTCTGACCTTGCAGATGCCTTATGAATGCTGTCCAAAATCCCTCTGTATTTTCCGCAGGGCTGTCCTACAACCAACGGAATGCAGCTTCTTAATGCCTCACAGGTGTAATCCCCTCCATGAATTTCACCTATACCTGTATGTCCGGCATCATCTTTTAGAATGACCAGATTTCTTGTAAAATACGGTGCATGGCATCCGCTTAAAGTCATCAGCATACTGTCATATCCTGCCACCGGAATAACCTGCATTTCTGTTACAATCGGTGTTCCTGCCATCATTCTTCTACTCCTCCCATTCATGTTTTACTTTATAAATATTTTCTGATATAATCATAAAATATTGCATTATTATTGTCCAATATTTATAATTAATTGCAGAAATCAGTTTTGCTAATCGCACCTAAGGAGGTTCAAACTTGGATATCAAATATCTGAATTATATACTTGCCATTGCCAGCCGTCACAATATGACAAAAGCGGCTGAGGATCTGTTTGTATCTCAGTCATCCCTCAGCCAGTATCTGTCCCGTCTGGAACAGGAACTGGGTACTCCACTGTTCACCCGCTCCAAGAATGAGCTGACTTTGACTCCGGCCGGAGAATTATATGTAGATGCAGCAAAAAAGGTTGTTAAAATTCAGAAAGAGCTGTATCAGAATATCACGGCTTTAAGCAAACGCGGAAAAATATGTGTAGGCGTCACCTCAAATTTCGGTTTAAGGATGCTGTCCGAAATCATTCCCAGATTTAAAGAACTGTATCCCGGAGTTGCTATTGAAATCACAGAAAGCAGTCTTCCCGGCCTGAAAAGACTTCTGGCTGACGGTGCCGTTCATGTTGGCATCGCCGCCGAAGTAAGCACTGTGCCTTTCGGCAGCCAGGCTCAGCTTCTCCGGAAGGAAGAAGTGTTTTTTGCAGTTCCTTCTTCCCATCCCTATGTGTCTTCCCATCTTCCCGGAAGCCCCATAACTGCTGAGGAACTCATTGAAAATTTCTCTCAGGAAAATTTTCTCCTGTCAAAAAAGGGATCCTCTCTCCGAATGCTGTCTGACAGTTTTTTTGAATCCTGCTCCTTTTCTCCCAGTGCTTTCTGTGAAACCAACAGTATCACTGCCACCAGAAGAATGATCGCTCAGAATGCAGGTGTAGCTTTTATCGCTGAATCCTGTTCTGTAAACCGCAGACAGGTTTCTTATTACAGACTTTCTCCTGCCCTCTACCGGCTGAACCTGGTGATCTGTCAGAAGGACTGGAACTTAAATGAACCGGAACATCTGTTTCTTGATTACATTTTGAATTATTTTAACGAGAATACAGAAAATCCATATCTGGCAGAAAATTATGCTGTATCTCAGGAACCTTAACCAGCTCTTAAAAGATGCTGTCTTACTGCTGATGAAAGGAATAAATACAGAATATGGACACGAAACAAATAGAATATATTTTAAAGATTGCTGAAGAAAATAATATTACAAAGGCTGCCGAAAAACTCTACATTACCCAGTCAGCTTTAAATCAGCAGCTTCTGAAACTGGAAAAAGAACTGGGAACTCCCCTCTTTCATCGCTCCCGTCCTCACTGGGGTCTTACAGAAGCCGGACGTATTTACATAGAAGGTGCTCAGGAAGCCCTGAGAATAAAAAACATCACCTATAATCGCATTTATGACATATCCAATGCGAAAAAAGGAACTCTGACAATCGGCCTGACTCCCGGGAGAGGACTCCGGCTTTTTACAGCCGTTTACCCGCAGCTTCATCAGGATTTCCCCAATCTGAAGGTCTGTCCCATTGAAATGCGGGTAAAGGATCAACAGGAAGCAATTGCCAGAGGCAGCATTGATCTGGGGTTTATGACACTGGATGCCAAGGACCGCACCAATGATGAATATGTGGTTCTCAGCCAGGAAGAACTTATGCTGATCATTCCTTCCGGTCATCCGGCAGCGGAACGTTTTTCCTCTTCCGATACGGAAATTCCCACGATCAGTCTGAGAGAACTTCAGTATGAACCCTTTGTTCTGATGGATAAAAATTCCACGCTCCGCTCTGTCTGTGACACCGCCTTTCAGAAAGCCGGATTCACTCCAAATATTCTTTTTGAAACGAACAATACCAGCGGGATTGCCTCTATGGTAGAATCCACGCTTTGCTGCGGAATCATCCCCTGGTATTATGTCAGTCAGCCATCCAAAAAGCTGACCCGATTCCATATAGAGGAACGTCCTGTCTGGGATGTGGCTGTCAGCTATTCCAAAAATAACTACCTGAACTCCGGAGCCAGGGAATTTATCCAGTTAGCAAAAAAGTGGTGGGATTCTATTTCCTAACTCCAACATCCATTTTAAATTTCCCTCCCTATCGAATTCCATTGCCTGTGGTTGTTCCACAGCCATAAGCCCTGGATATTTTCCTGACCTTACATCCTCATAGAATGCTTCAGACAGCATAATTTTTCCTAGGTGTAAAGTATTCGGAATACGGAACTTGTAAAACAATTAGTATAAATGACATCTAAATCCAGCTTTTCAAAAATACGATTCGTAATTATATCGGCAAGCCCCATGCCATTGACATTTCCATGAGAGCAGTCTGTAAGATCCAAAAAACAGGTTCTCTTTACTTTTAAGCCTCCCTTTCCGACAGTTGAAGACCAGGTTCCTGATATGTTTGGATCTACACCTGTTCCACTATAATTTTTTCCTATGCGATCAACTATCAGCACATCTGCTTCATGTACCAGAATTGATGGCATATTATCAAATGCTTCTCTCAAAAGTTCTGGTTCCCTCTTAAAAATCGCATCTGCTGGAACCGCTTCAATTTTTGCAGTCTCATCATAGGCATTTTCTATACATGAAACTGCAAACAAAATATTAGACCGTTCTAGAACAATTTCAGCACTGGGTTATTTTCATTCTATATTTCCTCTTTCTTTTTAACTTCATAAACTCTTGTCATCGTATTTTTAACTGGAATATGAGCCAGCACCAAATGGTACTGGCCCACACAAAGTGTGTTCACACTTAATTCTATATATTTATTTTAAATTGATACCCTCCCTCATTCTAAAATATGCTGCTTTTATTTCATCAATGTTTTCACCTGACGTACTCGCTCATCAATAAAATCCGCCCACACAGTATCGTCAAGATATATTTGATTTTCATCTGTGTACATTCCAGCCCGATCTACAATCTCGATCTGATTCGGATGACTAGGCAACGCAATATCCACATGGATATTTTTTACTTTTTCTGCATCCGTAAAGAACCGTTCGCGAAGTGCAGGAGTCAGATATCTGCTGGAAGCATAATAATCGTCATTCATAGTATTAGCCCCCACACCTCCATGCATACCTACAACATACTCTTCTCCATTTTTGGGATTTTTTACAGTCCAAAAGAAACTGGTGCAGCCAGGTGTATGTCCTGGTGTCAAAACCGTGCGTACAGAAATATTTCCCAGAGTCACCGGTTCTTCTTCCGAATAAAAGTGATCCGGCTCAAAGTCCTGAGTATGAGAGCCAGAATCCGGAATCATCGTCTCCTCGTAACATGCCTTCATAAAGTCATAATCCTCTCGCGACATATATAACTCTGCTCCCGTCAGCTCCCTCATGGCAGCAGCACCTCCGCAGTGATCAAAATGGGCATGGCTAATTAAAATTTTTTTAATATTTTCCGGTTTATATCCAATCCGGTAAATAGAATCTACCAGAAGGTAGACACTCTCCGGAATAGCTGTATCAATTAAAAGCAAGCCATCTCCTGTATCAATCAAATAGCATCCTACCCAGCTCTGCCCTGCCACATACCAGGTTTGAGGAGCTACCTGAAATGGTTTTAATGCCATAGTCCACGGTTTATGGGCTAAAGTTTCTACAGGCGCTTTCGGCGCCGGCGTACAGTGAAATGCCATAATTTCCCCTCCTCTACTACAATATATTTATTTCTTTTTCCATTTTCCATAAACTGATTTTAAAATCGGTGAAAAAATACAGCCAATTCCAATAATCATAAAAACACAGGATAATGGTCTTGTAAAAAATGTAGCTGCTGTACCAGTATTCTGAAATGCTTTCAGCATATTGCTCTCCAATGTCGGTCCCAAAATAAATGCCAGAATCAAGGGCGACGTTGGAAGACCGCCAAAGGCCATTAATATTCCTATCACTGAGAAAACAAGCATCATACCACATTTATACAAACTGCTTGAATCGACATATGCACTAATAAAGGAAATAATCAGCAGTGCCGGATACATGTAATGATAAGGGACTTTCAAAATCAATGGAAAAACCCGCATTCCAAGCGCTTGCAGAATCAGACATACGATAGCACAAAGCGCCACAACGAAAAACATTAAATATACAATATTTCCACTATTTCGAAATACCATGGGTCCCATTTCAAGTCCATGAATTGTTAATGCTCCAATCAGCAATGCTGTTGTAGAATCTCCAGGGATTCCAAGTGCTGCCATAGGAATCATAGAACCGCCAATAGCTGCATTATTCGATACCTCAGATGCCCATACACCTTCAGGATTTCCTTTTCCAAATAATTCTGGTGTCTTTGAAGCATTTTTCGCTGAGGAATATGCTACCAGATTAGAAAGTCCAGCTCCCATTCCCGGCAAAAATCCAATTCCCAGTCCAATCACCCAAGAGCGAATAATATTTACCAGATTCGACTTAATTTCCTGAAAAGTAATACCCAAACCTTTTATGGATTTAGTATCAACTTCCGGAAGAGGATCAAATCCCTTTCCATATGCAAGAATAATGCTGCTGACTCCGAACACTCCAATCAGCACTACAGTCATACCTAAGCCGCCCATCAAATACATATTATCAAATACAAACCGGGGCTCTGCATCAATAGGAGAAAAACCCACCGAAGCCAGAAGCAAGCCGATACAGGCAGATGTCAATCCTTTAAACATATTTCCTTTTGAAATAGCCAATACCATAGTAATAGCAACAAAACATAAGCCAAAGTATTCCCATGGTCCTAACATAAAAGCAATATCTGCTACTGTCTGACTTAAAAAGGCTCCTGCAATGGCACTAAAGAAAGTTCCAATAAAAGACGCCATCATACCAATAGCCAAGGCTTTTCCTGCCTTACCTGACTTTGACATAGGATATCCATCAAAGCAAGTGGCAACCGCTGAAGCAGAACCGGGAATTCCCAAAAGTACCGATCCGATAAATGCTCCGGAACATCCGCCTACCCACAAAGATAAAAGAAAAACGATAGCAGCACCAGCTTCCATGGAATACGTAAGCGGCATAAACAGCATTACCGCCAGGGTTCCAGAAAGTCCTGGAATTGCGCCAAATATCATTCCAACCACATTGCCTGCTAAAAGCAACAGAATATTCATTGGATTGGTCACCTGCTGCAGAATATATGGCATAAATTCAATCATGATTTTCCCCCCTACCAGAATAATTCACCAGTCGGCACACCAAGTCCAAATGCATAAACATAAACTACATAAATAATTGCAGTTAATAAAAACGTATAGATTAATTTAGCCTTTTTAGATATATGGCTTCCTTTTGCATATAATGTAGTCAGCGCATAACATATGATTGGTGTTGAAATAAGATATCCGACATATTTCATACCTAGAATATAGAGAGCCAACAGTCCCACAGAAATCAGAACTCTTATCCAGCCTTCTTTCATCAGGAAAACAGGTTCTTCCTTTTTACTTTTTGTCGACTCCCAGAAAATACCTGCCCCACATATAATAAAACCAATTACTGCAATCATAGGAAGTGCTTTCGGTCCCGGATAACTTAAAGAAAATGGAACCTTAAACTGATTGATTAAAACTGCTACAAGAATGCCTAAAACAATCAAGACAATACCTGTAATCTGATCTCGTTTTAATTTCATGTTTTTCTCCTTTTTTATTCTGGAAATTCAAACAATATTATTTCTGTTTCAACCCCAACTCTTCGACAACTGCATTAATATCTTCCTGCTGCTCCTGTACCTTTTTAATACCTTCCTCATATGGAAAAAATTCCATATCCATTCCAGCTGGCTGAAGAATCTCATTTACCTCATCGCTGGACGCTGCTGCCGCATAATAATCGTAAAGCTGTTTTGTTAATTCATCGCTCATTTCTTTAGGTGCACAAAACAGATTTAAAGTGGAAAAAGTACAATCCACTCCCTGCTCCTGAAAAGATGGAACCTCCGGAAGTACACTGCTTCTTGCTCCCTCATCTCCGTTGCTTACAACGGCTAAGGCCTTTGCTTTCCCTGATTCTACATACTGCTTTGCCTGATTTACGTTGACCAGAGCAGCATCAATAGTTCCTCCTACCAGCGCAGTCAGCTTCTCTGTATCAGAGCCGGACTCTACGAATTTAGCATTGATTCCCGAAGCCTTCACAAAAAGGCCTGCCATAATATGACTGGTTCCGCCTGTTTCTACACCAAGCTTTATCTCTCCACTCTTTCCTGCTTCCAGAAAATCATTCAGATCTTCAGCTTTACTGTCTCCAGAAACAACCAGTACATACTGTGCCTTTTCTTTTCCCTGAGAAACACCGACAACCTTAAAATCCTCTGCCGCCGTCTTATCATATACTCCTACAGCACTCTTAATTAACATAGTTGTATGGAATTGCAGGATTTTACTGCCATCCGGTTTTGCTGTACGCACTGTTTCCATCGCTACAACACCATTTCCATCTGTATTATTTACTACAGTCATATTAATACCGGCATCCTTTGAAATCTTAGTTGTCAAAGCACGAGCCATTACATCCGTTCCGCCGCCCGCTTTTGCCGGCACCAACACCTCAACTGTTTTCGGCAAACCACCTTTATTTCCGCCACCACTGCATCCGCTCAGTGTCGTTGCAGCCAGCATTCCTGCCATCACCAGAGTTAATAAACTTTTCTTCATTTCGTTTTCCTCCTGTATTTGTAATTTTCAACAATAGTTTTCTCTCATAGTTGAATTTTTAAGATATTTTTATTATAATGAAACTTATATCTTAATTCAACTTATTGATTTTTATTCAATATCTTAATTTTTTTAAGTATTTTTTGTTGAAAGGAGAAATATTTCCATGGATATTCGTCAGATTGAATACATTATCGCAATTGAACAAGAACAAAGTATTTCTAAAGCAGCAGAAAAATTATTTCTTACGCAATCAGCATTAAATCAACAGCTATTAAAACTTGAAAAAGAACTGGGAACCCCTTTATTCGAGCGGCACAAACATAGTATGATTCCTACTTATGCGGGACGAATCTATTTAAATACCGCTCAACTGATTGCAGATATGAAACAAGAAACCTACAGAATCATACAGGACATTACAAAAGAAAATACAGGCGAAATTGCAGTTGCACATACTCCAGAAGCCGGTGCTGCTTTATTTTCCCGTATTTATCCTATTTTTCATCGTAAATATCCCAACATCACTTTTCGAATTCGTGAAGAACGTGTGAAAGAAATGGAACGACTTCTTCTGAAAAAAGAAGTAAATTTTGCAGGAATTGCCTACTATGAAGCCAGCAAACATCCTGACCTAGAATATATTGATATGTCTTCAGAAAAAATGGTTCTTGGTCTTCCAGCCAGTCATCCGCTGGCAGAGCTTGCCGGAAACAAAAGCTGGGAATCTCTTCCGCGTTTAGATCTTAAACTGCTTAAAAATGAGGATTTTATTCTTCTAAACAAGGAAACCCGTATGAGAGACATGATTGATATGTCATTTCAACACGCAGGATTTCGTCCCAAAATACTGTTTGAATCAGTAAGTACCAGGACTGTTATCAGCATGGTTGCAAATCAAATCGGACCTGCTTTTTTTCCACAATCCTATGTAAAGCCCAAAGATTCTTCTATCGTATATTTCACCGTAGAACCCTGTCTGGAATGGATGAGAGGTGTTGCATTCAGAAAAGGCTGCTATCTTACCAAGCCGGAAAAATACTACATCGCACTTATGGCTGATGCCCACCACGAAAAACTTCTGGAAAGCATGGGTTTTCTTTAACCCTCCCTCTCCCCCTAAATTTTCCTCAAATAAATATTGACCAATCGGTCTAAAAGCAATATAAGAATTATCGACCAGATGGTCAATAATGTGCGAGGTGATTTTATGAAGCGTGAAGAAAAGAATCAGCTGACTCGAAGGCGTATTATGGACAGCGCCCTGGCGGAATTTTCCAAACAGGGGTATGGTGCCAGCTCCGTCAATGCCATCTGCGCTGCCCAGGATATATCCAAGGGAATTATTTATCACTATTTTGCTGCAAAGGATGATCTTTTTCTGGCCTGTGTAGAGGAATGCTTTGTTAAGCTTACAGAATATCTGAAGCAGTCTGTGTCCCGGGGCTCCCGGAATCCACGGAACCAGCTGGAAGAATACTTCTCTGCCAGAAGCAGCTTCTTCAAAGAAAATCCTGTTTATCAGAGAATATTCTGTGAGGCAACCATTACTCCTCCTCTTTATTTAAGGTCGGAGATACAGAATATCAGAAGCAGCTTTGACAGCTTTAATGTCCAGACCCTGGAGAAGATTCTGGAACCTATTTCACTGCACCCGCAGATTACCAAAGAAGAGGTTATTGAAACCTTCCGGCAGTTTCAGGATTTTATAAATGCCAGATATGCCTTTGCTGATTTATCAGAAGAGGAATTTAAAAACCTGGAAGAAAAGCGGAGGAAATCTCTCGATATTTTACTTTATGGAGTTGTTGAAAGGAGTGAATCATTCCATGGAAAAGAATGAAAATGCATCATCTGTTTTAGGAGAAATGTCTCCGTCAAAAGCCATTGTCAAGCTGGCTGTTCCTGCCACTCTGGCGCTTCAATATGGGTGTAGAGGGTGCTTCTCTTGCAACAACCATTTCCCAGTTCCTTACCTTTGGCATTTTCATCTGGTTTTATGCCAGCGGACGCTCCATTATCAAAATCAGACCCAGGTTCTTCCACCCCAGCTGGAAACTGGTTAAAACTGTTACATTAATCGGAATCCCCACAGCAGTTATCCAGATTTGCCTGTCCGTGGCCTCCTCTCTCACCAATATTGCAGCAGCCGGACTTCCGCAGTCTGACGAGATCATTGCAGCCTTTGGTGTAGTACAGAGACTGGTTCTGATTGGCTCCTATGTCATTATGGGATTCATGCAGAGCTATCAGCCTGTTGCTGCTTTTGCTTTCGGTGCAAAGCGGGAAAACAGGTTCCATCAGTCCGTCCGGTTTGCATTAAAGGGCTCCCTTGTTTTGACTCTGCTGGTTACCGTTTCCTATATCCTGTTTGCAAAACCGCTTATTTTATTATTTAACAACAACCCTGTTATTGTCGATTACGGCAAATGGCTCCTGATCTCCCAGGTTGCTCTTTTCCCGGCCTTTGGCCTGTGCTACATGATGACGATTACTTATCAGACAATAGGCGCCTCCGGATACGGACTCTTCCTTTCCCTGCTGCGCCAGGGACTGTTTTATGTTCCTTTTATCATCATTTTACCGAAACTGCTTGGTGTAAACGGAATTTATTTATCCCAGCCCTTATCTGATATTTTAACCACCCTGGTCTGCATTTTCTCAATTAAGAAAATGAAATCTCTTGCTTCAGAGAACATGCAGAAAATACAGGCTCAATAAAAGTAAAAACGAAAGAAAGGCAGACTGCTACATGAAAAAATGAAAAATCTGGATTTTCGCTGCATCCCTGGTTCTTCTGACCGGATGCAGCAAAGAAGCTGCTGAAACTGAGACAAAAACGGAAACAGCAGCCGCAGTAGAAATCGAAACAGAAGCTCAGACAGAAACTCAGACACAGGCAGACAGTATTCCGGCAGAAACGCTGACTCCGGCACAGACTCTTGCTGAATCAGAGGCTTCTTCTGAAGAACAGCCTGAAAAAACACAGGCCTGGGATACGAAATCACCTGCAGAAGACAGCAAAGAACCTGCAGATAATTTTGATGTAGATTCTTCCGAGGCAGCAGAATTTGCCGGAAAAGTAAAAGCGACTGTTTCTGAACAGAATCTGGAAGCCCTTGCCGATTTGGCCGCCTATCTCCTGTATATCGGTTTTTCCACCGGTGGTCAGTCTGTAGAAAGCAGAGAGGATTTCCTTTCCCTGGGAAAAGAAAAAATCTTTACAGAGGAGCTGATGACCTCAGTTTCCCAGGCCGATGAAACTGCTCTGACTCCCAGCCAGGCCGGATTCATTTTAACAAAGGAAAGCGGCTCAGCCAACATTGTATTTGGACTGCGCGACGGCAAGCTGGCTGTATCAGGAATCAATTATTAATCGCTTTCATGCTCACATAAAAATGCTCCCTTCCAGGCGACAGGATTTGTTTCTTTTCCTGCCTCCCGAAAGGGAGCAGCTTTTTATTTTATAAAATTACCACTTCAAAACAGTCATATCTTCTTCATCATCTTCTGCAATCATCACCCGTCCCAGGCCAAAGCTTCCTTCTGCGCCAATATATTCGCAGGTAGAACCAGCCTCCACATGGGCGTTTACTACCAGCCAGGTGTGACCCTGAGCCTGAATCCGTACTCCGTCTGCCTCATGGCTGCTTAAGGGTTTTCCGGTCATTGCAGACATGGCAGGAACCGCCTCAGCCAGGACATTCTCTTCACCCTCTGTCAAATCACTGCAGACAATCACAGTAATCATTCCAAACACGCCGGTTCCCTGTTTTTTGCAGGAAACCATGGTTCCGTTTTCAATCTGATTGTAATGAAGAGATACAGGGAAGGACTCCTTCTCCAATGCAGTGCTTCCCTCCTGTCCGGAAATACAGAAGAATTCCGCCCGGCTCTTTTCTCCCTCCAGAACGAAACCATTCTCCCGGACTGTCACTTTCTGATTTAAAGCCGGATGGAAATGCTGAGTCAGTGTGTGCTCTCCGCTTCCATAGCAGGTATCCATAACTGCATAAATTCTTGTTCCAATCGCCAGAACACGGCGCTCCACATAGACGCCCCGGTCAATGTAGCCCAGATGACCACATTCTGCAAAGCCGTATTTTCCTTTTCTGCTCATGGCTCCGCCTACGGACGGCCAGAGTCCCTTCACGCCCCAGGAATCAACACAGTGAGTATATTCCTCACCGTCTACTGTCACAGTATTGTGGGCCTTTGTACTCTTTAACATCCGTCTTTCTGTTCCATCTACATAGGTATACCGGCCCGGATCTGCCAGCACCTCTTCTCCTCCAATCACCAGATCCAGATGTCCCTTGTCAAAATGTCCGTGTCCTCCGCCCAGACTTCCGCACCGCATATGAAGGTAATCGGCATCCTCCTGCCAGGAGGAACGCAGATACCAGTTTCCGCTGTCTGCAAGCCAGCAGTCCAGAGTCTCCGGTTCACAGGAGGCAAGCGCTTCATACCGCACCTGCGCGCAAATTCCGTAATTCCAGATTCCCTCGTAATCCATCCGATCATATCCGCCGGATTTCAAAACCGGATCCTCAAACCAGAATGCGCCTGCTGTAAGAAAATCTCTCAGATCTGTCACATCGCTGTCGCCGCCTGCGGGCTGGCTCTTATCCGGCTTCTGCCAGATCCGGTCTGCCATCACCATGGATTTCACCTTATCCTGGAAGTCCTGGGGGAATCCGTCATCATAGGCTGTGGCTGTCTGCAGCGCCTCCAGGAAGCACTTCAGAACCTCATTGTGGTACATGGGAGACATTTCCCACTGCACTCCGTCATCCAGAATCTGAACCCGGTTCTGACGAATCAGACGCTTCTTTGCCAGCTTTGTCCAGTCCTCTGCCTCCGGGCAGCCGCCTGTTTCCTGTAAAAGATGAGCAATGGCAAACAGTCCGTTATTTTCCAGAACACCCCAGTTGCTCTTTGTGGAAAACGGGCGCTCACAGGCAGCCAGATAAGCTCCGTGCTCCTTTATACAGTCCAGAAATGCTTCAAATACCTCGTCTGTTACTGCAGGGCTGTCCACAAAATATCCCATTGCCCGAAGCCAGTTGATTCCGCGGATTCCCGCCTCAATGGTTCTCCAGGTAGTTCCCTTTGTTTCCTCTGTCAAAGGATTTTTCTTAATCCAGTGCACCAGCTGGGATGCAAAGCACTCTGCATAGGCCTCATCTCCCGTCATGGCATAAGTCTGTCCCAGACAGATCCAGTACTGATGACGGTTCATCTGGAAAATAAATTCCGGATCCGGTCCCGGCTGATAGGACCAGTCAATCTCCCCCTCAAATGTCACCGGCTCTGCCGTCTGCTCCATATCCCAGGGCAGATCAAATAAGAAAACCTGGTTTCTGACCTCGTCTGCAATTCTCATCCGGTGAGCGGTCTCTTCAGGCCACCATTTTTTTGCATATTCACTGCAGCGGAGCGTCTCCTCCCGGCTCCGTCCGTATCTTTCTTTTAAGATTGCCTTCTTTTCTGCTGTCGTCTTCATGTTTCCTCCCGCATACATTCTCAAAAGCGCCCTGGATATATCGATTCTGTCCGCAGTTTCCTGTCATTCAGAATTCCCATATCCAGGACGCCGACTTCCTAAACCGTTCTTATTATACAATGGTTTTGTCTTAAAGTCCACACAGGCTTCCTGTTGTTTCTGCTGCTCGGGCAGTCTTTCCTTCTGTTTTTATTCCACCTTTTCCCTATCTCTCTGAATCATCAGCTTTAAGGCCTCAATTCCCACCAGAACAGCGGATGAAGTATCCTCGCTCATGTTCTGATCCAGCCCCGCCTTCTCTCTCTCCTGGTTCCAGATTACATGGAAACAGGAACCACAGCGGCAGCCCAGAGCATCGGCCACCACAAACAGGGCCGCCGACTCCATTTCACTTGCCTTTACTCCCAGCCGCTTCCACGCCTCCCATTTCTGCAGAAGCTCCCAGGAAACCGGCATTTTTTCCGGGGAATGCTGTCCGTAAAAGGCATCCTTGCACTGGACAACACCTACATGATACCGTTTCTGAAGCTTTCTGGAGGCATCTGCCAGAGCAGTCAGCACTTCAAAATCCGGAACTGCCGGATACTCAATCGGCGCATATTCCCTGCTGGTATGCTCGTAGCGAATCGCGCCGGAAGCAATGACAATGTCACCGGACTGAACCTTCAAATCAATGCCTCCGCAGGTTCCCACGCGGATAAACGTATCTGCCCCGATATTGTGAAGCTCCTCCATGGCAATGGAGGCAGAGGGACCTCCGATTCCGGTGGAACAGACACTGACCTTTTCCCCTGAAAGAGTTCCTGTATACACGGTATATTCCCGATTCTGGGAAATCAGAACGGGATTGTCAAAATATGCGGCAATATCTCCGCAACGTCCCGGATCTCCGGGAAGGATGCAATAACGTCCCACATCTCCTTCCTGGCAATGAATATGGAATTGTTTTTCCAGCTTCTGCATATTCTTCCTCCTGTCCGGCATTCTGCTGCCTGTTTTTTTCTGTAAATACGTAGCAATTCCGCCCGTCATCTTCCTGCCTGCCTCCAGAGGGGAAGATGCCCCGGCATCTCATGTTTCTATCATACTTCCCGCCCTGTTCTTCTGTCAAGCCATGGTTTCCGGCCGCAGACCGGCTTTGATAGGGCTTTCCTTTCCCTGAAAAATATGCTAACATAGAGGTAGTAAAAAGGAGGTTTTTACCCATGGGATATATCCAACACAAATCCGAAGAATCAGTAGAAGATTATCTGGAAACAATACTGGTTCTTTCAAAGCGGCTGCCAGTGGTTCGTTCCATCGACATTGCCAACGAGCTGGAATATTCAAAGCCCAGTGTCAGCGTCGCGATGAAAAACTTAAAAGGCAGGGGCTATATTACCGTCAGCAGTGAGGGGTACATTGTTCTTACTGAAGAAGGAAGAAAGCTGGCATCTGACACCTATGAGCGCCACACCCTGATCAGCCAGTGGCTTGTGGAACTGGGAGTCTCTCCGGAAACTGCTTCCGCAGATGCCTGCCGGATTGAACATGATTTAAGTCAGGAAAGCTTTGACGCCCTGAAATGCCACATTCTCGGATAGTCTTTGGCTTCTCGTCCTGTTTTTTGAAAAGCCGCTGCCTGTATCTTGACAAACTGTAATTTCCAGATATAATAGCAATAGATCTTTGTATCTGCTTTTTGGCAGCATCGGTGTGAGGGGGAGCGCCCTGGCACTGTGTACGAAGAGATAAGCGATGGGAGTCCGTGTTTCGGATTGAGAGGATGCAATTGGAGCATCGACCGACATTACAAGCTGCGTAAGCCGGCACCATCGCTGTATCCATATTTTTTTGATCCATTGCGGTGTGCCCTCTGCGGCACGCTGTTTCTTTTTCTTAAAGAACAGACTGGCGCCCTTTTTCCGCAGCAGAAAAGAGGAAAAAGATGAACAAAAACAAACATGTAACCCGACTGGTATTTCTCTCTATGATGGTCGCTCTGGGCGTTGTCATTTCTCCCATTCTCCGGGTAGAAGGCATGTGCCCCATGGCTCATCTCATCAACGTTACCTGTGCCGTTATGCTGGGTCCCTGGTACGCTCTGGCCTGCGCTTTTACCATCGGCATTATCCGCATGGTCTGCATGGGAATTCCGCCTCTGGCTCTGACCGGAGCGATTTTCGGAGCCTTCCTTTCCGGTATGTTTTACCGTCTTTCCCGCGGAAAACTGGTATGGGCCTTTCTTGGTGAAGTGATAGGAACAGGAATCATCGGAGCCATCCTTTCCTACCCTGTTATGACCTGGATATGGGGAAAAACAGGACTGACCTGGTTCTTCTATGTGCCTTCCTTCATTGCAGGAACTCTTATCGGAGGAAGCCTTGCCTTTCTGCTGTTAAAGCATCTGCAGAAAACAAAAATGCTTTCTGTTTTTCAGGAAGCCCTTGGCTCCCGCGCATATGAAGGCGGTGACAGTGTTGCCAACGACGCCATGGGAATTGCCTTTCTGGGACTGATTGCCTCTCTGGCCGTTTCCGTTGTCGTAAAGCAGCTTGTAAAAACCCCGGGAATCCTGTCATCAAACTTAAAATATCTGGTACTGGCAGCATTTGTGGCCGCTGCCGGAATTTACTGGATGAAAAACCAGAAAAAAGCAGGAGAATATTCATGATACCACACCACTCTTCCGGTCCGGACAAAACTTCCTGTCCGGATTCTCTCCGTGAATCTGCCCGTCTGGCCCCGGACTTTTCCCTGGCCAGAACACGGGTATTTCAGACAGAACCACTGATTCACTGTATTACGCACCCTATTGTTATCAATGACTGCGCCAATGCGGTTCTTGCTCTGGGCGCCCGTCCCATTATGGCAGAGCATCCGCGGGAGGCGGCACGGATTGCCGCCATGGCTTCTGCTCTGACTGTCAGTCTGGGAAATATTACAGATGCCCGCGCCGCATCAATGATGCTGGCCGGCAGAGAACGCGCCGCGGTTCTTGATCTGGTCGGCATTACCTGCAGTCCCTTCCGCATGGAGCTGGCAAAAACCTTTATCCGGGACTGCCATCCGGCCATCATCAAGGGAAATGCTTCCGAAATCCGGGCCATTGCCGGTTCCCGTTTTCACGACTCCGGCATTGATGTAAGCGCTGCCGATGCCGTAACAAAAGACAATCCTTCTGCCCAGCGTCAGATGGCGGAAATCCTTCTGCAGTGCGCCCGCCAGAACCATGCCGTTGTTCTGGCTACCGGCGAGGTAGATATGATTGCCGACTGGGAAAACAACGAAGTTTATCTGGTTGAAAACGGATCTCCCCTTATGGCAAAAATCACCGGAACGGGCTGTATGCTGACCTGTATTGCCGGTGTCTATCTGGCTGTTTCCCGTCCTCTGATCGCTGCTCTTCTGGCGGCAGTTACCATGGGAATTGCAGGAGAACTGGCAGCTGTCCCGGCGAATACAGAGCCGTCTGCGGCTTCCCCGGAAAGGATCGGACTTGGCACCTACCATATCCGTCTTCTGGATGAGCTTTCCCTTTTAACGGATCAGATTCTCTTTGACCGGATGAAAATCCGCCGGGAAACCTTCCCTCAGCCCTGATTCAAAAACAGGGCTTTTATCATTTTATTTTTATATCTGTGGAGGAATTACTATGGTTGTTCTGATTAAAAATGCAGAAGTCTACGAACCCCGGTTTCTGGGGAAACAGGATATCTTGATTCTTGGAGACAGGATTGCTGCTGTAGGGAAAAATCTTCAGGCTGAATTTAACGGCGCTGTCCCTGTGGAAACTATCGACAGCACTGATTTTGCCGCTGTTCCCGGCTTAATCGACAGCCATGAGCACATTATGGGAGGAGGCGGAGAAGGTGGCTTTCACACAAGAACTCCGGAAGCCACGCTCACCGGTCTCACATGCTGCGGAATCACAACCGTAGTCGGCTGTATCGGCACAGACGGAGTTTCCAGAGATATGACCGCCCTTCTTGCCAAGGCCCACGGTCTGGAAAACGAAGGCATCACTGCATTCTGCTATACAGGCTCCTACCAGATTCCTCCCCACACCCTTACAGGAAGCGTTATGAAGGATTTGATGATGCTTGATAAGGTCATCGGCGTAGGAGAGATTGCCATTTCTGATCATCGCTCCTCTCAGCCTTCCTACGAAGAATTTGTCCGGCTGGCTGCAGATGCCAGAGTCGGGGGAATGCTGTCCGGAAAAGCCGGAATTTTAAATATCCATCTTGGTGACGGCGCCCGTCATCTGGATCTGATTGAACGTGTTGTCCACGAGACAGAAATTCCCGTTACCCAGTTTCTTCCGACTCATATTAACCGCAATTCCCACCTTTTTGAGGCTTCCGTAAGCTTTGCCAGAGAAGGCGGATATGTAGATTTTACGGGAAATGAAGATATGGATTCCTGGGAAAAAATCAGTGATGAGGTTCGTGTCTGCACCGGAATCCGGCGTCTTCTGGATGCAGGTGTTTCTGAAAATAATTTTACCATATCCTCTGACGGCCAGGGCAGCCTTCCCCGCTTCAGTCCTTCCGGCCAGTATGAAGGGCTTGGCATTGGAAAAGCCTCTTCACTTTTAAAGGAAATCAGAGAATGTGTCCTTCGGGAACACCTTCCCCTGGAGCTGGCTCTCCGGGCCGTTACTGCAAACCCTGCCCGGATTCTGAAGCTGAATACCAAGGGGCATATTGCTCCCGGCTATGACGGTGATATCTGTCTTCTTCACAAAGACAGCCTTCAGCTTCATACCGTAATTGCCAAAGGAAAAATCATGGTACAGGACGGAACTGCAAAAGTCAGAGGAACCTTTGAATCATCCCTCTGACCTGTCTTCCATACCTCTTATTTTCCCTGAATCTTTAAAAATCCGGACATCATGCAGCCTCCGGCAGCCCCTGCCAAAAGAATCTCTTCCATGCGTTCAGGAGTGATTCCGCCGATTCCGTATACAGGAACAGAAACCTGGCTGCACACTTCTTTCAGGAAGGAAAGACCTCTTCCCGGAAGACCTTTTTTACAGTCCGTTTCAAAAATATTTCCGGCAAATAAGTAGTTTGCACCAAGGGCCTCTGCCTCTCTGGCTTCCTCCAGAGAATGGACAGAGGTTCCTTTTTTTTCAAAAAAATCAAGGGACGGAAGCTCCCGCAAAAGTCTCAGGGGAAGATGAATCTTCCTCCAGGAAAGGGCCTTTGCCTCCTCTGAAAAACCATGGAGAATACACTCTGTTCCCGCAGCTTTGCACATGGCTGTTACCTCTGCCGCCAGGGCCTTATAAATCTCCGGTTTCAAATCCTTTTCCCGCAGAACAAGCGCTTTGGGAGAAAGAGAAAGTACCTGTTCTGTCTGATCCAGATACCGGTTCCAGGAGCAGGATCCAGGGATAAAATCCTCTTTCAGAACCTCATTTTCTTCCCCGTTCCGGCACCTGGATCTCTCCGCTGCCTGAAGATAAAGCTGCCGGTTTGTTACTGCAATCATGTTCTCATATCCTGTTTTTTTGCTCATATTTTCTGTCCTTTTCTTCTGTTTTTTGCAAACCGAATTCCTCAAAATCCTGCCCTGCCAGCTTTCCAATCAGTGGAATCACCAGCTCCTCCCCATAGGTTTTGCTTTCCTGAAATGCATAGCAGCCCCCGTAAACCCGGTAGGTAATCAGCGTATGAAACGCCGGATTATCCGCATACTGCGGGTACTGTCTGAGAATCAGATCCCGAAGTCCCTCCGCAATCTTTTCTGTCAGCACGCTGCTCCGGCTTCCGGAAAACAGAATACGAAACAGCCTTTCATGGGCATAAAAAGCCTGAAACAGCTCCCTTACAAATCCTTCCGTATTGTGAAGGACATATTCCGGATGCGGAATATCCAGATAAGACTGAATCGCCTCCTGCTCCACCTCTTCTGACAGCTGGTAAATATCCTGATAATGGGAATAAAATGTAGATTTGTTAATTTCAGCAATCCGGCACAGCTCATTTACCCTGATTTTTTCCAGGGGCATTTTCGACCGCAGCTCCAAAAATGCATTGATAATGCTCCTTTTTGTTTTCTTCACCCTCATATCCATCATAAAAAACCAACCTTTTCAACAAAATGTCGTTTATCATACTTTCTGTCAATATTGATGATAGAATTTTTCGTTTCTCCGCTTTATACTCATTATACTCAGAAAACCACAGGAACTCAAGATTCCTGGCAGATAAGTCAGACTTCCCTGCCCACAGGTACGGGAAAAGAAAAAACAGGAGGATATGATGGATTTTTACGGATTTTATATGGGAGAAGAATTTGAAGCATGGAAATATCTGGGCGCACAGGTCTCCAGCCGGGGAACCACCTTTCGCACCTTTGCCCCCAATGCCTTACGGATTTCTCTGATTGGCGATTTCAACCAGTGGCAGGAAACGCCCATGGAAAAAATCTATGACGGAAACTTCTGGGAGGTCACTGTCCCGGAGGCAAAAGAATCCATGCGGTACAAATACCGGATTTACCGCCAGGACGGTTCTTTTCTGGATCACTGCGATCCCTACGGACTCTCTTCCGAGCTCCGGCCGCACAACGCTTCCGTAATCTGCAGCCTGAAGCACCATTCTTTCCGTGATCAGGAATGGATGGCCGGCCGCAGCTCTGCATTTCACCAGGCCGTCAATATTTACGAACTTCACGCCGGCTCCTGGAAGAAAAAAGGCGATGGTCCGGAGGACTGGTACAACTACGAGGAGCTGGCAAAGCTGCTGATTCCATGGCTGAAGAAAAACGGCTACAACTATGTGGAGCTGATGCCTCTTTCTGAACATCCCTCAGATGAATCCTGGGGCTATCAGAACACCGGATTTTTCGCCCCCACATCCCGCTACGGAACTCCAAAACAGCTTCAGAAATTTGTAGATCTCTGCCATCGCAATCAGATTGGCGTGCTTCTTGATTTTGTTCCCGTTCACTTTGCCGTAGATGATTATGCTCTGTGGAATTACGACGGAACAGCTCTGTACGAATATCCTCACCGGGATGTGGGACGAAGCGAATGGGGAAGCTGCAACTTTATGCACTCCCGCGGCGAGGTGCGCAGTTTTCTCCAGTCTGCCGCCTGCTACTGGCTGCAGGAATACCATTTTGACGGTCTGAGAATGGATGCGGTGCGAAATCTGATTTACTGGCAGGGACAGCCGGAGCGGGGAGAAAATCATCCCTCCCTTCAGTTTCTCCGCGGCATGAACCAGGGTCTGAAAAAACGCTTCCCCGATGCCATGCTTATAGCTGAAGATTCCACCAATTATCCCGGTGTCACCAGGCCGGTCTGCGAAGGCGGACTGGGCTTTGACTACAAATGGGATCTGGGCTGGATGCACGATACCCTCTGTTATTTTCAGACAGAGCCCCGGCTTCGTCCGGAGCATTATCATGAACTGACCTTTTCCATGCAGTATTACTATCAGGAACGGTATCTTCTTCCTCTTTCCCATGATGAGGTGGTTCACGGAAAAGCCACGATTCTTCAGAAAATGTACGGCGATTACGAGGGGAAATTTCCGCAGGGCCGGGCTTTCTATCTGTACATGATGGCTCATCCCGGAAAAAAGCTGAATTTTATGGGAAATGAAATGGGACAGCTTCGCGAATGGGACGAAAAGCGGGAACAGGACTGGTGTCTTCTGAAATTCCCGATTCACGATGCCTTTCTCCGGTTTATGAGGGAAATCAATACCCTGTATCTGAATACGCCTGCCCTTTACCGGGAGGACTACAGTCCCTCCGGCTTCCGGTGGCTGAAATCAGACAAGGACGGCTCCTGCTGCTACATCTTTGAACGGCGCTGCCAAAAACAGAGAATCCTCTTCCTTTTCCAGTTTTCCGATCAGCCCTATACGGTTTCCGGCCTGTCCCTTCCCGGAAATGTCCGCTGGCTGGAACCGCTGATCAATACAGACTGGCAGGAATACGGCGGCCGGACAAAGAAATCAAAAGCAAAACACTGCCCGGAAAAGAACGGATTCCAGATTACTCTGGCGCCCTTCTCCGGACAGTGCTTCAAAATCACAGAAACAGAATCATAACCAAATTGTCACCCGTTTTCCCGGCTGTTTTTCCTCTTTCCCCGCTTTTTCATCAGGATTCCAAGTATCAGGGCCAGAAACTCAGCCACAGGCATAGCCGCCCAGATTCCGTCTACTCCCACAAGAAGGGGAAGCAGGTAAACAAGAATACCTGAAAAAATCACACCGCGGCAAAGGGAAAGAACCAGGGCGCATCCAGGCATCAACACAGACTGGAAATATGTAGCCAGGAGCAGATTGATTCCTGTTGTTAAAAATGCCAGGAAATAGATCCGCACTGCCGGAACAGCCATGGCAAGAATCTCCGGTGTGGGCAAAACGAACACCCGCACCACAAAGGCCGGAGCCAGAAGTCCCAGAGCCGTAAAGAAAATTCCCGTTCCCACGGAAAATCTTCTTGCCAGCCGGAAGGTCTGATTTACCCGTTCCTGAAGACCGGCTCCGTTGTTTACAGCCATCAGAGGCTGGGATGCCTGACTGATACCATTGCTGATGGAATTAACCATCAGAACGCTGTTGGAAACAATGCCGTAAACCATTACGCCCATATCGCCAACCCAGTACAGAAGCTGGCGGTTAAACAGAAGAATCACCACTCCGCTGGAAAGATCCAGAATAAAGCTGGAAAGGCCGTTAACAGCCACCTCCCCAATGGCCTTCAGCCGAAAATGCCTGGTAAACTTCAGGGTATTGCTGCTGCTGAAAAAATGGCTGAGAAGAATTGCCACAGTAATCACCGAACCCAGCACCGTAGCCAGCGCACCTCCGGCCATCCCCATTTTCATGGGAAACATAAAAATATAGTCCAGAATCACATTGCTGACTCCGCCTGTAATCACTGCTGCCATTGCCACCTTCGGCGCTCTGTCATTTCTCACAAAGGCCTGAAGAAACGATGACAGCAGGAACACCGGGCAGCCTGCCGTGAGAATCCGGCCATAGCTTCTTACCATCTCATCCATTGCCTCATTTCTTCCGAGAAATGCAGTAATGGGGTCAAAATACAGTCCGCAGACAATTTCATAAAAAATAGCCATTATCACAGTTCCAACCAGGGCTGCTGAAAAATGCTCTCTTGCTGCTGCCTCATCCTTCCTTCCCTTATCAAAGGAAAACAGGACGCTTCCTCCTACTCCAAACATCATTCCTGTGGCAAAAAACAGAGAAAACACCGGAAGCAGCAGATTCAGAGCTGCAATTCCCATGCTTCCCACTCCCCGCCCTACCAGTATGGTATCGCCAAGAATATAGATGGAATTTACCAGCGTTGCGCCAATGGATGGAATCAGAAATTGAAAAAACACAGAGGTCACCTGATCTCTGCATAAATCAAGTTTTTTTTCTTTCATCATATCCTCCTTACTGCTGACTCAAAACAGCATCCTACTATCATAAAATTTTTCCCGATTTTTGTCAAGCGGAGCATATTTCCCATTGGTATTCCCCTCTAAAAATGGTATAATGACTTCATTAGGAGGTGAGGCCATGAAACACATCGACCGCCATGAACTCTTTTCCATTCCCAATCTGATGGGATATTTTCGAATCCTGATGATTCCCGTCTTCTGTTTTCTCTACCTCACTGCAGAGACGAAGCAGGATATCTGGATTGCCGCAGCCGTAGTTTTGATTTCCAGTCTGACTGATATGCTGGACGGACTGGTAGCCAGAAAATTTAACATGATCACCGAGTTCGGAAAATTTCTGGATCCCTTTGCCGACAAGCTGACCCACGGGGCTCTGGCCTTTTGTCTTGCTGTCCGTTATCCCCTGATGTGGGCTCTGTTTGGACTGCTGCTGATAAAAGAAGGCTACATGGCTGTGATGGGCCTGATTCTGTTAAAAAAGGGCAAAAGACTAAACGGCGCCATGTGGTTTGGAAAGGTCTGCACTGCTCTTCTGTTTGTTGGAATGCTGGTGCTGTTTCTTGCTGTTGATTTGCCCCGCGCCGCTGCCAATACCCTGATTCTCCTGATGATGGCTGTTATGGCAGTGACTCTGGTATTGTATATTCCTGTTTTTGAAAAAATGAGGAGAGGCTGAATCCGAAACAGCCTCTCCTTCTCTCTTTTGCAGACAGCTTTATTCCTCAAAACCTGCAAATACCATCTTCTTTTTTCCGGCCTTCGCATACAGCCAAAGCTCTTCATTTGCCTTTTCCAGACTTCCAAATTGTTTTCTGCAGCAGATAACGCAGCTGCAGCTGTCTATCCGCTGCTTTGCCCTCCGGACCGTTTCCTCTCCAATCGGCTCCAGTCCCTTTGTCCCAATCACTTCCGAGGCCAGAGCTGCGGCCGGCGGATAGTCCACATCATTGTCAAATAAAATTCCCGTTATAAACGGGATGCCCCTTCTCTGAAGTTCCCGGAAAACGCCTCTCCCAGTGCCGCAGCCTGCTATGACAAAAACCTTCGGTTCTCCGGAAGGAGCCTGCAGCTCCATACTGGTGTTTTCCTCGTCAAAGCTGCCTGCTTCCATGGAAAAAAGACTCCGGATGTATCCCGGACGAAAAATTTCCTCAGCCCTTCCAAACCGGTCTGCAAACTCCCCGCGGATGCAGAGAATTTTATCTGAAACACGTTCTGCCAGCTCCAGCTCATGAAGAGACATGATTACCGTCAGACCTCTCTTCAGCCGCAGTTCCTGCAGCACAGACAAAAATTCCAGCTTGTATTTAATATCAAGAAACGAGGTGGGCTCATCTAAAATCACAATCTCCGGCTCCTGGCAGATTGCTCTTGCAAGCATCACCCTCTGTCTCTGTCCATCACTGATTTTCGAAAAATCCCGGTCCCGGATTTCCGTTACATGAACCAGCTTCATAGCCTCATGCACTGCTTCCCTGTCCTTCTTCGTCAGAATTCCAAAATGGCCTGTGTAGGGATATCTTCCCGTAGCCACCACATCCTCACAGGTCATCAGCTCTGCTTTCAGCCGTTCTGTAAATACCACTGCCATTTTTCTGGCTAATTCCGGCCCGGACATCCTTCCAAGCTCTCTGCCGTCCAGATAAGCCGTTCCTGCAATTGTCTCAAGCTGCCCTGCAATGCTTTTTAAAACCGTAGACTTTCCGGCTCCGTTCGGCCCGATCAGAGTCAGGATTTCCCCTTTCTGTATTCCAATTTCAATCTGGCGAATCAGGGGTTTTCCGTCATATCCCACAGAATACCCTTCTGTCTGAAAATAATACTCCATTACAGTCCTCTGTCCTTTCTCTGCTTTGCCATCACCCAAAGTACCACCGGCGCTCCGAAAATTGCTGTCACCGTACTGATATTCAGTTCTGTCGGCGCAAACAGATTTCTTGCCAGCAAATCACAGAACAGGCAGAATACGCTTCCCCCCAGGAAACATGCCGGAATCATCAGAAGAGGTCTGGAAGAGCCAAAAAGACGCTTGACCAGATGGGGCGTGGCAATGCCTACAAAAGAAACCGGTCCTGCAAAGGACACGATACATGCAGACAGCACACTGGAAAGAAGAACCATCCATACCCGCAGGGTTCTGACGTTGACCCCCATGCTCCGGGCATAAGACTCCCCCAGCTGATAGGCGCCCAGAGGCTTGGACAGGGAAAAGGTAATAAGAAAGGTCACCAGAATCACCGCCGCTATCAGCTCTGTCTGCTCCCATGTAATTCCTGAAAAGCTCCCCTGAGCCCAGTTGTGGAGATTCACAATATCCGAATCCTCTGCAAAGGTAACAATCAGCTCCGTAATCGCCGAACAGATATATCCGATCATTACTCCGCTGATAACAAGCTGAGACATACCGGCCATCCGTCGTGAAACCAGAAGCACAAAGCCCATGGAAAGAAGAGCGCCAAGAAATGCTGACAGAATCATATCTGCAGAAGTAACTCTCACCGACCGGCCTGCCAGCACCACCATAACAAGAGCCACCGCCATTTTTGCGCCTGAGGAAATTCCCAGAACAAAGGGACCGGCAATGGGGTTGTGAAAAAATGTCTGCAGAAGATAACCGGCAAGCGCCAGAGCTCCGCCAAGGAGAATCACCGCCATGGTTCTCGGCATCCGGATATCCAGAAGGATTCTGGCCGATACCGGATCCCCGCCTCTTCCTGTCAAAATACTCCAGACCTCCTCCACAGGAAGCGAAACGCTTCCCATACAGACATTCAGAATCAATCCGGCTGCCACGCCGGAAAACAGAAACAGAAATGCCCATGTATACCGATATATTCTTTGTTTCTCCATCTGAATCAACCTTTCTTTACTGTACCGGGAATAAGTAATGCATGGAAGATGACTCATCCCCCTGGAGCATTCTGTGAATATCCTCCATCAGATAGCCGATGGACAGAGACTGCTGGTACATGTCATTGGAGGTACACCATACATTTCCCTCCTGCACAGCCTGAAAATCCTCCAGAAATTCGCATTTATCCAGCAAGTCTCCCATTGTTGAAACACCTCCGTCAATGGAACTGTTGTAGATGAGAAAATCTGCGCCGCGGGCTTTGTGATAAAACTCCTCTGCCTGCATATTCATCGTGGATTTCCTGCTTTCCGGATCTCCCAGATTTTCAAAAATATACCGTCCGCCAGCCAGCTCAATCATCCTTGGAATATAATCAGAGGACTGTCTTACCTGAATCATTCCATTGGAGGAAATAAAGAAAAACGCAACTGTTTTTTCTGAAGGCTGATCCGCGGAAATTCTGTTTAAAATGTCCTCCTGCTCCCTGAAAATCCGTTCCGCCTCCTCTTCCCTGCCAAGCAAAGCTCCGAACACCTTGATCCACTCTACTCTTCCCAGGGGATGCTTTTCATAGCTGGACGCCTCCATAAACACCGGAATTCCAAAATCCTCCAGCTTTTCCACAACCTCCGGCGCATGGGCAATCATGCCGTTTTCAATGGCAAGTCTGCAGCCCCCGGACACAAGCTGTTCGTAATCCGGCATGTTGTATTTTCCTGCATAGAGAATTTTCCCTTCAGCCATTGCATTTTTTGCATCTTCAATATACCAGTTTTCCTGCTTCTGACCGGAAAAGCTTATGGCATCCAGACCGTCCAGCCGGCAGAACATATCCATTACTGCTGATGCCACCAGGTAAATATCCTGTATGGGCTGCTTTAAAATCACAATGTCCTCTTCCAGATTCTCCGGGACTTCAGCCTTCTCCGGCACAATCAGAAACCGTCCGCCGTCCCGCTTTGTCATAATCATGGAATACCCGCCGGCATAATAATCAATGGAAAAATTTTCCGCATATTTCCGTTTTAAACTGTCCTCATACACCAGGGGAAGCTCCTGCTCTGAAACAGAGGATTTCCTGCTGCATCCGGAAATTCCAAAAGCTCCTGCAAATAAAAGAACTGCTATGATTCCCTTTTTTATTATCCTTATCATACCGTGATTCCCTTAGCTTTCTGGTTTGATCGTATCGGAATAAAAGGTCAGAGTATATTCGATTTCATGAGGCCTGCTCATAGCTGTCGTATCTCCGATTACCGTTACAGGAAGGTCAAACGTCTCTGCCGGTATTTCGAAAACAGAATTTCCCTCTGTATTCACCGGATAAAAGGTTTCCCCGTCCACAATCATATAATCATAATTGGGACTGTTCCACTGAATCTGTACAGTAATCCGATCCCCGGCAACCCGGAGAACAGCCGGAGACAAAATCTCCGCCTTTCCGCTTCCGCCCTCCAGCTTTACCTCTACCGTATAGGTTCCTTCCTCCAGCTCTGCTTTCCTGGCTGCCCCTGACTCCTTTTCCTCCGGGCCGGTCATATCCTCCGGGCTGGAAACCGATACCCGGTGATCATACCATTTCCCCTTTTTTCCAATCAGAGCCAGATCAAACTCCTCATCCAGAGCAGGAACCGGAACATCAAAACCATGCACGGTTTCTGTAGTTCCGTCGCTGTAGGAAACCGTATCCTCTGTGGGCATTAAAAGCACTGCCCCTTCCTTCTGCGCATCCTCAGCAAGTCCCGGATACAAATTGAGAATATTTTTTGAGGTAAGGGAAATATGAATGGTCATTTTTCCATCTGCCACTGTCAGAGTTCCTTTTCCGCCACAGGCCTCATTGACATGAAACATACTGCTGTCTGTGTCAAACTCCGCCTGATAAACTCCGTCTGAAAGAGCCCTTTCTTCAAAGACAGTCTCTGTCTGCGCAGGCGCCGCCTTTTCCGAAACAGAACCAGCGCATCCGCCTAAAACTGCACAGGCCAGAGCGCCAATCACTGCGGCAGCTGCCTTTTTCTTTCTTTTTTTCATATTCTGTACTCCTCTTTTTTACGGATTCATTGCTGCAGCCGTATGCTCGATATAAAGCTGCTGAATAGCCGGGATAGAACCAAGACCGGAAATCTGTATCTCTATCTCTTCAAATTTTCCGGATGCCCGGAACATGCTCAGCCAGGAATCCTCATCCTCTCCTGCCATGTCATTATTGGCATGATCCCCAGCTACTACCATCAGCGGACGGAGAATCACCTTCTGATATCCGGCCTGAGAGACTGCCTCAATCACCTGAGTACACTCCGTCTCCTCCGGCTCCCCTTCTACAGTTCCAATCCACACATTGTCATATCCCAGAGCCTGCATCTGTGTCTGCATCTGGCTGTAGGAAACCTTTGCCGTATGTGATGTGCCGTGGCCGAGAAATACAAAAGCCGCTCCGTCAGCCTTTGCTCCTTCCTGATCTTCATAGCCTGCGTCAGATGCCGCCTCTGCTGCAATCGCCTCTGCCACTGCCTTTTTATCCTCATTTATCACAGAAGCATCGCTGCCCACCTCTCCCAGAAGGGGGGCTGCCACGGTTACAGACTCAAACTGATCCTGATATGCCTCCACAGACTCCATCAGCTCATCATATTCTGCGCCGCGCATCAGGTGTGTCGGCTGAACCACAAGCTGTCTGACTCCGTTTTTCACAGCCCGCTCCAGCGCCTGTTCTACATTGTCAATTTTCTCTCCGTCTCTGGCCTGGACATGATTGATAATAATCTGTGCTGTAAAAGCCCGTCTCACAGACCAGTCCGGATATGCCTCCGAAAGAGCATCCTCAATTCCCTTAATATCTGCTGTACGGCTGTCGTTGAAGGAGGTTCCAAAGCTGACTGCAAGAATCTCCTTTTCTCCTATCTCATCCTGATTGCGGGGATCATCTGCAGACGCATCTCCTGTATCCCGTCCAAAATAATCCGGATCTGCATTCTCACCGGAAACCAGCAGTTTCTGTTCCTCCGTCAAGGCATCCCAGCCTTCCTTTGCCGCTTCACACTGTTTATCCGTGTCCTCTGTTCTCTTCTGCACATAAATTGCGTCAATCATGGCAGCAACCTGATCTGCCGCCTTCTGATCTTCAGATAAGGCTTCCTCCGAATTCTCTGCAGCTGTTTCTGACAGATGTTCTTCCGGCTCTGCCGCCGTTTCTTCCCTGCTTTCCGCCGGGCTGCTCTGCGCCTGATTCTGTGCCCCTGCGCAGCCGGTGATTCCTGCTGCTCCCATCCAGACTGCCATAAAAAGTGCTGCTTTTTTCTTCTTCATAAAATCCCTCTTTCTGCAGTATCCCTGCCTTGTATTTTCGTAATAATTCAGAAACAACGCCCCCGGCAGAAGATAACAGAGAGATTCTATCCCCATAACAGAAAAATTCCCCTGCTCACAAAGAAAAGGGGAACACAAAAATCAGGAATCTCCCGTAAACAGGGCATTCCCGGATTCTTCTGTACAACCAGTTACTCGTGGCCTGAAACTATCGTTTCTGTACGCAGTCAGGCAGGTCTCCCGACTCAGAAATCAACACATCCGCCATCTTCCCGGTTTCCCAGTGATTTACCGGCGTCTGCTCCCTCATTACGGTGACGAGTTCGTACAGGACTTTCACCTGTTTCCCTTTTCACCCGGACATGGACAAAGCCCTGTCCGGACACCTGACTGCTCATATTTCATTGGGCAAAGTATACCATACTTTTTCCTCTGAATCAATTTCTTTTCTTTTTCACCTGCGCTTTTACCAAAAGCATCATGGGACGGCGCAGTTCATCCTTCATTCCCGGAATCTCCATCATTTCCTCCGGCGGCTGTGCCTCCTCCACTGCCTTCAGCTCAAATCCCTGTTTCAGCAATCCCATAAGAATCTGGGTCAGGGTATGGTGCTGTTTTGTTACGCTGCATCCTAAAAAATTCGTAGTTCTCTCTCCCGGCATAAAGTAATTATCCACCGGCCAGAACTGCGGTTTTCCGTCTTCCCCGTAAATCCACTCCTGTCCAACGCCTGCCGTAAAGACCGGATGCTCGATATTAAAAAGAAACACGCCTTCCTCTTTCAATGTCCTGTATACCTTCTGGAAAATCTCCTCAATCCCCTCCACATAATGAAGAGCAAGATTGGAAACAACAAGATCCCATGTGTTCTCCGGATATTCATACTCTTCCATTCCGCAGATCCGGTAAGTAATCCGCGGATCCCGGGTCCTCTTTTTTGCTTCTTCAATCATCTTTTGGCTCAGATCGATTCCCAGTATCTGCTCTGCTCCCTGTTCTGCCGCAAATCTGCAGTGCCAGCCATAACCGCAGCCTAAATCCAGTACCTTTTTCCCCTGAATCGAAGGGAACATCGGTCTTAACTGATGCCATTCTCCGGAAGCAGACAGTCCCTCTCTGCTTCGTGCCATTTTCGCATATTCTGCAAAAAACTCTTCCTGATCATATTCACTGCTCATAATACGTTCCTTTCTTCATGTGCTGCAGAAACGCAGGCTTTCTCTCCCGCACACCTTATTCTTCCTCTTCCACACAGGCAATCGCCCGCACAGGCGCGCCGTCACTGTTTCTGACTTTCATGGGAAAACAGAAAAACCGGAATAAATCATGGCCGCACAGACCCAGGTTTTTCAGATTCTCAATGTTCACCATATTCCGCCCCTGAAACAGTTTTTTATGACGGGGCAGATTTTCATCCCGGATCGGATCCAGTCCCATTACATCAAATCCAATTCCTTTATACGTTCCTTTTATGATAAAATCCAGAACCTCATCATCCACGCAGGGGTACTCTCCAAAAAAACGACTGGTTCCCCAATACTGATCCCATCCGGAATAAAACAAAAGAAAATCCGCCTCTTCCGCTTTCTCTCCATACCGCAGGATCTGCTTCATAGAGATAGCTTCCCCCTCCTTTAAATCCCTGCAGTCAATCACAAGGGCTCTCCCCATAAACTGATCTGCCGGAAATTGATCCAATGTGATACCATCCGGAAAAATATGAGCCGGCGAATCCATATGAGTTCCTGTATGGGTAGTCAGTTTCAGAAGCATTTCCCGAAATCCATCCTCCTCACAGCTGGCTGCCTGCATCAGAACCGGAGGCTCCGTCCCCGGAAAAACCGGCATTTCCTCCTGAATCGTATGGGTTAAATCAATGACCTTCATTACAAACAATCCCCCTTCTTTTCACGCTTATTTTGCATTAAGAAAGAACCGGCTGTATATTCCCGCGAAAAAACAGCTTATGCTCTGTGAACTACCCATTGTCTAAAGCCAATGGGCTTCCTGCTTCATCGACCTCGTAA
>OHDQ01000069.1_pt1 | contig 56522 bp, 49 predicted proteins | sample 1606421 | NCBI WGS metagenome assembly OHDQ01 (sample SAMEA3879589, study PRJEB24766) | human gut metagenome | biome: human-associated habitat; feature: feces | place: USA | collected 1985/1987
CTGAAAGTGATCAGCGATTACTATCGCATCCGGGCAGAAAAGTATGAGGTGCTTGGTACGCTTCCACAGTCGCAGCGAACGTTTGTGATCAGTGGTTATGTGCCGGCAAAGGCCGTACCGGCGATTCAGAAAGCGATTGGAGATCGGTATGACTGCGCAGTAGATGTAGAAGACTTAAAGGAAGATGAAGAACCGCCGACGTTATTAAAGAACAATAGTTTTTCATCAAGTGTGGAAAGTGTGGTTGCTTCCTATGGTCTGCCGCACAAAGGTGAATTTGACCCGACGACGATTATGTCATTCTTTTATGTATTTTTCTTTGGAATGATGTTGTCTGATGCGGCTTATGGCGCGATTATTGCAATCGGCTGTCTGATTGCATTAAAGAAATTCCCGCGGATGAGCAAGGGGATGCATGAATCTTTGAAAATGTTCATGTTCTGCGGAGTCTCCACCATGGTGTGGGGCATTCTGTTCGGCGGATATTTCGGCGATGTGGTGGATGTTGTGTCTAAGACATTTTTCGGACATCCGGTAACAATCAAGCCGTTGTGGTTTGCACCGCTTAATGATCCAATGAAGCTTTTGATTTATTCAATGGCATTCGGTGTGATTCACTTGTTTGTAGGTCTGGGAATCAAAGGATATATGGAAATTAAGGAAGGAAAGATTGTGGATTTCTTCTGCGATGTAGTTCTTTGGTATGCATTTCTGATCGGACTTTTGTTAATGCTGATTCCATCAGAGATTTTTGCATCCATCGCGCAGGCGCAGATTACATTCCCGCCAGCGGTCAATGTGGCAGCAAAAGTACTGGCAATCGGCGGAGCGGTTGGACTTTTGTTGATGTCAGGAAGGGCAAACAAGAATCCGGCGTTAAGACTTGCGTTAGGAGCGTATGATATTTATAACATTACGGGATGGTTAAGTGATGTGCTGTCTTATTCTCGTTTGCTGGCGCTGGGGCTGGCAACCGGAGTTATTGCATCCGTTGTTAATCAGATGGGAAGTATGCTTGGAAAGAGTGTGGCAGGCGTGATCTTGTTCATCGTGGTATTTATTATCGGTCATGCAATGAATCTGGCAATTAACCTGCTGGGCGCATATGTCCACACCAACCGTCTTCAGTTTGTGGAATTCTTTGGAAAATTCTACGAAGGCGGTGGAAAACCATTCGAGCCATTTGAATCTGATACAAAATACGTAACCATTCAGGAAAGCGAAAATGCAGAATAAAGCTTTAGAAACAACATGTTTAAGGAGGAAAACATATTATGATGATCATAACGGACTCTGCTTCTGATATAACCAGACAGGAAGCTGAGGAAATGAATATCCGTATTGTCTGGCTGAAAACAAAATTTTCTGACGGTGATTTTCCTTTGGAGACAGAAGAGGATTTTACACGCTTTTTTGAAAAGCTTGCCGCAGAAAAAGAACTGCCTGTTACAAGCCAGCCGTCACCGGAGGAATATCTGGCTCTTTATGAGGAAGCAAAGGAAAACTCGGAAGAGGTTCTTGTTATCACCCTTTCCAGCGGCCTCAGCGGAACTGTAAATGCGGCCAATGTGGCAAAGCAGATGAGCGAGTATGACAGGATCCATATCATAGATTCAGAACAGGCGATCATTACTCAGCGTTTTCTGGTTCAGAGAGCTGTGGAAATGCGAGAGGCAGGAAAAACTGTTTCAGAGATTGTAGAAACCATTGAAGATCTGAAAAAGCGTGTGACCGTATGCGGAATGCTGGATACTCTGACCTATCTGAAAAAGGGTGGAAGAATACCGGCAGCCCTGGCAGTTCTGGGAAATATGCTTCATATTAAGCCTGTTATAGAGCTGAAGGACAAAACCCTGACCATGCTGGGAAAAGCAAGAGGAAGAAGCGGAGGGATCAAGTATCTCTGGAAGGAATTTGAATCCTATGAGATTGATGAAAACGAGCCGGTGTATTTTGGTTACACTTCAGACCGTGAGCTTGGGGAAAAGTTTATGAAGGATACCGTTGAAAAATACGGACTGAAAAATTATCGGCTGTATCCGGTAGGCGGAATTATCGGTACTCATGTAGGTCCGGCCTGTGCGGCTATCAGCTTTGTAAAAAAATCTGTGTAAAGTACGTTGACAAACGGAAATCCAGTGGCTATAATGAAAAAGAACTTAGTTGAATAGATTTAACACGCTGACGAGAAGAGTAAACTGTGGACTGCTGCAGAGAGAAGCACATTTGGTGAAAGTGCTTTAACAGGAATCAGTTGAAGACCACCTCTGAGTGACCCTAATCCGGTCCGGTGATACCGTTATCATCAAAAAAGAGGCTGAGTCCCCGGAATTATTTTATTCATGAAGAAATCCCGGTGATTTGGCAATCAGGGTGGAACCACGGGCAGAGAATCTCGTCCCTTACAGTGCGCAGGCATTGTAAGGGGCGTTTTTTATTATAAAAAGTCCCGTACAGCGGCACGGAGTAATCGACTTTCATAATAGTATAAAAGCGAAGAAAGTCCCGTAACAGTGGTTGAAAATAAAAAGAAAAGGAGAAAAATCATGATCATTACTTTAAAAGACGGATCAACAAAAGAGTATGCTGAAGCAAAATCAGTTATTGAGATTGCTTCCGATATCAGTGAAGGTCTTGCACGCGTAGCATGTGCAGGTGAAGTGGACGGAGAGGTTGTAGATCTTCGTACAGTTGTTGACAGAGACTGTGAGCTGAATATCCTCACCTTTGACAGTGAGGGCGGCAAAGGCGCATTCCGTCATACCACTTCCCATATTATGGCTCAGGCTATCAAACGCCTTTTCCCTGAGGTGAAGCTTGCAATTGGACCGTCTATTGAGGATGGCTTCTATTATGATATTGACAGTGACGAGCCGATCACAGCAGAAGATCTTCCGAAGATCGAGGCTGAGATGAAAAAAATCGTAAAAGAAAACCTGGCGATCACCAGATTTACAAAACCGAGAGCAGAGGCCATTGAATTTTTCAAAGAAAAAAATGAGCCCTATAAGGTAGAGCTTATTGAGGATCTTCCTGAAGATTCTGAGATCAGCTTCTATCAGCAGGGAGAGTTTGTGGATCTCTGCGCAGGTCCTCATCTGATGACAACAAAGCCGGTAAAAGCATTTAAGCTTACCAGCCTTGCAGGAGCCTACTGGAGAGGCAGCGAAAAGAACAAAATGCTTACCAGAATCTACGGAACTTCCTATACCAAAAAGGCAGATCTTGAAGAGTACATCACCCGTATGGAGGAAGCAAAGAAACGTGACCACAGAAAGCTTGGAAAAGAGCTTGGCCTGTTTATGATGAAAGAAGAGGGACCGGGCTTCCCGTTCTTCCTTCCAAAGGGTATGGTTCTGAAAAATACTCTGCTTGACTACTGGAGAGAGATCCATAATAAGGCAGGATATGTGGAGATTTCCACACCGATCATGCTGAGCCGCCATCTCTGGGAGACTTCAGGCCACTGGGATCATTACAAAGAAAATATGTATACAACTGTAATTGACGAGACTGATTTTGCCATTAAGCCAATGAACTGCCCGGGAGGTATTCTTGTATACAAATCTGAACCACGTTCCTACAGAGATCTTCCTCTGAGAATGGGAGAGCTGGGACTGGTTCACCGTCACGAAAAATCCGGTCAGCTTCACGGCCTGATGCGTGTGCGCTGCTTTACTCAGGATGATGCTCATATCTTTATGACACCGGAGCAGATCCGTGACGAGATCAAGGGCGTTGCCAGACTGATCGACAGTGTATATCAGCTTTTCGGCTTCAAATATCATGTTGAGCTGTCCACCCGTCCGGAGGACTCCATGGGAAGCGATGAGGACTGGGAGATCGCAACAGAGGGCTTAAGAGGAGCTCTTGACGATCTGGGACTTGACTATGTGGTAAATGAAGGCGACGGCGCATTCTATGGTCCGAAGATCGACTTCCATCTGGAGGATTCCATTGGAAGAACATGGCAGTGCGGTACTATTCAGCTTGACTTCCAGCTTCCGCTGCGCTTTGAATGTGAATATATCGGAGCTGACGGCGAGAAGCATCGTCCGATCATGATCCATCGTGTTGCTTTTGGTTCTATTGAAAGATTTATCGGTATTCTGATCGAGCATTTTGCAGGCGCATTCCCAACATGGCTTGCTCCTGTACAGGTAAAAGTTCTTCCGATCTCTGAGAAATATATGGATTATGCAAACAAGGTTATGAATGATCTGAAGGATGCAGGTATCCGTACAGAGATCGACGACCGTGCAGAAAAGATCGGATATAAGATCCGTGAGGCACGTCTTCAGAAGATTCCGTACATGCTTGTGGTAGGCGCAAAGGAAGAGGAAGAAGGAAAAGTTTCTGTCCGCAGCCGTTTCATGGGCGATGAAGGAGCAAAAGATCTCAATGAGTTTATTGATTCTGTAAAAGAAGAGATCAAAAACCGCGAGAACAGAAAAGTTGAAGTAACAGAATAAAAAGAACAGGACTGCTGAAATTCCGTAAAAAGGAATCAGCAGTCTTTTTCCATATGAAAAGAGCAGTATATTCTTACTGTTCATGGAAGCAGAAAGGAAGATGGGCAATGACAAAAGAAATTCAGATCAGAGAAGTACGTATCGGAAGCGGTCAGCCGAAAATATGTGTGCCAATGACCGGAAAAGACCGGTCAGCGCTGCTTGAGGAGGCAGGCAGAATCAGGGATATAAAAGCGGATCTGGCGGAATGGAGAGCTGACTTTTATGAAGGGCTTTCTCATGAGGAAAGCCTTCCGGACATGCTCAGAGAGATTAGAAATGCATTGGGAGAGATACCGCTTATTTTTACCATCCGCACTGTTTCAGAAGGCGGAAATGCGGAAATTTCTGAAAAGGAATATGAAAAATATACACTGACAGCAGCAGAAAGCGGAAATGCAGACCTGATCGATATAGAGTATTTTTCTCATGAAAATGTTTCAGAGCTGATCCGCAGGATTCAGATGACCGGAGCGAAAGTGATTGCCTCCACTCATGATTTTGAAAAAACGGATGACAGTAAAACGCTGAAAAACCGATTTATCGACATGGACGCATCCGGGGCAGACATTCTGAAAATGGCAGTGATGCCGCAGAGATTTGAAGATGTCGCTGATCTTATGCAGGTGACCAGCGAGGTCACAGAAGAGTATACAGAAAAGCCTGTGATCGCCATGTCCATGGGAAATCTGGGTTCCATGAGCCGCATTGCAGGAGAAAATTTCGGTTCTTCCGTAACCTTTGCCACAGTAGGAAAGGCGTCTGCGCCGGGACAGTTTCCGGTGGAAGAGCTTCGGATGATGATGAATGCTCTTCACAAAAAGAACGTAGAGGATTAATCAGAATTATCTCGGCTTATGTCGAACCTCAACGAGAAATTATGGGAATCTGTTTCCCGGTTTTGACAAATTACGCACCCCCTGTAACCTATAATGAACTCACTTACCAAAGTGAGGGAATGACAGGTCATAGGGGGCTTTTTTATGTATGGAGAAATATACATAGATGTTGTCTTTGTGACGAATCTTCTGATGGACTATATTGTTCTGCGGATTACAGGAAGACTTCTGAGACTCAGGACAAACCGGTGGAGATATCTGGCAGGAGGCGCGGCGGGAGCTTTTTTTTCCTGCCTGATTCTATATCTTCCTTTTGAGAAAAATCTGCTCATGGGAATTTTTCTGCACGGCGCCTGCGCTTTTCTTATGCTCAGGATCGCTTTCTGCATCAGGAAGGGAAGTCTGCTGGCAAAAGCAATGGTCATGCTGTATCTGACTGCGTTTCTTGCAGGAGGATTCTGGGAGGCAGTGTCAAAAAACGGAATTACGCTTCCTGCATTTCTGATTTTTGCTTTTGCCACCTATATGGGCATCGGGGCGCTGGTCTGCGCGGCAGATTCTGCCAGAAGTCTGAGGAAGAATATCTACCCTGTAACCCTGAGCTATCAGGGAAAAGAACAGTCTGCTTACGGGTTTTATGACACAGGAAATCTGCTCAGTGATCCGGTAAGCGGAGAACCGGTTTCGGTTGTGAAACCTGAAATTCTGGAGACCATGCTGTCAGAGGACCTGATAGACAGACTGAAGAACCTTTACGAGAATCCGGGGGAGCTGAAAAGTACAGAGATTGCCGGACTGAAGCCCCACTATCTGTCCTGCCGTACGGTAGGACAGGCAGAAAAGCTGATGCTGGCGGTTACATTGGAGAATCTTTGTATCCATACTCCCGCAGAAGAGGTTCGCATATCAAGGCCTGTGCTGGCCCTGGCTTTTGAACCCTCCGCTTTGGGAAAGGAATACAAGGTACTGTTGAATTCCAGATTATTGCATTAGGAGGGGCATATAATTATGAACAGATCAGCAGCAGGCGTCAGTTATTACCCGTTTCAGATGATTCAGAGGATGGTTCTTTCAAGACCGAGAGAGCTGTACTACATTGGTGGAAATGATATTCTTCCGGCACCGCTGGAGCCGCAGAGGGAAGCCTATGTCATCAGTAAGCTGGGAACAGAACAGGATAAAGATGCAAAAGCGCTTCTTATTGAGCACAATCTAAGACTGGTGGTGTATATTGCCAAAAAATTTGACAATACAGGAGTTGGGGTGGAGGATCTGATCTCCATTGGGACCATTGGGCTTATTAAAGCAATTAATACCTTTAATCCTGTAAAAAAGATCAAGCTGGCAACCTATGCTTCGCGATGCATTGAAAATGAGATCCTGATGTATCTGCGCAGGAACAGCAAGACAAAGCTGGAGGTTTCTATTGATGAACCGCTGAATGTTGACTGGGACGGGAATGAATTGCTGCTGTCTGATATTCTGGGAACGGATGAGGACGTTATCTCCCGCAGGCTGGAGGATGAAGTGGAGATCACACTTCTGGGAAAAGCAATTAACAAGCTGACGCCCCGGGAGCAGACGATCATCCGTCTCAGATTTGGACTGAACAGTGCCGAGGGAAAGGAAAAAACTCAGAAGGAAGTGGCTGATCTTCTGGGGATTTCCCAGTCATATATTTCAAGGCTGGAAAAAAGAATTATGAAAAGACTGAAAAAGGAAATTGTAAAATATGAATAAGGTCTGTCAGTGAAGGTAAAGGTTCACAGGACTCTGTATATTTTTGGGGAATCCGTGCATACTGAAAGAAAAAGGAGAGTGTGGCATGAACGCAAATACAGAGCTTTTGAATTTTATTTATCAGAATTCACAGATGGGAGTGGATACCGTAAGGCAGCTTATGGATATTACTGAGAACGCAGATTTTCAGAAGCTTCTCAGTGAACATCTGGAGGGATACCAGAAAGTCCACGAAAAGGCATGGCGGATGCTGAATGAAAATGGTTATGATGAAAAAGGCCTGAGTGCTTTTGAAAAAATCCGTACGTATCTTATGGTCAATATACAGACTATGAAGGATCATTCCGCATCCAATATAGCTGCGATGCTGATACAGGGAAGCAGTATGGGGATCACAGAAGCCCTGCAGAAGCTGAACCGGTATGAAGGAGAAACAGAGAAGGATATCAGAAAGCTGATGGAGGAACTGAAAAAGTTCGAGGAAAGAAATATTGAAGAGCTGAAGGCGTATTTGTAGACAAAAGTAAATATATATTTAGAGAGAAGTGGTTTAAGGATGTATTTACTTGAAAAAATATGTGATGGAGCTTGTGATGTCCGGGCTTCTGCTGGTGTGCTTTTTGCTTTTGTCCAGACAGGCAGCCCAGGTTTCCGGAACCATGAAAGAACAGGAAAACCGTAAGGAAATCATTGCGGTCGATCCCGGACACGGGGGAGCGGATCCGGGAATGGTGGGGCTTAATGGACTGGAGGAAAAGGAAATCAATCTGAAGATAGCCTGTAAACTGGAACGCGTACTTACAGATAAGGGGTATCAGGTGGTAATGACACGAAAGAAAGATCAGGGGCTTTATGATGCTTCTGCGCCAAATAAAAAATCTCAGGATATGCAGAGGCGGATCGCCTTTCTGGAAAATGCTTCTCCTGTGCTGACTGTCAGTATTCATCAGAACAGCTATTCTGACCCGGATGTCAGGGGACCGCAGGTCTTTTATTATGAAAGCTCCCAGGAAGGAAAAAGACTGGCACAGGAAGTACAGGAGAGTATGAACCGGAAACTGAATCCTCAAAAACCGCGTACCATAAAGGGAAATACCAGCTATTACCTTTTGAAAAGAAGTAAGGGAACACTGATCATTGCAGAATGTGGTTTCCTGACAAACCCGGAGGAGGCTGCTCTTCTTCAGAAGGAAGAATACCAGCAAAAGGTTGCTCAGGCAGTTGCGGATGGTATAGAGTCGTACCTCAGCAGCAGGAAATAAAAAAGAAAATCGCTGTATCCTTTAAATTTACCAGAGGAGACGGCGATTTTTGTATTTTCAGAATCAGGATACTTTGGTATACTGTTAATGATCAAATTAACAGAAAAATAAAAACAGAGGAGTATGTATGACTGGGATTTTGTATCTGATCCTGGGAAGTCTTTGCGGAAAAGAGCTTGCAGAGATTTTTGTGGGACAGAAGAAAACCGGAAAAAATAACAGGATCTGGCTGGTTCTGCCAGGAGCATTTGGAGTTGGAATGCTTGCTTTTGGCTGGGTAACGTATCTCATTGCCTGGGCTGCCAGCGCCGCAGGAGCAGACAAACCGCTGATATACGGAAACCTGCTGACAATGGCTGCAGGAGCTGTTTTTCTTTTGGGCATCTATATTCAGAGATACAGGAAAAACAAAAGGATTTTTACAGATAAGGGTCTGGTTGAGGATAAACAGCTGTTTTGGAAGGAACTGATATTTTTTTCTGTGCTGTTTGTATTTCTTACCTGGATCATGTTCTATGTATTTTACATAAAGGACGGGATTCTGTATTCAGGATTTACCGTGTTCGGTGATTATGCGCCCCATACGGCAATGATGCGGTCTTTTTCTTTGCAGAATAATTTTCCTACCCAGTATCCTCATTTTGGAGGACAGGACGTAAAATATCATTTTATGTTTCAGTTTCTTGTGGGAAATCTGGAGTTTCTGGGACTCCGGCTTGACATTGCTTACAACGCCGCAAGTATTCTGGCGCTTCTGGGATTTCTTATGCTGCTTTACAGTATTGCCAGACATGTTGTGGGAAGTGGAAAGGCAGGAGTGCTGACGGTTCTCTTTTTCTTTTTCCGCAGCGCGCTGACTTTTTTTCAGTTTCTGTGGGAGCATCTGCGCGCCGGAGATCTGCTCCAGGTACTGCAGGAAAACACTTCATTTATCGGATATACAACAAATGAAGACTGGGGACTGTGGAATTTTAATGTATATCTGAATCAGAGACATCTTGCCTTTGGACTTCTGATCGTGGCTCTTGCTGTGTGGATGTATCTGGACTGGGTGGAACAGGGATGCCGCCATAAGGAGAAAGGGCTTGTGTGGTTCAGGAACAGGCTTTTTTCAAAGGAGGCATGGAAATGCAGGTATGTGGAAAACGCGCTGGCAGCAGGCCTTCTCATCGGCATGACTTCCTTCTGGAACGGAGCGGCTGTTATTGGAGGACTTCTGATTTTAATGGGCTTTGCTGTGTGCTCAGACGGTAAGCTGGACTATCTGATCACAGCTGTTACGGCTGTTGTATTTTCGGTTCTTCAGACCAGACTTTTTATGAAAGGCTCTTCTGTGGAGGCTGCCTTTCAGTGGGGATTTATCGCAGAGGATAAAAGCGCTGCAGGCGTCCTTTGGTATCTGATCCAGATGAGCGGCATCTTTTTTGTGGGAGCGCTGATTTTATTCTTTTTCTACAAAAAAAGGCTTCAGCGGGCAGTTCTTGTAAGCTGTCTGTTTCCACTTGTATTTGCCTTCAGCTTCTCCCTGACACCGGATATTACTGTGAATCATAAATACATTATGATTTCCTATGCATTTCTGGCAATGTTCTGGGCAGGAGCCGTGTGCCTTCTGTTCCGGAAAAAATGGCAGGGCCGTATTCTTGCAGCAGTGCTTACAGTGTGTCTGACGATCACGGGAATTTATGATTTTGTGATCATAGTAAGAGATAACGGGCCGGGACACAGAGTAACGGTAAATACAAACAGCAGTCTTACAGACTGGCTGGCACAAAATCTGGACAGCCGGGATCTGATCCTGACGCCGGAATACAGCATCAGTGAAGTGACAATGGCCGGAGTGATGATGTATCTGGGCTGGCCCTATTATGCATGGTCGGCAGGATATGATACCTATGGCCGGGCGGAAAACGCAAAGGAAATTTATACTTCCCGGGATCCGGAGAGGGTAAAGAGTCTTGTTCAGCAGGAGAGGATCACCTATATTCTTTTTGAAGAGGGAATGACTTTTGAAGAAGAAACCTGCATAGAGACTACGATTAAATCAGTATACAGGCTGGCATACCAGTCGGAAGATGGGAGAATCAGAATTTATGAAACCTGATATAATAAAAAAAGTAACAATAAGGGCAGTTCCTGCAGCCGTTCTTATAGCATTGTCTGCATATCTGCTGAAAGGAGACGTATGGACTTTCTGGACCTGGTATCTTCTTGCAATGGTTCTGGGAATTGTGACCATGCCTCTGACAGGAAGGCTTTTCCGGGAATTTGACGATAAGGGCTGGATGTTTTCCAAGGTTCTGGCAGTGGTTGTCACAGGATTCGGAACCTGGTTTCTCGTTGCGGTCAAACTTTTGAAATTCACTTCACTGACCTGTATCGGGGTGACTTTGGCCTGTGGGGCCGGCTGTCTTTTGCTTGGAAAAGCGCAGCATAAAAAAGGGATCGAGTGTCTTCCGGTAAATCATCTGGATCTGGTGTACTGGGAGGAAATCCTGTTTTTTGTTTTTTTTCTTCTGTGGACTTATCTGGCAGGATTTCATCCTGCGGCATACGGAACAGAAAAATTTATGGATTATGGGTTTATGGAAGCCATGATGCGAAGCACCACTCTTCCGGCAGTTGACCTGTGGTATTCAGAGGGAAATATCAACTATTATTATGGCGGCCAGTATTTTGCAGTATTCCTTACAAAGCTTTCCGGAACCAGCGTGGAGTTGACCTATAACCTGATGCGCACCTTTGTGGCAGGACTTGCCTTTTCCCTTCCGTTTTCTCTTATATACCAGATGACCAGGGACAGAATGGGAAAAAGAGCTGCAGGCGCAGTGGGATGGAGAAGATATTTTCCTCAGATCACAGGCGTGGTGGCGGGAATTTCTGTTTCCATTGCCGGAAATATGCACTATGTGGTTTATGGACAGGTGCTTCCTTTTCTTCAGAAACTGACAGGACAGGGGCCGGACAGCTACTGGTTTCCTGACGCGACAAGATATATTGGTTTTAACCCGGATGTTCCGGATAAGACAATTCATGAATTTCCCTGCTATTCGTTTGTTCTGGGAGATCTTCATGCCCACGTGGTCAATATTATGTTCGTCCTTCTGTTATTGGGACTTTTATATGCCTGGATAAAAATGGTACGGAAAAAAGATTTTGTTCTGGGACAGCCGGGGACAGGGGAATTCTGGGGAAAACAGCTTTTCATGCCTCAGATCCTTCTGGCGGCAGTGCTTCTCGGTATGTTCCACTGGACGAATTTCTGGGATTTTGTTATTTACTTTGTGGTAACAGGAGGAGTTGTACTTTTTACCAATATTGTTCTGATGAAAGGTCAGACCAAATGGATCCTTGGAGTTACGGCGGCTCAGGCAGCAGAGGTTCTGGCTGTGGGAACCGTGGTGATTCTTCCTTTTACCCTGAATTTTGAGACAATGGTCCAGGGTGTGGCGGTGGCTCAGTATCATTCCCTTCCTCATCAGCTTTTGATCCTGTGGGGGCTTCCGGCGATTCTGACTGTGATTTTTGTGATCGTTCTTCTGGTGGAAAAGCTCAGCGGCGCAAAGCATAAGACGATTTTTCATTTTATGGAATCTCTGAAGCTTCCGGATCTTTTTGCAATGATCATGGGGCTGTGTGCCATTGGACTGGTACTGATCCCGGAGCTTGTGTATGTGCGGGATATTTACGAAAACGGAAATGCCCGTGCCAATACCATGTTCAAGCTCACGTATCAGGCATACATTATGTTTGGAATGACAATGGCTTATGTGATTTTCCGGCTGATGGTGATTTCCTACAAAAAATTTTTAAAGGCAGCCGCAGGGGTGGCTCTGATCCTTCTTGTGTGGACCTGGGGATATTTTGGAAACAGCGTCAGCTCATGGTTTGGAAATGTGCAGGATCCCTCCCAGTATAAAGGGCTGAATGCCACGGCTTTTCTGGAAACGGACTTCCCTGAAGACGCAGCCGGAATACGATGGCTGAAAAAAAATATTACCGGATCTCCGGTGGTTCTGGAGGCAAACGGGGACAGCTATACAGAGTATGAGCGTGTATCAGCAATGACCGGCCTGCCCACAGTTCTTGGATGGTATGTCCATGAATGGCTGTGGCGGAATGATGTGGCGGATCTGAATACAAAGAGCGGAGATATTGAGCTGATCTACACCTCACAGGATGAAAAACAGGTAAAGGAGCTTGTGGAAAAATATGATGTTTCCTATATTTTTGTAGGTTCCTGTGAGAAAAACAAATATGGAGAAAATCTGAACCATGAGCTTCTTCGCAGCCTGGGAGAGACTGTGTTCCAGGATGGAAGTTCAGGAACCTATATTGTAAAAGTCGGATAGGGGAAGATAATAAGTAAGGAATGATTAGTGCCTAAGAGGGAATATTTAGTAATAAATAGAATAGTTTTGAGTAGATTAAAGTTCTTCTGTGATGATACAAAAATCATAGAAGAACTTTTTTTGTGTATTCAAATAATACTTAACATGAATAAAACGGTTATTTTAAAAGAATTAATAAAATCAGAAATATATTGTATATACAGTTGATGGATATTTAAACCATAAGAGGACAATAAATAGTTTTGTATGGTACAATGATATGGAATCTAAAAGGGTGTTTCCTAGGAAAGGACTACAATATGATGAAAACTCCAAAATCATACCTGAATAATTATATAAAAGAAGAACTTCTCGCTGCTTTTGACAGTCAGGATGTATGTGTAAGTTACAGTGGGGATTATCAGAAAGGAACTTTGACTCAGGTGCATAATTCCTGTGAATTATTATTTGTGGAGGAAGGTGGGGCGGATTATCAGATTAATGATAAGGTGTATTCTGTAATGCCCAATACAGTATTGATCATTGGGGCTACGGACAGGCATCATTTTCATTTTACCAAGGTTCCCTATGTGCGCTATGGACTGACGCTGATGCCGTCATTTCTGCAATCGCTTCCTATTGTCAATGGATATATGAGCATTTTTCAGACACAATCACCTGAGCAGCATTGTAAGTTATCCGGTATAGATTCCGCGGTATTCCAACGTATGATTAAAATTCTGTGGGAGCTGAGAGAGGAAACAGAAAATAAAGGTGGTGACAGTGGAAATATGGTTTATGCACTTTTGATGGAAATGACTATTTTGCTAAAACGCCTGCTCCAGGTAGAAAGCCAGGAAAATAACAGCACTTATAATTCTATGAATGAGATCAAGGCATATATTGATCTGCACTATCATGAAGAATTAAGTCTTTCAAAATTAAGTAAACAATTCTTTCTTCAACCCAATACAATCAGTAAGAATTTTCGAAAAATATGGGGGAAGAATATTAATTATTATATTAATTCTGTACGAATTACTAATGCAGTGAGGATTTTGGATACAGAAAATATAAGTATTACAGAATTATCAGAGAGAGTTGGATATGACAATGTAAATACTTTTCTCAGGCAGTTTAAGGAAAAAATGGACGTGTCTCCTCTTCAGTATAAAAAGAGAAACAGGAGTTTGACAGAGAACCGTGATTTTTTTGCCAGCCGTCGAGAAGGGGAAAGGAAGGAGGAATAAGAGGTGGGACGGATAGAGCATTATTTGAATGCATATGAGGAGGATGCGCATAATGTAGCGTTGAATAATCAGAATGTATATGTAAGCTACAGTGGGGATTACAAAGCAAATCCTATATTTCATGTGCATAATTCCTGCGAGCTTTTATTCTTTGAAGAAGGGGAAGGCTTATATAAAATTAAGAATATGGATTATGAGGTAGGGAAAAACAGTATTTTAATTATAGGGGGTGCAGATCCTCATTTTCGGAAGTTTACTCGTACTCCATGTATTCGTTACGGTTTGACGGTGATGCCGTCTTTTCTTCAGAATCTGCCTATCATAAACAGCTATATGCAAGTCTATCAGACACACCCGGTAAAAGAGGCCCAGAAACTACAGAATCTTGAACTGTCTGATTTTCAAAGAATTATTCAAATTATAAGGCTGCTTCGGGAGGAAACAAGAGAAAACGGAGAAGGACGCGGTGACATGGTTTATGCTTTGCTTCTGGAACTGACAATTATCTTAAAACGTTATTTGAATTTGGAAAAGAAGGATATCAGTGGCACATACAAGGCTATGAGCGATATAAAGAATTACATTGATTTGCATTATGCGGAGGAATTGAATTTGACAGTTTTGAGCCGTAATTTTTATATTCAGCCCAATACAATAAGTAAAAATTTTAAAAAGATATTTGGGAAAAACGTTGTCAACTATATTAATTCGGTGCGTATTGCCAATGCGGTGAGAATACTGGAAGAATCCCATGTTAGTATCACAGAACTTTCGGGGGCTGTAGGCTATTCGAGCATGAATACCTTTCTGCGGCAGTTCAGGGATATTATGGGGATTTCTCCTCTTCAATATAAAAAGCAGATGGAACAGTATAAAACGGATTCTGGAACTATGTATACCATGTGGAAGGATTCAGAGGAAAAAAGGGAATATCTTTTTCGTAAAGCGAGGATATAAAACTGTACTGGTGAGAGAATGAAGGGGGCAGATTAAAAAACTCCTGACAATATATATCCAAAAAATGGTGATTTTAAATTGAAAAATGGTGAGAATAATCTCAATGTGGATGTTATACTAAAGCTACAAAGACAAACAACGGAAAATCAAAAAACTGCAGTGAAATGATTGGAAATAATGGAAAAATATGGTTGATTTTGTCGAAAACGTAAACAAAATAGTAAGGTTAGGAGGAAAAATATTATGTTAAAAAAAACAATGGCTGTTGCATTAGCGGGTCTTATGTCTGTGTCAGCTTTTCCTTTGCAAGTATCTGCGGAAGAAAGTGGTGATAAAGTAGATATTACTATTATGTGTGCATATGCGAGCGAAGATCCACATGGACAGTACGTATATGAGTATGCAGATAAGTTTATGGAAGAAAATCCCAATGTGAATATTGAGATTCAGGCAATCAGCTCCAATGATATTTATACAAAACTGGCTGCAATGGTAACTTCTCCGGACGATCTTCCTACTCTGTTTTTTACCAGTGCAGATCAGGCGCCTACTCTTTATGATCTGGGTCTGATGGACGATTTGAATAATTATCTGGATGAAGAGACTTTGGGTACATTTGCAAATGGTGTAACAGAAGCGTGTACATTAGATGACACACTTGCATTTTATCCCATCGATGTACAGCCGTTGGCAATGTTGTACCGTACGGATCGGTTTGAGGAAGCTGGACTGGATGTTCCCACTACCTGGGATGAGTTTTTGGAATGCGCAAAGGCGTTGACAAAAGATTCTGACGGTGACGGTGAGATCGACCAGTGGGGATTCTCTATGGTAGGTTCCAATAACAGCTCTGGCCAGAGCCGGTTTATGTCATATCTCTGGAGCAATGGTTGTAACTGTGTAAGTTATGATGAAGACAGCGAAACCTGGAAAGCAGACCTGGGTGATAATATCCTGGATTTGGTTTCTTTCTGGACAGATATGAATAACGAGTATGGCGTAGTTCCTACAGGAATTACAGAAGTGGATTACGCCACAGCAGCAAACTATTTTTCCATGGGCTATACAAGTATGATGCTTACTGGCAGCAATGCCATTGGAGTAGCTTATGCAAACAATCCAGAATTAAAAGGTAAGATTGGCTCCTTCCCAATACCGGGAGAACACTCTGGAACTATGTTGAATGCAGAGGGATATGCGCTTTGCAGTTATGCAGAGGAGGAAGAGAAGAAAGCGGCAGTTGATTTTCTTAAATTCTTTACTAATAATGATTCTGAGTTAATGTTCTGGCAGTCCAGCGGTAAGATTCCGGCAACTGTAGAGGGACAAAAGGCAGAATATATTACAGGTGAGGATTATAAGGGATATCTGGAAACTATTGAAGCAGGATGCATTCCTCCAGTGAATTTTGCAGGAATCAGCGGTTTGAAGAGTCTTCTGGGTGATGCATATGCCGCTGTATTCAGTGAAGAGTCTACTAATGAGGAGGCCGTAGAAACATTAGAGGAAGAGCTGGATACTCTTTTGGAAGATTATAACTAAAAGAAATTAAAAAAATTAATAGCTGAGGGGAGGACAAAATCCCCCCTCGGCATTTTTTTACCTTAATTTAGAAGAAAAGAGAGAGGTGTATTGGAATGGGAAGAATAGCCAGCAGAAAAAAACAGCCTCACCCTGGACAATTCGATAAATATCAGCATACAGGATATAAATTCATATCGCCCAGCTTACTGGTAATGGTATTGCTGATTGTTTATCCTATGCTGTATGGAGTGTATTTGAGCTTTTATAATACAAATCTGGTAAATAAATGGAAGTTTGTTGGCTTAAAATATTATATTGAAGCATTTACAAAGCCGGAATTTTATACGTCTGTTCTGCTTACATTTTTATTTATGATTCTGGTGGTGGCAGGCCATTTTCTTATTGGATTCGTTCTGGCATCTGTACTGAATAAAAGCTTTCCCGGAAGAACCATCTTCCGAGTGATCTTTATGCTTCCGTGGTTGTTTCCGGAAACCGTTATTGCCTTATTGTTTACATGGATCATGAATCCGATGTACGGAGTTTTAAACAGCATTCTTAAGTCATTGGGTATTATTTCTTCAAATATATCCTGGCTTGGTTCAGCAAGTCTGGCATTTCCCGCGGTAGTAGCAGTCTGTATCTGGAAAGGATATCCACTGGTAATGACAATGATCCTTTCGGGTCTGCAGAGTATTTCAAGTGATCTTTATGAGGCTGCTATGATCGACGGAGCTAATAAGTGGCAGCAGTTTCTCCATGTGACTGTTCCGGGATTAAAGCCGGTAATGACAACAACGATTATTCTGGACAGTGTGTGGTGGTTTAAGCAGTATACGCTTGTTTATACCATGACAGGCGGCGGCCCGGGCACGGCGACAAACCTTATCAGCTTGAATATTTACGGAACAGCGTTTAATGATCTTAGGTTTGGCAAGGCTGCTGCATGGGGTATTGTTGTATTTGCAATTTGCTATCTGATCAGCAAACTTTATAGGATGGTGTTGAAAGATGACTAAGAAAAAAGTTGCGGGAGGAATCTTCCGATATGTATTTTTAATTACCTTGTCCCTGTTTATTCTTGTTCCTGTTCTCTGGATGATATCAACAGCATTTAAAACAGAGGCTGAGACCTATTCGCCGAATCCTATCTGGATTCCAAGCACTATTTCTCTGGAATCCTTTAAAAAGTTTTTTGGCCTGTATAATTTTGGGACAATGACCTGGAACAGCTTGATCACCTGTATTGGTTCTGTGGTAATCTGTACAGTTTTTTCCTGTCTGGCAGGCTACGGTGTAACCCGGTTTAAATTCCGCGGAAAAAAGACGTTTATGGGATTTTTGCTAGTAACTCAGATGTTCCCAAGCGTAATGCTTGTTGTACCTTTTTATTCAGTGCTGACGAAATATCATCTGACAAATTCCCTGCTCGGATTGATCATTGTGTATGCTGCGACGAATATCGCCTTCAGTACCTGGATGATGACTTCTTACTTTAAGACAATACCAGTGGAGCTGGATGAGGCTGCCCGAGTAGACGGAGCAAGCAGTTTTACGATTTTCCGCAAGATAATATTGCCGCTGGTTATTCCGGGAATTGCAGCTGTGGCAATTTTTGTATTGATCAATGGATGGAATGAATATATGTATTCCTCTGTTTTGATTTCGAAAGATTCATTGAAGACTCTGACAGTGGGAATCGTTTCCCTGAATACACAGAACCAGGTGCACTGGAACGATATGATGGCAGCGTCTACCATGTCCTGTATTCCGCTGATCATATTGTTTATGTGTTTCCAGAAATATTTTATTGCAGGAATGACAAGCGGTGCAGTTAAGAGCTGACACTGGAGGGAGGATTTTATGAAACCAATTACAATTCGAGATATTAAAGTATTTGTAACAGCTCCACATGATATTAACTTAGTGGTTGTTAAGGTAGAGACATCAGAACCGGGGTTGTACGGTCTGGGTTGCGCTACATTTACATGGCGCTATAAAGCAGTCGTTACTGCGATTGAAGAGTATCTGCGTCCCATGTTTATTGGCAAGTCTGTCCATGATATTGAAGATTTATGGCAGTCTATGATGGGAAGCTCCTATTGGAGAAACGGTCCGGTGTTAAATAATGCTATTTCAGGTGTGGATGAAGCTCTTTGGGATATTAAGGGAAAGTTGGCAAATATGCCGATTTATAGTCTGTTTGGTGGAAAATGTAGAGAAGGAATTGCAGTTTACCGGCATGCAGACGGAAATAGTCCGGAAGAGGTAGAGGAGAAAATTCATCAGTATATGGAGGAAGGATACCGTTATATCCGCTGTCATATGGGAACATACGGAGGTAATTTTGGTGGAACGATCCAAAAAATGTCTCACCCGGAAAATGCTCCCGCAGGTGCTTACTATTCCTCCAGGACTTATATGCAGAGTGTGATACGGCTTTTTGACCGGATCCGTTCAGATATAGGCTGGGATCTGGAGATCATGCATGATATCCACGAACGTTTATCTCTGGCAGATACACTGAGCTTTGTAAAGGAATTAGAACAGTTTAAGCCGTTTTTTATCGAAGATGCTTTGCCGCCGGAAGAAGTTCACTATTTTGAATATATAAGAAAGCAAACGGCGGTTCCCCTGGCAATGGGTGAATTATTTACTCATCCGGTTGAGTGGAAAACTCTTGTGCAGAATCAGTGGATTGATTTTATCCGGTGTCATTTAAGTGATATTGGAGGCTTGACACCTGCAAGGAAGCTGGCCGCTTTTTGTGAACAGTATCATGTGAGGACAGCATGGCATGGACCTAATGATCTGAGCCCTGTTGGAATGGCGGCACAGATGCACCTGGATCTTGCGGCTCCTAACTTCGGTATTCAGGAGTTTGCGGGCTTCAATGAGGCAGAAGAGGAAGTGTTCCCTGGATGTCCGCAGGTACGAAAAGGTTATGCATATTTAGATGATGCGCCTGGCATTGGCGTTGATTTTGATGAAAAGGCAGCCGCAAAATATCCGCCGATGGAGATGGACTTCAGCTGGCTTTTCAGCCGTCTGGAGGATGGTACTGCTGTGCGGCCATAGAAGAAAGATGAGGAAAACAATATGACAATAGAGGATAAAATCAAAGCAATGGGGTATGAACTTCCGCCTGCACCAGGAAAAGGGGGCATTTATTCCAGTGTTAAACCGTTAGGAAAGAATCTTTATTATATTTCAGGCTGCGGCGCGTACATAAATGGAGACGGCCCACAGGGAAAGCTGGGGAAAGATCTGACCGTAGAACAGGGACAGGAAGCAGCCTGTCGGACAATTCTAAATTATTTGTCTGTAATTAAAGCACATATAGGAAGTTTGGATAGGATTAAATCATTTGTAAAGGTTTTGATCTTTGTACAGAGCGAACCAGATTTTTATGAACAGCCCAAAGTGGCTGACGGAGCAACCGGATTTTTAGTGGAACTTTTCGGAGAGAAGATTGGCGCGCCTTCCCGTTCTGCTATTGGCACAAATGCCCTTCCAGGAAATACACCGGTTGAAATTGAAGGAATTGTGGAAATAGAGCCATAACAGATAGAGAAAAGAGGCGATTTTATGGATCTGTTAATTAAAGGTGGACTGATTGTAGATGGTACCGGCGGAAAACCGTATTATGGAGATATCGCTGTAGTTCGGGACAGAATATCACAAATAGGACAGAATCTGGATGCGTCTGGAGCTCGGAAAGTAGTAGATGCTTCAGGGTTATATGTAACACCGGGACTTATAGATGGACATACACATTCGGAACTGAGTATTTTAAAAAATCGCCAGCATCCCAATGCGGTTTATCAGGGAATTTCAACGGTAGTGACAGGTCAGTGTGGGTTGGGATTTGCTCCGATGATGCCGGAACAGTTTTTTGATTCTATTCGTATTAATTCAGGCATTTTTGGAGATTACCGCCATTACTTGAAAGAGTGGCGTTCCTTCGGGGAATTTTTAGATCAGTTGGACGGATCAGCCGTGAATGCAGCTGCAAATGTTTCGCATAATGCAGTGCGTCAGATAGTATGTGGATTTGAAGAAACTGCTATGGACGAAGAAGAGCTGTCCAAAGCCAGGCGGATTATGCGGCAGGCGATGGAAGAAGGCGCTGTGGGATTTTCCGTAGGCCTTTCTTATTATCCTGGCGGCTACAGTGATACCAGAGAATTAATAGAATTGTGTAAGGTTGTAAAGGAATATGATGGTCTGTTTTGTGTCCATCAGCGGCTGGATGACGGGCAAATTCCGCTGAATCCCAGAGCTGAGGCTGCAGAAGTGGCAAAGAAAACAGGAGTCCGTCTGAATATGCTTCATTACAGAACCGGAGGGGAAGAAGATTATCATTCTGTATTCGAGCCTTTTAAGGAGATAGAAGCATCAGGAAATACGGTATATTATGAGTATTATCCTTATCTGGTAGGGGCAGGGCTGGTTCTGGCACTGCTGCCGGGCTGGGCACAGGCAGATGGCTATGAACAGATTATGGACAGGCTCACTTCTGAGAAATTAAGGCCGGACCTGCTAAAAGCCATGGATGAGCGCCACTCTTACTTTTTTGGAAAAGGGCAGACTGCAAGGGTTATATTAACCAAAGATCCGTACAGTGAAAGGCTTGGAAAAACTTTTGATGAAATTGCGCGAGAAAATCATGAAAGTTTTTCAGAGACCGTGATCCGCTTACTGGTAGAAAACGAGCTGGAGGTTGGGTTTGCCGGAGTGGACAATCACACAGAGGCAATGCGGAAAAAATTATATGAGGATCAGTATCAGCTTTTCCTGGATGACAGATATACCATTGGAAGCGATACGATTCCAACAGGTATTCTGTGCCATCCAAGAGGATTTGGGTCTTTTGCAAAAATAATCTGTATGATGCGGGAACGTGGAGTGCCGGTGGAATATATAATAAAAAAGCTGACCTCCATGCCTGCAAAAATGTATCATCTGGAAGGCCGGGGAGAGCTGAAGCCTGGTATGAAAGCTGACATATGCATGATGGATTACAAAAATGTAAGAGACTGTGCAGATTTTTCTTCTTCAAGGAGAAAACCGGAGGGAATCCGTTCACTGTATGTAAACGGACTGCCGGCCATGGAGGAAGGAACAATTACAGGGATTCTTGCCGGTCATGCTCTGCGCAGGGGAAAAGATGAGTGATAATATTTTGGAAATGAAATGATACAGGAGAACAGTATGAGTTTCTATGAAAGAATGGGTATTACTCCGCTTATTAATGCCAGCGAAACGTATACCAATCTGGGTGGGTCTTTAATGGATCCGAGAACATTTCAGGCAATGCAGGAAGCGGGAAGTGGATTTGTAGATTATCTGCACCTGCTGGATGTGGTTTGTGAACGGGCTGCAAAGCTTACAAATAATGACGCGGCTTTTATTACGACTGGTGCTGCTGGAGGTGTGATTCTTTCAGCTGCAGCCTGCATCTGCGGAAATGAAGGCGAAAAATTGGACAGGATTCCGCATGTAGAGGATATAACAAAAAATGAGATTCTGCTATTTGATGGAAAGTTCAGGCAGCAGATTCCTTATTGGAAATTGATCGGGTTAACAGGCGCAAAGATAATTGCAGTGGAACCTACGGCAGAGGCTATGGAAAAAGCGGTAAACGAACGTACTGCCGCAGTATTTCTTTTTCCCTCTACTTTGTATGAGGAAGGGATTCCTTCCTGTGAAGAAATTATTCCGGTTTTAAAGAGTAAAGGGGTGACGGTGGTAGTAGACGCGGCGGCACAGCTTCCGCCAAAATCAAATCTCTGGTATTATACAAAAGAACTGGGAGCGGATTTGTGCATATTCAGCGGCGGAAAACATATCAAGGGACCGCAGAGTACGGGGTTGATTGTTGGACGCCCGGATCTGATTGAGGCATGCCGGATGGCGGCCAGCCCAAATGCTCGTATTGGACGAGCTTTTAAAACGGGAAAAGAAGAGCTGGCAGGATTTATTACCGCCCTTGAAATATTTGTAAAGGAAGAGCCGGAGACTGGTTTTAAACGGCAGGAGGATATTCTCAGAGAAATAGAGAGTTTGTTGATTGCTGGAGCGGATGTACAAACAGAAATGCTTGCTCAGGGGCGGCTGGGAACTTATCAGCCATTGCTACTGATTACTTTGCCTGCTGGGAAAACGGCACAGGACTGTAATACTTATACAAGAAGCTTACCGCAGCCCATTGACGTAGGAGTTTACAGCAGTGAATTTCAAATGCCGGAAAATGTTATGTTTGTGAATGCATACAATTTAAAACCGGAAGAAGCAAAATTCGTAGCAGAGGGAATCATTGGGTATTTGAATATGCTTTGAAATACAAGTAGGACTGTCTGAACTTGAAAATATCAGGTTCGGGCAGTCCTTTTCTGTTTGGTTAATAAAAGAAGAGAATATATCTGAGCTGTTTTTACTGTATCCCCAGCTGATGTGCGAAAGCCAGAAACTGTTTTTCCATATCCCGGAAGGGATGCTCTTCCAGATCAGGCACAGACTGAAGCGGTATGGTGGGATGATTTTTTTCACCCGGGAACAGAATCGGAAGTTCCGCAGAAAGAATATCGTTGTCAATCTGTTTCCACACCATATGTTCTTCAGAAGACAGGTCATTCAGATTAAATTTTTCCCAGATCACATTCATGATCATTTCTTCAATTTCAAGATAATTAGACAGATGCGCCTTTACCGGGCGGATGATGTCTGAGATATAGGCTTCGCTGGCATCGTGAAGCAGACAGGCAAGAATCATGCGGTCAGACCATCCTCTGGCCCGGGCTTCCTCTGCACAGTTGAGACAGTGCTGGGCTACGGAATAAAAGATCAGAGTCTGACCTCCGCCCCGGCAAAGATAACTGAGGGCGTGCGCGATATCTTCCAGACAGATATTTTTCGGCTTGATGTGCATGGGATCAAATTTTCTGCCGGTATAGGTGTTCATAATACTCATAAAAAGCTCCTTTCTCCGGAAATCATATATGCTCAGATTAGCATATTTCCGGGAAAGGAGCAAGGCGTCAGTGGTTAAAGTGTGCGTTTTGAAATTTTTGATGGGGGGGGGTAAAACTGCTTCCTTTTTACTGCACAGCTGCCGGTACTGGAGTGTGCGGATTTCGCATTTAATGAAATCCACAGTTTCCTCAGGTGTGTAAAAACATGTGTCCTCAAGTGACTGCAGATAATCGAGAAAAACAGACAGAAGCCCGGTCTCATTAAACATAAGATAGGTGGTCTGGTTTTCGGCGTTATCAAAGGAAAAATAACCCATAGTTTCATTTACACAAAGGTGAAGATTAATTGGAAGCTGATCGAGGGGCTGTTTCAGCATACGGTACGTACCCTGGCTGCAGCAGGGCAGAAGCTTCTGAAGCATCTGTAGCCGTTCTGTGGGAAGAAACGGGCGATAAAAATCAGAAGGGATTTCTTTTAAAAGTCCTGTCTGTGTAAATCGCTGGATTCCCGTTTTTGTAAAATAAACATGCATACTGGCAAGATTTTCTGTATTTTTATTAAAAAATGCACCAATGAGAGGCAGCAGTCTGTTACGGTCGGGAAGCATGGGAGAAAGCGCATGTTCCAGAATCCTGTCAGTAATAAACGGAGTAAAACATGCTTCCGGCTGAAGGAGATAACTGTCAGCGGCATTTAGAGAAATATTCTGCAGCATATGTAAATTATTTGGAAGCATATGAAAAATCTGAAAAAGCGGAGTACATTTAGTCTGGAAAGAATAAAATATTTTCCAGAACTGAGCTACGATATTCGGATCGCTGTAAAAAATACCATACTGGTAATCTGAGGAAAAGGAAACCGCATACCGGGATGTGACAATAAAATATGGCAGGACATTCAGATTAAAAAAATGTGAATGAATACTGTCATAAAAGTATGATGCCTGATAATTCAGATTTCGGAGATATAAAGGAAAGATATTATTAAAATATTCCAGATTATACAGTTCATGGTCTTTATTCAGGATCTCGCTGTTGCTCAGGCAGAAAATGTGGCGTATTTCCAGTGTATATCCCAGATTCAGGCTGGAAAGAAGACTGAACAGCCCTTCATGATCAGGCTGCATAAACAGGGCGGCTTTTCCTTCGCCTTTGCCGGATTCTGTCAGCAGTATATTGCGGAGAGCATAATTTAATTCTACCTGTGTCTGAATTGAGGCACAGGCAGGCGTCCGGGATTCATTTTTGAAACCGGAATCAGCGGCGGAGCCGGTATGAATAGAAAATTTATCCGGAAAATGCATGAGAAAATTTTCTGTACTTTTTCTTCGATAGTAATTATTTGCTCCAATCCTGGAAATTTCATAAGCCTCTTTAAACTGCTCATCTTCGGTAGGTGTCAGTCGCATAAAATCAGACATTTTTTCAATGATATCCCGAGAAGGAGGATTTCGTTTTCCGTTGATTATTTTGTACATAGTGGCACGGTCAAAATCGCAATATTTACTGAGCGGATAGACCTTTATATTTTTTTCGTGAATAAACTGACTGAGTATATTTGAAAATTCGGACATAATAGATATTTTTCCTCACATTCTGTTTCTTGTGTATCTGTATTATTTTATCATAGTTTGGCTGTGAAAAAAGAAAAATTGCTGTTTTTGTGTGACAAGTATAAGAAAAAAACTGCCTACAAACTATGCCACAATTAGAAAAATGTAAAAAAATTGAAAAAAACAAAGGAAATCTGCCCACAACTGATGTCACTTATTGTTCTCAGGCATAAAGCAAAGGTAAAATAAGAAAAAGACAAAGAAAAGATGATAAAGGTAAGGGAAAAAGAATGGAATGTTTACGATGTGGAAAAGAAATCAGGGGAGATTCCCAGTTCTGTATTTACTGTGGACAAAAAGTAAGCCAGTGTGGATACGATCAGGAAACACAGAAACTTGCTGAGAAATTGGCAGATCTGGAAAAAGAGCAGGCAGAGCTGGAAAAGAAAAAACAAGAGACGCTTCAGGAAGAGCAGGACTTAAATCTGAAGCTGGATAACTATACCAGACTTCAAAAAGGAGAGTATGCAAGATGCCGCAAATGGAGGTCTGAGCCAGCCACAGCCAGAGAAGTTCAGCAGCGGGAAACAGAAAAGACTGCGAAAAGGACAAATTCTAAAATTCTTTTTCTGGCAGTCTGTATGATGTGCTGTGGTTCTTTGCTGCTGCCTTGGGTGAATGTGCCATTGCTTGCATGGATCATGGATTATGCAGAGGTAGATTATCCTTTAAACTTTTTTAATATAATCACGTCACTGCCGATTCTTGAAGAGGGCATAAGAGGAAACGGATGGAGTTCAGGATCAAAACTATGCTCGATTCTTATGCTTGATTTTATACTGTTTTTAATACTGATGGTAATTTTACTTTTGGTTTACGGGCTGTGCATTTATGAGCTTGTTAAGCATCACTCTGAATTTCATATGTATCAGAAAGTGAAATCAGCGTCTTTGTGGGGAATAGTCTGCACAGCAGGCACCTGGCTTATATGCTTTTTTACCAATCTATGGATTCAGAATAATACGGGAGATTACTATGAATATTTGGGGATGTCGTTAAAAGCAGATTCCGGAGTGTGGCTGGTGCTTGTTGCCTCTGCAGCAGGTTATATATGCGCTAAACTTGTAGAAAAGGAAAATGAGAAGGAAAAGATAAAGTACATCTATACTCCTCTTGAAGTAACCAATTATGATCCTGTACTTCCATTCAGGACAATACGGCTTCTGATAGGACAAAGCTATTCTTTTAACGGATATACATTTACCGCATCTTTGAAGGTTATGAGTTTTATTCACAGAACGATTGACAGGATCGAGGCGGAAGTCCATCTTATGACAAACAGCGGACAGAAATTCGTACTTCCTGTTATGACATTTTTTAAACCGGCATCCAGTAAGGGCAGTGAAGTGGTGATGAACGGCCAGCTTTATGGAAAACAGCTGGACTGTAATTTTAATGACCTGAAAGAGACTAAGTTATATGTGAGAAAATATATGGCTTACACGGAGGAATTTTGTACAGAGCAGACAACTGTAGAAGAAAGCGTGTTTCTGGAAAAAGCAGAAGAAGGAAGCGGTTTTTCCATGGACAGTGATTTTATTGCGGAAGACTTAAAACTGCTGCGGAGACAATATGGGGACAGTTATATAAAACGAGAGGGCTCACGGGGAGAGAACTGGATTTGCTCCTGCGGACAGATTTATGACCGTAAATTAGAGAAGTGTCCTCTTTGTGGAAAAGAAAGACAGGGGGCAGAGAACTGATCATGGGTGAACAGTCGGTGAAAGAATTATATCAGAAACAGATACAGGAAGCAGAAAACAAAAAAGTACTGGTAGAAAAAGAAATTGATGATGTTAAAAGAAAATGCAGAATATTAAGGGACAATATCAGAAAAATCCGTACAGAACTGTTGACAGAAAGCGATATTGGAAACAGCCGTCTGGAAAGCGATTCAGAAGGAAATCAGTACTGTCCCAACTGCGGAAATTATGCGGGAGATGATATTTTCTGCAGAAAATGCGGAACACGAATAAAGTGAAAATTCTGATAGAGAAATAAAAACAGGAAAAAGCATTGCATAAAAGGCAGTGCTTTTTTCAGAAAAAGGGGGATGGCTTATGTACTGCAAACATTGCGGAAAAGAGCTGGAAGATGGAGCAATATTCTGTACCAGGTGCGGAAAACCGGTTCAGGGACAGCCTGTAAAAAAGGAACCGGAAAAGTCAGAAAAGAAAAATCATTCAGTAAAGAAGAAAACGTCTAAAAAGCCGGCGAGGGTTATTATGGCAGTAGCAGTTCTGGCCCTGGCAGTGGCCGGGGCAGGAGCCGGATATAAAATATATACGGAGAAAAAAGGAACAGACCGGCTGGGGGATTCCATGAGCGCGGAAGCCAAAAGAACAGAGGCACTGGCAGACGCAGAGGCAAGAGCAAAAGGTGAGTGGGCAGCTAAAGTAATGGCAGAGGAAGAGGCAAAAGAAAAAGAAGAATCTAAGGAAAATGCAGCAATGGAAGAAGATACCTGGACAGATCCGGAAACAGGGCTGACAAAAATCAAAGGCGGACATACCGGAAAAAAGGTTGGCTATGTCAATGAAAAGGGAGAAGAGGTGATCCCTCCCATTTATGATATGGTGTCAGAACCAGGGGAAAATGGACTGATCCGGGCAGAATATTATGCGGATGGGATAGACTTAGGTGGGCATAACTATGTCAGTAAGGCTAATGTTGTTACTCGTTTTTTTAACGTAAACGGAGAAAATATGTATGATTACGTCCGGGCGTTCAGAGATGACGATATGGAGCATAAGTCTACAGTAGTGCGAGAAGGAAATGAATACTTTCTGATAGACAGGCAGGGAAACAGAATCTGCGAGAACAGTTATGACTATATTGAGGATGCTGATGGTTATGAGAATTTTGTGGTGAAACAGGGAACAAAACAGGGACTTGTAAATTCAGAGGGAAAGGTGATACTGGAACCGGAAGAGGTTAAAATTATTGAAATTTATAATGAAGAGGAAGAGGACTGTGGCGTATATGCGGTAATAAGCGATGAGGGAAGCAGGGTTGTTACAGAAAAGGGAGAAATACTGACAGACTGGCAGCAGGGACAGATTGATGCGGTTTCCTTAAGACAGAAGAGATATGAGATCAATCTGTCCGGGGGAACAACAGAGATAAGAGATTTTGAAGGGAAAGTAATTGCATCCGGGGATTATGGTGAGTTGTATATGGATTCAAATGGATGCATTCGTGTTTACGAGGATGGTACGTCAGTTTTTCTTGACTGCAATGGAAATGAAATCATTTCAGGAGAAGATGAAAATGGTCGTCTTGAATCAGCGCATTCTTTTTGGGATGAAGAAATTGGGGTTGGGATTAAATATACACGAGAGAATAGTGAGGAGCAGGAAAAAATAGGATTTTTCACTTTAGATGGAAAAATATCGCTTCCCTGTGTCTATGAAAAAATTGAGTATGTACCAGATAAACAGATTGTAATATATGCAAAAGATAACCGGATTGGCATAATGAATCTGAAAAATGAAATTCTCTGGGAGGAGGCATACGGTTCCTATTTTTATGTCACTGAAAAAGAAAACTCAAAAGAGACAGAAGATCTGCTTATTGTATACAAAAACGGACAATATGGTCTTGTAGATATGCTTGAGGGAAAGCTGGTTCTGGAATGTGAATATGATGATATTTCAAAGGACAGCAGAAAAAAGGAATCCTGGATTTTGAATAATGATGGGAAATATGGATTTTGGGATCAGAATGATGGAACTTATACAGAAATTCCATATGGTGAAAATTATACCATTGAGAATAATTTTGGAGAATTTCTGAGAGTTGGCGTTGATGAAGATAATGACGGATATGGAGACCAGAGCGGTATTATAGACAGAAACGGTAATTGTATAGTGGATCCAGTATATACTCAAGTATATTATGATGAAAGAAACGAGGTATTCTTTGTTCGTAAAGATACAGAAGCAGACGATGATTACATTATAGAGACGGCTGTGGTGGATAAAAACGGACAGTTTCTGACCCCTCTGGCTGAATACCAGGAAATTTCATGGGATACGAATATCATCTTAACGAAAGAGTTTGTTGGAAATCCCATATGTGTGGACTATGAGGGAAATTCAGTATTTACCATAGATGGAATGTTACATAACTATCTGGAAGAGGGATATATTGGTTTGTCCCAGAATTCAGGAGATGCTATTGCCACAACAGACGGACAAGTGATCACAGAATTAGATTCAAAGAACTTAAACAGTGATGATATTTCAGATGGATTACTAGAGGTATATGACAGCGAAAATTTTATGAATGGATATATTAATTCAGATGGGGAAGAGATTATTCCATGCATGTATAGCAGTACCTACAAATTTACCCATGGATTGGCAGCAGTTTACGCTGAGGAAGAGGATGAACAGGAAAAAGCTGGTCTGATCAACGTGAAAGGAGATATGCTGATTGATTGCAAATATGATTATATAGAAGTCCTGGATGAAGATCCAAATCTTATCAGGGTCAGAAAAGATGATGTGGATTTTTATGGAATCATTGATTGCAGAAACAGGACAATTGCTGATTTAAGTGCTCGTGAAGATGAGAATGGACAATATATTTCCATTGATGATTGCTTTGTCGGAGATAATGGAACAATTGATGTATACTGGTCAAACGGTGAAGAAGAGATTTTTGATTACTCAGGTAATAAAGTGGTATCTTATTCATCTGATGACTGAACATAAAGTTTTTCAAATTAATTGATTACATATTATCAGCTGTAAACAGGTAAATATCAATCCGGAGTGAATCTTCCCTGCTGCTTTGGAGTTACTTAATCACAGCCAGGAACCGATTTTGGTAAAAAAGAACGTATGATGAAAAAGGAGAAAATTATGTACTGTAAATATTGTGGAAAAAAATTAGACGATGGAGTTTCATTCTGTACCGGATGCGGTAAACCGGTACAGAAGCAGATCATAAAGAGTGAACTGGGAAGCAGGAATAAAAAACCAAAGAAAACAGATACACGGAATGTGATTATAGCTGTGGTGCTGTTGGCAATTGTATGTGTTGTCATTGGAATTTTCAATAAGCCGGGAATCATTTCGTTAGATCCGGAAAAAAGACTGGTGGGAACATGGTATGAAGTGGATGATGACGGCAGTGTGGATTATGACGAGGACATACAGTTTTTCAGTGACGGAACTTTTATCGGCTTTGGAGAGGACGGAACTTATTCCGTTGTAGATGGACAGCTGGTATTCCGGTTTCAGTGGGCAGTCAGCAGTTTTGTGTATGTGTATGACTTTGATTTTAAGGGAAATGAATTACATTTATTTGAGGAAGACGGAGACGAAAAAGTTCTGCAGAAAGAAGGGACACTTTTTTAGAATGAATGATTTCAAGCAGTCTGACAATTATTCATCTGAGAAAATAATCTGCCCCTATCCATTGCCACAGCTTGATAAATGCACCTGAAAAATTATGAGCAGATTCAAAGGAGATGAAAAAGATATGGAACAAAAGAAAGTATATAAAAGTATGTTCATGATTCTGGCAATGTTGGTTTTTCTGCTTTCCTGGTGCAGTGTGGCACATGCGGAAGAAAATGTGCTTTTGAAGGAGATGCCCATAGAAGAGTTGGGAGGATCATTTGATGGGGAATGGGAAAAGAAAATTAAAGATCCCAATGGAAATTACTGCAGCAAGAATATATTAGAGATAGATGCATCAGAGAGTGGCTATGTAGTATATGATCTGGATGGTCAGTATACTCGTTTTTCGGGTAAAATGGTGATTGACCAGCCGTATGTAAGTGTTGGCATCTATGGGGATGGCAGAGAATTGTACAGCTGGGGGCCTCTGACAGAACAGGCAGAAGCTTGGTATTTTGACCTTGACGTAGCTGGTGTGGGAAAACTGGAAATATTAAGCGGGGGAACTGCAATGTTCTCTTTGGAAAATGGAATGCTTACGAAAGCAGAAGAAAGAGCAGTGCCGTCGGTATATACTCCGCTTAGAGAAGTGGCGGTTATTGATTCCGATGATTTTGGTTTTGGGCAGTGGGTTGGTGTAACGGAAGATATAAATGGAAAAGTGCATAGAGGAGCTCAGTGGTTTGATACTTACGGGGAAACAGATTCTGAAGTTGATGCTCTTTATAATTTGGATATGAAATATACTTCATTTTCGGGTAATCTGGAGATTTATGGGGATGATGACAATGGCAGTAATACAAAAGTGGAGATTTATCTGGATGACCAGCTTGTTTTTGAGCGAAGTACGCCAGGTGAGATTTATGAACTGGTGGATGTAAATCTGGATGTGACAAATGCAAAGACAATGAAAATCAGACTGGTTGGCAGAGACAGTAGCCTATTGGTGCTGGATGACAGTTTGAGTCCTCATATTCTGGGAGAGTGGGAAACAGAGAAAGAGGCAACCTGCGAAAGTGCAGGAAAAAAAGTACAGCGTTGTACAGAATGTAAGGCGATATGTAATACATCTAAAATAAAGGCCCTGGGACATACGCCGGGTGACTGGAAAGTAGAAGAGGAAGCGACTTGTAAAGCAGAGGGAAAGCGGAAAAAGTATTGTACCGTATGTAAAAAGATGTGTGCAGAAGAAATGATACCCAAACTGGAGCATAAAGAGGAAGATGAATGGTTTGAACAGGAAGCACCTACATGTACCAGTGAAGGAACTCGGATAAAGAGATGCATTTATTGTGGTGAGACAGTAAAAACAGAGAAAATACCTCAAACAAAGCATGAATTCGGAAAATGGACAACGGCAGAAGGAAGTGTGTGGAACGCTCCAATTGTAAAAAAACGTACATGCAATGTCTGTGATGCAGAAGAAGTAAAAAATATTTATACGTGGGTATGGGTTAAGCCGGCAGTACTTGTTCTGCTGTTTGTCAGTGTATTGACTGGAACTACAATAATTTTGATAAGGAGGAAAGGGATACAGACTATATCGAAAAACCAGAGAAAATTTTGGAGGAAGAAGAAAAGAGAAAAAAGAAAACAACAGGATGATATTTTTCATGATCAGCAGTAAACAGAAGAAGGCACGTTAATAATTTTTTTATTTCAAAATAATCTGCCCCTATCCCTTGCCACAGCTTGATAAATGTTTCTGAAAAAAATAAAATTTTTATAAACAGGTCAAAGGAGATAAAGGAATGGAACAGAACAAAAGAAAAAAAGTGCACAAAAATATTCTCATGATTGTGACAATGCTTGTCTTTTTGTTTTCCTGGTGCAGTGTGGCCCATGCGGAAGAAAAAAGTGTGCTTTTAAAGGACATGCACATGGAAGACAGCAATGAATGTGAAATATGGGAAAAAGAACTGAAAGATTCCTATGGAAATTCTTACAGCGGGAATATTGTAAATATGGAAGCCAGCAGAAATTCCTATGCCGTATATAATCTGGATGGCGAGTATACACGCTTTTCAGGTAAGATTGTTATTGCGGAGGATGTCTATACAGATTGTGTGATGGACATTGCCATTTACGGAGACGGCAGGGAGCTGTACAGCAAGGCAGGGCTGACAAGGCAGACGGAAGCGCAGGATTTTGATATTGATGTTACCGGTGTGGGAAGACTGGAGATACGAAGCAGTGGAGAGGATTCTATTTCTCTGGCAGAAGCAGAGTTTACCCAGGCTGAAGAACGAACAGTACCGCCGACATATGCTTCGCTTGGGGAGCTGACAGTTATTGATTCCGTTGATTTTGAGCAGAAAACCTGTTTACAGAAGGATACGTTTGGAGACTTACATAAAGGAAGACAGTACTTTAAGAATCCAATGACTTCAGAGACAGAATCCTATGCTCTTTATAATCTGGATCAGAAATATCTGTCCTTTTCCGGTAAACTGATTATTGATGAAGAGTCAACTACCAACTGTAATATGAACGTACAGATTTATCTGGATGACCAGCTTGCATTTGAACAGAATGGAATAGGCAGGACCACGGAACCGGTGGAAGTAAATCTGGATGTGACAAATGTAAAAGTAATGAAAATCAGAGTAGTGGGCAAGGCCGGATACCTGTGCGTGGTGGATGATGTTCTGAAAGGTCATGATCACACTCCGGGAGAGTGGGAAACCGAGACAGAAGCAACCTGCGATAAAGCAGGAAAAAAGGTACAGCGATGTACAGAATGTAAGGAAATTTGTAACACTCAGGAAACAAAAGCTCTGGGACATACTCCCGGCGACTGGGAGACAGAGATAGAAGCAACCTGCAAAGCAGAGGGAAAACGGGTAAAATACTGTACGGTATGCAAAAAGGTGTGTGCTGAAGAAAAAGTGGACAAGCTGGAGCATGAACCGGGAGACTGGGAAGTGGAGGCAGAAGCAACCTGTGAAAAGGCAGGGAAAAAAGTAAAGCACTGTAAAGTATGCAAAGAAGTATGTGAAGAAAAGACTCTGGACAAGCTGGAGCATGAACCGGGAGACTGGGAAGTGGAAACGGAGGCAACCTGTGAGGGAGAGGGTGAGAAAGTTCGCCATTGTAAGGTGTGCGGAGAAATCTGTGACACGGAAGCTATCCCGCAAACAGAACATGAACCGGGAGACTGGGAAGTGGAAACAGAGGCAACCTGTTGGTCAGTAGGCGAGGAATCTGTTTACTGTAAGTATTGTGGAGAATGGCTGGATACCCGGGAAATCCCTGTTTTGGAGCATAAACAGGAAAAAGAGTGGTTTGTGCAGGAAGAGCCTACCTGTACTTATGAAGGAACCCAGGTAAAAAGATGCGTTTACTGTGGTGAAACTATAAAAGTAGAAAAAATTCCAAAAACAAAGCATAAGTTTGGAGAATGGGTAACGGTAGAAGGAAGCGTATGGAATGCACCGATTGTAAAAACACGTATATGCAGCGGCTGTTTTTCTGAGGAGACAAAAAAGGTATATGCATGGGTATGGGTGAAACCGGTTGTTACGCTTCTGGTGATTCTTGGAGTCCTGGTTGGAATCATTGTGATCCTTATGAGGCAAAAAGGAATCCAGATCACTGTTGCAAATATAAAAGAATTTTGCAGGAACGGAATCAGGGATATCAAAGACAGGTCGAAAGATGAGGCATCCGGCGATGATATTTTTGGCGGAACCAAAAAAAATGAAAAAAAGGATAAGGATGATATTTTTTAACAGATATCATAAAAAAGAAGAAAACAGGGAGGAAAAAAATGTTTTGTGGAAAATGCGGTAAACAGCTTGAAGATGATGAGGTTGTATGTCCATGGTGCGGGGAAGCAACAGGAGTGGAAGTAGGAGAAAAAAGGTATTCACAGCAGCCGGAAAACGGAGGATACGGTCGAAATACTGAGGAAAGGTCTTATGTAAACAGAGAGCCTGTAAAACCAATGGCTCTGCTTGGGATTTCAGTGGGACTTGCGGCAATGATGATCTATTTCAGCGGACTGATCAGTAACACGATCCTTGTCGTGGCAGCAGGCTATGTACTTTTAAAAGAGGAAGACCGCTGGCTTCGTGCAGTAGCTGCAAAAGCGATTTTGATCGTGTGCATTTTTGGCGCAATAGCGGCAGGAATTACAATGGTGGAAAATGGAATTTCAGGATTCAATTATCTGATAATGATGGTGGATGCCGGCCCTCTGGATCGGATGGCAGTACAGGATCTTTGCAGTTTCCTGAACTACGCATGTCTGATCGTCAGAGATCTGGTTCTTCTGATAGCCGGAATCCAGGCATTTCACTGTAATAATTTCAGAGTTGGCTTTATAGATCGGATGATTAACCGAAATATACAGAAATAGGGATAACAGGGAGGAAAGAGTATGTTTTGCAGAAAATGTGGAATTGATAATCCGGAGGGCGCAAGGTACTGCAGGAGATGCGGAGAGCCTTTGGAAGGTTCACGTACATCATCAGGAGGAACATCGTCTGTGCCGCCGGCATCGAGGAAAATTTCAGTTGAAGATCTGCCGGTGGAATATCGTCCTATTGGTATGTGGGGATATTTTGGATACAGCCTGTTGTTTGCCATTCCGTTTGTTGGCTGGATCATTGCCCTGGTATTTGCTTTCGGCGTGAATCCAAACGTCAATCTGAAGAACTTCGCCAGAGCTTATTTTTGCAGTCTGATTGTAGCATGTGTTTTTCTGTTTCTTGTTTCAGTAAGCGGATGTTCGTTATTATCTGCAATGATGTAAAAGTGAAATTTGCAGCGGTGTTTTCTGCTTCCGTGTTAGGGCAGGAGACACCGTTTTGTTTTTACATAATACCTGCTTCCTGCTTGTTTTGGCAGTTCTCAGATGATAAAATAAAAAGAAAAATGAACGATTTTTATATGGGGTGGCAGAATTATGACAGAAGATACAGGGAAGAAAATATCAGAGGAACTGAAAAATGATTTTACGATGGATAAGCTCTGGGCTGTTCTGTGCCTGATGCAGGGCGAAAGGTTTTATACGGCACGGGGACTTGAGTTTCATTATAAAATCCGGGGAAATGAGATTTTTGTGGACAGAAAGGTAAACAGTAAAAGCATTACCAGAAGCAGTGTGGAAATGGTTTTTAGGAAACTGCAGGAGAGGCGGCAGGGAGGAGAGGAATTTCCCCTTCCCGTACAGGGACCGAAAAAACTGGGGGTATTCGGCGCCAGCTATCTTTATCCTGTTCTGAAAAGGCTGGAGCTGGTAAGACCGGAATAAAAGAAATAAAGGGATATTTTTCAGACGCTATGTGAGAGACAAGGTATGTCCCTGTTAAGCTGCATGCAGATCCTATGGGCTGTCCCCAGGCAGGACAGCAGAATCCGGAAGCTGTACAGGGGAACAGATCCGGCAGGTACAACTGCAGGTTGTATATTTTTGAAAAATAAACTATAATAAACATCTGAACAGACAGTCTGAATGGGCTGAGTAAAATACATGCCGGAAATGATATGCAGTCGTATAAAAACTGCAGGTATATACCAATAAAGACAGGGAGTTGCAGAAGATGAGAGCAGAGGTTGTAAGTATGGATGCGAAGCATCCGGATAAAGAGGCCATAAAAAGAGCAGGACAGATACTGCAAAACGGAGGGCTGGTGGCTTTTCCTACGGAAACAGTGTATGGACTGGGAGGAAATGCCCTGGATTCCCGGGCATCCATGAAAATTTATGCTGCAAAGGGACGTCCGTCAGACAATCCTCTGATCATTCACATTGCAGATATGTCCAGTCTGCCAAAAATCGTGTCAGAAATTCCTGCAAAGGCACAGCTTCTGGCAGAAAAATTCTGGCCGGGGCCTCTGACTATGATTCTTCCAAAAGCAGAGATCGTTCCGGGAGAAACAACCGGCGGTCTTGACAGCGTTGCGGTCCGGTTTCCAAGTGATCTGATCGCGCAGGAGCTGATCAAGGCGGCGGGAGGTTTTGTTGCGGCTCCAAGCGCAAACACATCGGGCCGTCCAAGTCCTACCAGAGCAGAGCATGTGGAAGAGGACCTTGGAGATGCCATTGATATGATCCTGGACGGCGGACAGGTTGGTATCGGGCTGGAATCTACGATCGTAGATTTTACAGAGGATATTCCGGTAGTGCTAAGACCGGGATATATTTCTCTGGAAATGCTTCAGGAGATTCTGGGTGAGGTGCGAATGGACAGAGGGCTTCTGATCACAGACAGCAGTGTTCATCCAAAAGCTCCGGGAATGAAATACCGTCATTATGCGCCAAAGGCAGATCTTGCGGTTGTGGAAGGAAATACAGAGCAGGTAACTGCCTATATAAACCGTATGACAGAAGAAGCGGTAAGTCAGGGCGGACGTGTGGGGATCATTGCCACAGACGAAACGTCGGCTTTGTACAAAAACGGAGTTGTGCGGAGTATCGGAAGCAGGGAGGATGAGGAGACGATCGCCCATCATCTTTACGAGGTGCTTCGGGATTTTGACGGGGATGGCGTCAGCGCTATTTACTCAGAGGCATTTTATACGCCCAGAATGGGACAGGCGATTATGAACAGGCTTTTAAAAGCTGCAGGACACAAGATTATAAACGTACAGGAGGAACAGGAATGATAGCATTAGGATGTGACCACGGTGGATTTGAACTGAAACAGGAGATTAAAAAGCATCTGGATCAGCAGAATATAGAGTATATTGACTATGGATGCGACAGTCAGGAGGCTGTTGATTATCCGGTTTATGCAAAAAAAGTGGCAAGAGCGATACAGAATGGTGAATGTGAAAAGGGAATCCTGATTTGCGGAACAGGTATTGGAATTTCCATTACAGCAAATAAATTTAAGGGAATCCGCGCAGCACTTTGTACAGACTGCTTCAGCGCAGAGGCAACAAGACTTCACAATGATGCCAATGTTCTGGCAATGGGAGGAAGAGTTGTAGGCGCAGGTCTTGCGCTTAAGATCGTGGATACTTTCTTAAACACACCGTTTTCCAATGACGAAAGACATATTCGCAGAATCAGCCAGATAGAGACAGACTGATATAAAGAAGATAAAGGGGACAGGACGAGCTGTAAAGGGTTTGGCCTGTTTACCTGAATCAAAAAGCCTGTTGATCTCAGACAACAGGCAGTTTATAAAGTATTATGGGGAGGGTTTTACAATGGAGAAAGAAAAAAGAATGGACTATATTTCCTGGGATGAGTATTTTATGGGGGTGGCAATGCTTTCCGGGATGCGGTCCAAGGATCCTCATTCACAGGTGGGAGCCTGTATTGTAAGTGAGGACAACAAGATTCTTTCCATGGGATACAACGGATTTCCTATGGGATGCTCGGATGATAAGTTTCCGTGGGCAAGAGAGGGCGATGCCCTGGACACAAAGTATCTTTATGTGACTCACAGTGAGCTGAACGCAATCCTGAATTACAGAGGCGGAAGCCTGGAGGGCGCGAAGCTTTACGTTTCACTTTTTCCCTGTAATGAGTGCGCCAAGGCCATTATTCAGTCCGGGATCAAAACCATTGTATATGACTGTGACAAATATGAAAATACTCCGTCCGTGATCGCGTCCAAGCGTATGCTGGATGCAGCCGGCGTCAGATACTATAAATACAACCGTACCGGAAGAGAGATCAGGATTACTGTCTGAAAAGGTAAAAATGCTGTCTGCGCAGAAAATTCTGTCAGATTTTTACGGGGCAGCCATAAAAGTGCGGGATTTGTTCCGGGTTTTCCGTTCAGGAGGCTTGACACAGGAGATTTTTTCGCATACAATGAGTAAAAGTTCGTGGAAACACAACTGAAAACAGAAAACGGCGAAGAAGAGAATAGTACACGCAGAGCAATCTCAGAGAGAAATCCCGAAGCCTGTTCAGCTGTCAGGCGGTGGTGTGAGGATTTTGTGCGCGAACCGTGGAACCGGCCTCAGAGCTCCGTGCAATTGAAGTACGGCGTATTTCTGCGTTAAAGAAACAGGAGAGAGCAGTATAAATACAGACTGTCCGCGGGGCAGCTGTTTAAGGAGGTACTGCTAATCAGGGTGGTACCGCCGAAGTCCTTCGGTCCCTTTGCAGGGATTGGAAGGGCTTTTTTATTTACCGGGAAAGTAGTGCATTCTGTCCTTCCCAGTCCCGGAAACAGGAAATAACAGTATTGAAAAAAGGAGAATGATCATGGCAAAAGAGAAAAAATTAGTAGAAGCCATCACTTCCATGGAGGAAGATTTTGCGCAGTGGTATACTGACGTAGTAAAAAAGGCAGAGCTTTGCGATTACACAAGCGTAAAGGGCTGCATGGTGATCAAGCCGGCCGGCTATGCCATCTGGGAAAACATCCAGAATGAGCTGGACAGAAGATTCAAAGAAACAGGCGTTCAGAATGTTTACATGCCTATGTTTATTCCGGAGTCTCTTCTTCAGAAAGAAAAGGATCACGTAGAGGGCTTTGCGCCGGAGGTTGCATGGGTAACTCACGGCGGCCTGGATCCTCTTCAGGAGCGTCTCTGTGTGCGTCCGACTTCTGAGACTCTGTTCTGCGATTTTTATCAGAAGGAGATCCAGTCCCACAGAGATCTTCCAAAGGTTTACAATCAGTGGTGTTCTGTAGTCCGCTGGGAAAAAACGACCCGTCCGTTCCTGCGTTCCAGAGAGTTTCTGTGGCAGGAGGGCCATACTGCTCATGCAACAGCTGAAGAGGCGGAAGAGAGAACCATTCAGATGCTGAATGTATATGCAGACTTCTGTGAGGAAGTTCTTGCAATCCCGGTTGTAAAAGGCCAGAAAACAGATAAAGAAAAATTTGCAGGCGCAGAGGCGACTTATACAATCGAGTCTCTGATGCACGATGGAAAGGCTCTGCAGTCCGGAACCAGCCATAACTTCGGCGACGGCTTTGCAAAAGCCTTCGGTATTCAGTATACAGACAAAGAAAACAAGCTTCAGTATGTTCATCAGACATCCTGGGGAATGACAACCCGTATGATCGGAGCCATCATTATGGTTCACGGTGACAACAGCGGTCTTGTGCTTCCTCCGAGAATCGCGCCGGTACAGGCTGTGATCATTCCGATCCAGCAGCGCAAAGAGGGCGTTCTGGAAAAAGCAGATGAGCTGTTTGAGACTCTGAAAGCTGCAGGAATCCGCGTGAAGGTGGACGATACAGACAGAAGTCCGGGATATAAATTCTCCGAGCAGGAAATGCGCGGTATTCCGGTTCGTATTGAGTGCGGTCCCAAGGATATCGAAAACGGACAGGCTGTGATCTGCCGCCGTGATACACGGGAAAAATATGTGGTAACTTTTGAGGAGCTGGCAGGAAAGGTTCAGGAAGTTCTTGACACCATGCAGAAGGATATGCTGGAAAGAGCCCGTGCTCACCGGGAAGCTCATACCTATGTTGCAACGGACTATGAAGAGTTTAAAGAGACTATCAACACGAAACCGGGCTTTGTAAAAGCAATGTGGTGCGGAGATCAGGCTTGTGAGGACAAGATCAAAGAGGATGTTCAGGCAACCTCCAGATGTATGCCTTTTGAGCAGGAACATTTAAGTGATGTCTGTGTATGCTGCGGCAAACCGGCTAAAAAAATGGTTTACTGGGGCAGAGCATATTAATATGAAGCTTGAGATACCTTCCAGTGCAGAAAAAATCCTGCGTGTTCTGGAAGAAAACGGACATGAGGCCTATGTGGTGGGAGGCTGTGTCAGAGATTCTATTTTGGGACGTTCACCGGACGACTGGGATATTACCACATCGGCTTCTCCGGAGCAGGTAAAGGAGCTGTTCCGAAAAACGGTAGACACCGGGCTTCAGCACGGAACTATTACAGTTCTTATTGATAAAGAAGGTTTTGAAGTAACCACGTACCGGGTGGACGGTGATTACGAGGATGGCCGTCATCCACGGGAAGTGATGTTTACTTCAAGCCTGGAAGAAGATCTGAAAAGACGGGATTTTACCATTAATGCCATGGCATATCATCCGGACAGAGGTCTGGTGGATTTGTTTCATGGAATGGAAGATATGGAGCAAAAAGTGATCCGCTGTGTAGGAAATCCAATGGAGCGTTTTCGCGAGGATGCCCTTCGAATTCTTCGGGCAGTACGATTTTCAGCTCAGCTGGGATTTCAGATTGAGGAAAATACACAGGCTGGAATCCGTTCTCTTGCACCTAATCTGAAAAAAGTCAGTGCGGAGAGAATTCAGGTGGAACTGGTAAAGCTTCTGGTATCCCCTCATCCGGATTACCTCAGGACTGCCTATGAAACAGGGATTACAGGAGAATTCCTTCCGGAATTTGATGCATGTATGAAGACGGAGCAAAACACACCACATCATTGTTATACTGTTGGAGAACATACCTTGCAGAGTCTGCTGAATGTTCGTGCAGACAAAGTTCTGAGACTGACAATGCTTCTTCACGACATGGGAAAGCCTGTGGTAAAAAAGACGGATGAAAATGGAAGGGATCATTTTAAACTTCATGGTCCTCAGAGCGAACAGATGGCGAAAGCGATTCTTCGGCGCCTGAAATTTGATAATGATACATTGTATAAGGTATGTCGTCTGGTGAAATGGCATGATGCCAGACCACTGCCGGAAATGGTTTCCGTACGCCGTGCTGTAAATAGGATCGGAGAGGATATTTTTCCACTTTATCTGGAGGTGCAGGAGGCAGATATGCTTGCCCAGAGCACCCACAGAAGAGAAGAAAAAAAAGCCCGGCTTCAGGGAGTACGCAAGTGTTATGAAGAAATTTTAGAGAGAAAGCAGTGCATATCTCTGAAATCCCTTGCAGTTACCGGACGTGATCTGATAGCAGCAGGATGTAAGCCCGGACCAGGTCTGGGAGATATTCTTGATGAAATGCTGGAGCATGTACTGGAATATCCGGAAGACAATACAAAGGAAAAATTGATGGAATTTTTTAAAAAGAATTAAGAATATGTAATGCAGGTCCGGATCAGAAAAATCCGGACCTGTTCATTTTGTTCAGATACAGATATTTCGTATGCAGATTCATATCTGCAGCGGAAATCATGTTTTGTCCTCATATTCTGCCCCCTCCTTTACATAAGATAGAAAGTACAAAAAATGAGGGGGAAACCGATTTGTATGATTATGGACTCAGTACCCTGACTCAGTATCAGCTGACAGTCAGAACTACAGCACGGATAAGAGGCGCGCTTCTTTGCCGCACAGACAGGGGAGATTACATCATTCGTGAATTTAAGGGATCTGAGAGAAAACTGAAAAAACAACAGGAACTTCTTTTAAAAATGAGAGATGCCGGATGCATGGTGGATGTATATGTACAAAATGAAGAGGGGGAGCTTATTTCTTATGACAGAGACGGGATACCATATACACTTCAGCTGTGGCTGGAAGGACGGGAGTGTGATCCGAGATCAAAGGAAGAAATTTTGATGGCAGTAAGAACGCTGGCTGTAATCCATAAAGAGATGCATCTGCCTTTAGAACCAGATTATGTAGAAACGGATCTTTCTGAGGAATACCGCCGTCATAATCAGGAACTTCGAAAGATACGTAAATTTATTCGTAAGAAAGGTCCGTCCAGTGTTTTTGAAAAAGAGTATCTGAACGTGGTGGAATGGTTTCTTGAAAGAGCAGAGCAGGCAGAGCAGATGCTGGAGAAATCTTTCTATCGTGAACTGTACCGGGAGGCTCTGAACAAGGGAAGTATCTGTCATGGAGAATACAACCAGCATAATGTACGGATACTGAAAAACGAAGCAGGAGTGACAGGATTTTCACACTGGTGTTTTGGAATACAGGCAGGAGACCTTTACCGGTTTATGCGTAAAATCCTGGAAAAATACAACTGGAATCAGGGTCTGTCAGAAGAAATGCTGAAAGCTTACTGTGGGATCAGTGCTCTTTCAAAAGAGGAAAGAGAATATTTGAGGATTCGTTTTTCATATCCTGACAAATTCTGGAAAATTTCTAATTATTATTACACACATAATAAAGCCTGGATTTCGGAAAAAAACACAGAAAAGCTTAAGATGCTTATCTGTCAAAGGGAAAAATGGGATAGATTCTGCAAAGAATGCTTCAGATAAAAGGCGGTTCGTACTTCCCTTTTTCGGAAAACAGGTGTATAATCAAAGCTATAAACTGTTCGTACTACGGACGTAAAAAAACAAGACACATAGGGAGGTATAGCGGTATGGATTACAGAGAAGTATATGAGCAGTGGCTTGCAAACCCATACTTTGATGAAGCAACCAAGGAAGAACTGAAAAACATCGCGGAAGAAGAAAATGAAATAAAAGAACGTTTTTACATGGATCTTGAATTCGGTACAGCTGGTCTGCGCGGAATCATCGGCGCAGGAACAAACCGCATGAATATTTATGTGGTAAGAAGAGCAACACAGGGACTTGCCAATTATATTGCAAAGGTTGACAAAAAATCTCAGGGAGTGGCAATTGCATACGACTCTCGTAATATGTCTCCTGAATTTGCACAGGAAGCAGCTCTTTGTCTGGCTGCAAATGGAATCAAGGCATATATCTTTGAATCCTTAAGACCTACACCGGAGCTGTCCTTTGCAGTCCGCCATCTGGGATGCATCGCAGGCATCAATGTAACAGCCAGTCACAATCCGCCGGAATATAACGGCTACAAAGTTTACTGGGAGGATGGCGCTCAGATCACTCCGCCTCATGACAGCGGTATCATGGGAGAGGTTAAGGCAATCTCTGACTGGAATACAGTTAAGACAATGGACAAGGCTGAGGCAGAAAAAGCAGGTCTTTATGAAGTGATCGGACAGAACATTGACGATGCCTACATGGAAGAACTGAAAAAACAGGTAATCCATCATGATGCAATTAAGGCAGAAGGCAAAAATCTGAAGATCGTTTACACACCTCTTCACGGAACAGGAAATATTCCTGCAAGAAGAATCCTGAAAGAACTTGGATTTGAAAATGTATATGTTGTAAAAGAGCAGGAACTTCCAGACGGCAATTTCCCAACAGTCAGCTATCCGAACCCGGAAGCGGCAGAAGCATTTGAGCTTGGTCTGAAACTGGCAAAAGAAATCGATGCGGATCTTGTACTTGCTACAGACCCGGATGCAGACCGTCTGGGTGTACGTGTAAAAGATAAAAACGGAGAATATCACGATCTTACCGGAAATATGTCAGGATGTCTTCTTGCAAATTATGAAATCGGTCAGCGTAAGGCAGTAAACGGAAGTCTTCCGGAGGACGGCGCCCTCATTAAGACAATTGTTACCAGCAATCTGGCTGATGCCATCGCAAAGGGATATGGTGTGAACCTGATTGAAGTTCTTACTGGTTTCAAATTTATCGGACAGCAGATCCTTGGATTTGAAAACAGCGGAAAAGGAACCTATCTTTTCGGATTTGAGGAAAGCTATGGCTGCCTGATCGGTACATATGCAAGAGATAAAGATGCTATTGTGGCAACTATGGCACTTTGCGAGGCTGCAGCATACTATAAAACTCAGGGCAAGACTCTGTGGGATGCAATGATTGAAATGTATGAACAGTATGGATATTATAAAGATGATATCAAATCTGTTACCCTGAAGGGTATTGAAGGACTCCAGAAGATCCAGGAGATCATGGATACACTCCGTCAGAATCCGCCGGCAGAATTTGCCGGATATAAGGTAGTATCAGTAAGAGACTACAAAAAAGATACAATTACAGAGCTGGCAACAGGAGAGGTAAGACCGACTGGTCTTCCGAACTCCAATGTTCTTTATTATGATCTGACTGATGATGCATGGGTATGTGTACGTCCTTCCGGCACAGAACCAAAAGTAAAATTCTACTATGGTGTAAAGGGAACTTCTCTTGAAGATGCAGACCAGAGATCTGCAGTTATGGGTGAGGCAGTCCTTGCCATGGTAAATGCAATGATGTAACAGTGGTGAGATATGGAAGTATTTGATGAATTTATGGAAGTAGTCAGGGCAGTCAGAAAAAACTGTCCCTGGGATAAAGTTCAGACGCATGAAAGCCTGAAACCTTATCTGGTCAATGAAACAAATGAGCTTCTGGAAGGAATCGACCGTCTGAAAAATGAAAATGACAGCGAAAACCTTTGTGAGGAGCTTGGTGATGTGCTGTTTCAGGTAGCGCTTCACAGTATCATTGCCCAGGAAGAGGGACTTTTTACTATTGAAGATGTGGTTTCGGGAATATCCTCAAAAATGCAGTTTCGCCATCCGAAGATTTTTTCTCCAGAGGATAAAGAAGCGGTAAAGCTTACCTGGGATGAACTGAAAAAAAAGGAAAAAGAACAAAGATCGAAAACACGCTGAACATGGCGCTGATACAAGGTTTTTAGCGCAAAAAACCTTGACAATCCATAGGAAAAGGTATATAAATAGAAGATAGCGTGTGATTGACAGGAAGCATAACGCGATAATAAAGAAAGAGAGCATTTTATAGGAGGAAACACCATGAATAAAACAGAATTAGTAGCAGCAATGGCGAAAGAGACAAATCTTTCCAGGAAAGATGTAGAAGCAGTCCTGAAATCTTTCACCGATGTTGTAGCATCCGAGCTCAAAAAAGGCGGAAAAATTCAGCTTGTAGGATTTGGTACCTTTGAGGTAAGCGAGAGAGCTGCAAGAGAAGGAAGAAATCCTCATACTGGTGAAACCATGAAAATCGAAGCTTCCAAAGCACCGAAATTCAAAGCTGGTAAGGCTTTAAAGGATCTTGTAAACGATAAATAATAAAGTTCAGCAGAGGGGGAACAGCGTGTTCCCCCTTTTTCTATAGAATACAGAAAAAAAGAACAGGAGATTTTGTATGCGTCTTGATAAATATCTGAAGGTTTCCCGTCTTATTAAAAGAAGAACAGTGGCAAACGAAGCCTGTGATGCGGGAAGAGTTTTGCTTAATGATAAACCTGCCAGAGCTTCTGCGGCAGTAAAGGCCGGAGACATTGTGGAGATCCAGTTTGGCGGAAAAAGCGTTAAGGTGGAAGTTCTTGATGTAAAAGAGACAGTCCGCAAGGAAGAGGCGGAAAGTATGTTCCGCTATCTGTAGTTTTTACGTCTATTTATAAGGGCTGTTTCATACATTGTTTATGGAAAGAAACAATGGGAGGCTGACCCTTGGAAGAGAAAAAAACAATGTGCGCCCACAGACTGTCCCTTGATAACCGACAGGAGGGCACGGTTACAGGCGTCCGGGACATTCATTCCTTTAATGAAAGCGAGATTTTGCTGGAAACAGAGGCCGGAAGACTTTCTGTAAAAGGAGAACTGCTCCATGTGCGGAGACTGAATCTGGAAAAGGGAGAGGCCGATATTGAAGGAAAAATAAACAGCTTAACCTATCTTTCAAAAAAGACAGAAAACAAAGAAGAATCTCTGCTGAAGCGGATGTTCCGGTAAAATATGAGCGGTTATATGGAGTATGAGGCAGTACTGTTTCTTCTGTCTGTGGTGATGGGGGCGGCTCTGTTTCTCTTTTATAAGATTCTGACTGCCCTGAGAAAAGTGATTTCCCATCCGTCCTGGGCAGTGGATGTGGAAGACCTTTTTTACTGGACTGCAGCAGGGATTTTTATGTTCTCTGTGATATACAGGTTCAATCAGGGAACCCTCAGATGTTTTCTTTTTGCAGGAAGTATTCTGGGAGCTGTTCTGTGCCGGGGGACGGTGGCAGATCTGTTTGAGCGGATTCTTGTGTTTCTGTGCGGGATTCCGGTGAATTTTGTAAAATTTTCAACAAAGAGGTTGCTATTTCTCTTTAAAAGATGTAGTATTTTATTGTATAAGTATCAAACTATGCAAAAAAGAAAAGGTTTTAAAACAAAGAGGATCAGTCAGGTTGAAAAAGTCAAAAAGAAAGAAAAGCAAAAAAAGAATAACGAATAACTATCTGGGAATGGCTGTTATTTCAGTTGTTGTTCTTCTGCTTCTTGGCGGCCTGGCAATGAAAAGTCACAGCCTCAGAAACAGGATTGCCTATTATGACGCCCAGGCAGCAGAGCTGAAACAGCAGATTTCTGATGAAAAAGAGCGGACAAAGGAAATTGACAAGCGCACAGAGTATATGCAGACAGATGAGTATGCGGCAGAGGTTGCCAGAGACAGACTGGGGCTTGTAAAAGATAATGAGATAGTGTTTGAAGAAGAAAAATAACACGGATTTTGGCGAAAAGTTTTTAATTGCTTTCGCCTGTGTTTGACAGATATTTTGGAACCTGTCCTTTATAATGGCACTTGATGAAGTGTGTAAAGGGGAGGGGAAATATGCAGGAATGGATTATTGCCATGCTCGTGATCAGCCTACTGCTGATTTTCCGGGACATGGCAAAAACTATTTTGACGGGGCAAATGTCGAAAAAGGAGGAACCCTTTGCTCCCGGAGAAAGCCATCCTCAGAAGGAGAAGGTGGAGCGGTATGCGGCTTCTTTCCAGAAGCTGGCAGATACCTTTTACGGGATGCCCTACCGGAAAGAATATTTAAGCTCCGGTCAGATTGACGCGATATTGAAGGATACCAATGAGGAAATGTGCAGCAGATGCTATCACAGAGAAATATGCTGGGGAGAAAATTCCGGTTCTCTGAAGCAGGGCGGAGAGGCAATGATCCGCGCCATGGAAGAGGGGGATGAGGAGGCTGTAGAAATGATCCGTCAGGAGTGGGCGGAGATCTGCGGCAAATCCATACAGTATCTGGAAACAGTCAGAGAGCGTTTTCAGAAGGAAAAACAGAATCTGGTATGGAGCAACCGCATGATCGAAAGCAGGCTGGCAGTGGCACAGCAGCTGACAGAGATATCCCGGATCATGGGAATGGTGGCAGAAGATATTTATGATATTTCTCCGGCAGACCCGAAGTTTCAGGAGAGTATTCGCCGGATTCTGAAAAAACGTCATATTGTGCTGAAAAATGCCTGGGTTATGGATAAGGTAGAGGGGCACAGGCAGATGTTCCTTACTATGAAAGCCAGAAGCGGCCAGTGTGTATCTGTGACAGAGGTTTCTCAGCTCCTTTCAGGTCTGTGCGAGTGCGCTATGACCTCTGCCGCTGACAGCAGAGGCATTGTAAACGGCGAATACCATACGGTACATTTTGTGGAAGACGTCAGCTATCAGGTGATGTACGGAGTGGCAAAGCTTACAAGAGAGGAAGAAAAGATTTCCGGGGACAACTATATCTGCAGACAGGAAGAAGGCGGAAAGTTTGTGATGTGTCTTTCTGATGGAATGGGTTCCGGCATGGACGCCTGCAGAGAAAGTGAGATCGTGGTGGAGCTTCTGGAGCAGTTTCTGGAATCTGGTTTTACCCAGGAAACAGCTGCCAGAATGGTAAATTCTGCTCTGGTGCTGAAGGGACGGGAGGGAATGTTTTCCACAGTGGATATCTGTGCTTTGGATCTTTATACGGGAATCTGCAGTTTCCTGAAGGCGGGAGCTGCATCTACCTTTATTAAACGGGATCACTGGGTAGAGGTAATTTCTTCGGAAAGTCTTGCAGCAGGACTGGTTCAGCAGATTGATTTTGATACCGCTTCCCGGAAACTTTATCATGGAGATTACCTGATCATGATGACGGATGGAGTTCTGGATGCTCTTCCTCTGGACAGAGAAGAGGAAACCATGAAGGAAATCATTATGGACGTGCAGGAGGAAAATCCCAGAGAGGTCAGCAGAGGGATTCTGGAACGGGTGCTGGGATACAGCGATTACCGGGCCAGAGACGATATGACTGTGCTGGTGGCCAGTGTGCTGCGCAAGTAGAAACAAAAGAGGAGAAAAGCAGACATGCAGGAGCAGATTTATGCAAAGGTCCGTGCTTTTGCAGAAAAAAACAGGATGTTCGATCAGTGCGGCGCGGTGGCTGCCGGAGTATCCGGCGGAGGCGATTCCGTGACAATGCTGGATATTCTGAACAGACTGAAAGAAGAATACGGATTTCAGATCACAGCCGTTCATGTAAATCACGGGATCCGGGGCGCAGAGGCGCAAAGAGATCAGGAGGCTGCAGAGAAACTGTGCAGAAAAATGGGAATTCCCTGCAGAGTATACTGTTTTGATGTTCCAAAGCTTGCCGCACAGTGGAAAACCGGGCTGGAGGAAGCAGGAAGAACAGTCCGGAGGCAGGCTTTTGAAGAAGCGCTTGCCGGAGTACCGGTTTCAGGGGAAAAAAAGAAGGTAATCGCTCTTGCGCACAACAGAAACGATCTGGCAGAGACTATGCTTCATCATCTCTGCAGAGGAACCGGTCTCAGGGGACTTTCTTCCATGAAAGCGGCAGAGGATGGGATCATTCGTCCGGTTCTCTGTCTGGAACGGAAGGAAATTAATGAATATCTCAGAGAAAGAAATCTGCCCTATGTAACAGACAGCACAAATCTTCAGGACGAATATACCAGAAACAGGATCCGGCACCATGTACTTCCTGTTCTGGAAAGTAAAATCAATGAAAAGACAGTGGCTCATATGGCAGAGACATCTGAGCTGATTGGACAGGCGGAGGCTTACTTTCAGGAAAAAGGCGCTTCACTGGCAGAAAAATGCCGAACCGAAAAGGGAGAGATCCTTTTTGAAAAAAGTTTCCTGAAATATCCTGAAATTATCCGGAAGTATGCGGTGAGAAATGCTGTTGAAAAGCTTGCAGGCAAAAGAAAGGATATTTCTCTGATACATGTGCGCGCAGTGCTGGAGCTTTTTGAACTTCGTACCGGAGCGTCAGTAAAGCTTCCATATAATCTGGAGGCAGCGAAAACATATGAAGGAATTATCATAAGGAAGAAAAATCCTGAGAATCCGGACAGGGAATCCCGGGAATATCAGCTTCCTTTAAACGGAAGCCTTGCCTGTAGTCTGGGAAATTTTGAAACAAAAATCTTTTCCTGGTCAGACCAGAAGATTTGTGAAAAAAAGTATACGAAATGGCTGGATTATGATAGAATAAAATACGATATATCTGTCCGTACCAGAAAAACAGGAGATTACCTTACTGTAAACAGTCAGGGGCATCGCAAAAAACTGACGCGGTGTATGATCGATGAAAAAATCCCCCGTGAACAGAGGGATAAGATTCCTCTGATCACAGAAGGCAGCCAGGTTCTCTGGATCGTGGGCGGAAGAATGAATGAAAGGTATAAGATCACATCAGAGACAAAGAATGTGCTGGAAATCAAATACCAAGGAGGAAAATATCATGAGTGAAAAAATCAGAGTATTACTCAGCGAGGAAGAAGTGGAGGCAAGAATCAGACAGATTGCCGCAAAGATCAGCAAAGATTATGCAGGAAAAGAGATTCATCTGATCTGTGTTTTAAAGGGTGGAGTATTTTTTACCTGTGAACTTGCAAAAAGGATCACTGTTCCGGTATCTCTTGACTTTATGTCTGTGTCCAGCTATGGAGATGACACAAAATCAAGCGGTGTGGTAAGAATCGTCAAAGATCTGGATCAGCCTCTGATCGGCAAGGACGTGCTGATCGTGGAGGATATCATCGACTCAGGAAGAACTCTCAGCTATCTGATCGAAATCCTCAAAGGACGTAATCCAAACAGTGTCCGCCTCTGTACACTGCTGGACAAACCGGAGAGACGAGTGAGGGATGTAAAAGTAGATTACTGCTGCTTCAATATCCCGGATGAATTTGTTGTGGGATATGGTCTGGACTATGCCCAGAAATATCGTAATCTCCCGTTTATCGGCGTGGTAGAACTGGACACAGAAGAATGAAAGGAGATTCAGTTAAGTGAATAAACAGCCAAGCAGAATTGGCCTGTATCTGATTTTGATCGCATTGCTGGTGGGCGGATATTTTTATCTGAACAGCCAGGTGTCAGGTCAGAATGACTATACCATAGAAGCATTGGAGCAGGCAGCAGAAGAAGGAAGAGTAAATGATGCGGTGATTTATCAGAACAGGGAAGTACCTACCGGTTCGGTGGCTGCAGATATTGAGAACGAAGGACAGAAGCGTGTCTATGTAACAGATGTCAAGGAGGCGCAGGAAATGCTGGAGGAAAACAATATTGCTCCTCTGGTCAAAGATGTTCCTCAGCAGAATGTGTTCCTTACCACACTTCTTCCTCTGCTTCTTACAGGAGGACTGATTCTGTTCCTTTTCCTGATGATGAACAGACAGATGTCAGGAGGCGGAGGAAATGCCAAAATGATGAACTTTGGTAAAAGCCGTGCAAGAATGATGCTTCCGGACGACAAAAAAGTAACATTTCAGAATGTAGCCGGACTTCAGGAAGAAAAAGAAGATCTGGTCGAGGTTGTAGATTTTTTAAAAGCGCCTCAGAAATATACAAACGTAGGCGCAAGGATTCCCAAGGGTGTTATTCTTGTAGGACCTCCGGGAACCGGAAAAACTCTTCTGGCAAAAGCGGTTGCCGGAGAAGCGGGAGTTCCGTTCTTCTCTATTTCCGGATCAGATTTTGTGGAGATGTTCGTAGGTGTGGGAGCTTCCCGTGTCCGAGATCTGTTTGAAGAAGGAAAACGCCATGCGCCCTGTATTATTTTTATAGACGAGATCGATGCGGTCGCAAGACAGCGGGGAACCGGCATGGGCGGCGGTCATGATGAGCGCGAGCAGACTCTGAACCAGCTTCTTGTGGAAATGGACGGATTTGGCGTCAACGAAGGAATTATTGTAATGGCTGCCACGAACCGTGTGGATATTCTGGATCCGGCGATTCTCCGTCCGGGACGTTTTGACCGCAAGGTTGCAGTTGGACGTCCGGATGTGAAGGGCCGCGAGGAGATCCTTCGGGTTCATGCAAAGGATAAGCCTCTTGGCGAGGATGTGGATCTGGCGCAGATTGCTCAGACAACAGCAGGATTTACAGGTGCAGATCTGGAAAACCTCCTGAACGAGGCGGCGATCATGGCTGCCAGAGACAGCCGCAGCTATATTATGCAGCAGGACATCAAGCATGCCTTTATTAAAGTTGGCATCGGAGCAGAGAAGAGAAGCAAGGTTATTTCCGAAAAAGAGAAAAAGATCACTGCTTATCATGAGGCAGGCCATGCGATCCTGTTCCATGTGCTCCCTGATATGGATCCGGTATATACGATTTCCATTATTCCCACAGGAGTAGGCGCTGCAGGTTATACCATGCCTCTTCCGGAAAATGACGAGATGTTTAATACAAAAGGAAAAATGCTTCAGGATATCACTACTCTCCTTGGAGGCCGTGTGGCAGAAGAGATTATTTTCGGAGATATCACCACAGGAGCATCCAATGATATTAAGCGTGCAACCACAACAGCCCGGGCAATGGTCATGCAGTATGGCATGTCTGAAAAAATGGGACTGATCGCTTACGGTGATGAAGGGGATGAAGTATTTATCGGAAGAGATCTTGCTCATACGAGAAGCTACAGTGAAGAGGTTGCAAAAGATATTGATCAGGAGATCCATGGGATCATTGACGGATGTCATAAGAAAGCCAGGGAGATTATTCTTGAGCATGAAGATGTGCTCCATAAATGCGCAGCTCTTCTGTTAGAGAAGGAAAAGGTGCAGAGAGACGAGTTTGAGGCACTTTTTACAGCGTAAAATCATAGTGGCAAAATACGCATGTACAATATATCCAAAAACAAATATGCATTTTTGTGAACTTTGTGCACACTTATTTGTTGACCCATGGTATTATATATATCGTAAAAACCCCCCAATACATTATATAGTTTTTGCTACACCCCATAAGAAGAAATACCTTCTCCAAAAAAGCCAGCTTATCCCGCTGGCTTTTTTACTGTCTGTAAATATATAAAAACTGTCTTGACAGGCGGGTACAGGTATGTTACGATATCAATACTTTCACATGGTAGAGTGACTACGTGATAACATAGAAGAGTAAAGCGAGAGGAGACAGACAGTATGAAGAAAAAAACAGTTGTGGTAATGATGGCGGCTCTGATGGCAGCAGGTATGATGTCTGCGGTAAACGTTCAGGCTGGAATTGAGGATAAAACACTGATCGTAGGTTTTGATGCGGAATATCCTCCTTATGGATATATGGATGAAAACGGAGAGTATACAGGCTTTGATCTGGAGCTTGCCCAGGCAGTGTGTGAGCTGGAAGGATGGGAGCTTGAGAAGAAACCTCTGAACTGGGACTCCAAGGACATGGAGCTGAACTCCGGATCCATTGACTGTATCTGGAATGGTTTTACCATGAACGGAAGAGAAGACGAGTATACCTTTTCTGTTCCCTATGTGGATAACAGCCAGGTGATCGTTGTGGCAGAGGATTCCGGCATTGAGAAGCTTTCTGACCTTGCAGGCAAAACCGTAGGCGTTCAGGCGGCATCTGCAGCGCTGGACGTACTGAAAAGCGAGGAAGAAGGCGGCCAGAAGGCGCTGTCAGATACCTTTGCAGCGCTGAATGAATTTGCGGATTACAACACTGCATTTACAGAACTTCAGGCAGGAGCCCTTGATGCGCTGGCTATTGATATCGGCGTTGCAAAATATCAGATCAATTCCAGGGGGGAGGGCTTTATGATCCTGGATGAAAGTCTGAATACGGAGCAGTATGCAATTGGATTCAAAAAAGGAAACGACGAACTCTGTGAAATTGTAAATGCAGATCTTCAGAAGCTTGCGGAAGACGGGACAGTGCAGGAGCTTGCAGAGAAGTATGAAATTGCGGATATGGTAAGTCTGAAAGCCTCCGGAGAGGAAAGCGAGGAGGCTGCAGAAAAAGAAACAGGAGAAACTGATTCTGAAGAAGCGGCAGAATAAAAGCTGCCGGAAACAGTAACGGATAAAATCAGAACCGGGCAGAAGTCAGAACCCGGAATAAAAGACAAAAAAGCTGCTGTGCTGAAAATAAAAAATGTACAGCAGCTTTATTACGGCAGGAAAAGCTTTTCTGCCTGATAACGGAGGAAAAAATATGAGTTTTCAGGTAATGCTCCAACAGCTTTCCAGAGGCTTCGGGTCAACGCTTATGATCTTCTGTCTGACCCTTCTGTTTTCCCTGCCTCTGGGACTGGTGATATATTTTGGGAGGGTTTCCAGGTTCAAACCCCTCAGTCTGGTGGTAAAATGTTATATTTCTGTTATGAGAGGAACGCCGCTTATGCTGCAGCTTCTTCTGTGGTATTTCGGACCCTTTTATCTCTGGGGAATGAATATTGGAAATTATAAATTTACAGCGATTATCCTGGGCTGTTCTTTGAACTATGCAGCTTATTTTGCTGAGATCTACCGATCCGGAATAGAGTCCATTCCGGCGGGACAGTATGAGGCTGCGCAGCTTCTGGGCTACAACAGACAGCAGACATTTATGAAGATCATTCTGCCACAGATGATAAAAAACGTACTTCCTTCTGTAACGAACGAGGTGATCACACTGGTAAAAGATACTTCCCTTGTCTATTCGGTATCTTATATTGAGATGTTTGCTCTGGCAAAACAGATCGCCGCTGCGGAGACAACCGTTATGCCGTTCTTTATTGCAGGCGTGTTCTACTACATATTTAATTTTGTAGTTGCCTGGGGTATGGAATGGTTTGAGAAAAAACTGAATTACTATCATTAGGAGGAGACGGAAATGAATCTTCTGGAAATGAAAAATATAAAAAAAGAATTTAACGGACAAAGTGTTCTGAAAGATATTTCCCTTCAGGTAAAAGAAGGAGAGATTGTTTCCATTATCGGTCCTTCCGGTTCCGGGAAATCAACTCTTTTAAGGTGCGCTACCATGCTGACAGACATTGACAGCGGAGAAATTTCCTATATGGGAAAAAGATCCGTGTGGATGGAAAACGGAAAGACAGTGGTTCCTTCCGGAAAACAGTTAAAAGAAATACGTTCCTGTTTTGGGCTGGTGTTTCAGAATTTTAATCTGTTTCCCCACTATTCTGTAATAAAAAATATCACAGATGCGCCGATCCATGTTCAGAAAAGAAAAAAAGAGGAAGTTTACAGGGAAGCCAGGGAGCTTCTTGCAAAGATGGGACTTTCTGACAAAGAAAACGCCTATCCCTGTCAGCTTTCCGGAGGTCAGTGTCAGCGTGTGGCTATTGCCCGGGCTCTTGCGCTGAACCCTAAAATTCTGTTTTTTGACGAACCAACCTCAGCTCTTGATCCTGAGCTTACCGGAGAAGTGCTTCGGGTGATCCGTTCACTTGCAGATCTTCATATCACCATGGTGATCGTCACCCATGAAATGAATTTTGCAAAGGATATTTCAGACAGGGTGATCTTTATGGATCAGGGAGTAATTGCTGTAGAAGGAACTCCTCAGCAGGTATTTTCCTCTGAGAATGCCCGTATGCGCGAATTTCTGGGCAAATTCCACCAGGGAGCCTGAGAAAAGAGGTTGCTTTTAAATGTGGGATGTTATATAATTTTCCTCGTATGATATGACTGTCAGGAAAAGGCAGAAACAGAGACTGTGGTTCTGTCTGGCACCGGCAGATCACGGCAGGAATTTTTCAAATGATAGGAGAAACGGAATGAGTACAGACAGATATGTAAGTCCGCTTTCAGAGCGCTATGCAAGCAAAGAAATGCAGTATATTTTCTCACCGGATATGAAATTCCGCACATGGAGAAGATTATGGATCGCCCTTGCAGAGACAGAAAAAGAACTTGGCCTGAATATTACGCAGGAGCAGATCGATGAGCTGAAAAGCCACGCAGACGATATTAACTATGATGTAGCAAAGGAAAGAGAACGTCAGGTACGCCATGACGTTATGTCTCATGTGTACGCGTACGGTGTGCAGTGTCCGAAAGCAAAGGGAATCATCCATCTGGGGGCAACCTCATGCTATGTAGGCGATAATACAGATATCATTGTGATGGCAGAGGCTTTGAAGTTAGTTCGTAAGAAACTGGTCAATGTGATCGCGGAACTGTCAAAATTTGCTGATAAATATAAAGACCAGCCAACACTGGCATTTACTCATTTCCAGCCGGCGCAGCCAACGACGGTAGGAAAAAGAGCAACACTCTGGACACAGGAGTTTCTGATGGATCTGGAGGATCTGGAATATGTATTAGGCACACTGAAGCTTCTGGGCTCCAAAGGTACAACAGGAACACAGGCAAGCTTTCTTGAACTGTTTGACGGAGATCAGGAAACAATTGACAAGATCGATCCGATGATCGCTGAAAAAATGGGCTTTGAGAATTGTTATCCGGTATCCGGACAGACCTATTCCCGTAAGGTGGATACAAGGGTTCTGAATATTCTTGCAGGAATTGCGGCAAGCGCCCATAAGATGTCTAACGATATCCGTCTTCTTCAGCATCTGAAGGAAGTAGAGGAGCCTTTTGAAAAATCTCAGATCGGTTCTTCTGCAATGGCTTATAAGAGAAACCCTATGAGAAGTGAACGTATTGCTTCTCTGTCAAGATATGTGATGATCGATGCTCTGAATCCGGCTATCACATCTGCGACCCAGTGGTTTGAGAGAACTCTGGATGACTCTGCAAATAAGAGACTCAGTGTTCCGGAAGGCTTCCTTGCCATTGACGGAATCCTGGATCTTTGCCTGAATGTAGTGGACGGACTGGTTGTTTATCCTAAGGTAATCGAAAAACGTCTTCGTTCTGAACTTCCGTTTATGGCAACAGAGAATATTATGATGGATGCGGTAAAAGCAGGGGGAGACCGTCAGGAATTACATGAAAAAATTCGTGAGCTTTCCATGGAAGCCGGACGCAATGTCAAAGAAAAAGGTCTGGACAACAATCTTCTGGAGTTGATCGCAGCGGATCCTGCGTTCAACATGAGTCTGGAAGAGTTGAAAGAGACGATGGAACCGCAGAAATATGTAGGCCGTGCGAAAGAGCAGGTAGAGTCGTACTTAAATAATGTGATTTATCCGCTTCTGGAGGAAAATAAAGAAATTCTCGGAGTAAAAGCTGAGATCAATGTTTAGTTTTGCTATAACAGGCAAAGGAGAAGGAGTGTTGCAAAAGAGCAGCATTCCTTTTTCGCGTATCAAAAAAGCAGGGAGAATGGAAAAAGAATGAGAATAAGTGGAGATTGCGTTTGGGAGGAACGGCATATCTGGAACATACCGGGTGGATTAAAGAAAGTGATTGCAGGAGTTGTAACGGTCAGTCTTTTGGGTGGAATCGGTGATG
>OHDQ01000074.1_pt1 | contig 53789 bp, 45 predicted proteins | sample 1606421 | NCBI WGS metagenome assembly OHDQ01 (sample SAMEA3879589, study PRJEB24766) | human gut metagenome | biome: human-associated habitat; feature: feces | place: USA | collected 1985/1987
GGCGAGCCGATAGTAGCAATGGTTGAAGCTGAAATTATGGGAATATCATTTGTCTCTGTGGAATCTTGCATAAAATTACCTCCTTAATATATGGACACTTTTATAAGTTAAACTACTGCGCATTAATTTTTAGCAATACCCTATAAGGGTATATTGTTTACAAGAACCACATTATACCCTTATGGGGTATTTGTCAAGTGCTTCTTGGTTCTTTCCAAGGTTAGACCCCTTAAGGAATCGTAAACGCCAAACCATGCGCTCTGTCTATATAATGTGAACTCTGCATATATTTTAGACTAAATGGAGGTATGTATGTACAGCAAAATATCTGTTCGAATTCCACAAGTTCCAGGAAAAATCACCTCAATCAAAAAAGGGAAAGCAACTTATATACTTTATGAATATGACCGTGTGTATAAACCGGAAAAAAAGTATACAATTGCCCAGAGAGCAATAATTGGTAAGGTTACTGATGCAGATGAGCAAAAAATGAGTCCGAACGAAAACTACCAGAAGTATTTTCCGAATGCAATTCTACCAGAAGAATTGCCAGAAGCATACAGAAGCTACTGTCTTAAGATTGGTACTTATCTTGTTCGGAAAGACTTATTTGGACTATTTTGATTTTAAATATGATAAAAAAGGAATACTTCTGTATGCAGAAGAAAAACGGAAATCGTACAGCGGGAACTGGAACTGTGCGGCTATTTTTGCATAATCACTTCTGAAAAAATGACAGCGGAGCAGGTACTGGTAAAGTATAAGGGAAAAGACATCTCTGAAAAGTTATTCAGTGCAGACAAGTCGTTTATAGGATCAAAAAGTATGCGTGCACAAAGCAGCGAAGCTATGTCCGCGAAGCTGTTTCTCGAATTTGTGACGCTCATCGTAAGAAACAGAATGTATAATCTGCTAAAAGAAGAGATGCTCAGAATAGAAACAAGTCCTAATTATCTGATCGTTCCTGCCGCAATCCGTGAACTGGAAAAAATTAAAATTGTGCGATATAACGGTGAAAAGTACAAACTGGATTATGCAGTAACGAAAAAACAGAAGGACATACTGGCGGCGTTTGGAATGAATGCAGAATACGTCATTCAGAAATCAAACAAAATCAGTGAATTACTACAAAATGAATTATCCATGAAGGACGATTTGGAGGAGGAAGAAGATGTCCAGAAAGAAAACGATTGCTTCGATTGAAGAAGAAAAGGAGAAGGTAAAGAACGAGCTGAAAAAAACGCAGGAAAAATGTGATAAACTATCATCCAGATTTCTGGAGCTTCAAGAATCACATAGAAAATATGAGGCAGAGCAGATCATAGATGCTTATATAAAAAGCGGAAAGAGCCTAAATGAAATGATGACATTTTTAGGGGTGTAAACATAACCCCCTAAAAATGTGTTTAGTCTAACTTTTTTGCAGAGTTCACAATATATAAACTCCCAAAAGGAAACCGATTTTCACAGAAATCTTGAATTTCCACAATCAGCTCCTACATAATTAATACTGTATAATATCAATTTTTAATACACCAACTTCTTAGGAGCCTTACGAGAATTTACTCTCCGTAAGGTTCTCATCATTTTATTATGGTGTGGTCTACTGTTTTACCCAGACATCAATCCTCTAATCTAAACGATAAGCAATCTCCGCCTGCTTCTTATAAAAAGCAATTCCCAGCTTCATCTTCTGTGTTATGCCCTCGTCCTGCATCTCAAATGCATAATTCTTCTCATCAATCTGCTGGAGTGCCATTTCAGAAAGTGCTGTCAATTTTTCGGTAACATTTTCTGGAGCAACGGTTCCACGCAGCACCTTCAGTTCAATCAGAATACCAGGCATCTTTTTGTTCAGCGGCATCATCTGAATGTCATACCTACCATCTCCGGCTTCACGGTTAGAGGTGATCCTATAATGATTGTTCATGATTGCGTACAGCCCCAACATCAGACCATGCTAAAAGCTTTCGGATGAAGCATCATAAATACTAATGGTCTGCCGCAAAAAATCCTGCAAGTGTTTCTGTAAATTTGGTACATCCTGCATTATAATCGCCTGCTGGATAGCAATCGCAGTAGACGGTGAAATGCTATCGGCAAGGCAGGACAGAATTTCTTTTTCATACACATAGAAAATCTCCTTATTGGGAATCGCTATGGTACAGATATTATTCCCATCATGCAGCGCCTGTCGATCAACAATCTTCAAATATCCTGCCATCAACAGGAAACTGTAAATCGTATAAGGGTTTCTTTTTATTTCAGGGTAGATGACTGCTATGTCCACATAGGTAGAGATTGTCTTTCCCTGCATCAACAGCTGCAAATTCTCCTGAATCTCCGATGTCGCGCCCTTGATAATTTCTCCTATAATACTGTTATTTCCGGTAGACTGCCAGAATGCTTGTGGCGAGCAATGTTCATTGATGTAGTTAATAACGGACCATGGATTGAATATTTCTGTTTCTCCGAACAAGTATCCGTCATACCATTCGCATACTTCACTGAGCTTCATCTCTACTCCATAATATTGAAGCATTACAGAAACCTCATCCTGTGTAAATCCGAAATACCTGCTGTAACGAACATCCAGAACAGAATCGACGCTCAGATTGTTCAGGCCGCTGAAAATGCCCTCTTTTGCAACCCGCAGAATCCCGGTCAGAAATCCATAGGAAAGATGGCGATTATCTTTGTATGCACCTGAAAACAGATTACACATAAAGGAAACAATCTGATTGTAGTAGCCTTTCATAAAGCCATTCTGAATCGGTGTGTCATACTCATCAATGATAATGACAGGAGCTATACCGTAGTAGGAATCCAGCATCTGTGACAGCTTACCGAGCGAAAATGCCAAATCCACTTCATTGGGTGAACCGGAAGCAATCTTCTCAAAGTCCTGTTTTTCATATTTATTAATGGCAGAACCATCCAATATTTCCAAATGGCGCAAATACTCATTTCGCAGCAACTGAGCGATTGAATTTAGTGCCAATTCCCATGTATCATATTTTACATCTTTAAAGGTGAGAAATATGACCGGATATTTACCTTGATGCTTGCGATAATCCTTGCCGCAACCCCAGATCTTTTTATCACGGAAATACACGGAAGTATCTTTGTCTGTCTTTTCAAAAAAACGCGAAGCATATCCATATTCAATGTTTTGCCAAAACGTCGAGGACGGGTAAACAGCGTAACCTTTGCGCGGGTATCGAGGAAATCTTTAATCAGCAGTGCCTTATCCACATAATAGAAGTCCGATACCACTTCCTTATTTTCATGTTATTAGTCTCACTCCATGTTATCAGACACGCCATGTGAGCATACCACTTTATCAGACACTGCATCTTATTAAATCGTAATAATCTATATATTCAGTCACAAAGAGAGGCCGATTTTCATCGGCTCCTCGTTCCGGTTTGTTCCGATTCTTCATTTTCTGTTTGGCTCACGGGTTGGCACTATAGGGATTTTGGGTGTTAAACACAATAAGTGTATTTACCACAGTTTTGTTGATACCAGAATTCCGCACCTTCTCCCCGTCTACAGTTTCTACCGTTTCCTTTAAACCACAACTCGTTTCCTCAAATCAGTCCTTACACTGATATCCCATCATCCGTAATTCTGCTATTAGTTCCATTTTGTTTGAATACGCAGAATACTCTGGAGTATCGCAATGGACTTCATATCCTTCTTTTCGTAGATTATTCACTCTGTTTATCAATGCTTCATCATTATAGGAAGGTCCAAAAATCTCGGCAGTTTTTAAACTATCATTAAATAAGACTTCCCAATATTTTTTCATTTCCTTATACCTCAGCTATTTTCTATTGTAGAGTATGCAACCTAAATAACAATAACAGTATACTACTTTTTTGGCAGACTGTAGTCTATCTTTTTGTGGTACACTTTGGAGGGAAACACATTTTTTCAAAATACTCTATTTCTTCAGAATGCTCTATTTCTTTTAAGATTGATATATTTTTGCTGTGCTTTATTGTGACTCTGCTGATATTTTTTCTATTCGAACAGGTAATCGAACAGTTGACTTATTGGCATTGAGATAAATTATTTTGTGTTGCTGTTAAATCTCTGTGTAACCAAACTCCAGAATATCAGCAATTCTCCTGCAAGTTTTACCATCACCATAAGGATTTGCTGCATGAGCCATTGCATTATATGATTCTTTATTTTCCAACAATTCCTTAAAATTCTTATAAATCACATCCTCATTAGTGCCAACTAACTTAAGAGTTCCAGCTGCAATCCCCTCCGGACGCTCAGTTGTATCTCTCATTACAAGCACTGGTTTACCAAGCGAAGGAGCCTCTTCCTGAATTCCGCCAGAGTCTGTGAGAATCAGATAGCTGTTAGCAAGAAGGTTATGGAAATCAAGTACTTCCATTGGTTCAATAATTCTAATTCTGTCACAACCGCTCAGTTCTTCATCTGCAGTCTGTCTGACTACAGGGTTCATATGGATTGGATATACGGCCTTAACATCAGGGTGCTCATCCATGATTCTTCTGATGGCGCGGAACATATGATGCATTGGTTCTCCAAGATTTTCTCTTCTATGCGCTGTGATTACAATTAGTCTGCTGTCTTCAGCCCAATCAAGAACTTCGTGCTTAAAATCAGCCCTTACTGTCGTCTGAAGAGCATCTATCGCCGTGTTACCTGTGATAAAGATAGATGCAGGATCTTTTCCTTCTTTAATTAAGTTGTTTGCGCTTCTTTCGGTTGGTGCAAAGTTATACTTGGCAATGATTCCAACAGCTTGGCGGTTGAACTCCTCTGGATAAGGGCTATAGATGTCATAAGTTCTAAGCCCTGCTTCAACATGTCCCACCGGAATCTGTTTGTAGAAGCAAGCTAATGCTGTAACAAATGTTGTAGATGTATCCCCATGCACCAGGACAACATCCGGTTTAACGTCATCCAATACATCCCCAATTTTATTAAGGATATTTGTAGTCACATCAAACAATGTCTGACGGTCTTTCATAATAGAAAGGTCATATTCTGGCGCTACATTAAAAACCTCAAGAACCTGATCTAGCATCTGTCGATGTTGTCCAGTAACGCAGACAACTGTCTTAATTCCTTCTCTTTTCTTTAATTCATTAACTAATGGGCACATTTTAATAGCTTCGGGTCTTGTGCCAAAGACCAGCATTACTGTTTTCATATACTCTCCTCTTCCGTGGATTTCACTTTTAATATTTGAAAAATTAATAGCAACATTAATCCGGCTTCACCAATAGCTGCTGCACTGGAAACACCATAAACGCCAAAAGCGATTCCCAGTGTGATATTCAGTATAACTGTAACAACTGCACTTAAAGAGAATGCCTGACTGTACTCTTTTTGATGCCCACTTGCCACAAGGAATTGTATCCCCAAGAAATTGTTTGTAATCGATAACACCATCCACATTACCAAAGGTACAATAATATTAGAATATTCTGTATAAGCAACGCCAAATGCAACAGAGATTAGGAAATTACGCAACAGGATAATGAGAAGTCCGCCTATTGCAAAGAGACCAATTATGTACATTGCTGCCCGCTTTACAGTTTGACAGCCCTTTGGAAAGGATTCCGAAAACTTTACACTTATATACGGATAAAGCGTCTGGCTGACCGGACTGAAAAACAAAATCATGATATACGGTATCTTATATATTGCGGAATAAATACCTACAATGCTCGGAGCAGCAACTGCGCCAAGAACAGTAATTCCCACGCTACTGAAAATTTTGGACATTGCCTGAGAAATAAACAGATACCAGCCGTCTTTAATTTCTTCAATAGCATCCTTGAACTTGCAAAGCTTCACCTTCAAGCCATATTTTTTTCTTGACAAAGCAAGACCTAAAATGGCAGAGAAAATGAATGTTCCGGAATAGCAAAAACAGTACAGATACAGATGCTCCTCTGCTTTCACAATTAGGAAAACAAGAAGCACGGAAATCAGACGAGACACAGCATTGATCATTGTAATCAGCTTCATGTCCTGTTTCCCCTGAAAAAGCCAAGTCAGCTGAAAAGCAACACCGATGATTACAAGGAAAAGAATATTCATACTTACATACTGCTGCACACCGACATGTGTTACATAAGCAAGTACATTCATCCCTAGATAGGAAACTGCCAACAGCAGGAGTCTTGCACTTATGATTCTGCTATATAAGTTTTGCAGACTGGAATCCCCCTCGATAGATACCTTTCTTGCACCAGTAAAACCAAAGCCGTATTCTACAATGACCTGGAAATAGGTTATCCAGTTCAGAGATAATGAAAAGATGCCATAGTTAGAGGCTCCCAAAACTCTGGTAATGTACGGCAGCGTCAACAATGGCACAACCGTATTAAAAATCTGTAGTAGGAACAGCCACATTCCATTTTTGAAGAGTTTGGTGCTAATCATTTTTTTTATATTTTCCATTTATTTTCTTCCCAGTACTTTTTTTACGCAAATTTTCGCTATGTGAATAATCGGTCTCTTAATCTTTTCGTTTTTAAACACAACATTGCATGCCTTGTCAAAACCATTTTGGGGATAAAGTTCCACAAAGCGATTGCGATACATCGAAGGAATCGAGGGATTAGCAAGCTGATTTTCAAACTTCAGTGCTTCCTCAAGAGGTCTCAAATCGATGGAAAGATCCCCCTCTACCTCCAATTGTGTAAGGAGTTTCTCTCCCTTCTCTGAATTACAAAGCACACAAGAAATACCCTGATATCTCATTTCTACAACATTTCCTTTAACTGAATCCACTTTGCCTAATCCGGTAAAGTCACCAATGGTCAAATCACTACATCTGTCAGGGCTGGCATACATACAATTGTAGCAATTTGGTCTGTAAATTGTTGCATTATGATATCCAATTTGAAAATTATCATCACTTTCTACGTATTTATGATAGTTCTTTCCCTTATAATCCACACTAAATACAAACTTAGACGTCATGAAGCGTTCATCTCTAAAAGATAAACCATCAATGCATTCGCCTTTTGTAACGTACTGCACATGCTCTTTGACGTAAAAATCAGAAGGAACCCCATGACAAATAAGATCGACTGTAAACAACTCATCGGTACTCACTTTTTTCGTTTCAGCATATTTTTTTACCGCAGCCACTTGACAAGGCAGACCAATAAAAAGCATTTTCTTGCCTGCCTTCAAGGTATCAACAACATCTTCACAAATGCCACCCATAAAGGAAAATGTGTATTTTGAATTTGTAAATTGACGGATATCTTCTTCTGTAACTCCAAGCTTATGTTTAGCCTTCAATTCTTTGTTGTCAAAGTATACACCTGAAAACAGAATTCCTTTCTTCAGACACCATCTATAAATTGCTTGCGCCATCCCCCCCGATGCGCTAGTTTTCCGGATTGTCGGATTCGTAGCATAGCCAGAATAGCACATTTGAGGTAAAGTCTTTTCAACACGATTGACTACGGGACATACTTTTTGGCACAAACTGCAATCCACGCATTTACTACTATCAATCACCGGATATATATTATTCAATGCATCTCTTTGAAACGTAATGGCATTTTTCTTACATGCTAATCCACAATTTCCACAGCCGGTACAAGAATCTCTGCTTACCAGTTCCATTTTCTTCCTCCTACTATTTTTTGCTAAATTTGATTTTGATTTTCGGATACTTTATATGCTGCTTGAGATAATACATAAAAATGAAGAAAATATACACAACATACACGTCTGTATTCTGTGTAAGCAAAACGAGTATGAGCATAAAAACCAAAGATTTTGATTTAGTTTGCTTCATACTGTCTGCAAAATAACAAAAACCAATCAGACCAAGTATACCCACAAGAAAGCCCAAATACCCAAAGTTGCACAACGTCATCTCATACCAGCAGGGAGTTGTTCCTGCGGGCAGCTTAGGAATCGGAAGATTGAGGATGGATGAAGTCAAATATTGATAATGACTATAGGGTTTACTAGGCCAAATAATTCTGGGAATAAAGATAAAAAGCGTTGAAAAAAAACTTTGCCCCGGATAATCCAAAATGTGTATTTTTTTGAAGAATTCTTCATATATGACATATTTAACAACATCATCTCTTCCAAAATCAACTCGCAACATATCATATACACTATCAAAGTTCATGTTTGAAAGCGGTTTGATTATAACCAAATAAAATGCTGAGAAGGCAATCAGACTGATTCCCAAAATCGGAAGTACCCAGAAAAGTTTCTTCCTTCCTTTCTTTCCAAGTTCTGACTTGGTAAGGAAGAAAAGATAAAAGACACCCATGACTGCAATGATAAAGCGTTTTCCCTGCATCCAAGCCAATACAAAAGTAATCATTAGTAACACGCAAATCTTTTTTGCAGTAATTCTTCCTGAGAATATCATAATGCAGGTGCAAAACAAACTGACTAGAATCAGCGAGTTCAGGATTAAATTGTCCTGTCCGCTTACGCCTCTCAAACTCATAGAACTATATATTAAAAATTGATCCACATTACCGGACAGCAATACAAAAAGTACAGGTGAAGCAATCCCCAAAATATAAATGCATGGATTTTCGTTTTTATTTCGCAAGGCACAGCTTGCAACTACCGCTCTTTGTGTCAATTTCTTATTCATCATTATGCCATAAGTGTACAAAGCTAAAATGGCAACTATTATATAGATATCATAAATAACAGCAACGCTCGCATTATTCATTGATTCTAAAAAAGACCTGTACCAATATACTACAATATATTGTGGCATTCCAATCAGATAATTCAAAAGAATTGGAAAGCAGCAAAAAATATACACAATAAATACCACATAAAATGATACAGAGCAGTATCTATCAAACACAAATTTTTTATACGATTTATATGTTACAATTGATGTAATAAAAATCATCAACCAATCTACGATTGGAGACATAATCTACCTCTCTCTATACCATGTAAAGATTTTATCTCATTGAATACCATTTTCTACAATAATCTGTTTCATCAGTGCTACATTGTCCGTTCCCTGATAAAAGTCATAAGCATTTTGGGCGTACAGGTCATAGTGATCTTCAATATCCCTAATTGCGTGTATAAGATCACCCCTTTTCATTGGTACGCAAACACCTGCTTTGGCTGCTCCAATCGTATTGATCAATCCGGGAACTTCATTTCCGATTGCTGGAATACGCAGTCCCGAGTATTCGTAAATCTTGTTCGGCGCGCAGAATGCACGGTTCAGACTGTTCCGGTCATCATAGAATACAAAGCCGATAGAAGCGTAGCTGGTAACTTCCAAATGATAGGGAGCCGGAATATTCTTAATAAAGATGCATCTTTCGTACTCTTTCTGAATATCTTCAAAAATATTCTCCGGATCCCATCAGTACAAAATAGTAGCCAGTACCAGAATCCCGAATTGCCCTTACCATTTCCAGCATATAGTCCAGGCTTTTTAAAATACCCTGGTAAATAATGAATTTCTTATCCTGAACCAGTTCGATTGCCTTCTGGGTTGCCTCGATAGAAGGCGTCTTGCGTCTTTCATCATGGAAATCATAGGGCTTATTTGGCATCACATAAGGCAGCTTCTTCAAGCCGTACCAGTTACGCATAATATAAGCTCTCGATGTCTCACAACAAACAATAAACTTAGCATCTCCAGTGAGTTTGCAAAATAACTTATTCTTGAACTTATTGTCATCTAAGAGTTCCAAAGATGTCAATGCATAATTGTATCCCTTCAACATTCCGATCATAGGCATCGCAGTCTCTGCGGTTCCGAACCAGAACAGTATCTTCGAAACATCCCGCAGGTTTTTCATTCTCTTTTTCACTGAGAACGCAAACTGTTGCCAGTTATTTAGTTTATCCAGTTTTCCAGGCAATTTTCCACGCTGCTCACGAAGATCCACATATGGAACATTCTCCGAATCAAAAATTGTAAGTAACTGCTTATCACAAGAGCCGTACCATACCTCAACATCCACGCCACACTTTTTCAGAATACGGATCTGTGCAATGCAAGGAGGATAAATATGTAACTCTGATTTTACTATATAAATTACTTTTTTCATCTCATTATTCTCTCATTTTTCTCATTTTTCGATTGCCGTTTTCAAGAACACCTTAGATGCATCTGCAACAGTTCGAATTTTTGAATCCACTTCAGCGTAATCAATCCTATTTTGTGGAATATCTAGTGCATCACCATAAAAAATTCTACCTTCAAGGCCAATCTGCGTTAGGTAGTCACGAATCCTAGAATCAGTACTTTGTCTGTTATTGATTACGGAATATATGGGCTTATTGAAGATTGTTGAGAAAACCGTACCATGATATCCATCTGTCAAAACAGCCGAGGCGTAATACATATAGTTTAGAAATTCTACCGGGCTGGCATCATTCATAAAGTTGCTCCGAAACGATTCCTTTTCCAGATGCATCCAAATATACTTTATCTTCATCCCGTGCGCTTTAGCAATCTGCTCTGCGATCTCCATATTCCGTTTTATAGGTTTCTTATCAATGAGATAGCACAGCAAGTATTTTTCTTTGGAAAGTACGCTTTCCTTATCAACAAATGATTCCCAGTCCTCCCGTGTCAGCAATAGAACCGGATCCACTGTATCCACCACACTATGTTCACAAATTGCTTCTACCTTTTCCCTCGCACCCTTTTCTCTCAAACCAACACATGGAAACTCTTTCGCATATTTGGAAAAAGCACGAATATCGTCCAAAGACGAATCTCCAATACTTACAGAGTAGCCAATTTTTTTAGCCTTTGTCTCAAAAGGGAAGAAAAACATCTCATCAAAGTCAAAGATATGAGGATTCCACACTTGATCACTCCCGCTGATAATAGCACAATACTGCTCTCGATCTACCAATGCCTTAAGTTGCTCTGTATTCACAACCTTTTCCGTATGTGGAATATAGTTTTCCACAAAATCAGCAAAGCCTTTCTCCTTCTTGAGTCTCTGTTTTACAAACGGTAGCAAAACGGCATTCACAAGAACATTCTTTACACCATCTTTCTTATGAAAAACAGAGTTGTTCTTTTCCTGAATTCTGGAAACAGCATTCAGCACAACAGCGTCGTATCCTGCTTTTTCTAAATACTTTCTGAGCGCATAACATTGCAAAACAGCTCCATAGTTTCTGGCAAAATGATATGTGATAATTCCAACTTTCTTTTTATTCATATATTAACCTCAATTCTTTCTGCTATCTCTTCATCGCGTGCTTTGCTTTTTCTATCAGAATCGTAGGGTTAATCTGATAATACAGAAGATCAATCACTTCTAAATTGCCCATTCTATTGAGCGTATGCACGCGCCAATAGTTTCTTTTGCTGTTTATTACCATGTCCGAAACGGAATAAGTACCAATTTCTGTTTCCTGTAAAGTTTCGCCATCAAAAGAATCCAGTTTGCACAAATGCAAATATTCACCATATACCCTTCCGCATTCCTGCAAAGCGTGATAGGTTCCATTGTCATATTGGATAAAGTTACCGGCTGGTCGCTTATCTACATAGTTTCCTTTTAGTGCGGAGAGTTTCGCCTTCCATGTATTGGTATCAATTTTAAACAATACATTGTTTTTTTCTGGAAGCTTTTGACCAATCGCATACATAACATTTCCTTCTGTCTTCACAAAAACTGTGTCCACTACCGCAATATCATCATACAGGATGGACTGCAATTTCCATTCATATGGGAAGTCGACAGCTTTGTACAGCCGTAACTGATTGGACTCACTGGTTTCCGGCATCATATAAAACTCGTTTTCAAACTTAAACACATTGGGGAACGACATGTGGAAGGGCTCATTAATGATTTCTACAACCTCCTTAGTATCCTGTAGATCAATCACGCCGATTGTGCCCTTCTCACCATTTGCATCATCTAAAATTTCTACGAAAATATATTCCCTGCCATTCTCTGCAAAGGGGAACGAGTCGGCATACCAACGGTGCAGTGTCGGTTCCAGCACCTCAAACGGCTGAGTATTATCAAAATGTGTAATATTATCACCGGCATGTCGGTAACCTACTGCATAGGCACCTTTATAAAAATTATGTAAGAACTTTTTGATTTCCTTTTTCATCCTTGCGCTCCTTCCTGAGAATGTCATCATACAAACGATTAACTCGAACAACATACGCAGCATAGCTATAATCCGCACATTTGAAAGAGTCCTTAATATTTCTTTGAAACTGATCGATGGAAGTGTCCTCTAGGGAAGCCTGAATTTTTTGTTTCAAAGCTTCCACATTTCCTGCCTCATAAATCAGACCATTTACGCCATCCCTAATAGTTTCCGTAGCTGAAGTACAGTCTGTAACAATACAAGGCAGACCTGCCGACATTGCCTCAGGAATGGTCAAAGGTGAGCCCTCGTTGCAAATAGATGGGAAGATTAAGGCTCTGGCTACCTGATAGTATTTCGTTAACTGCGCACTATTGACCCAGCCGACGAATTCAATTTGGGGGTATCTCTGTTTTAATGTATCCAGCAGAGGGCCTACACCAACAACCTGTCCTCGAATATCAGCACATTTTTGTAGTTCTGTAATTGCTTTGCAGAAATCCTCTACTCCCTTTTCTTCAGATACTCTGCCGACGCAAAGGAAAATATTGCTGCAATGGTGAGTCATTACCATCTGATCCGATAAGTCGATAGGATTTCTCAGGTAGTGAAATTCTGTCGACTGCATATATGGCTGGGACAGATTCAGAATTCTGTTGGAAATATATGCAAAATTAATGTCTTTGGAGTTTTGTACATATCGGTTCTGAACTATTTGTCTAGCACATCGCCAGATTTTTTGAAAATAAGATCGTTTATCACAATTACAGGCTATGCACTTCCAACTCATCGGTTTCAATTGGCACAGTTCTTTTTTCCGGTAGTCAAAAAAACCTCCATTGGGACACACCGAAAAGTAATCATGTAAAGTGATGAGTATCGGAAATTTCATTTTCTGGGTAACAGCAACAACGGATACCGACAATGCCTTACTCCATCCATGTATATGAACAACAGTATGGTTCGGGTCTAAACCTGTCAATATTTTCACTAGTTCAACTTTTGCCTGTCTGTTCCAAATGCCATAACAGCACGCTTTTAGCTTATTCCTATTGCCAGCAATATGAGGTGTATCTATACAGACCACCTTGATTGCGTCATTTGATTGTAGACACTCGTCAATCTCTGCATCTGCAGAGAAATAAATAACATTATTATTTGGGTTCTTTGCTAATTCAATCGCACTTTGAATGGCAATTTTTGCAGCACCTCCGCTGATAACTGCCTTATCATATACTATTACAATTGTTTTTTTCATATCTTCTCCCATTGTTTACAGCTTTTTTATGAAGCTATATTTTATCCATTCCGGAATATGGTTTTTAACAAAATTTTTTAGGGATTTTGGGGGAATCATCCTTTCAACAACATCGCTATCCTTCAAGCTATACTGGATTCTACATCCAACATCTGCACTCTTAATCACACTAGAATTGCTGGCAACAACTGCTTCATATTGAGACTTTTCCTTCCGAATAGTTTTTCTTGGAATCTCTTCGAATAAACGTTTCCCCTTATCGCTATAGATCAATACCGCAGATGCCCCGTACTTCGCATCAAAACTAGGATGAGCTTTCTCTATTCCCCAAAAGTCACACAACAATATATCTCCAGTGTGATTAAAATTTTTATATTTACAGTGATAGCAGGTGTCTCTTAATGTTTTTCCCTTCAGAAAAGATGCATAAAATGGATCTTCATTGGAGTACTTATAAATCTTTCTTCCATTCTGATCCTCAAATGAAAATGTATAATGCTCTCCCTTTTTATGCTTCACTTTATTTCTAAAAGTATAGTTTGCAATTTTAATGCTGTATTTTGCTTCAAGCCATGCAATATATTTCGCAAATAGACCGGGTGCAGGTACTCCGTGGCAAGCTACTTCCACAGCATAGAGAGTATCATAGTTTTTCCCCAAATAAGAGCGAAGTCCTGCAATTTGACATCCAGTTCCGCTATATAAAACTGGAACACCGTTTTGCAATAGGCCTTGCACCTCTTTGAAAGTATCAGCCGTATTCGATTGAATGTATTTCGACTTTTGAATGTTGAACAACGCATCTATTTTGGTTACTTTAATATGCTTTACACGGAAACCAACCTCCCACGTACAACCAAATACAACGCCGTTTTGGGATAAAATTTGTTCTGCAAACAGTACAAATACACCACCGGATGTGCTCTCTTTTAGAATATCATCTCTGATATCCGCAGCAGCCCAAACTTCGACTACTTTATTGACGAATTCAGTATTTTTCCTTTCCGGGCAAACATCCACACACAGACCGCATGAAATGCATCCATCACCAATCTGAGGGAGTAAAAAACCGCGATCGTTCTCAACCATCTGGATGCAATGTTTTGGACACTTCTGATAACAAGCACCACAACCATTGCAAGACTCTTCACCTACATTCCCTAAATTACACTTCATCATTCATTCCTTTTAAGCATACATTTAGCCATTCTTTTGACTTAGACGCATTTCTTCCCATTTTCCTGTGCAGCGCTTCCCAATTTAAATCACGACTCTTCTCAATATCCTGAACACCGGATATCATACAATCTTCGCACCCATATGTTTCTAGCAAAGTATAAATTCTGGAATTTTGTGACCTAATACTCGCGTCATCAAATCTTTTTGTTACATATAAATCCTTTTTGAAAACAAATGAGAATATACTTCCATGAAAAGAATCAGTGATTACAGCGCAAGAATTCTTAACCAAGCCAAGCCATTCACATGGACCAGCATTTTGAATAACCACGCCTTCAAATGCGTAGTGTTCTTTTTGCGTTGGAACCAGAACAAGTTTACAGCTATATTTCTGCGCAACCTTTTTTGCAATTTCTTCGTATGACTTCTTATTTGACAAAAAATAAGCAAATACATATTTTTCGTTTATCTCAGGATTAATCACTAACTCATTCCATTTCTCAGGCTCCAGCAATAGTGTTGGATCCACGTTTATGGGCACATTTTTTCCGATCAATGCATTTACAATTTTTGCACCTGTATTTTCACGGACAGAAATCTCAGAAAACTTTTCCAAATAGTTCTGAATAATTTCTTTCTTTTTGGTAGGAATTTCACTTACGCCAAAACTGCATGCATAAGCATATCTACGTTCATTCTCAGATAAAAAGTTAAAATAATAAACTGGATTCAGAAGCATAGGGGACCAGATTTGATCCGAACCACATATATATGCATCATATTTCCCTGATAGATCAGTCAATGTGTCTGCTTTGGAGTATTGTTTTGTTAAATTAATGTTCTGATTCATAAATTGTTCAAAGGCTAGATCTCTCTTGGATAATAATTCCGGTTCTCCTTGTTTTCTGCTTAAATATCCATCAAATTTTTCTCTAATCAATGAAAGTGAGTTATGACATTTAATCAGATTTTTCACTTTCTCTATTGTAGAAGGCTTAAAGTCAATATTGCTAACTTCATATCCCTCTCCCTTCAGGAAACTTTGCAGTGCATACGCCTGCAGAAGAGTGCCATAGTTTCCATTATGTAACCATGTTAATATTGCTATTTTCATTATTTCAATCCATTTCCTTGTTAAATAATTCACTATGCTCCGCAGAAACTCTCCGAGCGTTAAACCTGTTATGTACATCTTCTATACCCTGTGCTACTAATTTATCTTTCAGCTCATCTTTCTGATAAATTTGCATCACTGCTTTATATGTACCAACAGGATCGTCTACACTAACAAGTAAACCATTTTCTCCATCCCGAATTATATTCGGAATGGCATCAACTCGGCTTGCAACTATAGGCTTACCCGCCATCATATACTCCGGTAGAACCAATCCGAATCCTTCCCATCGGCTTAACAAACAAGCAACATCGAACAGTTCCACATAACTCATCGGATTATCAACCCACCCCGTGATATGTAAGCTATCATTAAATCCGTTCTCTTCTGCATACTTTCTGACTTCATATTCCTGTTCTCCATTACCCACAATAATGAAATGCGCATTCGGAATTCTATCTTTCACCAGCCTTGCCATCTTGACAAAGACATCAGGTGCTTTCTGCAGACTCATTCGTCCAACCATACCAACAACAAACGCATTTTCTGGAATATTTAGGTCTTTTCTCTTGACAGAGCCATGCACTTCTTTTTCATATGCCTCAATATCCGCTCCATTAAAGATGACCTGCAGCTTATCAACTTTGCAAATCTTTTTCTCCAATGCAGACTGTTTCTCCGCATCTGAAATGCAGATAATCTTATCGCAGAACGGTGCTGCAATTTTTTCAATGGCTGTGTACATTGTTTTTTTCCTGGTAGAGCATCTCATATTGAATGCCCACCCATGCGGATTGTATATACAACAATTCCTCATCCCAATGTCAGCAACTCGTGCAATTGCACCAGCCTTACTAGAGTGAGCATATACAATGTCTGGGGTATACTTCTTTATTAGCTTTCGGACTTTTCCAATTGCTCTTAGGTCATTGCTTCCAATCGCTCTAGTCATCTCAATTTGTTCAAATGATTCAACTAGGTCTTTGTAGTCTTCACCATCAAAATCATGTGAACAAACCAATATGTTTTCAAACTTTTCTTTATCCAAGTACTTGAGAAGCATTCGGATGTAGCAATCCACGCCGCCGGCAGCCTGTGCTACATGCAGTATTCTGATTTTATTCTTCCTCATCACTCAAACACTCCTCATCTTTTTACTTTCATTGAATCTATATACATATCTATTGGGCATGGACGGATGTTCTTTTCCAAATGCACCGGGCATTCCTCACACTTGGCTAAGTGTATTACCTTGCAGTCATTCAAAGATATGAACACCGTATTGTCACGGCATCATGTTAAATATTTTTTATTCCTATGTAGGTTGTATGTAATTGTTAATGCGTTTTACCATGGGTTAAAATTCTTAGAAGAATTCTGCAAAAACTTGTGTATCAGGGTCTAATTTGTCGCTTGCTTAACTATCACAATAGCAACTCAAAATTCGATGATTTATCAAACTCTTCTTTGCTTCATTTTAAAAATCTCCCATGCCAAAATGGCATTTTTTTCTCTACCTCTACCTACTCCACCGTCACGCTCTTCGCCAAATTTCTCGTTTTATCAACATCCAGTCCCTTTGCAACACTCACGTAATATCCAAGTAACTGTAGCGGTATTACAGCCAGTGAAGCCATAAATCTTTCATCCACCTTTGGAACATAAGTGACAAAATCTGCTGTTTCCTCAATTTCATAAATTCCATAAGCAGTTACTGCACATAGATTCGCTCCACGGCTCTTGCACTCGACCATATTGCTCACTGTTTTTTCATAGAGCTCGTTCTGTGTAAGAACACCAATTACAAGAGTCCCATCTTCTATCAGACTAATCGTGCCGTGTTTCAATTCACCGGCTGCATACGCCTCAGAATGGATATAACTGATTTCCTTTAGTTTCAGGATGCCTTCCAGACATACAGCGTAATCAATCCCTCTTCCAACAAAGAACACATCCTTCTTGTTTACACACTTACTTGCAAACCACTGTATTCTCTCTTTATCATCCAGAATCTTTTCAATCTTAACTGGGATGGATTGGAGTTCCTCGATAAGGTGAGTATACTCATTCTGTTCAATCTCACATCTGGCCTTTGCAAATTGAAGTGCAATGCAGTACATTGCCATAAGCTGAGCACTATACGCTTTCGTTGTCGCAACTGCTATTTCAGGTCCAGCTAATGTATAGAACACATAATCAGCTTCACGAGCAATCGAGCTTCCAACCACATTTACAATTCCCAGGGTCTTACATCCCTTTTCCTTTGCCAGTCTTAGATCCGCCAAGCTATCCGCAGTCTCTCCTGATTGACTAATCACCATGACCAACTGCTTTTTGCTTAATAGTGGTTTTCTATAACGAAACTCTGATGCCAGTTCAACGCGAACCGGAATTTTTGCAATATCTTCGAACACATACTGGCCGGTCATTCCAACATGCCAAGCAGATCCACATGCCACTATTGTGATAGACTCAATTTCCTTAATTTCTTCTTCACACAACCCCATCTCTGCTAAGTCAATGTTCCCGTCTTTAAGAACAGAAGCAAGCGTATCAGCTACCGCCTTCGGCTGCTCATGTATTTCTTTCTTCATGAAATGCTTGTATCCGCCCTTTTCAGCAGCCTCTGCACTCCATTTAATTTCTACAAGTTCATTACCAACCTCATCACCATTCAAGTCAAAAAAATAAACTTCTCCCTGTTTAAGCTGAGCCATCTAATGATTTTTGATGTAATATACTTGTTTCGTATATTTCAGAATGGCCGGAACATCTGATGCCACATAAGTTTCCCCATCCGAAATGCCTATAATCATAGGAGAGTCTTTTCTTGCAACCCAAATCTCGTCTGGAAAGTCTTTAAACATCACTTCAAGAGCATATGAGCCACGAACACGTACCATTGTTTTTGCAATCGCATCAACCGGACCAAGCTTATACTTTTTGTAATAGTAATCAACAAGCTTTATAAGCACTTCCGTATCTGTGTCACTATAAAATGTGTAACCGTTTTTCAAAAGCTTCTCTTTCAGTTCCACATAATTTTCAATAATTCCATTATGTACTCCAACAACATCAGCCTCTACTTCTCCAGATCCTGATCCAGTGCAATTACCACTAACATGTGGGTGCGCATTCTTCTGAGAAGGTTCACCATGTGTAGCCCATCTCGTGTGTCCAATACCACATGTTCCAGATAAAGCATTTCCTCCATCCGTTTTTTCTGAAAGAGCAGAAAGTCTGCCTTTGGCCTTAATAACATTTGCCGGTTTTTCTCCGTCTCTTACCGCTAGCCCGGCTGAGTCATAACCTCTATATTCAAGTTTAGACAGTCATCCAACAAGATTGGAGCCGCCTGTTTTTTTCCAACGAATCCTACAATTCCAAACATAAAACTACTACCTCTTCACGCACATTAAATTGCGTGCCCTTTCCCATATGTCTATTTCTTCAACCACAGGGCTTTCCAACAATTTCAGTGTCTGCTTTCACGCTTACATCACACTTCCACTAAACTTTGATGGATATACATAACTGCTATTTGCCAAAGTATTCTGTGAGTAGTTTCCATCGAATTCACAGCAGTATCATCTGTGTTCAATCCTCGTTCTATCCAATTCAGTTTATTGTGATAATCCGTGTTCCTCTTTCCCCACAATAAACTGAATTGGATATAGACTTATTCACAGTGCTATTGCCGTATTACTACATTGACTATCCTCGGAAATTCTTGATTTATAAGGCTCTTCCACACAGCATCAGCCCTCTGCATACCTCACCAGCACCCACAGCTTTTTATAGCACTACTCCAACCATGTCTATCCAAAGCACCGATTTCCCACTAACCAAACCCTCATTGGATAGACCTGTCACACACGTCCTTGAACAGAACGCCCCGTTGGATACGCACAACCAACTGTGTACATCAGCCTGCGACCAAGTTTTTTCAGCGTTTTCTCTGTTAATCTACCTCCGAAGCTCGCCTTAATTTCGCGTTATTTCCTATAGCGATACACACACCATGTCTATCTAAAATGCAGATTTTCAGTAGTTTTAGTGGCGAGAGTGTGGTTTTGAATCCTTTTCCACTAATTTTCTTGGATGAGAACATCACTTTTTCCTTGTGAGTAACTCATTTTTCATGATTTTCTCTGTCATTTTAAGCCACTAATTTCGTGGCATAGACATTCGCAAGTACTGCTATAGCGACGAAATCCACATTGCTATATACTGTTTTCGTACCCAGCGTTGCGGTCAAGTCCGGCTTATTTCAGCCAGATATTTTTCTATACACAAATCCTGTATGGGCGATTTCCGGTTGTTGATCATCTCTACTTTTCCGGAATGATGTCACAGCCGTTACATGTTTATGCTGTGCCAGAAGCACCTCAATAGACTAATCGATATACCTAGACTCGCAACTACAATATTAAGTTTTCTGTTTTCCAAAGTTTCCAATAGTCTTAGTCCATCCAGATTTTTTAATTTATCATCAACTAAACTGTTAACAACCGTAGCGAACCTAAATTTCAAGAGGCGTTATGTACCTACATCTTCCCTTTACGTCGGGTATGAGTGTAAATTCATCAAATTTCCATCATATTAGCATAAACCATTCGTATCAACGAAAGTTTTATTTTCACCCTACAATTCAGGTTGCTTTCCCTGTGGAATTTAGATGATCTGAAACAAACTTACTGTTTACTTTTTATTCTTATTTTCCATCTTCTCCTACACATTTGTGGTATAACCAACCTTAATTGTGTACTTTTTCTGAGGCATCTTTTTATCTCCTTCATCTATTACATTTATTTCTTCTATAATCATTGACTTCTTCTATATCATTGAAAGATCGTAACTATTCAGAACCCCTAATTGCGTTCAAGTAACATTTGTACAAAACAGAGAAATTTATTTTTCTGTTTTGCGTTATGCTTCCTGTAATCTGTGGATAATAAAGCCACAGATATTACGGAAATTGTTTTGTTGTGGATTACTTCGCAAATAATTGAAATAACCATGTTTCAGGGCTGTAAGCTACAGCTTTTGAATAAATTCAGCGACACCTGAACCTTGAAATTTGATACTTATCCACCGTCATTTTGACTATAGTTAAATTTATGCTAATTCGCTTTTTCCTTAATTTTCCTGTAAAATATAAGCATAAAATCAGGAAAGAAGGTGGTCTGGATGCCAATTAATATCACGGAAGAATTTGTGCGCAATCTAATGGAGCAGAATACTGCACTCATTGCACAGGTTGCAAATCTCTCCGCAACTGTTGAATCTCTTAACCAGACCATCAAGGAACTTCAGGAGCAGTTAAATAAAAATTCCAGGAACAGTTCTAAACCACCTTCAAGTGATGGGCTAAAGAAGCTGCCAGTTAATAAAGACAGAAGCCTGCGCGGAAAAAGTGAAAAAAAGCAGGGTGCACAGGATGGACACAGCGGTGTGTATCTTTCTGTTCTTGCGGATCCGAATGAGGTGAAACATCATATGCACCCGGACTGTACCAGATGCCCTTATCACGATTCATGTCTCGAAAGAGCATGTGTAAAAGAAACACGTCATGATATTTCACCACTTCCTACCCCACCGCTGTCTTTCTTCTCACTGCCACCGTCTTCCTTTTCTTCAGGTACAAGCTGTTGTGTCTGTGGTGTTTGCTGTATCTGCGGCAACTGCTGAATAGCAAGCGCATTTTCCAATGTCTCCGTCCGCTCTCTCAGAATTTCCAAATTCCCTTCCAGTTTTTCTACCTGCTTCTCTAAATTCTCTATCTGCAGTTTCATATCTTCAATTACTGTCGTTTCAGAAATCATTTCTGTTTCAACATTCCCGTTCGCATTCTCCGGCTGCATACTTTTTTTTACATCAGCTTTCCCCAAAGCAAAGCCCAATAAAAAAATCACCACCAGAATCACCAGGGCCAGGACACTATAGAGAATTTTTCCTTGTAATGTACTTTCTTCCTCCGCTCTATTATCATATTCAAATCCCTTTTCCATTTTTTATTACCTCTCTTTTCATTTTCAACGGAACTTTCAGGCAATCCATCAAGTAGAAACATTTCCTCAAAGTAAACATATGGTTCGCTTTCCTGCCAACGTTCTTCTGCCTCATTATAAAAGTGCTTCAGGAACTCACCGGCCTCTCCTTCTACTTCGTTGACCCAAAGATATTCCTTATCCCAATAATTCTTCAACTGGCCTGTTACACATATAAGAAGTTTGCCATCCGGCACTTCTTTCCCTGATATCTGAAAAGTTTCTTTCATTTTTTCATCATCTAATGAATCATGCTTTGTATAACATTGAATTTCATCATTCACCCATTCCTTTATCCTGCCATTTTCCCATAAATAGCTCTTAATATCCCAATAAAACCTTGCCTGTTTTGGTACCTCAATTGAAAATGACAGTTGCCACTCATTCCGCTTGTCCCGGCCCACTCCTTCTTGCTCCTTATATTTATACAGATACAAACTGTTATTTTCCGTTTTTTCATCTGTCTCAAGTCCATAAGATATCCTTTCTAGGATATTTTTATATTCCAGATTCACCATAAGGAAATCCAGATTTCCTGAATTAAAATTCGAATATTGCGCGATTTCTGCAGGCACGACATTGGCTACCCCGGAATATACGTTCTGTATTTCTCTGTCTTTTTGTTCATCGTTAGATATGACAAAATAATCCTTGTCCTCTTCCATCTGTTCGTCTTTTAGTTGATAAATAATATCCTCATATACATCTCTGACACCTTCTCTGGAACCTGACAGGGAAATCAGCCAACCGCTGTTGCTGTTCTCTCCAAACCATAATAAAGTCTGTATCTTCTGTAAGTCTTTTTGTATTTCTTTAAAAGAAATACTGTTCTCTCCTATTACTTCTTCCATTCCATCTTCAAAAAAATAAATATTGATACTAACTGGTTCTCCTTCTGCATCTTTCGTATAACTTTTTTGTATCCGGTCAATGACATTTTTTATTTCTTTTGCATTTTCTTTTTGCTCCTCTGCCTTTTTCTCAAGAATTTGATAATCATCATCTATATGGACGGATACCAGTCCCGCATTTTGTACCGCATTAATCTCTTTTTTGCCAACGAGGCAGAAACATATTAAAATGGCTGGCAAAATTGCTGATTTTTTCATTTTCCTTCCCCCGTCGGTACATACTAATCAGGCTTAACGTCTCCGACTTTAAACAATCCTACAAATCTGACTCCCTGCGTATATTTATTCAGTTCAGAATATTCCACTTGTATCTTTATAATTGATTCTTCTTTCACCTTGCCAAGTATTATGAGGTTGGTTCCTTCGACACGGCACCGGGGGGTTGTCTGATTCTTATTCTTATCAAACCAGGCACTGTAAACAAGTTTATCCTCCGGGTTGTGCAGCAGCCCATGTCTGCCCTGTCCCGTCTGAACTATGCAGCCAATATAGTCGGATAAATTAATCCGTACCTCTTCATCCGTTACTGCTATATTTGAAAGTATATCTTTCAACTGACTTTTATCTGAAGCAGCACATATATCTATCTTTGGTGCACTGACAAGCACAGTCTGTCTAATTCCAACCGCACATTTTCCAAAACGTTCTACAGTTACCTGATATTCCCCTCTGTCCAGATAAATACTTCCTGCATATACCGGCTCTTCATATGTAAGCGGCATATTGTGCTTCTTCTTTGTATTTCTCTCTGTAAAACAAAGACAACTGTTATTCATTATGTCAGTCGGCTTTCCATCATATTCCGCCTTAATTATCACTTCAAATTTGCTTCCTTCATAAATGAAATCCGTAAAGGGATCCGTCTGAAAGCTGACCGTAATCTGAGGTATAAGCATAACCTCACATTTTCTATCCTTTATCACTCCTGCCAGTTTTCTCAATTCTCTGCCTTCCGTATAGTAAAAGCAGCCATTTTCAGTATCATCGCTTCCCACCAGGGTCATTCCTGAAGCATCAGATTCCGGCAAAGGTTCATTGCAGTGAACATAATACTCATCCGCTTTCCCATTGGTATTGCTCAGTTGAGAAAAGCTTTCCCAGTTCATACCGCATCCGTACATGATTTCCGCGCACATCTCTAATACTTCTTCTGCCGCTTTTACTGTATCCGTTTTCTTTCCTTCCTGAAGCCGAATCTCTTCCACTCCATTCAGTTTCACCTGTTCCAGTCCATTAACTCTTTCAGACTCATTTTCCCATGTAATAAGGTGCAAATGGGCATTTTGAACTGTTCCCCAATTCATTGTTTCGTAATGACTGCTGTTTTTACTGTCATACATATCTGAAATTATAATCACTTCCCATGGCTCATTAATATCACCATTCTCAAGCTCAACATCATCTGTCTTCAGATCTAAAATATTTTCCAACACTTTATCCAGATCCGTATTCTTTTTGCCGTAATCAATGAAACTATCCCAGCTCACCTCCTCACTCTGTAAAGAATAATTATTCCCCAGTTGGGAAACATCTTCATCAAAGGTATAGATTCTGCATTTTACCCTATCCGATTTATAGAAATAGTCGTACAGCAGGGAAAGAATATATTCCCTGTACTCCTCCATACTTTTTACAGAACCACTGATATCCACATAAATACAGACTTTTTTCATAATTTTTAAATCATCATATCTCAGTGTTTCTTCTGCCTTGCATTCTGTTGCCCTAACGAAGAAGGACAGGAACAGTATTGTGATAAAGAACTTAATACCTATCTTCATTGTCTTCATACAACAGTACCTCCTGTTCAAAAGTTGCCTCCATATTATCAGTATTGAAGGCCCTGTCCATCAGGACTTCCAATAAAAGATCATAAAATTCATGGCTCAGAACATAAAATTTTGTACATTGGTCTATCTCATCCAGCAATGGAAATACCAGTTCCGCCTCCATCAGGAAGCCAATTTCAGCCTTCATCTTCGAGGGAATAGAACCACTGTCAATAACGAGTCCATTTACCATCTCCGCGCTTACTGTTATAAGTTTCTCCAGGTTATGTGGAATATAGGGCTTAATTTGGTATCTGTAATCTTTTTTAAATTTTTCCTTTTCCTGTTCATAAAATATCTTTCTCTGATAATAATCGTCCGCCTTTTCCACCAATAGTATTTCCCTGAACAGAGGCATTGCTTCAACCTGGCTCAGCATGGTTTCCGCATCAGTTTTCAGCAGGCTCTCCAGACAGTTTATATTCTTTTTTTCTTCCTCTTCTTTTTTAAAGTTACCATTGTTAACCACCTTTTTCAGCCGGGCTGAACTGATCCAATAATGAAGTGCAGACATCAGGAACAGAATCACAGTCATGAAAAGCAGATAAGCCATCAGGGGCCATCCGATATATCTGATCAACATTCCGCCTGCAATGACTGCCGCAGCGGTAAGGCATATAACAACATTCCAATGAGAATCCCGCTGTTCTGAAGCAATATCTATGTATTGGTTAATAAATGCTGCAGCTATAACATTTCTTTTTTTCAAGGCTTTTTCTGCAGGTCTTAAATGCCCCCGAAGGAAACATAAAACCAGAATAAATCCTTCCATAATCACTCCCATCACAATCGACATAACTGTTTTAGGGTAATCATAAAAGTGCATCCTGTCGGCAATAAGATACCAAACCTCTTCAAAGGATCTTTCCTGGTCACTCACTTCCTGGTCAATGATTTTGAGCCAGTTCAGCGCGCCAAGATAATTTCTATAGGAGCTTTCATGGAAATTGGGGTAACCGCTGATTTTATCCGGATTTACATCTCTTATGCTGCTGAAGATTTCCATCTTTTCCAAATAATGATAAATTAATTCTGCATATTGTTTTGCCTCACCTTCCGCGTTCTCACCACTACTATCAGCAGTACTATCTAAGAAATTTTGTATATTATCAAGTGGGTCCTCGTTTTCCGATGCAAAATATACCCGCATGATTAAATAATTATCTACTGCTATTTTTAAATCGTTTAAATCATAGCCTGTTTCTCCAAATAAAATATCGGAATTTTGATCATAAACGTGCATATCATCCAAAAATAATTTAAAATTCTCAGCAAACTCCTCGGCTTCAAAATCAGCTTTTCCGTTTGCAAGTTCATTAATAATATCAGTCGCTCTTGATGACCGATCCTCTTCCTCTGCTTTTTTGCATATATCTCTCGCTTCATACAGGAAATCATTCAAAAAATCTTTTGTGTTTTCATAATATAACTCCAGCTTTTCTTTATAGTGCTGCTGATCTTTTTCCAGGAACCGGACCACCCCGTATTCTCTGTCCGCCGCCGTTTCCCGCGCAATTCTTTGTTCACATAAATAAACTGCAGAAAAAAATGATAAAATCAAGCCGGTTACAATAACCGCAAATGACATAATAACTATTTTCCCGATCTTTGCTATTTTTTTCAGCTGTCTATTTGCACCTTCCTTATCACCTGAGTTTATGCAGACTGTTTTATATACACTTGCAAAATTATCATTGTCCACTTTGCCTGTATTTGATATTTTTCTGCCTGGTATTTTTTTTGTCTGATAGTACCTTGTTATTCTCCTTGCACGGGCATATCTTGGGAAAAAATATCTGACAAGCCTGGAAGAGAAAAGCAGAAAGGCTGTCTGCAGCCCAAAAGCCATAAATATTGCTGATACAGTATCAATTACATTATCCAGCCCGCCTGTTACCATAAGGAAAGATGCTGCACTCAGGAAGGTAATGGCATAATTCATCATGACAAACTGTGCACTTTCCGAAAAATGTCCGAAAAGAAGCGTCCTGATCCCATCCTTAAAGCTGATTGCACTTTTCACGGCATCAATAATGTCCACTATCAGCGCAGAAATATATAGTATTAATTCCTTTATGGCACCCATAATGCCTTTGCCGAGCCCTGTTTTTCTCATCTGCTCGTTCCCAATGAGAATAATGAGTATTATCGCTGTCAGAACCAGCCAGAATAACTCGTTTTGCCCAAGATCTATCAGCTTTTCCTTAACAATTATGGACAATTCATTCAACTGTTTATCCAAAATTCTGCCCCCATAAAACTGATTTACAGCTTATATTCCTTATCCGTTTTCTGATGTGATTATTTTTCCTTTATTAAGCAGTATAATTTTATCTTGTCCTACTATTTTTACTTCGGCAGGTATGATTTTGGTGATTTTTATCTGATCGTCTGCTTTAGGTTCTATGTTAAACAATTTTTTGTATCCGAAATCATCACACTTACTTGATGAAAATTCTCCACCCGTTTTTAGTCTTCGTGGATAAATATATATCTTCTCTAAATTTTCTATAATTTCAAATGGGCCACTACCATCCAAACCGTAAAACATTCCCTGTTTCCATAATAAATCATCATCTTCCAGATTTTTCAGCTCAATATTAATAGGTTTTCCGCTTCCTTCTTTCGGATAGCTAACAGGAACTTCTTCTTCCTTTGTAGTCTCCGCTTCTGTCTGTATCCCGCTGTCATTTCTTTCTTCATTGTCCGGTATCGTTTTTGCAAGAGATTGCATTTCATCTGAATCTGATATTTCAGCAATATTCTCTTCTATTGCTTCATCTGTTGTTGCTTTCTGTTCCTCTTTTACTAAGTGTTCCCTCGACAGTTCTCGATCTTCAAGAATCTGAGATTGCCGCTTCACAATAAATTCTAAGCTCTGTTTTATTAAGCTAAGCACACTTAGTAATCTATCAATCTTTTCTTTTTCATTTTCCTTCAGTTGTGTGTTTTCATATTTCAGGTTTTCATACTCATTATTTAGCTTTTCATGCTCATCTTTTAAGTTTTCGTACTTATTTTTGATTTCCGTATTTTCCTTATCTGCTTTATCTCCGAGTGAATAAAAACATTTTTCGAGGTTCCTAACCTTCCAGTATTTAGAAGATAAGGCGATTAAATAAATGATTGTAAACAAAAAAGCCCAATGCACCGAAAAAGGCTGTTTGAATATACCGAGCATCCACAGTACGAAAAAAAACGGGATTAACAAAAGCAACAATGAATAAAAAGCATCTGTCAATTTGAATACTTTCTTCACATTTTCCCCTTCCATCTTGTTTTTCCTGCCGTTTTCAAATGCTTTGCCTTTTGAAAGCGGCAGGAAATAACTGCTTACAAATTCTTCATAAGAAGGTAATTGGACATTTTTACATCAAACAGGATATTCCACAGACATTTAGGGTTGTCTTTGTCCCGGCTTATTTGCGACCACAAATTTTCCGCACTCTGCCGGAAAAAGGTTCTGTTACTCTTTTCCTTTTCCGTGGCTTTATCCTCACTTTCCCCGACCGAGATCAAATCATAAACCTGCGTTTCTCCTTCTTCGGTTCTGAGCCTCAGAAAACTCTGCCCTTTGACTTCCTGTATAAAATTATGGTATTCACTAATCAGGTTTTCAATTTCCGTCCGATCCGGTGCTGCCGCAGGAAATACCGCTGTATGACAGGTTTCCTGCCAATAAGCATCTATCTTATCACAGTCATCCAGCGCTTCACTATTTATTGGTGATATATGCGTTCCTGTTTCCACCATGCCTTCAACCACTTCCGTCTTCCGATACTTCCCGTCCACCTCTATAATCATAGAATCTTCACTGATCCCGGCTTCTTTGCTCAGCAGACAGGTAACATATACACCAAACGCTGTCTTCTGGAACTGCTCCAGAGGAAGATTTATGATATTTCTAAGCGCCTGTTTCCCACCTCCATATAAAAACAACTTGAAGTTTCCACCCCGACTGTTGTAAAACAGCTGAAGCAGTCTGCCATAGACACGGAAAAGATTCAGATATTTATAGGTTAAAATGACTGCAAATTTTACATATATATTTGAAGTGCTTACATTCAAATTTTTTTGAATTCCCACTTTTTCAATAAGCATCTGAATAATATTCCGCTTACTGTCTTGTATCCCCAGATCTCCCACTCCGTTTTCGTCCGGTTTTTCCATCTGATCCTTTTCAAAATCCTCATACCTGTTTATCAGTTTCTTTGCATCCGAATATACTTTATAATCCGCATCGGTTTTGGAGGGAATCGCCCACAGTCCCCTGAATCCGTCACTGTTTCCACGAAAGAATAATTCTATCGTGTCCGCCAGAATTTCCTTTCCCGCATATCGCATGGAAAACTGTATTCTCTTCGGAAGCTGATTTTCCTTCGTTTCTCCTATAAACAGATTAAAATCGCTGGTTCCTGCACCTATATCACAGATGCCAAAAGTACTGCTGGCTGATACCTGTTTTTCCGGTGCCTCCAACATGGCTTTCTGCAGGTAGTGTGCATTGGCTTCGGCTTCAGAGCAATAGGTGGTTTTCTCTATGGCAATACCGCTGTATTCTTTCAGAAGATCGGTAATCTTACCCCACACCTCCTTAATTCTTTCATATACATTACTTCTCGGATAGGAAATACATACCTGCATTTTACCTGCCCCATTGAGGGCACATTCCAACGCTCCAAGCCATAGCATGTTGTAGAGAAATATCTGGAGGGCTTTTTCATAAAGATTTCCTTCTTCCGGGCCATATTCATTTCCGAACTTAATATCTGTTACCACCTTGTCGTCCAGAAGCGGCTTTTTCCCTTCCATAAATTCATTGAGCAATTCCAGATCCGGGAAAAGGGCACATCCTTGCTCATAGCAGTATATTTCAGATTCTCCAAATCCCTGTTTATATATCCTGCTCATAGTAGGGAAGCCTCTGTCGATCTCCCGTTCCGGCGCATAACACTGCCTTGCAAACAGACTGTCCCTCCTGCCCTCCGTCCCGGAAAGAAGTACCTCATATAGCCCCTTCCTGGCCAATCTATAGTTAATATCTTTACCATTAATATCCTTATAAGCAACAATCGTATTACGGGTTCCCATATCCAGAGCCCACCGATATGTCTTTGAAAAATCGGTTTCCGTCAAAGATGGCGTGCCTACGCAGATAGCTCCCAGATATTCACTTTTCTTTCTGGGATTTCTTACAGCATCGGGGAGGCTGAAATCCGTCCTGCAGAGTTTCACAAAAGATGGAAGTCTGTCGTAGGCGGCATAATACCATTCTTTTTTAAATTTCTCCTGGCTTGTCAATACATTGGAACGGTAGATGTCGTCATCCGCCATATCAATCATGCTGCCTCTTATCTGAAGGAAATCCTTCAGAAATTCCTGCAGGGCTGTTTCTTCTTCTTCATCATCTTTACATTTCAGGAGCGCCATATAGTACTTTTTCCAATACTCTACAGGCAATTTCACATAGGGAAAGGCTGTTATTATGGGTACTCCCGATGCATAAATCAAAGTTTCCTTCCGGTAACACCTGGTTACTTTAATAAATTCATTTTCAACTTTAAGTTGGAAAGTGATAACCAGATTTTTCTTTGCTCCAAAGTGACTTGCGTCTATATCCACTCCCGTCATATACACATTCGGTGTTTTATCAAGAAAATCTACCATTTTTTCGGATAACGGCAAAAATCCGGAAAAATAAAATGGATCATCCTTCAGTATCAATTGGAATGAAAACACATTTTCTTTTCCAAATTCTTTTCCTTCACCCACACCTGAAATGGACTTAACTTTTGTCGATGCAAACAAAAGCGTGGAATTGAATATGGCCGGAAGCTCAACTGCAAGAACCGGCAGTTCAAAAAATTTCTTTCCCGTATTCTTTTCACCAAAGACCGCTTTCCTTACATTGTCCGATTCAGGGTGAGTTCTGTAGCTATCCTCCGGAAGCAGTTTGGCCCCCTGCTCTTTCAGCGCAGTACAGAAGCGGACAATATAATATTTATATTCAATCGCATCTTCCTCAATACGGGTTAAGTAGGTATAAAGAATATCCTTTTCATAATCCTGAAGTCTCTGTATGCAGTCCTCTCCCATATCCTCTTCTATCTGCACGGGGAATTCTGCCATGGGCAATAAAAAGCCATCCTTATCAAAAATGGCGATATTCTTACCCTCCAGCTGCAGAAGGAACAGCCTGTCACTGCATTCGGTATTCCCCGCCAGCCTGCGCCCGAAAATATACCATACTAGAGGGCTGCATTCGCTTTCTTTAATTTCTTCTATACGGATATCCGATGCCCTGTATTTGCTCAGTGCAAATATAGTAATTACCTTGCGCCACAGTTCTTCTTCATACCGTTCCTTCGCATCGGCAGTCTTCATATCGCTGCGAAGCTTTATTACATGTGCCGTACCGGAAGAGATGGCATCCAGCCCGGCTGTCTCCGCATGCTCTCTGGCTGTCATCTGCCCCAGTTCCCCCAGCGACTTGATTATGTTGTGAAATCCCGGTTCATTGGCCGGAATAATTTCCCCTCCGCTTTCTAAGGGAAATGGCACTGCAGCAATAATCTTCATCCCTGTTCCTCCTCTCCGACTTTGCACAAATCATAGATGCACAAGAGCAATTCCCTGGCAATTTCACTGCCGGACTTTCCTTTTTCTGCAATCTTATGCAGGCTTTTCCGGTTCAGCAGGCTGTCATAAATATCAAGTCCCTTTTTCTTTTTTGGATAATTGGCATACTCTTCTACCTCTGTCAGTTCATCAGGATCCATCCGTTGCCGTACTGTTACATATCCATCTTTACCACACTCCAGAATATACTTGATTGCGTCTTTATTAAAAAACCGGGTGACGCTGTTTTCTTCCTGTCCATATTTGGTAGTATCCTCAAGTTCTAACCAATATTCCATATATTTTCTGCAGAAGCCGCAGCAGCACAGGACGGTTTCACGAAGCTGCGTATCAATTTCTTCAATCACATTTGCCTTCGCATTATAAAAAAGTCCTTTCTGGCCATACAGATGGATAATCAGCGCTTCTCTTACATAGCCTTCAAATTCAGGACGGAACAGTGGTTCCAGACATGCCAGCAAAAATGAGGAAAACCGCATAAATCTTACATGCTTTTCCTTGAATCCAATTCCCTGGGGCATGTGTTCCCATGAAATAAATTCTGTTCCTTCATGAGAATACTGATATCCGAAAAGATTGTAATTATTTTCATTACTTTTTTTCAGGATGTCATTAACAGCAAGCGCAACCAGCATATCTATTATGTGCAGTTTATTCTTTTGCCTGTCTTTTGCCGCATTTACATCAGAAACACGATCCAGAACCTCCTGTCCCAAATAATAGAAGCTGTCAAACACTGGAGCCTGTTCTTTTCCACTTTTTATCAGCTTCTTTTCATCCCCAAGCACAATCGTTACTGTAGCTGATTTAGCATAGAATTTATGGTAATTAATCTGGTTCTGATCATCACTTTCAGGATCCGGAAAAGAAAAATAGGGTTGTACATGGATACAGTGGATCCGCAGATTATTCCTTCTGTTTTGGTATTCCTCTGCCAAAAATTCCCCGAAATTCACACCGAGGCTGGCTCCGGTTCCACCAAAGGAGGTACACGAAATAATAAAATCCACCTCGTTTCCTGCATCCAGCTCCTTTTCTACATCCTTTACCATACTGATCATCTTATAAATACCCTTATATATCAGCAGATCACTGGTCACTGCCCCCAAATTGGCCTTGCCATAATACCCACCTTCCAGGTTTCTGTTCTGTTCTTCTTTTGTCAGACAAATATCCAGCAATTCCCTGTCTTTATCATTTAGCTCCTTTTCCATAGCCATGACATAGCGGATGGACTCATCCTGTGCACGTATTCCCGCCTGTTCCAGCATATCTTCGAAGAGATCTTCCACCCTGGAAACAGCTGTTGCCGCCATTTCTCCGCCTTCCATAACCTTCCGAAAATCATTGTACATTTCACAGAAGGTTCTGCTGTCCACATAATTGGCACTTCTCGTATCCTTATCAATAGGGTAGCATCTGATTTCACAATCCTGATATATACCCGCCGCACAGTTCAGATATAAACAGATTTCTCCTCTTGAGGGTGTTCCCCCGAACATCGCCACAAATACCTTTCTCATCGTATACCTCCTCCTACCAGGGTCTGAATTTTTCCAGGGAAATACAGAATGCAGCCCCGGTAATCAGTACATTAAGGATGACATGTCCCCAGGCTTCATCCAGAAATCCCTGCAGCTGCACCAGCCCGAAAGCAAGAGCGGCGTCTGCGATTATCACTGTTATCAGCAGAACAAGGCTCGTACTGTAATTTTTCATATCTCTTGTTCGCTTTTTCGCCTGTGTCCAATACCATAATGTATAGCTGCCCCACAGTACTATGAGGGGGATCAGGAACAACTGCATCATCAGGCTCCCTCTGTTATCCGGGTTAAACATGGCAAGATCCATTGATAAAAGGATGCCGCTTATCAAGGCTGAAGCCCCAATTCCCGCTGCTATCGTTCCACTTCCGAACAGATATTTCTTCATTTTTGATGCCCTCCTATTCTTTCAGATCCGTAATTAATACAGGTATTTCCGCATACGAAGATACAAAGCGGAGCGTGTCATCTTCCATTCGTTTGTTCCGGTAGCCAAACAGGATGTCATAGAAACCTATCAGGTTGTAGGTATGTTGGAAATAATCATCCGGCTCATCTGAGCTTGACGTGTCAAACCTGGAAAGCCATTCCGGCCTTTCATAAGGCACCCGTTCCTCTTTCATTATCTTGAAAATTATCAATATTTCCTTTTCTCTGGGGCTATGCCCTTTTTCTGTCGGTTTATCCTTACAGGAAAAGAAGACAGCTGTTGGATATTCAGGCATAGCACCCTCATATTCTTCCGTAATTTCCTGCATAATCTCCACTCTGGAATTACCGTCTGCAACCCATTCCCTCAGTTTCTCCTCTTTCTGCTTCATTCCTTCCTCTGTTTCGATTTCCTGTGTGCTGTCTTCATTTTCCCCGGAAAGTCTGTATATCCGATAATCACAGGTGTAAGTGATATTCGGGTTCTTTCCATCGCTCAGCGGAACGTAGAAATTCAGCTCCCAATCCCCCATTTTTTCAGGGACGCCTTCTGCCTTCCGGTATTGGAACGCCGCTATTTGGGTAGGGAGTGTTCCTTCAAACAGCTGGGATACATTGTTATAGGGAATCAGGTTTTTTGAAGGTCTGGTATTTGTTGACTCTGCCTGCAAAGTTTCTTCAGTACTCAAGTCTTCCGCGTTGTTTTTTCCTCCGTATTTCTTTCCGCCGCCACTCGTTTTGCCCTTCCCTGAATACAATTCTTTCATTTCCTCATAATCAGCAAAAGGCTCAAATACGACATCCGTTACATCTGCCTTGACCTCATTTACAGACAGTCTGCTTGTGGCAGTAAAATAATCCTTTCCCTCAGTCAGTTGCTGTCCGGCAAGCAGCTCCGTCAGCTCCGTCCTGTATTTAGCTACATACTGCTTTGGTCCCGTAATAAGCATATAATATGGTCTTTTGCCATCCACCCGCTCATCCAGCATATTGGAAATCTGATCCGGATTCGGTACCTGGGTATTCCCATGGAATTCAAAAGAGAACACAAACAATTCCGCCGCACAGTCTTCTTCCTCACAAAGCTTCTGTATCTGCTGTGCAAGCTTTGTATTGTTGAGGTTCTGCTCCGCTAAATCCGTAAGAATGACATTAACGTATCCTGCGTCCAACCCACCTTCGAAAAAGAGGCTTGTAAGCGGCCCCGCTTCGGTTTCATTCCATCCTACATGGAAGCCGTCCGAAGCAAAATCCTGATAAACACTTCCTTCATATTCCACCCACCGCTGCTGATATCTGTCTATCGTATAATAGACTGCATCCTGTAGTCTGCTCATATCACGCAGGCACCTTATCAGGGCTAAATAAGAGGGATCCGGACTGCGTCCGAAATTTTCATCAAATGTAAATCCTTCCATACTTCCCGTATTGTCAAAGTATATCCTGGCTGGGATAACGGCTTCTCCAGCCCACGCATATGCTGATGTATCTTCATTTTGCTCCAGGACTGTACTGTAATTGGGGAATGGAAGAGTGCTTCCACCGCTGTTTTCACTCTCTCCGCATCCGCAAAGCAATAATACGAACAGGACAATTAACGGCACCATTTTGTATATGCTTTTTCTCATTTATTCCCCGCCTTTCTTGGACCTTTATTTAGCCTTTTTCCAGCTGTATTCCCAGCCGGCCTACTGCATCCCACCCGCATCCTCTTTCCTATTTTTTCTATTCCACCTTTACAACCAATTCTCTCATCTCTGACCTGTTCCCATCCGAATCCACCGTATACAATATCACCGGATATTCCCCAGGCCTGCTCAAATCCACATGTCCTTCCAGCTTCAGGTTATTATAAAGCGTATTATAATCATCTTTATCGTCCGACATCGTCTCTATTACCGTATTCCAGTTCGGTGCAGTTCCTTTTTTAGTAATAATCTCATCAGAATTCATCACCAGCACAGGGGCAGGACCCGACTGTTCTGCATTTCCATTTCCTTCTTCCCGGTTAACGTCTCCGGTATTTTCTTTCCCGCCGTTTTCATCCCCGGCATTTCCATCCTGCTGTGTATCTTTGGCATCACGGTTATCCGCAGCCCCGCCATCCTCAGAGCTGTTATCCTCCGCCGAATCATCTCCCATTACCGTACCTGATTCCGTCTCATTCTGACTCATTCCATTTCCATCGTCCGTCTGCATTTCGTCCCCATCGGACGCAGCAGCAGATCCTGAAGCAACCGCAAACACCTTCGATGCCTTGCCCACATTATTGGATTGATCCAGTGCTACAAACGTTACGATCACTTCTTTTCCGTTTGTTCCAGCTACCTTTTCCACCATCAGGCTATTGCTCACATCTCCGTCTCTGTCATCCATCGCTGTTACTTCCTGCAGCAGGAGACTCTCGTCCATCCCGTCTTCATAGACCGCCGTACTATCGCCAAAGGATATCACTGGCGGCGTTCTGTCCTTCCCCAGATACAGGAACAGGCATACAACAAGAAGGACAGCATCCACAATCCCTATTCCAATTGCCAGTTTTTTTATTTCCATTTTTTCTCCCCTCCTGCTTCCTCCGGTTCTTCCAGCATTTCTATTTCAGCTTCCTCCAACTGTACGATATCCACATCCAGCTGTATCATGTCATCTTCTTCATACAGGCCTTCCGCTTGTTCCTCCCCGGAATCTCCGACAGCCAGTTTCACATTTCCGTCAGCCTTTGCCGCAGCCCTGCCTTCGTGCCCTTTCAAACCAGCGCCATTCTCATCCTGCTTCTGTCCGGCCTTTGCCGGTTTCAGCCCCTTCTGCACTACTGCAGAATGCAGTCCGCCTTCCTCATTCCCTCCGTAATACTTTCCATAATACTTCCCATAATATTTCCCGTAATACTTCCCATAATAAGCGCCGTAATACCCCTTGCCGCTCATATTCACCTTATTCAGTATCACTCCCAGGATTCGGCAGTCCACCTTCTCCAGCTGTTCTTTCACCTTCTGTGCAAATTTATAGCTGATAGCCCCACTCTCAATTACAACTACCGTTCCGTCACAATACTGTGCAGCTACTGCCCCATCAATAACACTTCCCAACGGTGGTGTATCCACAATCACATAGTCGTACTCATTCCTCAAATACTCCAATAATAGCCGAAATGCATCATTTCCCAACAACTCACTGGGATTCGGCGGTACCGGCCCAGAGAAAATAACATAGAAATTCTCAATATTTGTCTTACACGTAACATCTGCAATCGAAGCCTGCCCACTCAAATAATGAGACAGCCCATATCTGGAAGCATTCGTCTTATATCTCCCCTTCAACACCGACTTCCTCAAGTCAGCATCCACAAGGACAACTCTCTTCCCGCCTTCCGCAACCGACAACGCCAACTGAAAAGAAACACTCGTCTTCCCTTCATTCGGTGTACAACTGGTAACAGAAATCACCTTCCTGTCCCTCCCGGAAAACTCCAGGTTCGTCCTTAACGTCTTATAACTTTCTTTCGTCCTAAAATCCAGTTTCTCTATCGCATTAAAATTTACTGTCTGCATCCTCTCTCCGCCATCTCCTTTATCTTCCAGTTTTCAATCACCTATATGATAACAGCAGAAAAGTTTCCCTCACGCTCCGCTTTTCTGCCTGTCCTTTTCTAACTTCTTTTCACTTTCTTCTTTTTCTTTTTCCCGTCAGCTTCCCCTTCATTCAAAGGAATTACCGCCAGCGTAGAAAGCTGCAGATATTTCTCCACATCCTCCGGTGTCTTTATCGTGTCATCCATCAGATAACGAACCAGCACAACAGCAATTATCAGAAACACTCCCAGCACACCGCCAATAAACGTATTCTTCAGCACGCTGGGGCTGGCCTTCTTCATCGGCATATTGGCAGTCTCCGCCACATTTACCGCCTGGATATCCATCACGTTCATAATATGCACCGAGGCAGCTTCCCGGATTGCATTGGCCATCTTCATTGCCATAACCGGATCTTTATCCTTCACCGTAATCGCCAGAATACGAGTATCCGTAGGCGTCGTAACTGAAACCTTCTCCTTCATCTGCTCATACGTCAGATCCAGCCCCATCCCCTGCACTACTTCCTCTAAAACGAACCGGCTCTGAATCAATTCCGCATAGTCCTTCGTCAGCTGCGTCCCCAGCTGAATATCCGAATAAGTCACCGCACTGTTCTCCTGCTTATTTAGGATATAAATCTTCGTAGTAGACTCATAAGAAGGCGTCACCAACAGCTGTGTAAACAGAAAAGCCCCCAGCGCCACCATAATTCCCACAGAAACAATCAAAGCCAGGTTATGTATCAGCACCAGACAGATTTCCCACAAATCAATCTCAATCTCATCTGTCTGCCGTATCGTATTTTCTTCCATTCCCATTTTCTCCCGCATATTTCTCTTTTGTTCTCAGTTCCAATTATCATTAACTAAAAATATGAATACTCCCTACAAAACCCGATCCTCCAGAATAGCCTCCGCATTCTCCCGCATCAGCTTCCCAGCCATGGTTTCTCCATATTTCTTCTCCAAATACCCAGCGCACTTCCTCAGTCTCGGCGCCCGGCTTCCATCACTATGTGCATCAGACCCCACAAAGTCCACCAATCCGGCCTTCAGCAGCTTCTTCACCACATTCTTCGCCGCAAATCCCTGGTCGCCGACAATGCTTGAGGCATTCACCTGAAAATAACACCCGGCATCTTCCTTCAGCCGTTCCGCCTTTTCCATATCCTTTATTACATTCACATACCGTTCCACATGGGCCACCACCGGCCAGTATCCAAAGGAAGCCACTCTGCCTATCGCATCTCTTATGTACGCATAATCCTCCCCCGGCAAAAACTCTATCAGCACATAATGGGAATCCGCCAGTGTCCGGATCTTCCCCTGTTCCAGCAGCTCTGCCAGGCCGTGGCGGTAAAATATTTCATTTCCCGGAAATAATTTGACAGGAATTTTAAGCTCGTCCGCTTTTTTCTGCAGGATTTCTATCCGTTTCACAATTCCCTCGGGTGTTACACACCTTCTGTCCGCCTTCTGGTGAGGGGTTGCTATTATGGTCGAAATCCCCTCGGATGCCGCTATTTCCAGCATTTTCACCGATTGTTCAATTGATTGGGAGCCGTCATCAACGCACGGAATAACGTGTGAGTGTATATCAATAAATCCATCCATATACGTTACTTTTTTTGTAATTTGCTTTTTCCCTTTCGTATTTTTTTCTTCTTGATTCAGGAAATTTACTAAGCTACGTTTAAAACTATTATATTATATACGTTTTAAACATGTGTTGTCAAATCCAATTTCATCAAATAATGCCATTATGGGTACTTTTTTTTACATTTTAGGCACCAATTTTACTTTTATTTCTGTATAATAGGAAATGGATATTTTTTACTGTTCCGGAAAAAGGAATGATTTGTAAGAAATAGCTGAAATTGGCCGAAAATAGCCGGATGGCGGAGTATCCGGCTGTTTGGGCAGCGATCGTCTAAAAGGTACCCCGTAACTATTTAACCTGTTATGAATTGTTCGAAAGGAGAACTGCAATGTCTAAGACCTATAATAGACTTGCTGCAGGGGAACGGCTACGTTTAAAACGTACCTTATTGGGGATGACTCAAGAAGAAATGGCAGAAAGAATTGACAGAGTACCAAAATATTATGCTGATATAGAGCGAGGCAGCTGCGGCATGTCGGTGGAAACATTAATGGCATTGTCTCATACGCTCAATATGCCCATGGATTATATCATTTTAGGCAGGGAATACGGTGAAAACTCAGAGAAAAAACACGAAGACGAGATAGTCGCCGTTTTGGATATCCTGGATAAATGTCCTGAAAAGCAAAGAGCTTCCATTCTCAAAATCATTAAAATTTTCATTAGCAGCTGCCGGAAATAGAAGCAGCTAAAATCTTCTGAAATTATTCTGTTTATTTCTGCTACTCTTTTGTAGTTACCCATTTCATCCGGTAAGTCATCATCGTAAGGGAGTCAAAAAGAGGCAGAGCACCCCCATCTGCATCTGCCCATCATCCTATCTGATTTTTCTCAAGCATATCTTAAAAAATACATCTAAAAAACGGTGCCGGGATACTGTCCCAACACCGTTTGTCTTACTGCATACTTTACAGTACACATTGTTATGATTCCGATTTTATACAACTATTTTATCAGCATGGCATCGCCAAATGAAAAAAAACGATACTTTTCCTTCACCGCCTCTTCATACGCCGCCAGCACATGCTCCCGGCCGGCCAGCGCCGACACCAGCATTACCAGTGTGGATTCCGGCAGATGGAAATTCGTAATCAGCGCATCCAGCACCTTGAACCGGTATCCCGGATAGATGAAAATCTCCGTATTATCACAGCATTCCTGTAAAAGGCCGTTTTCGTCGCAGGCGCTTTCCACAGTACGGCAGCTGGTGGTGCCCACGCATACCACTCTGTGTCCCGCCGCCTTGGCCCTGTTTATCTTATCCGCCGCTTCCCGGGTTACCTGATAGTATTCGGAATGCATATGATGCTCCTGCAGGTTTTCCACCTTTACCGGACGGAAGGTCCCCAGCCCTACATGAAGGGTCACATAGGCAATATCAATCCCCTTCTCCTCCAGCTCCTTCAAAAGCTCCTGTGTAAAATGAAGCCCTGATTCCTTCATAATGGAACTGTATGAGCCTGTTCCCTTCCTCCACCACTTCCAGCACTTCCGCATGAAGCAGGCCGTCCCCAAATACAAGTTTAGTTCCCGGCCTGGCTTTTTTACCCGGCTTGACCAGCGTTTCCCAGATATCATTTTCCCTGCGTTTCAGGAGAAGGACCTCTATGGCTCCTCCGGTCTCCTCTCTCACACCCATAAGCCTGGCAGGTATTACCTTGGTGTTATTTAACACCAGGCAATCCCCCGGCTCAAGGAAACTTCCGATTTCCTTAAATACATGGTGAGAGACTTCGCCGGTCTCCTTATCCAGGACCATGAGCCTGGAGGACGAACGGTCCTCCAGGGGATCCTGGGCAATGAGCTCCGGCGGAAGTTCATAGTAAAAATCTGATGTTTTCAATTCTTCCATATTACTCTTCTTCCCCGGTTATTCCGCATTCAACAGGCCTTTGGATGTTAAAAGCTGGCTTTTTCCAGGAATGCTACATAGCCTCTCATGGTCTCATATACATCGGCCTTGCTGGTGGCTTCCCAGGGCGCATGCATGTTGAGCACGGCAACGCCGCAGTCAATGACATTCATGCCGTATAAAGCCATGATGTAAGCGATGGTTCCGCCGCCGCCCACATCTACCTTGCCAAGCTCTGCTGTCTGGAATACCACATCGGAGCTGTCCATAATGTCTCTGATATGCGCCACATATTCCGCATTGGCGTCATTGGAACCGGATTTTCCTCTGGAACCGGTAAACTTATTGAATACCATGCCATTTCCAAGGAAAGCGGAATTCTTCTTTTCAAAGCAGGAAGCATATGCGGGATCGTAGCCTGCGCTCACATCGGAGGAGAGCATGGCGGAATTGGTCAGGCATCTTCTCAGGTTCAGCTCGCTGTATTCGCCCATCAGCTCCATCAGCTCTGCGGTCATGTTTTCAAAGAAACGGGACTGCATACCGGTTGCGCCTACGCTGCCGATTTCTTCCTTATCCACGAGGATGCAGCATGCGGTGCGGTCCGTAATGGTGCCGCCCACCTCAAGCACTGCCCTTGCGGAGGTATAAGCGCAGACTCTGTCGTCCTGTCCATAAGCGAGGATCATGCTTCTGTCAAGGCCGGCTTCTCTTGCTTTTCCAGCGGGGACGATTTCCAGCTCTGCGGAAAGGAAATCTTCCTCTTCAAAATCATAAGTATCCTTTAAAATCTTGAGCACGCCTGCAGTTACGGCGTCCTTGTCCTTATCCTTCACCGGAATATTTCCGATAATCAGATCCATGGCCTCCCCTTCGATTACCTTGGAAGCCTTCTTATCCATCTGCTCCCCTGCCAGGTGAATCAGCAGATCGGAGATGAAAAATACAGGATCGTCTTCATTGTCGCCTACATTCACCTCAACGGTGGTGCCGTCTTTTTTTACCACGACGCCGTGGAGGGCAAGCGGGATGGCAACCCACTGGTATTTCTTCACGCCGCCGTAGTAATGGGTATCCAGATAGGCAATGTTGCTGTCCTCATAAAGGGGATTCTGCTTTACGTCGATTCTGGGGGAATCAATATGTGCACCCAGGATGTTCATGCCGTCCTTCATGGGCTTTTTGCCGATCTGGTACATTACCAGACATTTGTTCATGTTTACGGCGTAGATCTTGTCGCCGGGCTTGATTTCCCTGCCGCTTTCCATAAGCGTATTCAGTTCAACGTAGCCCTCCTTCTCAATCAGGTTGACAAGGGTATCCACGCACTCTCTTTCAGTTTTCCCCGCATCCAGGAAGTCCATATATTCTCTGGCAAAAGCATCTGCTTCTTTCAGCTGCTCTTCGGAATAACTGGTCCATACATTTTTCGTTTCCATCAGGCCTTACCTCCGGTTTCTTTTAGTTTTGAACCGAGCACCGGCTTGAGAAGTTCTTTGGCTCTGGAAACCTCGTCACTGTGGATGCGGAAAATACAGGCGGATTTTTCCCTGGGCTTTCTGAAAAAGAATAAGCCTCCTACCCCCTTGTCTTCCCATTCCACAAAATAGGAAATGCTGTTTTTCAAAAGTATTCTTTCTACCTTTTCCTTGGTTTCCATATCATAGACCTTGCAGAAATCCACTTCATGATTTACTGGTCCGATATCCATAATTCTCACCTCCCGTTCGGTGCTCCCCGTATTATTGTACTACTGTCTCAGCTCAATGCCAAGCCCCTGAAGGCCATTGAGAATTTTTTTCATTGCCGCGCTCACATCGGCATCCTCAAGTGTCCTGTCCTTCGCGCGGAAGGTCAGTGTGTAGGCAACGGATTTGAAGCCTGCCTTGATCTGGCTGCCTTCATAAATATCAAACAGGGCATAGCTTTCCAGAATCTTTCCGCCGCGCTGTGCGATAACCGCTTCAATCTGTCCCACAAGAATTTCTCTGGGCACTACCATGCTGATATCGCGGGTAACCGCCGGGTATTTTGCAATTCCTTCATACTTCCTGTCAAAAGTTGCGAAAGGAATGATTTCAGGCATATCCAGAACCGCCACATAAGCCTTTGTCCCGATGCCGTAGTTATCCAGTACCTCCGGATGTACTTCACCCAGATAGCCCAGAACCTTACCGCCGTAAATGATGTTGGCCTGACGTCCCGGGTGAAGGAAGTTTTTACCCGCTTTAGGGTCGTATTCCTTCTTATCCTTCATACCGATGCTTTCCAGGAATTCTTCAATGACGCCCTTCATGGTGTAGAAGTCTCCATCCCCGTAGAAGCCCAGCGTAAACTGCATTCTCTCTTCAGGCAGCGTGGTTACCGGCACGCTTTCCGGCAGGTATACATTGCCCAGCTCATAGAGCTTGACGTCCTTGTTTCTTCTATTATAATTGGTTGCCAGCGAGGTGAGGATGCCGTTGAGGGAAATGGTTCTCATGACGGAGAAATCCTCTCCCAGCGGGTTGGCGATTGTTACCGCTTTGCGCAGCACATCATCCTGAGCCAGCAGCAGCTTGTCAAATACCTTGGGGCTTTCGAAGGAATAACACATTCCCTGGGAAAAACCGCAGTACTCGGCGATATCCCTTGCCTTTTCCTCAATGCGCAGCTTGAAGGAAAGCTTTCCTGTGGTGGCTTCCCCGCTGGGAAGTGTGGTGGGAATCTTATCATAGCCGTGGAATCTCGCCACTTCCTCCGCCACATCGGCAAAGCCTTCGATATCCTGACGGAAAGTAGGGATAATCAGTTCCTTTTTGTCTGCATCATAGTCAAATTCCAGCTGTTTGAAGTAATCCAGCATTTCCGCTTCCGGAATCTGTGTCCCCAGCAGCGCGTTGATGCGCTCCGGCTCAAAGGCGATGCGTACTCTTTCCTTCAGAGGCGCGCATACATCCACGATGCCGCCTACAACATCGCCGCAGCCCAGCTCCTGAATCAGCTGGCAGGCCCTGTTGATCGCTTCCACTGAGTTGTTAGGATCAAGTCCTTTTTCAAATTTGCCGGAAGCATCGGTGCGCAAGCCGATTCTTTTGGCGGATTTACGGATATTGGTTCCGTTGAAGCACGCGGCTTCGAACAGTACGGTTTTCACATCGTCTGTTATTTTGGAATTCTCGCCGCCCATAATACCGGCGATGCCCACTTCTTTTTCAGCGTCACAGATCATCAGCACTTCGCTGTCCAGCTTTCTCACCTGGCCGTCCAGTGTCTGGAACTCATCACCGTCCTTTGCACGGCGTACAATGATCTGGCCGCCGGCTATGGTGCTTAAGTCATAGGCATGCATGGGCTGGCCATATTCCTCCATGACATAGTTGGTGATATCAACCAGGTTGTTGATGGGACGGATACCGCTGGCAGCCAGCCTTCTCTGCATCCACTTGGGCGAAGGGGCGATTTTGATATTGGTACATACCCTTGCACAGTAGCGGGGGCACAGATCGGGATCCTTTACCTCTACTTTAATATAATCATTGACATTTTCCCCATTTTCATGCACATTAACCACCGGGGGGACGAAGGGCTTATGGAAGGTCACGGCCGCTTCCCTGGCAATTCCCAGAATACTGAAGCAGTCAATTCTGTTGTTTGTGATTTCATATTCAAATACGGTGTCCCTCAGACCCAGGGCATCGATTGCGTCGGAACCTACTTCCACATCATCGCTGAAAATATAGATGCCGTTTTCAGGAGCCTCGGGATACATATCCCGGCTGGATCCCAATTCTTCAATAGAGCACATCATACCATTGGAGGGAACTCCCCTCAGCTTTCCTGCTTTTATGGAAATGCCCTCCTCAGGGAGCGGGCCGCCGTCGTGCCCGCCGGCCACCTTACCGCCGTCAAGAACCACCGGCACCTTGTCCCCTTCCTTCACATTGGGAGCGCCTGTAACGATCTGAATGGTCTCAGCGCCGATATTTACCTGGCAGACGATCAGCTTGTCCGCGTCAGGATGCTTTTCTATTTTTTCTATCTGGCCAACTACGATTTTTTCCAGATTCCTGTCAAGCCTTTCATAGCTTTCCACCTTGGTGCCGCTCATTGTCATCGCATCGCAGTATTCCTGGTCTGTGCATGACAGCTCCGGCACATATGCTTTAATCCATGATAACGTTGTATTCATATTGTATCCATGCCTTTCTTATTTCCTTCAGTCCGCATTCTGAGTATACACGGCTTTCCCATGAATGAAACAGCCGCAAAATTCCTCCTTTATAATAGGAAGAAACAAAATCAGTTATCCGCTTTTTCCATCAGAACTGCTTCAGGAAACGGACGTCATTCTCATAAAGCAGACGCATATCGTCAATTTCATACTTCAGAAGCGCAATACGCTCCAGGCCTACGCCGAATGCAAAACCGGAATATTCCTTGGGATCAATTCCGCTCATCTGCAATACGCGGGGATGCACCATACCGCAGCCGAGGATTTCAATCCAGCCGGAGCCTTTGCAGAAACGGCAGCCCTTTCCGCCGCATTTAAAGCAGGATACGTCCACCTCTGCGCTTGGCTCTGTAAACGGGAAATGATGAGGACGGAATTTTGTTTTTGTTTCCGGTCCGAACAGTTCTCTTGCAAACTCCTGAAGAGTTCCCTTCAGATCTGCAAAAGTAATATTTTTATCAATTACAAGGCCCTCGATCTGATGGAAGGACGGAGAATGGGTAGCGTCTACCTCATCAGAACGGAACACTCGTCCAGGAGCGATCATACGGATCGGCAGCTTGCCTTTCTCCATGGTACGGGCCTGTACCGGAGATGTCTGAGAACGAAGCAGAATGGAGCTGTTAATAAAAAATGTATCCTGCTCATCTCTTGCCGGATGGTCCTCCGGAATATTCAGCTTGGTAAAGTTATAGTCTGCATACTCTACCTCAGGACCTTCCACTACCTCATAGCCCATTCCGATAAAGATTCTTTCCACTTCCTCCAGGGCAATGGTATTTGGATGACGGTGTCCGATCATTGACTTCTTCGCAGGAAGGGTTACGTCAATAACCTCTGCTTTCATTTTTGCTTCACGGGCAGCTTCCTCCAGTTTCTTTCTGGAAGCTTCCAGAAGCTCCTCGATTTTTGCTCTTGTCTCATTTACCAGCTGTCCTACTTTCGGACGGTCTTCCGGAGCAACATCCTTCATACTCTTTAAAATAGCTGTCAGCTCACCTTTTTTACCAAGGTAAGCCACCTTTACTTCATTGAGTTTGTCAGGACCTTCAGCTTCTTCAATACGTTTTCTGGCTGCTTCTGCCAGTTCCTGAAGTTTTTCCTTCATATCCATGGTTGTATTCTCCTTTTTTCTTATTTCATTTCATATTTGCACCTGCCGGATAAATCTGCAGTATCATTAATAAAGTCGATTACTCTGCGCTTATGCACTCCCGTAATCGTCAGCAATTCGCAATCCGGGCTTTTGTCCTGACTGCTCATTCCTGTCAGCCCGTCCAATGTGCACAGTCTCCTGCATGCAGGCATGCGTAAACTGTGCCCGCTGTCCGGAACTTTATTTTGTATATGAGAATATTACGGAAGTAATTTCTCCATATACAAAAAAACCGCCCCTCAAAAGAGGGACGGAATATCCGCGGTACCACCCTGTTTCCTGCATGTACATACAGGCGCTCAAAGTATCTGCTTAACGCGCAGCTACGTCATTACCTACTGCCTTCGGGGTTCAGAAATGCAGCTCCGGCGGGAAACTGAGGAACTGTCTGAACTTAAAGAAGCTTGCAGCCGGTGACTTCTTCTCTCTGAAAGAAAACAACTCCCTATAACGCCTTCAACGCTTTTATATCTTTGTTTACTATGCCACAGAAAATTTTTCCTGTCAAGATTTTTCCGTTATTTTTTTAGTTCCTGTCTATTTCTTTTTTCCGCTCCAGCTTCCATTCCCTGCGTTTTCTTGCGATCAGCTGCCAGAAAGACAGCTTTGCCTGGCGGAACTGACTTTCAAAGTATGCGTTGATCTCTGCTCCGTACAAAAGAAGGTTCATACAGAAATACAGCCATACCATAACCAGGATCAAAGTGGAAAGGCTTCCGTACATGATACTGAAATCCGGAAAAAATGTAAAATACAGAGAAAACAGATACGAAAACACAGACCATGCCACAGCTGTCAGAAAAGCTCCCGGAACCTGGCTTTTCAGGGATGCCCTTCTGTTTGGCAGATACCGGTACAGCACCAGAAAAACAAAAAACAGCATCACAAAGACCAGAAAGGTTTTTGCCCCCAGAATCCTGCCGATCATATTTCCCAGAAACGGAACATATCCGGAAATCAGAACATGGATCCTGTTTCCCATAACCAGAAGCAAAAGACTGGCGATCAGGGCAAGTACAAACAGAAACATATAGAACATGGAGTAGATTCTGTTTACCAGCCAGTTTCGTGTTTCTTTTACATGGTAAATGGTGTTCAGGCCATTGATCAGAGCCTGCGTGCCCTTTCCCGAGGACCAGAGGGCCACCAGAGCAGACAGAGGCAGCACGGCCGCGCTTTTTGAAAAAACCTCTGCCACAATATTTAAAACAAATCCCTGCAGATTTTCCGGTACAACACTCATAATTGCCTGACGTACTTCCCGGTAGGTCAGAGGTGTATACTGCACGATCGCGGTCAGGAACAAAACAAAAGGGATAAAAGACATGATCAGAAAGTACGCTGCCTGAGCCGCATATGCGCTGACATGATCTTTTCTCATTCTCTCCATAAAGCCCAGAGCCAGATGAAGAGCTCCCTTATCATTCTTCTTTTCCATAATTACTTCTCCCGTTATCCAGCTTACGACGGTTTATTTTCTGTCCAGTGTCTGAAGTCAGATACGTCTTTTATTATGATACCATGAAAATATTCCTGTGACAAGCACATGAGCGGAGGCGTTTCTAGCCCCCAATCTGCAATATTTCAATATCTTTAAAAAAATACTCAAGAATCTCCTGACAGGTATATCCCTGTTCCGCCATTCTGTCCGCTCCTGTCTGACTCATTCCCACCCCGTGACCATAGCCGCCGCCTGTGAGAACCACAGAATTTCCCGGCTTTGCGCTGATATCAAAATAGGCGCTTGGGAGAAGCTCGCTTCCCTGCACCTGAGTCCCGTCCTTTTCTGTGATCAAACTTCCCTTTGGGGACAGAAACTGACGGATATCATACTCGGTCTCAACCAGAAAATCTCCGTTTTCTGTATTTACCTGAAGCCCGGTTACAGCGCCGCTCTGATTTATTCTGGAAACAGAAACACCGAGAAGCTTTCCTGAAGCTCCCTGGATTTCCTGTGCGCGCCTTTCCAGCGTTTCCCAAAGGATCTCTGTCTCCCACTGGCTCCACGGTTCTTCCGAATCAAAACCACAGTCAACGCTTTTCAGATAAGGCGCGGGTTCCTCCGCTCCCCATATCTCGTCTGTACTGGTGACGCCGGAAGAAGTTGAAAAATAATATGCCTGAACAGGCTTTCCATTCTGACAGAGAATTTTTCCTTCTGTGTCCCTGACCGCCTCTGATGTTGCCTGCTGAGGAGCGATATTCTGGTATACCTGATAGTTTACACTGTCATCTACGTCTGCTCCGTACTTTGAAAGTCGTCCTTCCTGCATCTGTTTCCACGCATAGGTCCTGGCGCATACCGCCTGAGCTTTCAAAGCTTCCTTATGATAGCCGGAAGGCATTTCACTTGGCACCACTGCTTCCAGATACGTTTCCAGAGGCAGCTCATTGATCACAGTAAATCCCTGATCGGTCCTCTGTATCTCCAGACTTCCCTGATAAACAGGATTTCCGCACTGCCTTTGTATTGATGTAAGCTGAATCCCATTTTCATGAGCCGGTATCACCACAGGTTCCTCTGAAGCCGCCATATTTTCAAAGCTGCAGACAATCTCTTTTCCATCACGCAAAGCAGTTACCCGAGGATGAAAATACGACTGATAATCTGTTGTCATAAGAAGAACCCGTATGTTTCCGGCTTCTTTCATCCCGTCCTCAGTATCTGATTCCTCTGTTACAGAACCTCCGTTTCCGGCTTTTTCCTCCCGTGTCTCCACTTTCCCGGCGCCTTTGTTTTTTCCCGCACTCGGTACTTTTTCTTCCCCGGCTCCGGAGAACTCTCCTGTGCTTTGTATTTCAGATTCAAAGCTCTCCTGATACTCTGTATTCTGTGCCGGTTCTTTTACAGTCTCTCTTTCAGACCGACTTTGCTGCTCTGCCGCTTTTATGTATTCCTGTTTTTCTTTCAGCCGCGATTCTGCCGCCCTGTTTAACAGCATCATCCACGAAAAAAGAAGCAAAAATAAAATCTGATATCTAAAAAAAATTCTGGTTTTCCTCATATTATCATTGTATGAGGAAAACCAGAAAAATATGTTTAAGCTCTCACGGAAAAATGATAAACGGTTTCAGAATAATAACGTTCTCCTTTTTCCAGAACCGGTGAATGGAACTCTTCTACATTTACAGCATTTGGCTCTACCTGTGTTTCCAGACAGAATCCGTCTCTCTTATCATAAATATGACCGTTTTTGCCGGCCTCCTGTTCTACAAAATTTCCTGCATAAAACTGAACGCAGGGACAGTCGCTGAGAACTTCCATCACAATTCCTGTTTTTTCACAGCGGGCGCAGGCAATCTCTCTGATCTCTGCCTGAGTATATCCGTCTGTCACGTAATTGTGATCAAATCCGCCTGTAAATTTCAGCTGTTCAAATTCTGCCTCAATATCTTTTCCAATCTGTTTTTCTTTCCGGAAATCCATCGGTGTTCCTTCTACCGGAACATTTTCTCCCAGAGGAATGGAATCTTCTCTTACCGGGGTGTAGGTCTGAGCGTGAATGGTCAGATACTGATCCAGAACATTTCCGCTGCCTTCACCTGCAAGATTAAAGTAAGAATGGTTTGTCATATTCGCAACCGTCGTCTTATCGCACACACCGGTGTAAACAATACGCACAGCATTCTTTTCTGTAAATTCATATGTAACACTGATATCGAATTCTCCGGGGAATCCGTTTTCTCCATCCAGACTGATCCTGGAAAACGTCACACTGTTATTTTCCTGATCTATGTGCTTTGCCGTCCAGAGTTTTTTTTCAAAACCGTCCGGGCCGCTGTGAAGATTGTTATTTCCTTCGTTCTGAGCAAGAATTACTTCCTGACCATCCAGCTTAAAGCGTCCGCCCTCTATTCTGTTTCCGCTTCGTCCGATACATGCGCCGAAAAAGCATCCGTTTTTCATATAGCCTTCCAGTGTATCGTACCCCAGAACCACATCCGTCAAGTTCCCCTGACAGTCAGGCACGCAGATCTTTGTGATCACAGCTCCAAATGAGAGCACCTCTGCATAAGCTCCCGAGGCATTCTCCAGATGAAAACATTTTACTTCCTCGCCGGACGGCAGTGTTCCAAAACTTCTTTCTGTTACCATGTCTTTTCCTCCCGCAATACCATGTATTTTTGTTTTCCTTCAATGTCTGCCAGAACATCATGGAATCATTTTTATAAATAAAAAAGAGCCCTGTATATGGCTCGCTTTTTACAGAAAGTCCCGGAATGCCGTTCCCTTCCTTTTGACGCCTAGCCGAAGCCAGGTGGGTGTCCTCAACAGATGATCTGCCTACCACAACGAGAGGTCTGACATCACGATCTGCGATGTTGGAGTCCCTTCATGTCAATGTAGGTTCAAAATAAAAAGGGGCCTCGCACATTCCAGGATTTCTCTTTTCTGTTATTACTATTGTACCCTATTATATGTATTTTTTCAACATATTATTTGTAATGTGAATAATAAAATTTATATAAAATGTCACGGTTCAGTTCGCTCCGCCTCAGATTCCGAGGATTTTTCTTACGGCTGCAGGCATGTCCTCCGGAGCCACAACTGTATCATGAAGCACCGGCGCTGTACGGATCTCTTCCACTGCTGCCGGAAGTCTGACTCCACTGAGCGCAGACAGCGCGTCACAGAGTGCAAAATCATCCAGTCCCTCATATCTGTCAGAAATAGCCGTAATTACACTTTTTGCAAATTTATACGGGCTTGCTGTAGAGGCGATCACAACAGGAGTGGCATCCTCTGTTTCCCGGAGATATTTCTGGTATACCCCTGCTGCCACTGCAGTATGAGGATCGATCACATAATCGCTGCCGTACCATGTAGCGCTGATAGCTTCTCTCGTTTCTCCCTCGCTGCAGTAATTTCCGTAAAAATCTTCCAGTCCCTTTTTCATTTCTTCGGTGATCGTATATTCTCCGCCTTCGCTCAGAGATCTCATAAGCTCCGCACACGCCTGGGAATCCTCTCCGGTAAGACGGTAGATCAGACGTTCCAGGTTACTGGAGATCAGAATATCCATGGAAGGGGAAGCGGTCAGTATAAACTCACGTTTTCTGTCATAGGTTCCTGTCCGGAAGAAATCATAGAGAACCTTGTTTTCATTGGAAGCACAGATCAGTTTATGAATCGGCAGCCCCATCTGCTTTGCATAATAAGCAGCAAGGATATTTCCAAAGTTTCCGGTAGGAACTGTAATATTGATTTTTTCACCGGCATTGATCTCTCCTGCTTTTACCAGTTTTGCATACGCATAAACATAGTATACGATCTGAGGCACAAGACGGCCGATATTAATGGAATTGGCAGAGGAAAACTGAAAACCGTTTCTGTCAAGCTCTGCTGCCAGCTCCTGATCATTAAACATCCTCTTAACCGCGCTCTGAGCATCGTCAAAATTTCCTGTGATTCCCACCACTGAGGTGTTTTTACCTTTTTGTGTGACCATCTGTTTTTCCTGAATGGCGCTGACGCCGTTTTTAGGATAAAAAACAATGATCCTTGTTCCGGGAACATCCGCAAATCCGGCCATTGCAGCCTTTCCTGTATCTCCTGAGGTTGCAGTGAGAATTACGATCTCATTTTTTACATGATTCTTCCTGGCTGCAGTTGTCATCAGATGAGGAAGAATAGAAAGCGCCATATCTTTAAACGCAATGGTAGAACCATGGAACAGTTCCAGGAAATATACTCCTCCTGCTTTTTTTACAGGAGCAATCTCCTCTGTATCAAATTTGGAATCATAAGCTCTGGCAATACAGTCTTTCAGCTCTTCTTCTGTAAAATCTGTAAGAAAACGGCTCATAACCTCATAGGCTGTTTCCTGATAGGTCATTTCTGAAAGACGGTCCATAGGTACGTCAAGCTTTGGAATGGACGTAGGAACAAACAGACCTCCATCCTCTGAAAGCCCCTTTAAAATTGCCATGGAGGCTGTTACTGTTTCTTCTTTTTTACCTCTGGTACTTTTATATAATACCTGCATTGTCGTTCCTGCCTTTCTTCTGTTATGATTTATTTTTGCACCATTGTATCATGAACTTTAGCAAAATACCATAGTAAAATCACAAAAAGACACAGAAAACCCCGCGGAGCTTTTCCGCAGGGCCTGTATTTCATTTTTATTCTGCTTTTACCATCTGAACCAGATCGGAATCTGATTTCTTATTCTTTTTGTTCTTTTTATTTTTTTCGGACTTTTCCGTGTTCTGTTTTTCGGAGGATTTTTTATCTGCCGGCGCTTCCTCCGGATAGGTATAAAATTCATGGACGCCGTGTTTAAACAGTTTTACAAGATCTTTTTCAAACCAGGCAATGTTGTGTTTTTCCGCTGCCGATTTCTGGATGAAAAACAGCGCTCCCTGAGAATAATCCGTACCCTCCAGTGCCTGTCTGACCGCTTCTTTTGTTTCCTCTGTAACTGTAACCTCATTGATACGTCCGTCTGCCACAGGCGAAAACTGAGGTACCCCATTATCGTACTCCCAGATCACATCGGTTACAGTATCCGGAAACTCCGGATGCTTCACCCGGTTCATGATCACATTGGCAACCAGTACACGGCCTTTGATATCTTCGGTCCCTGCCTCTGCCTCCACGATCTGCAGAAGATTCTGATAATCCTCATCTGACATCATAGTTGCAGAGGATGACATGGATACCATTCTGGAATCAAAATCATTAACAGCAGCAGCCATAGATTCACTGAGATCAATTCCCTCTGCGCTCTTTCCAACTCTCTGAACTCTCTGTCCTACCACAACGTGTTCACAGGAGGTTCCGATCCGGTATATGTCAGAGCCTTCTGCCGGAGTTGCACTGAGTCCGGAAACTACTCCTGCTATTCCTGTAGGAAGTTCATAATCTGTACCTTCAGAAAAATCATATGTACTTTCTGCTTCGGAAGCAGCGTAAACTTTATGCTCCCGGTCACTGCCTGTCACTATGCCGCCTGCCAGGACTCCTACCGCTGCCAGAGCACATACACTCAGCGAAAGAAACCCGTGTACCGATGCATTTCCTGTTGTTTTGTTCCCTTTCTGTAATTCATGATTTTGTGATACTTTCCTGTTCCTCATAACTTTACTTTCCTTGCATTTTTATTATGTCATCTTTTATTTCTTTTGTAACATTTTCGTAATGCATAGGAAAATTATATTTAATATCAGCTCATATGTCAAGCTATATTTTTTGTTTTTATACTATTTCACCAATTATATCACATGAATTCCATGAAGTTTCATGATTTTTTCATGTAGTAAAAATTATTTTTTAAGAAAAAATTACATTTTCTAAACTCATTATAAGTACATCTGATGACTTCGTCAACCATTTTACATCGACTGGTTCCGACAGTAAAAAAGTCTCTTATTCTTTCTTTTTTATGTGTAATTTCGTTTCCCGGACCTAAAAAATGTGGTTTTGTATTTTCTGATATATTTGCAGTTTCTTTTTATATTTTTCATATTTTTTCGTAATTATGTATACCTTTTCATCATTTTTCTTCTTTTAACGTCAAAATCGCTCAAAACATCACGTTTTGAGCGATCCAATATATCTATTTTTATTTCTTTTCATACTCCCGAGTCAATTTGCGTACCACCCCTAGACAGGCAAGAAGACCGATCAGGTTCGGCAGAACCATCAAACCGTTAAACATATCCGACATATTCCAAACCAGATCCACCTTCAATACCGATCCCAGCACAACAAATCCCAAAACTAGTACGCTGTAGATCTTAACCGCCTTTTCTCCCAACAAGAAACGCACGTTCACTTCGCCGAAATAGTACCATCCCACAATCGTAGTAAAGGCAAAAAACAGCATACATATAGCAATAAAAATCTTGCCAAAAGAACCAAATCCTGCGTCAAAAGCGCTCTGCGCCAGCTCCGATCCTGTAAGACCGTTTCCCACCACGCCAGTAGAAAGAATAACCAGCGCTGTAAGCGTAAGGATTACAAACGTATCAATAAAAACACCCATCATGGCGATGATACCCTGATCGCAGGGATGCTTTACATCTGCCGCTGCATGAGCATGAGGCGTAGAACCCATACCCGCCTCATTAGAAAAAAGTCCTCTTGCCACTCCAAAACGCATAGCCTTTTGCACCGTCACTCCCAGAACGCCGCCTGCCACCGCCTGAGGAGCAAATGCTCCTACAAAGATAGACTTTAAAGCCTCCGCTACACCGTGAGGAAACATACAGAGTATCACTACACAGCCCACAATGTACAACAGCGCCATCAGAGGAACCACCTTTTCTGTCACCCG
>OHDQ01000078.1_pt1 | contig 53194 bp, 46 predicted proteins | sample 1606421 | NCBI WGS metagenome assembly OHDQ01 (sample SAMEA3879589, study PRJEB24766) | human gut metagenome | biome: human-associated habitat; feature: feces | place: USA | collected 1985/1987
TAGAAATCTTTACGGAATTTAGTTCTGAAGCATTGGTATTAGTATACATAGTTAATACCGATATATTTAAAAATATTAAATACTGTTTATATCTTTCAACACAGGCATCTATTTACTTTACGATAGTTCGTTTACTAGCAAAGATTTTACTTGCATTTTTTCCATTAGGAATAACGTGGTGTACTAAATATTTAATTGATACTATTTCTCAAAATCACAGTATAAATATTAATATGGTATGCACAGGGATTGGGGGATATGGTTTATTTTCAATAGCTACTTTATTAATGCAAAAAATAAACAGTTATGTAACGGCATTGCATACGGATAAATTAAATCATTTATTAGAAAAAGTAATGATGAATAAAGCGATTCTTGCGGAAATAGAGTTATTTGACAATCCGGAATATTATAATCGATTTCAAAACACAAAAAAAGATATCTATACTATAGGGGATGCAATATGGAATATAATTGATTTGTTTAGTATGATTATTTCTGTTTGCGGAAGTGGCTGGATTTTATGGAAATTAAATCCTTTGGTCAGCATATTGATTTGTGTATTATCGATTCCAGCGGTGTGTCAAGATTATCATTACACACGCATTTTATATGATTGGGAATGTGGAAATGTAGATAATGAGAGGAAAAGAAATTATTTATATACTTTAGCAACAGAGAAAACTTATGCACAAGAGTTACGATTATATAACATAGGAGAAGGTATAACAGAAAGATATCAGCAGTTATGGAACAAATATATTGGAAATAAGGTGTCTATTATAAAAAGTAATACGTGGAAAAACCTAATACTTTTATTCCCGATAGAAATTTGCAAATTAGGCATTATAGCATATATAGTATACGAGATTCTAAAAGGGAAATGTACACTTGGAGACTTTTCGTTATATATTGGTGCAATGGGACAAATGGTTAATAGTATGTATGTTATGATTAATTCATTGGCATTGGTTGGCGAAAATCAAATGAAAATTGAAAATGTGGAAGGTTTTTATCGCTTTTGTTCTAAAAAGATGTATGAGGGGAATAGAACACTGAATGGGGATGTTGAGATACGCTTTGAGCATGTTTATTTTTCGTATCCTGGAACAGAAAAAAATATATTAAATGATGTGAATTTTATAATTCATTCAGGTGAACGTGTTGCATTAGTAGGCACAAATGGTTCGGGAAAATCCACAATTATCAAGTTATTACTCCGATTTTATGATGTAACAGATGGAAGAATTTTGTTAAATAATATCCCTATTAAAGAATATAGCCGTACGGAAATTAGAAGACATTTTAGTGTGTTGTTTCAAGAATTTGTAACATATGCATTTACATTAGAAGAAAACATAAAGATAGAAGAAGCAATGGGGAGAAAAAAAGAAAGTTGTAAAAATATAAAAGAGGAAAAAAATGAATATAAAAAAGTAATAAAAGAGAGTGGCATAAGGGAAATATTGAATAAGTTGCCTGAAAAAGATAAAACTTACATAACACGTAGGTTTAATGAGCCAGGAGCAGAACTCTCAAGGGGACAATATCAGAAACTTGCTCTTGCTAGAGCGTTATACCGAAAAGGGGATATAGTTTTGTTGGATGAACCGTCTTCTGCTTTGGATCCTAATGCAGAATATGAGATTTTTCGAGCAATGGATAAATATTGTCGAAAAAAGATGATGCTATTTGTTACGCACCGTTTAGATAATGTGAGATTTGCAGATAAAATTATTTATTTAGAAGATGGTAAAGTAGAAAGTATAGGAACAGAGGAGGAGCTTTTGCGAAATGGAAGTGGCTATGCAAAACTTTGGAAAATTTCTCATTTATAGTACAAAAAAATGGTATATGACCTTGTTAATTGCAGTAAGCCAATGATATGTAGATCGTAGATATATTTAGTCTTACAGTTTTTCTTGTGTTTGCTAATTTTACACCATATTGCAATTCTACTACAAATTTGAATATCGTGGTGTATACATCACAAAAAACCATAGCATTTCCCTCCCCAGTCTGTTAAGATGGAAGAAAGTAAATCTGCAAACAGGTCATTTTTCAGAAGGGGGATGAAGATTATTTTTTGCTCAAAATGTGGAAACAAATTAGATGAGGATGTAAAGTTTTGTCCGGTTTGTGGCGAGCCCACAGGAAAGGAAGGCGAAACCGGCCAGGAACCGCCGATATACGGAAGCGGCAGTTATGGGACGCCCACACCGCAGCCGCCCCGGAAGCCGAAGAAGAGGGGTATTCTGGCGTTAGGTATCGCAGCCGGATGTCTGTCGGTGGTTCTGGTGGGCGTGATCGGTATGATCGTGCTGGGAGTTACAAAGAAAGAGGACTCTTCCGGGGAGTATGCAGATGCCGTGGAATATCAGGAGGAGACGAAAGAGGAGAGGGCGGAGGACGCTTCTGCCGAAGGGGCGGAGAATGAAGAGAAGGATTCCAAGGTTCCTGAAGTTACTCCGTTGAAGCGACCATCGTTTATGAGTTTTTCAGAGGAAATTACTGCGGAGGCGATGTCTGCAAAAGTGAAAGAGTATTCCGTAGAGAAGGATCTGGCGAATGTGTATAACAGGAAGCAGCTTTTTCCGAATGAAGAGGATGAGAGGATTAAACTGCTTGCCAAAAATCTGTTTTTGGTAGAGCCCGGGTATAACAAAGAGTTTTATGAAACGTACGAGCATAACCGTTATTCCGTGTATCCCAGTTTTGTGACAGTGGATTCCATGATGCACACATATCATCTGTATTTTAGCTATCTGATGAAAAAAACGGAACGGGATTATCTTTCTGAGACTTTGGCGGAATTAAGCGAAGCTATGCTGGAAAATAGTGTGGAGCAGTACGAAGAGCTGCGGGGCAGCGAATGGGAAGAGGCTGCCATGAGAAATGTGGCTTTTTTCAGTGTGGGAGCATATCTTCAGAATGAAAAAGTGAAGATACCGGAGGAAGTTTCCGGGATGGTGTCTCAGGAGCTGCAGAATATTATGGATGCATCCGGCATTATTGAATCAGCGCTGATGAATACCAGGGTTGATTATTCTCAGTTTAAGCCCCGGGGTTACTATGAAGGGGACGAGCGGCTGGAACAGTATTTCCGGGCGATGATGTGGTATGGACAGATTGGATTTAAGCAGTCGGAAGAGGAAATGGATCGAAGCGCTTTGCTGATCACACTGGCGTTGGAAGATGAAGCTTTTAATCAGTGGGAGGCTATTTATTCGGTAACTTCTTTCTTCGCAGGAGCCAGCGACGATCTCACTTATTATGAGTATTTTCCGGCTGTTGAGGCAGCTTATGGGAAAGATCCTGAGGCGGAAGCCCTTGTGGGAAATACGGAAGGATGGGAGACATTTCGAGAGCTTACTGCCCGTATGGAAGCTCCGGCGATCAATTCTCTCCCGGTAATGGATGATGAAGATCCCGGTACGCAGGCAACAGAGGAAAATAAAGGATTCCGGTTTATGGGTCAGCGTTTTACTATTGATGCGGCGATTTTTCAGCAGTTGATCTATGAAAATGTGCAGGAAAACAGCCAGGGCGGCAAACGGATGCTTCCTGATGTGCTGGATGTGGCTGCGGCGCTTGGTTCTGATGCTGCGTACTCCATTTTGGAAGAGCAGGGAGATACAGATTATGAAAATTACCCGGAACAGATGGAAGTTCTGCGGGAAGGATTTGAAAATGCCCCGGAAACTATCTGGAGCGCCAGTCTTTATTCCGGCTGGCTGCATACGCTGACGCCGCTTCTGGAAGAAAAGGGAGAAGGTTATCCGGCGTTCATGCAGAGTGAACAGTGGGCGAAGAAGAATCTGGAAAGTTTTGCAGGAAGTTATACGGAATTGAAGCATGATACTGTTTTGTACGCAAAACAGGTAATGGCGGAAATGGGAGGCGGAGAGATTCCAGACTGGGATGACAGAGGCTATGTGGAGCCTGAAGTAGAAGTCTGGTCCAGATTTGCGCAGCTTGCTTCCAAAACGATGCAGGGACTGAAGACGTACGGGCTTTTAAGTGAAGAGGATGAAACGAATCTGAAACGGCTGCAGGAGATGGCGGAACAGTTTCTTACTATGTCCCAGAAAGAATTAAAAAATGAACTTCTGACAGATGAGGAATATGAGTTGATCCGCAATTATGGCGGTAATCTGGAACATTTCTGGCTGGAAGCCTTTCAAGATGAAGGAGAAGATATCCGAAGCGGTGATTTTCCGGCGGCAATCGTGACAGATATCGCCACAGATCCGAATGGAAGCTGTCTGGAAGTGGGAACAGGCAATCCATCGACGATTTATGTGGTTGTTCCCATCGATGGGGAATTACATATTTGTGTGGGAGCGGTGTATTCTTTCTATCAGTTTGAGCAGCCATTGGCTGAGCGTCTCACAGACAGTGAATGGAGGCAGATGATGGGAATTGCCGTGAAAGAAGATGGAACTTATAATTTTGATGCGCCGGTGGATGCTCCGGAATGGACCCGGTCTTATCGTTATGAATATGAGTATTAGGAAACGTATCTGGTGGAAAATACTGGCTTTTATCCTGGCGGCAGCTTTGGCTGCCGCCGTTGGCATATATGGCTGGCAAAAAGGTGCTTTTCTTCCTGACTGGATTGTATGGCAGGAAAAGAGGCAGACGGTGGAAGAAGAGAGTGGAGAGATTCTTTTGAAAGAGCGGAATCTGACCTTGAAAAAGGACGGAAAGGCAGTCTGGAAATCGCCGAAAGAGATTCTTGTACAGGATTTTTTGTGGTGCGATATCAATCATGACACAAAAGAAGAATTGATACTTTTGTGTTGGAGAATCGGAAGGTATGGAGATGCAAAACCATTTTGGATAGAAGAGGATGAGAAACAGTGGAGTCAGCATATCTATATTTATCAGTGGGCAGCAGAAGAGGTTCATCCTCTTTGGATGGCATCGGATATTGGTATGGAGGCAGCAGGATTTTCCTTCGATGAAAAGAAGCGGCTGGAAATTACAGAAACGAATGGCAGGGTTACTTATTGGGATTGGATGAGCTGGGGGCTGACGTTGATCGGAGAAGAGGATTCAGAAAATACGCTGCAAGGAAGAGCGAGCAGTAACGATAATATTACATGACACGGGGAAGGACCGTGTGCTATACTGGAAAAAGTATAAGACTCGCGTGGGATTTCCAAAAGAAAAAATGGTTTATGTGGTCGTGAAAGCAGGAAAGAGAAATGAAAGAGTGTGGAGAAATATTATATCAGGCGTTGATCCAGAGTACGGATGATTTTATTTATATTAATGATTGCAGGAGCGGAGAGTTTCGGTATCCCAGAGCCTTGGTAGAGATGTTTTCTCTTCCGGGAGAAGTGGTGAAAAATCCGCTGCCTTACTGGAAGGAAATTGTGCACCCGGATGACTGGAGTCGGTTTTATCGTTCCAACATGGAGATTGTGGAGAATCTGACGGACGAACACCTGGTGGAATTTCGGGCGAAAAACAGGAAAAGCGAATACGTCTGGCTGAGATGCCGAGGTAAAATGATGTATGACGAGGACGGAAAGCAGATGCTTTTTGCGGGTATCATGAGCCTGATGGGAAAACAGAATAAAATAGACCCTCTGACGCAGCTTTTGAATCACCGGGTATTCTGCATGGAACTTGAGAAGAATATTCGGCTTACAGAGATTGAACAGCTGGCAGTGATCTGAAAAATATGGAGCGTACTTCCTCCTGCATGATGATCATGCTGGATGTGGATGAATTTCGTCAGATTAACGAGTTGTATGACCGGGATTTTGGAGACTGGGTTCTGAAAATTCTGGGTCAGTTGATTCAGGGAATCCTGCCGGATAATGCGACTTTGTTTCGGCTAGAAAAAGATAAGATGGGAATTTTGATGACAAATGTTCTCGAGGCGGATGTGGAAGCCTTCTACAATAAGATTCAGGAGCATCTGATAAAGATACGGGAATGGAAACAATACCGTCTGGAATTGGAGATATCAGCAGGCTGCGCAATGTACCCGAAAGACGGTTCCGACTCGGAAGCTTTGTATCGATATTCGGATTATGCATTGCAAAGGGCAAAGGAGCAGGGAAAGAATCGTCTGGTATTTTTTACAGAGGATATTCTGCGAATGAAAGAGAGGTCTTTGGAACTTCTGCGAGAGTTGAAGGCGTGTGTGAAACAGGACTACAGAGGATTTTATCTGAATTATCAACCGCAGATTCATCCAGAAACGGGAGCGCTGAAAGGGGTTGAAGCGCTCATGCGCTGGAAAGATTCGGAAGGAAAGATAGTTTCTCCCGGAGAGTTTATTCCAGTGATGGAAGAGAATGGTTTGATTTATTCTGCCGGACTGCGGATTCTAAAAACAGTTTTTCGGGAAGCAAAAGAATGGATTCAAAGAAAGCCTGATTTTATCATCAGTGTAAATGTTTCTGCGCTGCAGTTTTTTGAGGAAACTTTTTTGGAAGACTTATATACGGTTATAGAGGATGAGGAATTTCCATGCAAAAATCTGGTGATTGAGCTTACGGAAAGTTTTGCGGTTAAAAATATTGAGATTCTCCAGAGAAAATTTAATGATATGAGAAGACGGAATATTCGGATTGCGCTGGATGATTTCGGAACGGGATATTGTTCACTGGCGGCTCTGAAGAATACGCCTGTAGATATTGTGAAAATCGACAGAACGTTTGTAAAGGACATTCTGCACAACAAATTCGATGCGGCTTTTATTACGCTGGTTACGGAGATCTGCCATACGGTCGATATCGATGTTTGTCTGGAGGGCGTGGAGAGTAAAGAGGAATATGAGTTTGTGAAAAAGATTCCGTTGGATTCCATACAGGGGTACTATTTTGGGAAACCGATGGAGAAGGAAGAGATGGACGAGATTATGGGGGAGTGGTCTATGAGGCGGACACCATTCCCGGAGCAAAGGAAACGTATCTGAAGTTGTATGAGGAAGGTTATGATATTATTCTGGTGGCAGACGGTTTGAAGGAATCCTTTGACCGAATGATGGAGCAGCATCAGATGTCTCATATTTTTAAGGCAGAGGCAATCTCAGAAATTGTAGGGGCAAATCGTTTCGGAATCCGGTCAGTGCTGCTTACCTGGGCGCCGCGCCGGAGGATGACACCGGAAAGTGCAGAAGAGCAGCCCACATATACCATTCAAAAGCCAGAAGAATTGTTGGATGTTGTGCGGCAGGCAGAGGAGGAACTGCAGAAGGGAGAGGTATGAAACTTACATATTATGGGACGGCGGCAGGCGAAGCCTGGCCGGGGGTATTTTGCGACTGTGAATTATGCCGGAAAGCGAGGGAATTGGGTGGGAAAAATATGAGAACCCGTTCTCAGGCATTGATCGATGAGGAACTTTTACTGGATCTTCCGCCGGATAATTATATGCACACTTGTGTGGGAGGACTGAACCTGCACAAAGTAAAATATTTGTTTGTGACCCACAGCCATTCCGATCATTTTTATCCGGAAGATCTGGAACTTTTGCGGGAACCATTTTCCAGAACCCGTAAGGATGCGCTGATGGTCTACGGAAATGAGAAAGTGGGGGAAGAGATTTATAAGAGTTTGGGTACTCTGGGAAATGCGGATGTGCGTTTTCAGTATCAGAGGGCAGAGGCTTTTCAGGAAATTATTGCGGGGGAATATCGGGTAACACCATTACACGCCAATCATGCAAAAACAGAGGAATGTCTGTTTTACCAGATTGTGAAAGGGGATACAGCGGTTCTGTATGCTCATGATACGGGATGGTTTCCGGAAGACACAATGGAATTTTTGAAGAAACAGAAAAGAAAATTCCGGTTGGTGAGTCTGGATTGTACGTTACAGAAAGATCATGACGGATATAATCATATGGGGCTGGAGGATGCAGTAAAGCAGAAAGAAATTCTTCTGAGGGAAGGATTGGCAGATGAAAATACCGTATGGGTAGTGAATCATTTTTCTCATAACGGAGGTTGGCTGCACGAAGACTTAGAACGAAGAGCCAACGAGAAGGGATGTCTGGCGTCCTTTGATGGAATGCAGATAGAGATAAGATAATGAGAATTTAGCATTTTCTTCTATCATCTCATTTTTATTCATATAGTACAAAGAAGAAATTTTGGAGTCGATGTATGAATTATTTATGGGGTGGAATGATTCTGATTGGGATTATCTATGGGGCGGCTTCCGGCAACTGGAAAGAGGTGACGGAGGCGGCTTTGGATTCTTCGAAAGAGGCGGTAAGTCTGTGTGTTGCCATGGCGGGAGTTACTGCTATGTGGGTGGGAATCATGAGGATTGCAGAAAATTCCGGATTGATTGCCGGGATAGTGCGGCGTATGAATCCTCTTCTTACGTATCTTTTTCCTGAGATTCCTCAGGGACATCCGGTAAGGCAGCATATTTCCATGAATCTGATTGCGAACTTTTTGGGACTTGGATGGGCAGCTACTCCGGCGGGGCTGCAGGCGATGGAAGCGCTGGGCGAATTGGAAGAAGAGAGAAGAGAAACGGGGAACGGAAGAAGAGCTGTTCCCAAAGGGGTGGCAAGTAATGAAATGTGTACGTTCTTGATTTTGAATATTTCTTCTTTACAGTTGATTCCGGTCAATATTATTGCTTACCGTACACAGTATGGCAGCGTAAATCCAGCGGCAATCGTGGGACCGGCAATCGTAGCAACAGCGGTAAGTACGGGAGTAGCAGTGGTGTATTGTAAAGTGAAAAACAGGAAAAGGGGAAGAAGCTAATAGGAGATGTTTGTGTTCAACATTGGGCGATATATAAAGACCAAATAAAAGTGCACATTTTGATGCATTTAAAAAAGTTTCACTATTTTTTTGAGGAAAAAGTAGTGAAACTTTTTTAATTATCTGGATTTGTATATATTTCTGGTGAAATCTTCTGTTCAAATAAGGCTGAACTATTACCAGCAGGGAGATTTTTCGTTCTGGTGTCTGTACATAGCTTTAAAATTGTATTAAAATGGATATAAGTTTGATAAGATGCTATCAAAATTAACTTATCCTTTTTATGCAAATGTGAATAAAGAAGGGGTGAATCTATATCATGCAGCATAATGAGCAGGGAACAAGGGGAGGATTTTTATGACGCGTACAGAACACCCGGCGATGCGGGCGATTCAGGAGATAAAGAAAGCAGTGATCGGAAAGGATGACTGTATTGTTAAGGTGATGACGGCGATTCTGGCTGGAGGACATATTTTGATAGAAGATGTACCGGGAGTGGGGAAGACCACGCTGGCACTGGCTTTTTCCAGAGCTTTGCATCTGGAGCAGCACAGAATCCAGTTTACCCCGGATGTACTTCCGGCAGATGTAACGGGTTTTTCCCTTTATCAGAAGGAGAGTAATCAGTTTGTATATCAGCCGGGCGCAGTGATGTGTAATATTTTGCTGGCAGATGAGATCAATCGTACTTCTCCGAAGACGCAGGCTGCTCTTTTGGAGGTGATGGAGGAGGGGAAGGTCACGGTCGATCATGTGACCCGGGAACTTCCCAGACCATTTATTGTGATCGCTACTCAGAATCCGGTGGGGAGCGCGGGAACTTCCATGCTTCCGGAATCTCAGCTGGATCGCTTTATGGTATGTATGAGCATGGGATATCCCGATATGGAATATGAGCTGGAGATTGTTAAGGGGAAGGTAAAAGCAGATCCTTTGGAATTGGTGCAGCCGGTTATGAGCGGGAAGGAAGTTTTGGCAATGCAGAGACAGGTGGGCGAGATTTTCGTTCACGATGCCATTTATCGGTATATGGGAAAATTAGTGACTGCCACCAGAAACCATTCGTTGATCGAGCTGGGAATCAGTCCCCGGGGGACGATCGCACTGGCGAAAATGGTGCAGTCTCTGGCGTATTTGAGAGGGAGAACGTATGTCTTGCCGGATGATGTTTCGGATGTATTTTTAGATGTGGAGGCGCACAGGATTCGGTTGAATGCTAAAGCCCGGGTCAATCATGTGACGGCGCAGGGAGTGCTGAAGGATATTTTGGAGGGAACAGCAAAACCTTCGGTAGTAAAAAGGCAGTCATGAGGAACGGAACATGAAGGGGAAATTACTATATTTATTGATATGGGGCGCCACGTCATATATTGGGCTTTTATACTACAGTCCATCCCTTTTGGGTTTAGCGGTTTTGGAATTTTTACTTCCGCTTTGTTCCTTTCTTCTTTTGCAGTTGGTGAGCAGAAGTGTGGAGATAAGCCTTGTTTTGCCTGTTGGCGTAGCGGAGAAACATCAGAATTTTCCGATAGGCATTGCTGTTACGAACAGGAGTAGGATGCCGATTCCGCAAATACAGGCGGCAGTGGTGAGAGAAAATGGATTTTACAGGAAGAAGGAACGTATCACCCTTCGGGGAATCGCAGGAGGAAAGAGCAGTACCAGATTGCTGACGGAGGTAAGCGGCAGCCAGTGTGGTTTTCTTTTTGTGGAAATAGAACAGGTGGAGATTTGTGATCTGTTTCATTTATTTAAGAAGAAAATTACGGTGAAAGGGAGAGATCGCGTGGCGGTTATGCCGGAAATTTACCGGGCATCGGTTACACTGCAGGAAAGTACCCGGGATTTTCTGATAGAAAGTGAAGAGTACGATAAAAATAAACCAGGAGATGATATTTCCGAAGTATTCCAGATTCGGGAATACAGAGGCGGAGATCGGCTGCAGAGTATTCACTGGAAGCTCAGTGCGAGAACGGATGATCTGATGGTGAGAGAATATAGTCTTCCCATTGCCTGCGCAGTGGTGGTGTTTTGGGATATGGAGTACGATCCCAGGGAAGGATACGGAGAGCTGGATGAATTTTTCGAGGCAGGGATCAGTATTTCTCTGGGGCTTTTGGAAGCAGGATGTGAACATTATGCCGTGTGGTACGACAGGAGTTCTCAGGATCTGGAACGGATGGAGATGAAAGAACAGGATGATGTGTATCTTTTGATTGAGAGGCTTTTTTCGGTGGGTCCATATATTGATGCGGTGGAGCTTTTTGGAGTATATCAGGAAAAATACAGAGGGGAGACACTTCATACGAGGCTTTGCTGGAATCTGCGGAAGGAATTGTGGAAGAATGAAAGTCTGGAGCTGGAATTATCGGGAGATGCCAGAGAGATTCTGGAAAATGAAGGACTGCTGATATAGGGGAGAAAGAGATGAAGGCATATTTTTTGCGCAGTATTTATCTGTATCTGAGTTTTGCAGGAATGTACCTTACACTGGAAGAGACGCTGGGACTTTTTGCAAATGGAAATGTGATCTTGTTCCTTTTGGGAATTGACTGCCTGTTTTTAAGTTTTGTTCGTTGGAAATGGGGCAGGATTTTTTGGTATGGATGGAATGGCCTGGTGTTTATAACGGGCGCATTTTTGTGGAAAAAAGTGTTTGCGGGTTATCTTGTTGTGGAAAACGGCGGGAGAAAACAGTTAAGCTCTTATTACCATATGACTTTGGCGCAAAAGAAGGTACCGATAGAGGGAGAGCAGGGGGAGTTGTTTCTTGTTCTTGCGCTGACTTTGCTGGTGTGTGTTCTGGGAACGCTTGTAGTGCAAAAAGGACGGGTTGCGATGCTGGCTCTGATTCAGATGCTGGTGTTTACACTGGAATTGGTATGTGGAAGCAGTTTCCGGGGGCCGGGGATTTATCTGGTAGTATTGTCAGTTTTTGCTCTTTGGGCTATGGGAAACAGAAGAGGAGGAAAAAATCAGGGGATTTTATTTTCCGTGGGAGTATGGGCGGGAAGTATTTTACTTTTGCTGGCTTTTGTGTGTGGAGCATTGCTTGGACCAGCGCTTTATAAACGGGCGGATAAGCTGAATCGGGAACTGTATGGAAAGGTGCAAGAAGTTACGGCAAAGATGAGTTCGGCGGTGCGAAGTCAAAATGGACTTTGGGGCGATCATACGCCTACGGCGGACGGAAGTCTGAATAATTATCAGGTAGAGCAGAGTGACGAGACGGATCTGGAAGTGACGGTCAGTGAAAAACCGGAACAGACGATGTATTTGCGGGGATTTATAGGAGATACCTATGAAGGGACGTATTGGCATCGTATAGATGAAGATGAATTTTATAAAGAATTTTCTGAGAAAGACGCCGCTTATCAGATTCAGAATATTTTATACCGCTATGTGCAGAAACGAGCGCAAGAAGAGGAAAATACGGCGGTGGTACGGCGGGTGCAGCCAGGAGGAGAGTACGGATATGTGCCGTATGGGTTTCAGGTTCCCGATGACGGCAATCTTGTGGGAGACAGTTATTATGCCAGTACGGAAGAAGAACTGGAATACAGCGGATATGTAAAATGGAACACCTTGGTGGGAAATGGACCTGCGCCGGAAGCGGAATCGGAGATAGAGGAAATATATCGGGAATATGTAGCGCAGCAATATCTGAAAGTTCCGGTAGAAGGTCTGGACCGGCTGAAGGAATACTGCGCGCAGTACGATTTTGGATCGGTGCAGGAGGTTCTTGACTTTGTGGTTCCGACCGTACAGGAAGGACGTCCTTATAGTATGGAGCTGGAACCGGTTCCGGCAGGAAAAGATTTTGCGGAATATTTTTTCTTTGATCAGAAGAAGGGATATTGTATTCATTATGCAACGACAGCGACACTTATGCTGCGGCTTATGGGAGTTCCCGCCCGTTATGTAACGGGGTATATGGTGAATGATGATGAGTTTGTGGAGAGCGCCGGAGGATTTACGGCAAAAGTGCCGGACAGTCAGGCGCATGCCTGGGTGGAGGTGTATCGGGAAGGAAAAGGATGGATTCCGGTGGAGGTAACGCCGGGTTATGCGTCTATTTCGTCGGAAGAGTCGGAAAATCAGGGAGGCTCTTCGGATTTGGAGTCACAGACAACAATGCCGGAACCTACGCCTGTACAGGAAACGGCAACACCAGAACCGGAAAGGGAAGAAGAACTGCAGCCGGCAGAGCCAACGCATCCAACAGAAGAAGAGAAGCAGGCGGCGCCGGAGGTAAATGGGGAAAATAACAGTGATGGAGCAATGATGGCTGCGATCTTGCGGGTATTTTTGGGGATTTTTGCAGTGGCAGCAGCGGCATTTTTATGCTGGACAGGAATCTTATTAAGACGAAAGCGGATTTTGGAAAATCGACAGCAAAGATTTATGCAGCAGGACAGGAATCGTGGAATTTGTGAGATTTCTTATGGGCTGTATCAGATGCTTCGAGATGCGGATGTGTGCCGGGAATATACCATGGAAGACGGGGAATATGCCCGAATGATGGAGGATGAGCTAAAGATTCTGGAAAAAGGGGAATATGAAGCATTTCTTCGGCTGGTGCAGCAGGCGGCTTATGGAAATCAGGAGCTGGGAGAAGAGCAGCGGAAAGGCTGTCTTGGATTTTACAGGAAGATTGCCGTCTATCTGTGGAAACATATGGATAAAAGAAAAAAATTCTGGTGGAAATACATGAAATGTTATGAAATTTCATAGACTGGATAATAAAACGGCAAGGTCAGATTTTTATGAAGCATCCCATCAAATATATGATTCTGACAGGAGTGATCGTGTTATTTCTTCCCTTGGGAGTGACGGTTCTGTTATCAGGAACGGACGCGGTCAGCATACAGCAACAAATAGATATGGAAACATATCTTCCGGCAATTCTCTGTGAACAGGTTCCGTGGGATTATGAGGAAGAAATGTTGAAGGTACAGGCTGTTCTTGCAAGGAGCAGCCTGTATTATTATCTGGAGAAAGAAAAGCCAGAGGAAATTCCATGGGAGGAAAAGCTGGAACAATTTCAGCAGGATAGAAAAAACGTCCGTTACCAAGAGGCATATGAACGGATGGAGAGAGCGGTAAGGCTTACCCGGGGACAGGTGATCACGTGGCAGGGGGAGGTCTGTCCGGGAGTTTTTCATCGGATCAGCGGCGGAAAAACGAGGGATGGAATGGAAGTGCTGCAGGACGTAACTTTTTCCTTTTTGAGAAGTGTGGACAGCGGACAGGATCGGGAAGCGGAGGAATTTCTCAAAGGACATTATTTTACGCCGGAGGCATTGGAACAGAGACTGCAGGAGGAATATCCCGGGATAATATTTACAGAGGAGCCGCTGACGGACCAGATCCGTATAGAAAAGAGAGACAGTCAGGACTACATACTGGAAATGAAGGTGGGAGATCAGACAATTACAGGAGAAGAATTCCGAAGAAAACTGGAATTATCCTCCTGTAATTTTACTATTCAGGAATTGGATGGAAAAATCCGTTTTTTGTGTAAAGGTCTCGGGCATGGACTGGGATTATCTCAGTATGGAGGAAATGAACTGGCAAAAAAGGGAAAAACGTATCAGGAGATTTTATTTTTCTATTTTCCTGATTTGTGTATAGAGTACATCATTCTGGAAACCCTATGAGTAAAGAATAAAACGAAATGATGTTGAGGTCAAAAGATGCCTGACGAATTGTTTCGTGCTGCGCACTTTCACAATTCTGCCCCAAATTCGAATATCGTGGGGCATGCGCCCCACTTTTATTCGCATATTGGGACGGGTCATAAAGGTATCAACTTAATTATGACATAGTATAGCATATTCCGGGGAAATGTGGCAAGATGAACTGTTACGATAAGAGAGATCTTGTGCCTCTTTTTATTGACAAAAGAAGCAGGTTTTTGGTAAGGTAGTACAGGAAAAGAAAGGAGACAGATAAAATGGATATTATTCAGGCTTTAACTGATGAATTGCAAGTACAGCGGTGGCAGGTAGAAGCTGCTGTTAAATTGATAGATGAAGGGAATACGATTCCCTTTATTTCCCGATACAGAAAAGAAGCAACCGGTTCTTTGAATGATGAGGTATTGAGAAATCTTCATGAAAGGCTTCTGTATCTGAGAAATCTGGAAGATAAAAAAGCGCAGGTGCTTTCCAGTATCGAAGAGCAGGGAAAATTGACAGAAGAATTGAAAAATGCGATTCTGGCTGCCCAGACATTGGTAGTTGTAGAGGATCTGTATCGCCCGTATCGTCCGAAACGCCGTACCAGAGCGACAGTGGCAAAAGAAAAAGGATTGGAGCCATTGGCAAATATTATTTTGCTGCAGATGACAGAGCAGCCGCTGGAAATCGAAGCAGAACCATTTGTTTCCGAAGAGAAGGGTGTGGCAGATGTCAAAGAGGCTTTGGCAGGCGCGCAGGATATTCTGGCAGAAGCTATTTCAGATGAGGCAGGTTACAGAATCTATATCCGTAAAATGACGGTGAAGAGCGGAACACTGGCTTCCTCAGCAAAGAAAGAGGGAGAAGAATCTGTATATGAGATGTACTATGATTTTGAAGAGCCGGTATCGAAGATTGCAGGGCACCGAGTATTGGCGTTAAATAGAGGAGAAAAAGAAAAAATCCTCACGGTGAAGATCAACGCTCCAGAAGAGGAGATTTTAAAATGGTTGAAGCGTCAGGTGATTAAAAAAGAAAATCCGAATACCAGCCCAATTCTGGAAGCGGCAGTGGAGGACAGCTACAAGCGTCTGATCGCTCCGGCGATTGAGCGGGAAATACGCAGTGATCTTACAGAAAAAGCGGAAGATGGGGCTATCAAAGTATTTGGCAAGAATCTGGAACAGCTTCTGATGCAGCCGCCTATCGTAGGAAAAGTAGTATTGGGCTGGGACCCTGCTTTTCGTACAGGATGCAAACTGGCTGTAGTGGACGAGACAGGAAAGGTGCTGGATACTACGGTTATTTATCCTACAGCGCCCACTACGGAGGCTAAGATCAAGGCGGCAAAGGAAACACTGAAAAAATTGATCACAAAGTATCATATTGAATTGATATCTGTGGGAAATGGAACAGCTTCCAGAGAATCTGAGCAGATTATCGTGGAACTTCTGAAAGAAATTCCAGAAAAAGTACAGTATGTGATCACAAATGAGGCAGGCGCTTCCGTATATTCCGCAAGTAAACTGGCAACAGAGGAATTTCCAAACTTTGATGTGGGACAAAGAAGTGCGGCTTCTATTGCAAGAAGATTGCAGGACCCACTGGCGGAGCTGGTAAAGATCGATCCGAAAGCGATCGGTGTAGGACAGTATCAGCATGATATGAACCAGAAAAAACTGGGTGAGGCGTTAAACGGCGTAGTGGAGGACAGCGTAAATAAGGTCGGTGTGGATCTGAACACTGCATCCGCTTCTCTGTTGGAATATATTTCCGGTATCAGCAAAGCTATTGCGAAAAATATCGTGGCTTACCGGGAAGAAAATGGAAGATTTTCCAATCGTCGAGAGCTTTTGAAGGTGGTGAAACTGGGACCGAAAGCCTTCGAGCAGTGCGCGGGCTTTATGCGGATTCTGGGAGGTAAAAATCCACTGGATGCCACCAGCGTTCATCCGGAAAGTTACGATGCAGTGGAAAAATTATTTGCCCAGCAGGGATTTACAGTGAAGGATTATTTTGAAAACGGACACAAAGCGATCTTTATTAAAGACTATGAAAAAACGGCGAAGGAACTGGGAATCGGCGAGATTACTCTTCACGATATTGTGAAAGAACTGGGGCGCCCGGGAAGAGATCCCAGAGAAGATATGCCAAAACCGATTCTGCGGTCTGATGTTTTGGATATGAAAGATTTGAAGGAAGGTATGGTTCTGAAGGGGACTGTAAGAAATGTAATTGACTTTGGAGCGTTCGTAGATATTGGAGTGCACCAGGATGGTCTGGTACATATTTCTCAGATCAGTGACAAATTCATCAAACATCCGTTGGAAGTTGTAAGCGTGGGGGATGTGGTAGATGTGCGTGTGATCAGCGTAGATCTGAATAAAAAGAGAATTGGACTGTCCATGAGAGGGATTCAGTAAAAACAGAGCTGCCGCATTTGCGGCAGCTCTGTTTTGGGAATCAGTCATTTATGAAAAGACTTGTACGTTTCTGGAAATAAATCCAGTTCACTACGATCATGATTACATTTCCAATGATGCTTCCAATCGTGCTGGCATCCAGAAGGAAGATACCAGTCAGAATCGAAACAAGAATCAGATAAACAAGATTGGCTGCCAGCGAGCAGACCAGAAGACCGATGTACCATGTGGGAGCCTTTTTCTTAAAGTGCGCCAGTTTTTGACGGACAAAAAATGCCAATACGCCGATGCCGATATAAACAAGGGCAAAGAAGATATCTATGATTTTAAGTCCAGTGCCGTAGTAAGCGTATACCATAGCGGCATCCATGGTGCCGCCGTAATGAAGCCCGCTAAAATAAGTGATGGCATTGATCACGCAAGTAACCATGGTCAAAAATAACTGGAAATAAATGATAAATTTGAACCATTTCATAGGAAACTGCTGCGGCTGATACGGCGTTTGCGGATTCTGGTACTGATAATTTCCCTGAGGAATGTCCCCAAAGTTTGCTCCATTCTGCTGATAGGAGCCGTCAGGAGCGGTGTAGGACTGCTGCTGTTCGTAAGTGTTCTGCGTAGGAGCAGACTGTACTGACTGACCGCAGACAGGACAAAAAACAGTATTGTCATCTACGGGATTTTGGCAATGTGGACAATTCATAGAATATCCCCCTTTCATTTGTGCAGACTGTTGTTTTTTCAGTCTGAAAAATCTATAATCATGGTATGATTATAAGGGATAAAGACTGGTTTTGTAAATATTATTTTAGAGAAAAAATATTGGGAAACAGGAGGATTACATGACTTTACATCATCTGGAAATTTTTGTGGCGGTATGCCAGGAAAAGACTACCCATGGGGCGGCAAAAAAACTGAATCTGTCCCAACCGGCAGTTTCAAAGGGAATCAGTGAATTGGAAAAATATTATCAGGTGAGGCTGTTTGAAAGAATCCGTCAGCGGCTCTATCTCACAGCGGCAGGGGAGAAAATGCGGATTCACGCCCTTCGGGTTCTGGAAACGTTTCACCAGATGGAATCGGAAATATATCAGGAGGGGCAAAAGCAGCATATTCGGATCGGAGCGTCGGTAAGTGTGGGTACCCGGCTTCTTCCGCCGCTTCTCAAGAAGTTGGGGGAGTATTCGGAAGAAATAACGTATGAGGCAACGGTGGATAACACCAGTACCATTGAACATATGGTGGAAGAATATGCTTTGGATATGGCGCTGGTGGAGGGAACTGTGAACAGCAGCGATCTGGTGGTGCGGGATATGATGGAAGATGAACTGGTAATCGCTTCCCGCAGCGGACATCCTCTGGCGCAGAAGGAAAACATTACGATACAGGATCTGGAAAAGCATCCGTTTATATCCAGAGAAGGGGGCAGCAGCGCCCGAAATCAGCTGGAACAGTATCTCGTGGAGTCGGGAATAAAAATGGTTCCCATATATTCCTGTAGTAATACGGAAACCATGAAACAGGCGCTTCTCTATACAGAAGGCTATGCTATTTTGTCAAAAATGATGGTGGAGCAGGAGTTGAAGGAGGGAAAGCTGGTGGCGCTCCCTCTGGAACAGAGGGAGTTTAAGAGAACCATCCGGCTGATTTATCATAAAAATAAATTTCTTTCTCCTGTTATGCAGATTTTCCTTGAACTTTTAGAAGAGCAGATAAAGAATAGTTCCCACGACACCATTTCCCAGAATGATCAGAATGGGATTCACTTTATGTCGGCGAAGTAAATACAGACTTACGGCGAAAAGTATAACCTCGATATAACGAATATTTTCCAGGGAAATTACACCATTTTGGAAAACTGCTACGGTGAGGATGGAAAGACCGGCGGAAGCGATGAGTGCAACGACAGCCGGGCGAAGGGCAGCGAGTACTTTCTGGATGCCGGAAAAATTTCTGTATTTATAGTAAAAATGTGCCAGTGTAAGGCAGATGATAAAAGAAGGAAGGATACAGCCCAGAGTACAGAGTAAAACACCGGGGATTCCAGCCAGACGCATTCCTACAAAGGTAGAAGAATTGATAGAAATCGGTCCGGGCGTCATTTCGGCAATGGTGATCAGATCACTGAATTCTTCCAGTGTCATCAGATGATGAATATTTACAATCTGTTCCTGAATCAGGGGGATGGCTGCGTAGCCTCCGCCTACGCTGAAGAGTCCTACCTGAATAAAGGCAAAAAATAATTTCCAGATCATCCTATGCTTCCTCCTTTCTGAGACTGGTGATTACGGCGCTTACAATCCCTACTGCCAGGCAGGTGAGGATCACTGCCATAGCGCTTACATTGAAAAATACTACGGCGATAAAGCAGAGAATCATCATCCCCAGATAAAAAGCGTTGTGCAGCTTGATGATGTTGCCTGCCAGATTCAAAGTGACGTCCAGTATGACGGCGGCAACGCCTGCCCGGGTTACCTGAAGAGCTAACGCCACAATTTCATTGGTGCGGAACTGTTCATAGCACAGGCTGATCAGAGATATGATGATCATGGGGGGCAGGATGGTACCGGCGATGGCGGTGAGAGAACCGGCGATTCCTGCCATGCGATAACCGATGATCACGGAGGCATTGACCGGCAAAGGTCCGGGGGAGGATTGGGTGATAGCGGTGATATCCAGCATTTCATCTTCCTCCAGCCATTTCTTTTCATCTACAAACTTTTTTTTCATGAGCGAGACGATCACGAATCCCCCTCCGAAAGTACAGGAACTTAATAAAAACATCGAAGTAAATAATTGCCATAAAATCTTTGGATTTGCTTTCTTTTTCATGAGAGACCTCCTCGTTTTTTCTGGATTTAGGATACTACAGAACTGATAATAATAAAAATACATAAATTTTATCGAAATGATAAAAAATAGTTATCAAAATTCTATTGAACTTCATGGAACTCTGCGTTATGATAGGGGAAGAAAAGAAAATTCTTCGGGGCGGGGCGTAATTCCCCACCGGCGGTAAAGTCCGCGACCCATGGCAGCATGGCTGAACCGGTGAGATTCCGGTACCGACAGTATAGTCTGGATGAGAGAAGAAGAGATAGGAGATATGAGATATTTCTTATATATTTCATAAGGCTGCGCGCTGCGTGTCAGCTCCTGTTTCACCCGGAGGGATGGTCAGTTCCTCTGGTTTTTTTATTTCCGGGAATTTCCTTTTTCGAAAATGAAAAGGAGATGGATGATATGAACACAACAAATGCAGTAAGAAGAACAGGAGTAAACAAGAACACCAATGTGAAAATGCTGGTACAGATTGCCATGCTGTCTGCAGTGGCGGCAGTACTGATGTTGGTGGAATTTCCACTGCCCTTTCTGGCGCCATCCTTTTATCAGCTGGATTTCAGCGAGGTGCCGGTGCTGATCGGCGCTTTTGCTATGGGACCGCTGGCAGGGGCTGCAATCGAGTTGGTAAAGATCCTTATGAATTTTGTATTGAATGGAACAGTCACGGCAGGAATTGGGGAGCTGGCAAACTTTCTGATGGGCTGTGCGCTTGTGGTGCCGGCCGGAATGATTTATCGAAGAGTAAAAAACAAAAAATATGCGATGATTGGTATGGCGACAGGAACGGTCTGCATGGCGGTGGCAGCAGCGGTATTAAATGCCTTTTTGCTCCTTCCGGCTTACGGAAAAGCTTTTGGCATGCCGGTGGAGGCTTTTGTGGATATGGGAGCGCTGCTCATTCCTGCGATTGACGATCTATTTACCTTTTGCCTGTTTTCTGTTCTTCCCTTCAATCTGTTGAAGGGAATACTGGTGTCCGGGCTGACACTGGGGTTATACAAACATATCAGAAGGATTTTGGCAGGATAAAAAAGAAAAATTGGGAGGTCAATCATGGGGAAGATTAAAAATATTATCAAAGTTACAGAGAATCCGTTTTTGAATTTTTATGATTTGGAGACAGAGAATAAAGTGGGACGGGAAGGGCATTATTATGTGGCTTCCCGTGCAAAAACAGAGGAAGAGTTGAAGATACGGACAAGAAAAAATACGCCGGATGGGGTAGTTATCTACAGCCTTTACGGAGAGAAAAGGGATCGGGTCGTGTTGATTCGCCAGTATCGGTATCCGGTAGGGGGATATGTCTATGAGCTTCCGGCAGGTCTGGTAGATGCGGGAGAAAATTATCATGAGGCAGCAATGCGGGAATTAAAAGAAGAGACCGGACTTACGCTGGAGCCGATTGTGGCAGATGAAATATATGAAAATCCATATTTTACCACAGTGGGAATGACGGATGAGTCCTGCGCGACAGTCTATGGCTATGCTTCCGGTACGATCAGTGAAAAGTATCAGGAAGACAGCGAAGAAATACAGGTGATTCTGGCAGACAGGGAAGAGGTTCGGAGAATACTGAAAGAGGAACAGGTGGCGCTTATTTGCGCGTATCAGATGATGCACTTTTTGCAGGAGGAGGAACCGTTTGGGTTTTTGGGGGGGCATCGAGATTAATAAAATTTTTAGTTTAATAGATATAGACTTATATTTAACAGAAACTGTCGAATTTTAAGGTTCGACAGTTATTTTTTTACTAGAAATGAAAGAAAATAAATGAAACTTATGAAACAAATATGAAACAAATGAAACAATATTGACATAATTTTAAGGTGCTTTATAATTAGGGCATAGAAGGAATGGTAAAAATATACAAGTAAATTAAAAATAAAGCAAAAACAAATGCAAAATGCACAAAACAAAGGAGTGATAAAATGGGACAACCATGAGAGAAGTTGCAAAAAGGGCAGGTGTATCACCAGCTACTGTTTCAAGATATTTTCATGGAAAAAATATTGTGACAACAGAAACAGCAAAAAGAATCGAAGAAGCAGTGCGAGAACTGGCATATATCCCAGTGTATAAACAAAAAAATCCCGGGGTCATAGCTATTTTGATAAAGAGAGAGTTTGTATTTTTGGAGCTATGGTAAGAGAAATTTTTGCTCGTATGGCACCTTTTGTAAAATATATATGTACGACAGATGAAAAAGAAGCTGTAGGAAAGGCAGATTTTATCATTACTACTATTCGTGCTGGAAAAGAAGAGAGCCGTATTATAGACGAGAGGGTGGCTTTAAAGCATGGAGTCATAGGTCAGGAAACAACTGGAGTAGGAGGATTTGCAATGGCATTGCGTTCGATTCCTACCTTGTTGCATTATTGTGAATTGATTCGCAGATATGCTAATCCTAATGTTATAGTGTTCAATTTTACGAATCCCGCGGGGCTTGTGACTCAGGCATTAAGAGATCAGGGATATTCTTTTGTGTATGGAATTTGTGATGCTCCGTCTGGTTTTTTGCGTCAGGTTGCAGGATTATACAAAGCAGAAGCTTCGGATTTTCAAGTGCATCTTATAGGTTTGAATCATTTATCATATTTTACCAGTGTAAAAAAAGATAATGCAGAGATACTTTCAGAAATATTAAAAAATCCCAGACTTTATGAACAGACAGATATGCGATATTTTGAACCCAAATTAGCACAGCATATGGGATGTATGCTTAACGAATACTTGTATTATTTTTATTATAGAGAAAAGGCACTTGAGAATATAAAAAGGACAGGAGAAACAAGAGGCGAGAGAATTAAAAAGATTAATGACAATATGTTGCAGGAATTAAGTAAATACAATGCCAAAACAGATTTTGATAAAATGTTGGAAATATATAGCAAGTATATCTATATGCGTGAGAGTAATTATATGGAGGGAGAAACTTCTGTATCTCGAGATAATATTTGTATTCCGAAATTTGATTTGAAGACAAAAGATGAAGGGGGATATGCAGGAGTTGCTCTGGCGCTTATGCGGGCAAAAATTACAGGGGAAGAAGGAGAGATGATCCTCTGCATGCCGAACCAGGGAACGGTGGATTGGTTGGAAGATACAGATGTGATAGAGGTATCTTGTCATATTTCAAAAAAAGGAGCGGCACCTAAATCTGGTCCATATATATTACCAGAAAGCGCAAAGCAACTGATTTGTACAGTAAAATATTATGAGAGAATGGCTGCTCAGGCTATAGTAGAGCAGAATACTGGAAAAGCCGTAGAGGCTCTCATGGTGCATCCATTAGTAAATTCCTATTCTCTGGCAGAAGAATTGTTAAAGGAATATCTTGAGGTTTACAGAGATTATACAGGAGGATGGAAGATATGAAGAGTGTAGGGGGATTTGGAATTGCTAATATAGATATCATTTTTGGAAATGCACATAGGATGCCCCGATTAGGAGAAGAAGTGTATAGTGAAAGTTGTTCACAACAGCTTGGAGGAGGAGCTGTAGCTACGTTGATTCAATTATCCAGACTTGGAGTCCCTGTAAAATTGGCGACTTATATTGGAGAAGGTCCTCTCAGCAGATATCTGGTAAAGGAACTGAAGAAGAATAAAATTGAATACAGAAATATGCTTTCAACAGAGGAGAGAGATCCGGTTACTCTAAGTTGCGTGGTTTCCTGTAATCAGGATCGAGGAATTATTTCTTACAAACCTAAGGAAACAGCTTTTGAGGTGAAAAAAAAGAAAATATATGAGTTTTATGAGGATTGTCAAATTGCTTTTCTTTCCTTAGAACAAAAAGAGTTATGTAAGCCTTTAAAAGAAGCAGGATGCACGATTGTTTTAGATTCTGCTTGGAATGATATGTTGAGTTTAGAGTGGTATTATGATATTTTTCCTTATGTGGATTACTTTATACCGAATGCTATGGAAGCTATGAAAATAACTGGAGCAGATACACCGGTACAAGCATTGGAAACGCTAGCGGAGTATTTGAAAAATCCTATTGTAAAAAATGGAAATGAAGGATGTATGTATAAAGCAAACGGGGAGATATACGTTATAGAACCGCTCCCTGTAAATCATGTGGATTCTACTGGGGCAGGAGATGCCTTTGCGGCTGGTTTTATGTATGGGCTGTATTATGGATACACATTGGATGATTGTATTCGATTTGGAAATATTACAGGTGGAAATGCTGTGACCAAGATGGGATGTTTGGCGGCAGAGATGGATCGGGAGAAACTATTTAAATATTTTTGCGAGGTATATGGAAGACAAAAAAATGCAATTAAAAAAATGAGTGATGGCTTTGATGTGGGTTCTGCATTGTTGGATACAGAACCTACATTTTTTAGGATGTTGAAAATTTAAAGATATATTTGGGATAATTTTGTATAACTATAGATATTATAATAAATATTAATTAATGGAGCTTTATGAATAATCAAAAAGTAGGTAATCTTTTAAATCTTGCCATGGAAGCTACCGAACGGGAACGGGAGGAATCGCTGGAACTGGAAGTGGGATATGATGCAGAGGATGAGCGCTGGAATGTGATCATAAAGTATTCTGGAGAACTTTCTGGACTGGAAAGCGAAGGGATTATTATTACTCCGTTACTGGGAAATTATGCTGTTGTCAATCTTCCTCAAAACAGACTGGAGGAATTTTCTCATAGACCACAGGTGGAATATGTGGAAAAGCCCAAAAGTCTGTTTTTTTCTGTGGTAACAGGAAGAGCGGTATCTTGTGTCAATCCGGTGCAGAGCGATAAGATCTCATTATATGGGAAGGGTGTTCTTATCGCTTGTATTGATTCTGGTGTGGACTATGCGCACCGGGATTTTCGCAATGAGGATGGAACAACGAGAATTTTTAGTTTGTGGGATCAGACGATTCCCGGCAATCCTCCGGAAGGATATCGGATTGGAACGGAATATACCCGGGAGGAAATTAATGCAGCTTTGCAGAGTACATCGTTAGCAGAAAGAGCAAAACTTGTCCCCAGTCGAGATACCAGCGGACATGGCACAGCGGTTTTGGCAATCGCCGCCGGAAATGGGGCAGAAAGTCAGGGTGTATATCGGGGAGTGGCGCCGGAAAGCGAACTGTTGGTGGTAAAATTAGGAGTTCCCCGGGAGGGCGGATTTCCCAGAACAACGGAACTGATGCAGGGGGTGGACTATGCGGTGCGAACAGCAGTAAGGCTGGGAAAACCGCTGGTGATCAATCTTAGTTTTGGGAATAGTTACGGGGCTCATAGCGGAAGAAGTCTTGTGGAAACGTATCTGGATGACGTGGCGGGCATGGGGAAAACAGTCATTTGCGTGGGCAGCGGAAATGAAGGAAATGTGGGAGGTCATACGTCGGGAACGGTCTCTCCACGTGAAACTTATCCGGTAGAAATGGGAATTGGAATGTATGAGCCGTCAGTGAATGTACAGATCTGGAAAAACTATCAGGATTGTATGAAAATATATCTGGAACATCCTTCAGGAGAACGGGTTGGACCGTTGGAACAGATTCTGGAAGCGCAGCGTTTTCGCATGGGTGATACGGAGCTTCTGGTGTATTATGGAGAACCAAGTCCCTACAGTATAGCCCAGGAAATCTATGTGGACTTTCTTCCGGTACAGGATTATGTGGACAGTGGAATATGGAAATTTTATCTGGAGCCAGTGCGGATTATAGAAGGAGATTTTGATATGTGGCTGCCTGGCGGGGGACAGGTGGAGAAAGCTACCAGATTTTATCAGCCTACGCCTGATCGAACACTCACGATTCCATCTACAGCTCTTCAGGTGATCACAGTAGGGGCTTATAATCCACGGCTCCAATCTTATGCAGATTTTTCAGGAAGAGGTTATACCAGAGGAACCGACTATATAAAACCGGATCTGGTGGCGCCGGGAGTGGATATCCGCACTGCCAGGGCGGGCGGAGGATATGGTTTGGTGACAGGGACATCTTTTGCCACACCGTTTGTGTCAGGTGGGGCGGCGCTGTTGATGGAGTGGGGGATTGTGAAGAGGAATGATCCGTATTTGTACGGGGAAAAATTGAAAAGCTATCTGATCAGCGGGGCAAGGCAACTGCCGGGATTCGCAGAATTTCCGAATCCGCAGGTGGGGTATGGGGCGCTGTGCGTGAGGGACAGCATACCGAAATAACATCTGTTTGAATTTTTTGTGAATTTATATTACGATCCAATTAAGATGACTACCTTAAACCAGTCCTTGGCGTAAGAAATATCCAGTGTTCCGTCGTATTTATCCACAATTTCCTTTACAGAGGAAATGCCGATTCCATGGGCGCTTTGATCTTCTTTATCAGAGAGAAGGCGTCCTTTTCTCTCAAAAATTTCGTTGGATTTGCTGTTGGTAAGTTCAAAGCTGAAGTATCCGTTTTCGGTGTAGCGGCATTTTAGCTCCAGTTTTCTTTTTGTAGTATCATCTATTTTACGACAGGCTTCAATAGCATTGTCCAGAGTATTTGCAAAAATCGTACAAAGGCTTACATCGTCGATAAACATCATTTTATCAATGTCAATATTAAGAAACATATCAATGGAAGAATTTGTCATCAACTGATATTTTGCGTTTATGACTGCGTTTACCACACTATTTTGACAGAATTTTCGATTTGCAGTCTGCATATACCCGGAGATGCTGTTGAAATATTCTTTTGCTTCCAAAAGATTTCCTTCATCAAGGAGATTTCCCACAACAGAAAGGTGATTATTCATATCATGGTGAAATTTACGGATTTGATTCTGGTTGTGTTCCAGTTCTTCATAATAATTTTTCTGAAGCTGAAGATTTTTTCGTTCCAGATTAGCATGCAGTCCGTCCGCTAAATAAGCGGCAAGGCGTACGCTGCAGATATTCGTAACCAGACAGGCGAGGATACAGGGCCAGATAAAATAAGTTTGGTGTTCCGGGGCGAGATAGATACAGCTAAATAATGCACAAAAAGATGCAAGGCTGATCACGTCCACAATCGTCCATGCTTTGTCTGTAAAAATGTTCTGGATCTTTTTCAGAGAAGGGCTGAAAAAATGGTAAAAAATCATCCAGAAAACAGGAAGAATAACAGAAACAATAGAAGAAAAAATAGAATTTGCAGCTGCATCTGATTCTGTAAAAAACTGCATGAAAATATGACCTCCGATGTCTATATGAAGCAGATTGACAGCGGCTGCAATGGGTAAAAAAACAAGAACCATGGAAAGTTTTACAAGCCATTTTCCTCTGTATAGTGTAAAGTTTGTCAGAAGAAATAATAACAGAGTCATAGAAATATTCGTCATATCTTTTGGAAACACGACAAGAGTAGAAATAATGGTATACAGAAAAAGGCTCACAAGAAAGGGCAATTTTCCTTTCCGTCTTATCATCGTACAATCCATACATTTCATAAAGAAATATCCCGTAATAAATTCCAGGACATTTGCCAGTCGATTAAATATAAAAATAATAATAGAAGGATTCATAAGGCGGCTCCTTAGTTTAACATTATTTTTGCAAAGGAAACTGCAAGGGGCTGTTTATAAGCGCGGCTTACAGGAAGTTCTTCTCCGTTGCAGATGCAGGAAGAACTTTCTATTTTGGAAATATAGTTCATATTCACAAGATAACGGTTGTGGATGCGCTGAAAAAAATCAGGAAGTTTTGCTTCCACCTCATCTAATTTTTCATAAAAAGAAACCTGTTCACCGTTTTTTTGTACGGCGCATACGTTGCGCCTGTCACTCTTAAAATAAGAGATTTCACGGATGCTGAGACGGAGAGTTCCAGATTTTTGCTGTACAAGATAGAACTGCTCTTCCAGCGAAGAAAGCTCTTTTACAGCGCTTTCCAGCACTTCCTTTAATTTGTTTTTTTCATATGGTTTTAAAATATAATGAAAGGCATGTACTTCATATCCCTGAAATACATAGTCGGGATATGCGGTAATGAAGATAATCAACATCTTTTTCTCGAGCTTTCGAAGGGCTTTGGCTGTAGCCATACCTCCCATTCCTGGCATTTCAATATCAAGAAAAAGAATATCCGGTTCGTCTTTATCCATGTGTTCAAGAAGGGAATTTCCTGACTCATATTCCTCTATTTCGTAAGTAAGCGCCATAAGATCAAGATGGATCTCAATTAAATGACGTAAATCTTTGCGAAGTTTTTTGTCATCATCGCAGATTGCTATTTTCATGGTGTAACTCCTTGGTGTCTGATCGTATTTCTTTAGGAAATTATCATACCATACAAACTTTACAAAATCCATGTCAAAAATAACAGGATCAGAAGAGAAATATCCCACTTGTTTTTTTATAATAAGAGCAACAACAGACAAGGGAGGATGCAGCATGTTAAAGGTAGAAAAGCTGAACAAAAGTTATACGAATGGTGTGAACACATATCCTGTATTGAAGGATGTTTCACTTCATGTAAAAAAAGGAGAATTTGTAGCGGTTATGGGACCATCCGGGAGCGGAAAGACAACGCTTTTAAACTGTATTTCCTGTTTTATTCCTCATGACAGCGGAAATATACAATTAGGAGATATGGATATTTCAAGTTTGGATGAGCGTCAGTTGGCCCATGTAAGGAATGAAAAGTTAGGATTTGTTTTTCAGGATTTTATGCTTCTCGATGGTCTTACAGTTCGGGAAAATATATGTCTTCCACAGATTATTGCAAAGAAACCTATCGCACAGATGGAGGCAAAATCAGAGAAATTATGCAGTTTGTTTGGAATTAAGAAGATTATGGATAAGTACCCGGCGGAAATTTCCGGCGGTGAAAAACAAAGAACAGCCGTTGCAAGAGCGCTTATGAATAATCCGTATATCATTTTAGCGGACGAGCCCACAGGAAATTTGGACAGTAAATCCTGCAAGGCAGTAATCGATGCCTTTTTGCAGGCAAAAGAGCAGATCGGGGCTACAATTTTTATGGTGACCCATGACAGCTATGCGGCTTCTTTCTGCGACAGAGTTGTTGTTTTAAAAGATGGAGAGATTCACCAGGAAGTGAAACGTACAGGAACACGGCGGGAATTTATGGATGAGCTTCTGGATATTTTGAGAGAGCTTGGAGGAGATGAAGACAATGAATAAGATTTATAAAAAACTTCGGAAAAACACAAAGGGACAGTATTATTTGTTAAGCTTCTGCGTGTTTTTGTCTGTCCTTCTTGTGACTTCTTTTTCACTGATGTATTTTGGACCAACGGTGCAGGCGTTTCTCCCGGAGGGAGGAGATACAAGAAAAATGGCATCTCTGCTTCTGGGGGTAACTGCGGTGGGATGTTTTGTATTTACTGTATATGCTTCCGGGCTGTTTTTTCGTTTTAAGGCGAGAGAGTATGGAATATTAATGGCGTTAGGAACTGAAAAAAGACAGTTGAAAGGGCTTCTTTTTAAGGAACTTTCAGTGGTTACGGCGCTGTCTTCCTTTCTGGGGCTGCTTATATCCGTTCCGGCATCTTTCCTGATTTGGAAATTGTTTGAGCTGTTTATTATTTCTAATGGACAGATGACGTATCGTTTTGGAGTAGTTGGATTTTTCCCTGGAATTCTTTTTGCCTGTATTCTTGCCGGTGTTCTGGGGCTTGCAGGAAGAAGATTTATTAACCGCTCTGATATTATGGAGATTCTTCGCACACAACAGAAAACGGAGATGGTAAAAGAAATTAAAAGTTGGACTTTTCCGGTAGGAGTAGTTTTGACGATTCTTGGAATTTTGCTTGGAGCAGGACTTCCCCAGATAGCAGCAAGAGTCTTTGGAATTGGGCTTCCGGGCATTGTAAATCTCTTTTATTTACTGTCTCTTGTGGGAATTTATTTTATTCTTTTGTCGGCAGTTGCCCAGAGCCGCGCAAAGAAAAATAGAAAAAAATATTATGGAAATCTTGTCTCCATTAGTCTTATGCGATTTACGGCAAAAGCAACTACAAAGAATATGTGTGTGATGACCCTTCTTATCTTTGTGTGTGGTTTTTCTGCCTTTTATGGAATGCAGTATGTACTGGCAGGAGGTGGGATAGATACGGAAAACAGCAAGGATTTTTCCCTTCATTATCCTGTTGCAGAAGATCAGATTGGAAAAGAAGAGATCTATGACACCGCCGCTTCTTATAAAATAGAAGTGACTGATTTTACAGAAAATGTAGCTTCGAATCTTGTTGTTTCCTATCGGGCAAAGGATTTTGATGAGGAAACCAGTCGATATATTGAGGTTTACAAGGATAAAGAAATGGCAGCTCTTTTTGTTTCAGAAAGTGATTTTGAAAAGCTGTCAGGACAGGATCTTGCAGTAGAACCGGGCGCTTATCAGACGGTTACGACAACCGATTATAATGGATTCTTTGAGTATGAAGATGGATTACAGGAAGTTATGAATCCAAATACCGGAGAGATTTATCCTCTTACTTATGGTGGAAGTGTGGAGAGCGATATTCTGGCGCCATTCAGTGAACCATTTGCCTATGTGGTGGGGGATGAAGAGTATCGAAAGATGACAGAAGGATTGGATGATGCATATAAAGAAAATATTATTTCTTTTAATGCAGTTAATGTGGAAGAGTCTTATGATTTTGCCAAAGACCTTCTGGCTCAGTATGTAGAACGGGCTACCGATCTTTCAAATCATATGGGTTACTGGAACATATGGGCGCAGAAAATGGCGGACGAGGCAGGAGAAGAGTATGATTATGGGGACAAAATCAACATGACCATAGACAATAATATGCTTCTTGGAGATTGGAAATATGCGCCACAGTTCAACATTGTTACCGCTCAGGACAGAATGCAGCTGATCAGTGTTTACGTAATGTTAAGTCTTTATATCTTCATTATATCTCTGGCAGCAGTCAGTGTAATGGCGTATGTCAGAAGCATCTCCGTGGCAACAGATAATAAAGGACTTTTTGAAAGTCTTACGAAACTCGGGGCAGATACACGCTATAAGAAAAATATTCTGAAAAAGCAGATTGCACGTATTGTACAGTATCCGGGAGTCATCGGCTGCGTTCTGGGATTTGTCTTTGCCTTCGTTATGAATTTTATGAATGATGGAATGATCAATGGGGTTGAGGCAAAAGCTCTTACAATTCTGGCAGGTATGTTGTTGGGGATGGGAATGATTTTGTATGCTGTTTACAAATATGCTATGTATAAGGCAGAGAAAATTGTTATGTGAAAAGGTAGTGCTGGCGTAAAAGATAAGTGATAGGGATAGAAAACTAAGGAGCCCTTCCATCTATCATTTGTTTCATTGAAATTGAGAAGATGACAGATGGAAGGGTTCCTTAGTTGAACAAAATAATATTTATTCATATTTCAATCCACAGTCGAATGACTGAACTTTTATTTTAAAGTAAAACAAATAGATTGACCGTAATGGAAAATTGCCTCATGCGATTGTAGTAGATGAAGACAGACAGCTCAGAGATGGTCATATCTCATATCTTCTGGCGAAAAAATATAATATACATGCAGATATTTGTGAAATGGTATCTGGGCAGCCGCTTCGAAAGATTGTCAGAGGAATGCACGTTAAGTTTTCTGATGGCAGATGGAGAAAAAAGGGCAGGAAACGATATATTTGGATATATACGTTAAAATTACCAGTTGTTCCAGGAGATATTTTAATGGTGAATACAGAAAAGGGGAAAGCGTTTATATGTGTAGATAAAATAGATTACGCTGCAGGAAAATTTTGTTCAGCATATAAGAAAGTCAGGAAGCATTTGCATATACATATGGAAGAAGAGGATTCAAATTATGAGAAATAGTATGGATTATATTTATACATCAGGTGAACAAAAGATTTTAATAGAGGTAGAACAGAAAAGTGCGAGACAATCTGTTGTTGAACAGTATGTGTGCTGTCGGAAAACACAGGGAATTACCCAGGAAGAACTTGCGAAGAGGGCAGGAGTTCCAAGAAGCAATATTACAAGATTTGAAAGCGGCAATTACAATCCATCTCTGGAAATGATGGTGCGGATCGCAGCAGCATTAGGGAGGACATGGCAGGTTGAGTTGGTGGCGAAGGAAAAATAAATTTAAAAAGGTCTTTAAGGGCTTAAAAAATGAAGTGTTTTTGATAAAATATAATACAGAAGGATAAGCGGAATATATTTTGTATAGTGAATAATAGAAGGGGTGATTGTTTGGAAAATAGTTTGTTGGGACAGGGAATTATAGAATTAAATAAGAATACCCAGAGAAAAAGACAAAAAAATAACATTACAAGTTATGATATCATGCATGGAGAACGAAAAGTGGCAGAGATTAATACTCGAGGACGAGTTAGTGTTTATGATGAAAAGTTTATGCCCTATGATCTTTATTTGGAAGAGACTGATGATTTTGATATGTTGCTTAATAATATGGAGAATTTTTATCATTGGTGCGCTTCGCGGGTATTGTCTCTGGATAGAAAATATGCGAAAGAAATTTTGAACAGTATCGGAATGGCGCAGGCGATGACAGATCGGGATCGTGCAAAAATCTCCTTGTCTTACCATTGTGTGTCCTTGACAGATGTATATTGGGTCAGAAAGAGTAATGAACCAATTTCATATGAAAAGATAAATTTATATGATAATTCTTTAAATGAGGCAGTTGTGAAGCTTTCTTTGCGAGGAAAGCCGATGACAGTTACAAATCAGGAACTGGCGCCAGATTTGTCCACGAGGGGGTGTTTTCCGAAAGCGTGGATCAGGAGAGGAAAAGATTCTATTTTGTTAAAAGATGGTGGTGAGGAGGTTGTTCAAAAAGAATTATTGGCAAGCAGTTTATGTCAGTGTTTTGACTTTAAACAAGTGAGATATGAAGAAGGCTCTTACGCTGGACAAAAGGTGACGAAGAGTAGGCTTATTACATCTCCGAAGTATTCCATTGTATCTAAGATGGCATTTGAAATACGGAAAATCATGATTTGGATGTATTAAAAGAGTGTATAAGAATAGACAAAGAAACCTATTATGGTATGAATATACTGGATTATTTGGTTGGTAATATAGATCGCCATCCGGAGAACTGGGGATTTTTGGTAGATAATCGGACGAACGAATACGTATCTTTGTATCCGATTATGGACTTTAATCAAAGTTTTGGAAGTTATGACACGATAGACGGAGCGAATTGCCAGCCGATATATCCGGAAAAGAAGACACAGAGAGAAGCGGCAATCGAAGCGGTGAAAGAGATTGGTCTTCATCAGATCCAGGAGATTGATGAGGAGATTTTTGAAAATCGAAGAGAATGGAAAGAAATGTTTTTTCGCAGGCTGGAAGAATTAAAAAAATATGGCAGCTAATTTCCCCAGCTACAATAAAACAAAAGAATTGACAACAGTTTATAGATTGTTTATAATTAGTCCAGATGAAAGGGAGTAGCTGCCACTGCGGTGGATTTTCTGCGTCATATCGGTTGTATCTATATGCAGCCCGCGGAGGATTGAAATAGCGAGACTTTTATTGCAGTTTCAGATGCTGCAGTAAGAGTCTTTTTTCTTTGCAGAGGTGTTTTTTGGCACTTGAGGAAGGGGCTTTCGGCAGCGGTATCTTTTCAAAATAAAATAGAAGGAGTTATATGTATGGAGTTTTTAATTGAGGGCATTATGAGCCTGACCTGGAAGCAGGTTGTCATGTATGCCGTGGGAATTTTGCTGATCTGGCTGGCAATCCGCAAAGAGTACGAGCCGTCTCTGCTGCTTCCCATGGGATTTGGAGCAATTCTGGTAAACCTTCCCATGTCTGGTGTTTTGGATCAGGTATTACAGGGAGGTATCGAATCACATGGTATTATTTCCTGGTTATTTGATGTGGGTATCAATGCATCCGAGGCGATGCCGATTCTGCTGTTTATCGGTATCGGAGCAATGATTGATTTTGGACCGCTTTTGTCTAATCCCGTCATGTTCTTATTTGGAGCGGGAGCTCAGTTTGGTATCTTTGCAGCAATCCTGCTGGCAGCATTTTTAGGATTTGATATGAAAGATGCCGCTTCTATCGGTATCATTGGCGCTGCAGATGGTCCTACCTCTATTTTGGTATCTCAGATTCTGAACTCTAAATATATTGGCGCTATCGCGGTTGCTGCTTATTCTTACATGGCGTTGGTTCCGATTATTCAGCCAGCAGCGATCAAGCTGGTTACTACAAAGAAAGAGCGCTGCATCCATATGGAGTATAATCCAAAGAGTGTAAGCCGTAAAATGCGTATTGCATTTCCTATCGTAGTTACGTTAGTAGTTGGTATGATCGCGCCTCAGTCCGTAGCGCTGGTTGGTTTCCTGATGTTTGGTAATCTGATCCGTGAATGTGGTGTTTTGGGAACAATGTCTGATACTGCACAGAATAATCTGGCAAATCTGATCACGCTGCTTCTGGGTATCACAATTTCTTTCAGTATGCAGGCAGAGAACTTTGTAACAGTTCAGACAATTATGATCATGGCGATAGGTTTGTTTGCGTTCGTAATGGATACGATCGGCGGCGTTTTGTTTGCGAAGTTTATTAATCTTTTCCTGAAGAAGAAGATTAACCCGATGATTGGTGGCGCAGGAATCTCCGCATTCCCGATGTCTTCCCGTGTGGTTCAGAAGATTGCTATGCAGGAAGATCCTACCAATATCATTCTTATGCACGCAGCAGGCGCAAATGTGTCCGGACAGATTGCTTCTGTAATCGCCGGTGGAATGGTTATCAATCTTGTAACCAGTATGCTGTAAGGAGGTAAGCATATGCATTTAAATATGGCAAATATTCTGGATTCTCTGGATATCATGTGGAAAGGAATGCTGGGAATCTTTGTAACGATTCTGATTATTATGGTCTGTGTTTTCATCATGGGAAAAATTGGTGGAAAAAAAGACGATGAAGAAGAATAAAAAAATGTGAAAAGAAAGCTGTTGTATTTCAAGAATAGAGATACAGCAGCTTTTTTGCACGCTGTATTTTGGGCGAGAAAGTGAAAAAACAGTCCGGGTGATGGATTGATTTTTTATAAGAAAGCCTTTATACTGACCATATGATTTTTTATGGGAGGATGAATGAAAATGGATCACAAGTTAAAGAAACTTGCGGCTTATTATAAGCCGTATCGTGGACTTTTCTGGGCAGACATGTTTTTTGCCATGCTGGGGGCAGCCATCACGCTGATCATACCGCTGATGGTTCGTTATATTACCGGAACGGTGGTGGAAATGCCTCTGGCAGAGTCTACAAAAATTATTGTTCAGTTGGGAATTGTCATGGTGGCAATGGTGGCGCTGGAAGGTTTTTGTAATTTCTTTATTACCTATTACGGTCACTTGATGGGGGCAAAGATTGAGCATGATATGCGAAATGAGATTTTTGCTCACTATCAGAAATTGTCGTTTGCCTTTTATGACAATCAGAAAGTAGGTCATCTTCTTTCCAGAATTACCAGCGATCTTTTTGATATTACGGAATTGCTTCATCATGGTCCGGAAGATGTTGTGATCTCAGTGATCAAGTTGGTGGGAGCATTTCTTATTCTGGTGACGGTGAATGTGAAACTGGCGTTAGTAGCGATCGGAATTGTGCTGGTGATGTTAGTGTATGCGGTTGCTCTGAATAAGAAGATGAAAAGTGCATTTAAAGAAAATCGTGCCCGCATTGCGGATATCAACAGCCAGATCGAGGACAGTCTTTCGGGAATCCGTGTGGTAAAATCTTTCAGTAATGAAAAGAAGGAAATGGAAAAGTTCAAAGAGGGAAATGCCCGTTTCGTGGCCTCCAAGCGAAGAAGCTATAAATATATGGGAATCTATCATTCTGGTATGGGAGCATTTTCTACGTTGATCACGGTGGGTTCTCTGATTATGGGAGCGTATCTGATGGCAGTGGGAGAGTTGAATGCAGCAGATCTGGTAACTTTCCTTCTGTATATTAACAATTTTACAGAGCCGGTCAAGAAATTGGTGAATTTTACCGAACAATTCCAGAATGGTTACAGTGGTTACGAACGTTTTCTGGAAATCATGAGTATTGCGCCTGACATTGCAGATCGTCCCGATGCGGTGAGCGTGACAAACGTGCAGGGTGATATAGAGTTTGATGACGTAAGTTTCCATTATGAAGATAGCGAGGAAAATGTACTTTCTCATGTGAATCTGAAAGTGAAGCCGGGAGAATATGTAGCGCTTGTGGGAAGCAGCGGTGCGGGAAAAACGACGCTGTGTTCCATGATTCCGCGATTTTACGATGTTACTTCGGGAAGTATCCGTTTGGACGGAAAGGATATCCGGGATATAAAATTGAAGGAGCTTCGTCGTCAGATCGGTATTGTGCAGCAGGATGTGTACTTGTTTGCAGGAAATGTTATGGATAATATTCGATATGGTAAGCCGGATGCATCGGATGAAGAGGTGATCCGGGCGGCTATGGCGGCAAATGCACATGAATTTATTATGGGACTTCCTCAGGGCTATGAGACGGATATTGGACAGAGAGGTGTGAAGCTTTCCGGAGGACAGAAACAACGGCTTTCCATTGCCCGGGTATTTTTGAAAAATCCGCCGGTGTTGATTTTTGATGAAGCTACTTCGGCGCTTGACAATGAGAGCGAGAAGATTGTGCAGCAGTCTTTGGAAAAACTGGCAAAGGACAGAACTACTTTTGTGATCGCTCATCGCCTTTCCACTATCCGCAATGCCCAGAGGATTCTGGTGCTCACAGAAAATGGAATCGCAGAGGAAGGAACGCATGAAAGTTTGCTGGAAAAGGGCGGCATTTATGCAGGACTCTATCAGATGCAGTTTTAAATAACCTTGACTTCATAAGATTACGTCCGTATAATACAGATTGATGCTGTTGGACAGGAAACAGAGAGGAGAACCGATGAAAAACTGGGAAAAAAATGTTCGTAAGGTTGTTCCCTATATACCCGGTGAGCAGCCAAAAGCAGAGAAAATGATTAAACTGAATACCAATGAAAATCCTTATCCGCCATCTCCCATGGTAGCAAAAGCCCTTCGGGAAATGGAGCCTGACTGTGTGCGGTTGTATCCGGATCCGACAGCCCATGTGCTGGTGGAAGCGATCGCAGAGTTTTATCACTTGCAGGAGGATCAGGTTTTTGTAGGCGTTGGTTCGGATGATGTTCTTGCCATGATTTTTATGACGTTTTTTAATTCCACGGAACCCATTTTGTTTCCGGATATTACCTATTCCTTTTATGATGTCTGGGCAGATATGTTGCGGATACCGTATGAGACGGTACCTCTTTCGGAAGAATTTCTTATTCGAAAAGAAGATTATTTCAAAAAGAACGGCGGCGTGATCTTCCCAAATCCGAATGCTCCTACAGGAATGGAGATGGGGCTGTCGGATATCGAAGAAATCGTAAAAGAGAATCAGGATGTGGTCGTGGTGGTAGACGAGGCTTATGTGGATTTTGGCGCAGCCTCATCTTTACAGCTGATTGAAAAATACGACAATCTTCTGGTAGTGCAGACGTTTTCAAAGTCCAGAGGAATGGCAGGAATGCGGATTGGCTATGCCATGGGAAATCCAAAACTCATCAAATATCTGAACGATGTGAAATATTCTTTTAACTCGTATACCATGAATCAGACTTCTTTGGTGCTGGGAGCTGCAGCGGTAAAAGACCGGGAATATTTTGAGCGTACAGTACATAAAGTGGTGGAGACCAGAGAATGGACGAAAGAACAGTTGAGAAAGCTGGGATTTTCTTTTGGAGATTCGAAAGCGAATTTTATTTTTGCCACTCATGAAAGCTGTCCGGCAAAAGAATTATTTGCAGCGCTTCGCAGGGCAAATATTTTTGTCCGGTATTTTGATAAGCCGAGGATTGACAATTATCTGAGAATCAGTATCGGAACACAGCAGGAAATGGAACAATTAGTAGCGTTTTTAGAAGATTATCTGAAGAAATAGGAGAAATTGCATGGAATCACTTGTTACCTGGTTTACTACGCATCTGGGAATGTATATATCCCCGAAAGCTGTTATTTTTATTATCTCTCTGATGCCGATTTTGGAGCTGAGAGGCGGACTTCTGGCTGCCAGCCTTTTGAAGATACCGGAAATAGAAGCCATCCCCATCAGTATTATTGGAAATATTCTTCCCATTCCGTTTATTCTTTTGTTTATCAAACATATTTTTAAATGGATGAAGAAAGTTAATCTTTTCCGTGGGCTGATTGAAAAGTTGGAAAAGCGGGCAATGAGCAAAAGTGATAAGATTCAGAAGTATGAATTTGTAGGTCTGATGCTTTTTGTGGGAATTCCTCTTCCGGGAACGGGAGCTTGGACGGGAGCGCTGATTGCTTCTTTGCTGGGAATTGATATTAAAAAATCTTCTCTGGCAATTCTTTGCGGAATCCTGATCGCTACAGTTATCATGTATTTCGTATCTTATGTTTTGCTGGGAAATATTGTAAGTTGATAGTATGAGAGACTGTCTGGGACGGTCTCTTTTTCTTTGATGGGAAGCATATACTGGAATAACAACATTTTTGGGGGGCATTATGAAAAAATCAGGAATAGGAGGTGTGCTTCTTCTGGCTTTGACCTTGATTACAGGATTGTCAATTCTGTATTGGAGGGATGTGGGAGAACGTCTTATGACTGCCAGCGCCAGTGTAAATGGAACAGAATATCCTATCTATTCGGTGGAATGCAGGGATCCCCGGATTGCGCTGTCTTTTCAGGTGAAGGGCAGTAATGAAAATTTGCGGAAAATAGAGAAGGTGTTGGAAAAAAATCAGGTAAAAGCTACTTTCTTTGTGGATGGAGCATGGGCGAAAGCTTATCCGGAAGATGTGAGAAATCTTATCGAGGGAGGACACGATCTAGGTAGCAGCGGTAAGGAATACAGAGAAATGACGGCATTATCCCAGAGAGCATGCAGGAATCAGATCAGGCAGCTTCATGAGAGCATCCGAGAAAAGTTTGGCTATGAAATGGAGCTATTTTCTCTGCCATATGGCAGGTATGATAACCGTGTGATCCAAAGTATTTATGCTTGTGGGTACTATCCTGTTTGCTGGAGTGTGGACACGATGGATTGGAAAAATTATGGAAAACAGGATATCATTTCCCGTGTGACAGAACATGAAGATCTCAAAAATGGGGCGATCATTCGATGGAATACGAATGGAAAGTATACAGTTGAGGCATTAGAGCAGGTATTGAAAATATTGCGGGAGAAGGGGTATGAAGTAGTTCACGTTTCCCGATTGATTTATCGGGAGAACTTTTATATGGACAGCAGCGGAAGGCAGTTTGCGAAAGAATAGATTTTTAGAGACTGTTTCAAAAATGTAAAGGGAAGGAGCTGCCGTTTTGGGCAGCTCCTCGAATAGAATTCTAGATGATTAGTGTAATTACCCGGAAGATAAACAACGCACATACAATGTACATAACCGGATGAATTTTTTTGATCTGTCCTGTACAGATTTTGATGATGAACCATGCCAGCATACCGAACATGATACCGTTGGCGATGGAGTAAGTAAGAGGCATGATCAGGAATGCCAGATATCCTCCTACAGCATCCGCTACATCTCCGTCAAAATGCATTTTCTTAATAGAAGATGCCATGAAGAAACCTACGATGATCAGCGCAGGCGCAGTGGCAAAGCTTGGGATTGCCAGGAAAATCGGAGACAGGAACAGAGCCACGATGAACAAAAGACCAGTAGTCATTGCGGTCAGACCTGTTTTTCCGCCTTCAGCAACACCGGAACTGGATTCCACAAAACTTGTGATAGTGGAAGTACCAAGCATGGAACCTGCAACAGTACCAACAGCGTCAGCCATAAGAACACGTCCTACTCTTGGAAGTTTTCCGTCTTTATCCAGAAGATTTGCCTTGTCAGCAACACCAATAACGGTTCCAATCGTATCAAACATATCCACGAAAAGGAATGAGAATACGATGATAATGAACTGTGAAATGTTGGAAGCAATCCAACTGAAATCAAACTGGAAGAATGTAGGTGCGATGGATGGCGGAATAAAAGAAGAAGCGGAGAAAGATGGAATCAGGGAGTAAACGCCTGCTTCCGGATCTACCACATACCATCCGGTAAGTTCTGCTATGATTCCAAGGCCCCAGGTGATCAGAATTCCCCACAGGATGGAACCTTTTACATTAAAATGGTTCATAACTGCAATAACGACAACACCTACCAGACACAGCGTAACTTCCGGTGAAGCAAAATTGCCGAGAGCCAGCAGTGTAGAATCGTCGGATACAACAACACCTGCGCCCTGCAGACCGATAAAGGCGATGAAAAGACCGATACCAGCAGTGATGCCGTATTTCAGATTCGCCGGGATTGCATTTACAATAGATTCCCGCAGCTTGAAGAAAGATAAGATAATAAAGATGATACCTTCTACAAGTACGGCTGCCAGAGCAACTTTCCATGGATCGTCCACACCCTGCAGATCACCGAGACATACGGTAAAAGCAAAGTAAGCGTTCAGACCCATACCGGCAGAAAGAGCGATGGGGTAGTTTGCCCAGAATGCCATGATAAAAGTGGCAAGAGCAGATGCAAGAGCGGTAGCTGTAAATACAGCGCCGGAATCCATACCAGAAGCGCTCAGCAGGTTTGGATTTACTGCAAGAATGTACGCCATGGTCAAAAAGGTGGTGATACCAGCCATAACTTCTGTTTTGACCGTGGTGTTGTGGTCTTTCAGTTTAAAGAGTTTTTCCATGAGATTTCCCTCCTCTAATGGTGATAAAATGGTTACAAAATACAAAGTAACCATTCCGGTGGAGCCTTGAACCCTCAGGAAATGGTTACCTTCTAAAGTGCATTGTAGCGGATAAAAGAGGGATTTGTCAATGCCATATTTCCAGATTCGACAAAATGCATTATAATAGTTTTAGAATCTGAAAATAGACAAGAGAAGGAGCAGAGAAAATATGAAATTTACAAAGATGCAGGGAATTGGAAATGATTATGTATATGTAAATTGTTTTGAGGAAACAGTGGAAAATCCCAGTGAAATGGCAAAAAAAGTAAGTGACCGTCATTTTGGGATTGGTTCGGACGGGTTGATTTTGATCAAGCCCTCAGATGTGGCAGATTTTGAGATGGATATGTACAATGCGGATGGGTCCCGGGGCTCCATGTGCGGAAACGGTATTCGCTGTGTGGGTAAATACGTGTACGATTACGGTCTGACGGATAAAACCTCCATTACTGTCAGCACACCCAGCGGGGTTAAATATTTGGAACTGACAGTAGAAGAGGGAAAAGTGGAGCGAATTCGGGTAAATATGGGTGCTCCCATTCTGGAACCGGAGAAGATTCCTGTATTGCCGGAGAAAATGGGGAAAAACAACGATTTTCATGGAAAACAGATCGTGAATGCGCCTATAACCATCGGCGGTCAGGAATATCATATCACGGCAGTTTCTATGGGAAATCCCCATGGTATTGTCTACCTGGATGACGTACAAGGACTGGATATTGAAAAGGTAGGTCCGTTATTTGAAAATCATTCCTGTTTTCCTGATCGGGTTAATACGGAATTTGTAAAGATTCTGGATGATCATACGGCAGAAATGCGAGTGTGGGAGAGAGGTTCCGGGGAAACGCTTGCCTGCGGGACGGGCGCCTGCGCCGTGGCAGTGGCTTCTATATTAAACGGTTATACAAAAGATTGCGTGACCGTAAAGCTTCTGGGAGGGGATTTGGAGATTTTCTGGGACAGAGAAGAAAATCAGGTATACATGACAGGACCTGCGGAGATAGTTTTTGATGGGGAAATAAAGAACTGTTAAATTTTGAATTGGGTATAAAAATGCAAGAATTTGGGGGATCAAATTGTATTTTCAGAAAAAAGTATCCCGGAATTTCAGGAAAACAAGGATACTTTTTTCTATAACCAGTGATTTATACCACAGTTTTTGATTTTAATTCTAAGATATAAGTTGTAAAACGTGTCTTTTATAGAAGAGGAATTCCCTGTTCCTGTGCTGTCCGTAATGTTTTCTCCGACCACAGGGAACAGTGAACTTCCCCGATATGCGCTTTTCTGAGATAAAACATACAGATACGGGACTGTCCAATGCCGCCCCCGATGGTGAAGGGGAGTTCATCATTCAGAATGGCTTTCTGAAAGTCCAGAGAAGCCCGGTCTTCGCATCCGCTGATTGCTAACTGGCGTTTCAGGGAATGGGAGTCTACACGGATTCCCATGGAAGAGAGCTCCAGCGCAATATCCAGAACGGGATAGTATACGATAATATCTCCGTTCAGTTCCCAGTCGTCATAGTCCGGGGCGCGACCGTCGTGGCGCTCGCCGGAAGCCAGATATTTTCCAATCTGCATGATGAATACGGCACCCTTTTCTTTAGCAATCAGGTACTCTCGTTCTTTGGGAGAGTGGGAAGGATAGCGGTCTTCCAGTTCCTGAGAAGTGATGAAAAAAATATCCCGCGGGAGTATTTCTTCTATATAATCATATTGAATAGCCATGTATTTTTCTGTTTTTTTCAAGGCAGTGTAGACGGTGCGGACTACATTCTGCAAAGTCTCCATGGTCCGTTCCTCCCGGGAAATAATCTTTTCCCAGTCCCACTGATCCACATAAATAGAATGAATATTGTCCGTATCTTCGTCCCGCCGGATAGCGATCATATCGGTGTAAAGTCCTTCCCCTTGGGAAAATCCATATTTTTTCAGGGCATATCGTTTCCATTTTGCCAGAGAATGGACAATTTCAGCATTTTCATCGGGAATTTCTTTGAGGTCAAACTGTACGGGGCGCTCTACGCCATTCAGGTTGTCATTTAATCCGGAAGCCGGGTTGACGAAAAGCGGTGCAGATACCCGGAGAAGATGCAGCCGTTCCGCCAGGGTTTTCTGAAAGAAATCCTTCACGGTTTTAATGGCAATCTGGGTATCGTGGAGATTCAAAGCTGGTTGGTAGTTTTGGGGAATAATAAAATCTTCCATGGTATCCTCCTCAAAAATTTCTAAGACTTTATAAGACATTATAGCAGGAATTGGTGGAAATACAATGATTAATTTTTAATGATATCAAATTAAAGTGATAAAAAATCACTATTCACACGGTAAAAGCCATGTTGCAAGAAGGCAGGAACTGTGATAGGGTAGTGTCAACAGCAACAGTAACTGCCACAGGAACGAGAAGGAGAGGATGGAGCATGGAACAGACAAAATGCAGTGTATGTGGGGGAAGAATTGTAAATGGCAGATGTCAGGACTGTGGAATGTATTATCCCAGCGAAACGGGTCGATATTACCTGAATGAGATGCGGGAGGATGAGAAACCAATGCCTGTTTCCAAAGGGGGGAAGCCCAACCAGCAGAAACAGGTCACCGAGCCTCTTTCGGAAGAAAAAGAAGAAAAGGGCAGAGTTTTTTGGGTTTTTGCTTTTATCGTTGTTCTTATTCTGACCGTGGTCTATGCGATACGTTCCGGTCAGAAGAAGAGCGAGGAGCAAGTGGAGACCATGGAGACGTTCCAATGGGACGGAGATGAGTTTCTGGATGTCAGTGAACAAGTGGAAAAATACGAGGAAAATCAGGAGATTTTTGCTCAGTTGGAAGACGTTTTGGATGAGATGGAGGAGCAGGGAGAAAGCCAGAGTGAGGTTCAGGGAGAATCTCAGGAAGAGAGCGCAGCGACGAAAGAGATCCCGGTGACAGAAGAGATTATGATTGCCGGGAAAGATTTTCCGGTGGGCGTGTATGATGCGGTGATTAAGACGGGGCAGGGATATTTTTATTATATGGATTATTCTGAGGAAAACCGGGCGGAGGAAGTATATTATCTGGATCAGGAGGAGGTCAGCGGTCCTTCCAGAACTCTGGGACTTACCCTTTTAGAGGGCGCAGAAATTTCCATGCAACCGGAAAATGAGGCGGAATGTGAGATTGTTCTGGTTCCCATGGGATATCGTTGAATGAGGAGCGGTTCGTGATGATATAACCAAAAGAGCAGCGGGAAGAGGAAGAAATTTTACAGTTCTTCCTCTTCCCTTTTGTGGAAAAGCGTGTTATACTGGTGCATACAAAATGTTGTTAGAAGAATAAGAGAAGAAACTATATATAGTGGTAAGGAGAGGTAGTCATGGTATATATTATCAAGAAAGACGGAACGAAAGAGCCCTTTAACGCCGATAAAATCGTGCGTGCGGTGAACAAATCAGCAAGCAGGGTTATGTATTCTTTTGCGCCGGAAGAGATAGATTTTCTGTGTAAATACGCGACGGAACAGGCAGAGACTCTGGGAAAGAAACGCAAGGACGGGATCTTTATCCAGGATATGCATAATATCGTGGAGGGGGCTTTGGAACAGGTGAATCCGGCAGTGGCAAAGAGTTACCGGGACTATCGAAACTACAAGGTAGACTTTATTCATATGATGGATGAGGTATATACAAAGAGTCAGTCTATTCGCTATATTGGAGATAAGAGTAATGCCAATACAGACAGCGCGCTGGTAGCTACGAAGAGAAGTTTGATTTTTAACGAATTGAATAAAGAGCTTTACAGAAAGTTTTTTATGAATAGAAATGAACTTCAGGCATGTAAAGACGGTTATATTTACATCCATGATCAGTCAGCCCGTCTGGACACCATGAACTGTTGTCTGTTCGATGTGGCTTCTGTACTGAAGGACGGTTTTGAGATGGGAAATGTTTGGTACAACGAGCCAAAGACGCTGGATACTGCCTTTGACGTTATGGGAGATATCATTCTCAGTACTGCCGCTCAGCAGTACGGTGGATTTACAGTGCCGGAGGTGGATAAGATTCTGGCGCCGTATGCAAAGAAAAGTTATGATAAATATCACGAAGAATTTTTAGAATATACGGATGTTTCCTGGTCAGGAAGAGAAGAGCGGGCAGAAAAATATGCCTGGGAAAAGGTATGCCGCGACTGTGATCAGGGCTGGCAGGGAATTGAGTATAAGCTGAATACTGTGGGCTCCTCCCGTGGAGATTATCCTTTTGTGACGGTGACACTGGGACTGGGTACCAGCCGTTTTGAAAAAATGATTTCTGTTTCTCTGTTAAATGTGCACAAGGAAGGACAGGGCAAGAAGGGGCATAAAAAACCGGTATTATTCCCGAAAATCGTATTTTTGTATGATAAAAATATCCATGATCCGGGATGTGAATGTGAAGATGTATTTGAGGCGGGAGTTGCATGTTCTGCGAAGACCATGTATCCGGATTGGCTGTCTATGAGCGGAGAAGGGTATATTTCCAGTATGTACAAAAAGTACAAAAAGGTAATCAGCCCCATGGGATGCCGGGCATTTTTGAGCCCCTGGTATGAGAAAGGTGGCATGGAGCCGGCAGACGAAAATGATGTGCCTGTATTTGTGGGACGGTTTAATATTGGCGCAGTGAGTCTCCATCTGCCGATGATTTTGGCAAAATCAAGAGCGGAGAACCGAGACTTTTATGAGGTTCTGGACTTTTATCTGGAGATGATCCGGGGACTACATAAGAGAACATATGATTATCTGGGAGAGATGCGTGCATCCACAAACCCGCTGGCGTACTGTGAGGGAGGATTTTATGGCGGACATTTAAAACCAGGGGATAAGATCCGTCCGCTGCTCCGTCCTATGACCGCTTCTTTCGGGATCACTGCGTTAAATGAGCTTCAGGAACTTTATAATGGAAAGTCCATCACCGAAGACGGAGAGTTTGCGCTGGAGGTTTTGAAGTATATCAATAAGAAGATCGATGTGTATAAGAAAGAAGATCAGATTCTGTATGCCATTTACGGAACGCCGGCAGAGAGCCTTTGTGGACTGCAGGTAGAGCAGTTCAGAAAAATGTTTGGCATTGTGCGGGGCGTATCTGACAGACCGTATGTGAGCAATAGTTTCCACTGCCATGTGGCGGAGGATATCAGTCCAATCCAGAAACAGGATCTGGAAGGCAGATTCTGGGAATTGTGCAATGGAGGGAAAATCCAGTATGTGAGATACCCCATCGATTACAATGTTCATGCGATCAAGGCGTTGATTCGCAGAGCGATGGATCTGGGATATTACGAGGGAGTAAATCTGTCTCTAGCATACTGCGATGATTGTGGACATCAGGAACTGGAGATGGATGTGTGTCCGGTATGCGGTTCCAGAAATCTGACGAAGATTGACCGGATGAACGGTTATCTGTCTTACAGCCGGGTGCATGGAGATACCCGATTAAATGATGCGAAAATGGCAGAGATTGCAGACCGTAAATCCATGTAAAAAAAGAAAGTTTCAGGGGGATTATGAGTAAAAAAAGAAAACCCAGAATAGAATACCGATACTATGAAATGCCTGCCGGAAGCTCTATATTGGCGCTTCTGGGAGAAAAATGGACGCAGAATTATGGAAGAGAGATTGACTATCTTCATTTTCACAATCATCTGGAGGTGGGATTTTGCTATTCAGGTAAGGGAATCCTTACGCTGGAGGAAGAGGATTGCTCTTTTTCCGGAGGGATGTTTTCTGTCATTCCGAAGAATCTTCCGCATAATACAAATTCGGATGGGGATAGTTTCAGCTCCTGGGAGTATCTGTTCATAGATGTGGATGCGTTTTTACAGGAGTTTTATCATGATAACCCTCTGATGGCAGATCGGCTGATACGCAGGATCAATCGAAAGGCGCATTTTGTTCGGGTGGAGGAAAAGCCGGAAGTGGCCGCGATGATCCGTCAGATTATGGAAATTATGAGAAACCGGAAAGAGCTGTATATGGAAGAAATGAAAGGGATGCTGCTGGCGTTTCTTATTGAGCTCGCTCGCTGGAATAAGACGGAAGATGAGCGGGAGGAGGGACCACTGAGTAATAGTGTGGCAATATCTCCGGCGTTGGACTTTATCAGTGAATATTACGATCAGCAGATTAAAATCGAGGAATTGGCGCAGCTATGCCATATCAGTGAGACACATTTTCGGAGAATTTTTTCCAAATGTATGAATATGACGCCGGTGGAGTATATTAATTGGGTGAGGATTAAGACCGCCTGTGACGAGCTGAAACGAACCAATGATTCTATCGGAGATATTGCTGTTCGAGCGGGATTTTCCACATTGTCCACTTTTAATAGGAACTTTCAAAAAGTTATGGGTATTTCGCCGCGTGAGTGGAGGGCGAAGCCAGAACACTATGAGCGAAAATTGTTGAAATATGATATAAAAACGCAGGAAGGATGGTGAAAATGCCATCCTTTTTTACAAAATGGGCGAAAATGCATAAAATGGAGTTGAAAATGTGCACAATGGATAAGAGGTAATTGTTATAATATACCCATGATGATTCACAAAGAGTTCAAAAACTGTACATAATATACAAAGTAAAGTAGAGCATTTGAAAGTAGAATTTGTGAATGGGAAAATTTATTATTTTCAGGAGGGTACGTAACATGAAGAAAAAAATTATTTCCGTATTATTAGCTTCAACAATGGTATTTTCTCTGGCAGCCTGCGGCGGCGGAGATGACGGAAGCAAAGATTCAGCTTCTAAAGACACAGCAACAGATGAAGGAAAAGATGCTGCGGATGAAGGAACAAAAACAGAAGGTTCAGGCGGTGACAATACTCTGACTGTATGGACATGGGACCCGAACTTTAATATTTATGCGATCGAAAAAGCAGCAGAAATTTATGCAAAAGATCATGAAGGATTCAAAGTAGAAGTAGAAGAGATTCAGTCAGATGATATCGAAACAAGAATCACTACAGCAGTTCAGGCTGGTGACTTAAGTACTTTGCCAGATATCTTCTTGATGCAGGATAACTCTTTCCAGAAATATGTATCCTTCTATCCAGATGTATTTACGGAACTGACAGATAAAGGAATTGATTATTCTCAGTTCTCAGAAGCAAAAGTTGCTTATTCTACAGTGGATGGAAAGAATTACGGCGTACCGTTTGATAATGGAGCTGTTGTAAACTGCGTACGTACGGATATCCTGGAAGAAGCAGGATTTACAGTAGATGATTTTACAGATATTACATGGTCTGATTACATGGAAAAGGCGAAAGTAGTTTTGGAAAAAACAGGTGTTCCGATGCTGACCGCACAGGCTGGTTCTCCAGATCAGGTTATGGAAATGCTTCAGTCTTGCGGAGCTTCTCTGTTTACAGAAGATGGAAGTGTAAATATTGCAGATAATGAAGAATTGAAAGAAGTAGTAGATATTTATACTCAGATGGTTAAAGATGGAACTTTGGTTGAAGTTACAGATTGGGATCAGTATGTTGCTTCTCTGAATAACGGAACAGCAGTAAGCGCTATGAACGGATGCTGGATTATGGCGTCTGTAACTGCTAAAGAAGATCAGTCTGGAAAATGGGCAATTACTAATATGCCAAAACTGGACAAAGCGGCAAATGCAACAAACTACTCCAATAATGGTGGTTCTTCATGGGCAATTTCTTCTAATTGCAAAGACGTAGACTTAGCAGCAGATTTCCTGAATTCTACATTTGCAGGAAGCACAGAACTCTATGATGATATCATCCAGAAAGGTGCATTGGCAACATGGGCGCCTGCAGGTGAATCTGATGTATATAATCAGGAAGTAGAATTCTGGGGTGGAGACAAAGTTTACACTAAGATCGTTGACTATGCAACAAAAACACCTTCCAATATCACAGGAGCTTTCTACTATGATGCACGTGATGCGGTAGGAACAGCATTGTCTAATATTATTCAGTCTGGCGTTGACAGAGACGATGCGTTGAAAGAGGCTCAGGAGACAGCAGAGTTTACTATGAATGCTTAATTTTAGAAGCGTTAAAATGGTAAGATAAGTGTAAGAGGTCTGGTGCTACTGAAAAGAAGCAGGCAGACCTCTTGTCAAATAAAGAGACAGAAAGGGAGGAACATGTTACATGAGTGGTCAAAGAAAAGGCATGTCACTTTCAAAAAAACATAATCTTACAGGATGGCTGTTTCTGGCTCCGGCAGTAATACTGATTGGCTGGATGAGTTTTTATCCCATGATTCAGGCGTTTATCCTGTCCATGCAGAAAGGGCTTGGAACTCAAATGAGTTTCAGCGGATTCGATAATTATGCGCGTATATTGAAGGACCCGACATTCAAACAGACATTATTTAATACTTTTTTCTATTTGATTATTCAGGTGCCGGTTATGTTAGTGTTAGCGCTGGCTTTGGCATCCATGCTGAATAATAAAGATTTAAGGGGAAAAGGATTTTTCCGTACTTGTATTTTCCTGCCATGCGCTACCTCATTGGTATCTTATTCTATGATTTTCCGCTCCATGTTTGCAAATGACGGATTTATTAATACGGTTCTGAGAGCAGTTGGCGCAAGTCCGATTATGTGGTTTTCCAATGCTTGGACGGCACGTATTGTTATTATCATTGCATTGGTATGGAGATGGACCGGCTATAATATGGTATTCTATTTATCAGGTTTGCAAAATATAGAGTATTCTGTATATGAAGCGGCTAAGATTGATGGCGCAAGTCCTCTGCAGACATTTTTTAAGATTACGGTTCCGCTTTTGAAACCAACGATTTTGTTAACAACGATAACATCTACAAATGGTACATTGCAGTTGTTTGATGAATCTTTGAACTTGACGAATGGTGGTCCTGGTAAGTCAACCATGACTATGTCACATTATATTTATAATACCTCGTTTGTGCAAAGTCCGAATTTTGGATATGCAGCAGCAATGTCTATCATTATTTTGATTATGGTTGCTATTCTGGCGGTTATTCAGATGAAAGTGGGGGATGAACGATGAATAAAGGCAAAAAAGCATTTATGTATATTTTTCTTTCAATTGTATCTTTTCTTTCTGTTTTTCCGTTATACTATATGTTCTGTGCCTCGACAAATAAGAGCGTAGACGTTATTGCTGGAAAGTTGATTCCTGGTACATATTTGATTGAAAATTTTAAAACCCTAATTGCAAATCAAAATTTGGGACTGGCATTGTGGAATTCTTTCAGAAACGCAACGGTACTTACGATTTTGTGTTTGTTGGTATGTTCTATTGCAGGGTATGGATTTGAAATCTATCATGATAAAGGAAAAGATATTGTTTTTACGATTTTATTGACAGCTATGATGATTCCTTTTGCAGCTATTATGATACCTATGTTCCGGATGTTTTCTCAGATGGGAATGGTCAATACTATGGCGGCATTTATGCTTCCGTCTATTGCTACTCCATTTATGATTATGATGTTCCGACAGGCATCTCGTTCCTTCCCTCATGATATTATCGAGGCGGCGCGTATTGATGGCTTAAGCGAAGTGGGAATTTTCTTCCGAATGTTTGTACCTACCATGAAATCTACTTATGCGGCAGCTACAATTATTACCTTTATGGGTGCATGGAACAACTACTTATGGCCAAAAGTCATTCTTCAGAAAAAAGAAGCGCTTACCATGCCGATGTTAGTTTCAAACCTGTTGAGCGGTTATGTAGTGGATTATGGTATGTTGATGCTTGGCGTATTGATTTGTACAATTCCTACAGCGATTATTTTCTTCTGCTTCCAGAAAAGTTTCACAGAAGGTATTACAGGAGCAGTTAAATAAGTTTTTGAGTAGTAAATTTAGGGCGGATATTTATTTTAAATATCCGCCTGTTTTTTAAGGAGGGTAATAAAATGAAGGTATTTAATTATGAGTTGGTGAAAGATCCCACTTACTTTAACGACAATCGTGTGGAAGCCCACTCAGATCATCGGTATTTTGCCAGTGTGGAGAAGATGGAACAGGATGTGGAAGATTATCGTTTCAGCCTGAATGGTCTGTGGAAATTCCACTATGCAAAAAATTATAACTGCACCATTCCGGGATTTGAAAAAACGGAGTACTGCTGCAAGTCCTGGGATGATATTCGTGTTCCGGCGCATATTCAGATGGAGGGATATGATGTTCCCCAGTATGCCAACGTGCAGTATCCCTGGGAGGGAAGAGAAGAACTGCAGCCGGGAGAGATTCCCACGCAGTTTAATCCGGTGGCAAGCTATGTGAAATATTTCGAGGTTCCGGAAACAATGAAAGGAAAACGTGTTTTTGTTTCTTTTCAGGGAGCGGAGAGCGGAATCGCGCTGTGGCTGAACGGACAGTTTGTGGGTTACAGTGAAGATACCTTTACCCCGTCTGAATTTGAATTGACCCCATATCTTTGCGAGGGAGAAAATAAACTGGCGGCGCAGGTATTCAAATGGACCAGCAGCAGTTGGTGTGAGGATCAGGACTTTTTCAGATTTTCCGGTTTGTATCGTGACGTATACCTGTATGCGATACCGGAGGTACACGTATCGGATCTGAAGGTACAGACGCTGCTGGACGATACCTTTACAAAAGCGGATCTGGATCTTGTGGTAAAAGCTACAAAGGCAGGAAAAATCCGTATTACCTTGTCGAAGGATGAAAAAGTTCTTCAGACAGCAGAGGAAACCTTGCAGGAAGACAGCCATTATGTGATGAAAGTCGATCATCCGGAGCTTTGGAGCGCGGAAACGCCGGTTCTTTATGATCTTCTTCTGGAAGTTATGGACGAGGCGGGAAATGTGACGGAAGTAATCCCTCAGAGAGTGGGATTCCGTCGGTTTGAGATGAAGGATCATATCATGACCCTGAATGGAAAACGTATTGTGTTTAAAGGCGTAAACCGTCATGAATTCAGTTCTGTCAGCGGTCGCTATGTGTCCAGAGAGGAGCTCGTTAAGGATCTGGTTACCATGAAACGGAATAACATTAATGCCATCCGTACCTGCCATTATCCCGATGCGGTGGGAATCTACGAGTTGTGTGACGAGTATGGTATTTATATGATCGCAGAGTGTAATCTGGAATCTCACGGTAGCTGGGATTTGTTTGCGGAGCAGACGGGAGATTTTTCCGGCGTTGTGCCATGTGATCGTCCAGAGTGGCTGGATATGATGCTGGACCGTGTAAATTCCATGTATCAGAGAGATAAGAACCATCCGGCAATTTTGATCTGGTCCTGTGGAAATGAATCTTTTGGCGGTAAGGATATCTATGAGATGTCCCAGCTTTACCGAAAATTGGACCCTACCCGTCTGGTGCATTATGAGGGAATTGTTCATGACCGCCGTTATAATGATACCAGCGATATGGAAAGTCAGATGTATCCTTCCGTAGAGCAGATTCAGGCATTTCTGGAAAAGGACAGAAGTAAACCGTTTATCTGCTGCGAATACACCCATGCCATGGGAAATTCCTGCGGCGCTATGCACAAATATACGGATCTCACCGATACAGAGCCGATGTATCAGGGAGGATTTATCTGGGATTATATCGATCAGTCCATATACAAAAAAGATCGTTACGGAAAAGAATTTCAGGCTTACGGCGGCGATTTTAACGATCGTCCCTGTGATTATAATTTCAGTGGAAATGGTATCGCTTATGGTGGTGAGCGGGACGCGTCTCCAAAAATGCAGGAAGTGAAATTCAATTATCAGAATATTACGGCCAATGTGGAAAAGGATAAAGTAACGGTAGTAAATAAGAATCTGTTCCTCAATACAGACGTATTCGATTGCGTAGTGATCCTGAAGAAAAACGGAAAACAGGTGAAAAAGGTTTCCATGGAAACTTCCGTAGCGCCGCTGTCTCAGGAGACGTATGAGCTGCCGATTCCGGTACAGACTTTGCCGGGAGAGTATGCGGTGACCGTTTCTTTCCGCCTGAAAGAAGATACGGTATGGGCGGAAAGAGGACATGAGGTTGCTTTCGGTCAGGGCGTTTATCAGGTGGAAGCTCCGGCAGTACCCGTGAAAACAGAAAAATTCCAGGTGATCCGTTCCGGTCATGATTTTGGTGTGAAGGGAGAGAACTTTGACGTGATGTTCTCTTATCTGAACGGAGGTCTGGTATCTTACCGCTATGGCGGTGTGGAAATGATTCAGATGATTCCAAAGCCAAACTTCTGGCGGGCGCCCAATGACAACGACTGTGGAAATCTGATGCAGATGCGCTATGCGCAGTGGAAAGTGGCGTCCATGTATCTTTCTCACAAATATCCTACGGGAGGACCGTATCCGGCAGGACATGAGCCGAAGATCCAGGTGCACGAGGACTGCGCAGAGATTACATTTACGTATGTCATGCCTACGACACCGGCAAGCCAGTGTGAATTGACCTATAAGGTTTATGGGGATGGAACGATCCGGACGACCCTCTCCTATGATCCGGTAAAAGAACTGGGAGATATGCCGGAATTTGGCGTGATGTTCAAATTTGATGCGGACTATAATCAGGTGACCTGGTACGGTATGGGACCGGAAGAGACTTATGTGGACAGATGTAAGGGAGCCAAACTGGGGATCTACAAAAATAAAGTAGAAGACAATATGGCAAAATATCTGGTTCCGCAGGAATGTGGCAATAAAGTGGGGGTTCGATGGGCGACAGTTACAGACAGAAAAGGAAGAGGAATGCTGTTTACCGGAGATCGGATGGAATTTTCAGCT
>OHDQ01000080.1_pt1 | contig 51226 bp, 68 predicted proteins | sample 1606421 | NCBI WGS metagenome assembly OHDQ01 (sample SAMEA3879589, study PRJEB24766) | human gut metagenome | biome: human-associated habitat; feature: feces | place: USA | collected 1985/1987
TGATGGCTGGCGGCGGCGTGGCACTGATCGGCACGACTCTGGTGCCGCTGCTTTCTGGACTTTTTGGTTAAACTTCGATATTCTGAAACTGCAAAGAAACAGAATTCGACACAATCCGAAAAAGTCAATGAAAATCAATGTGAGTTGCGGTTTATAATCGCAAAACCTATTGATTTTTTTATGCGCTTGCGGTATTATGGAACCATGGAGGTGGTTCCTATGATAGACAGACCGCTCTACGTCGATAAGATTATGGCCTACACCGACACACCTTTTGTAAAAGTGTTGACGGGTGTTCGCCGCTGCGGAAAATCCACAGTCCTTAAAATGATCATGGAGAAGCTGCAACAGGAGCATGGTGTTCCGTCTGAGAGGATTGTCAGCATGCGCTTCGATTCCATGGATTATGAGGATATGACAGCGAAGGATATGTTCAAGGCTGTCAAAGAAAAGCTAAATCCAACTGGGAGAACGTATCTCTTTCTGGATGAGGTTCAGGAAATTGAAGGCTGGGAGAAAGTAGTAAACTCCCTGGCAACGGATTATGATGTTGACCTTTATGTGACAGGCTCCAATTCCAGAATGATGTCTTCGGAAATAGCGACTTACTTGACCGGACGATATGTTTCCTTTCGTATCTATACGCTTTCGTTTCAGGAATATCTGGAATTTAAAAAGCAGTATACACAGGTAAAGGATATCCATGCTGAACTGGCAGACTATATCCGCTTGGGCGGCTTCCCTGCAACGCACCTGCGAGAGTATTCACAGGATGAGGTTTATACGATTGTCCGGGATATCTATAATTCCACGATTTTCTCGGATATCGTAAAGAGAAACCAGATTCGCAAGATCGACCAGCTGGAACGGGTGGTTCGGTACACATTTGCGAATGTGGGAAATTCATTCTCAGCAAAATCAATTTCTGATTATCTGAAATCAGAGCATCGTTCTATCGACAATGAAACGGTGTACAGCTATCTGGAAAAGCTGGAGAAAGCATATCTCCTTCATCGCTGTTCTCGATACGACCTGCGCGGAAAGGAGATTCTGAAAACGCAGGAGAAGTTTTATCTTGCCGATACCGCTTTGCGTTACAGCGTGCTGGGCTACACACCAGACAGCGTCGCTTCCAGTCTGGAAAATGTGGTGTATCTGGAACTTTGCAGACGAGGATATACCGTGACGATTGGAAAAACGCCGGATGGTGAGGTCGATTTTGTGGCGCAGAAGCAGAATGACCGGTTGTATGTGCAGGTCACACAGGAGATTAAATCCGAAAAAACAGAAAAGCGCGAATATGAACGGCTGCTGGAAATCCGGGATAACTATCCGAAGTATGTTTTAAGAACCGATGAATTTGCCGGAGGCAATTACCAGGGCATTAAGAGTATGCACATTGCAGATTTTCTATTGAGCACAGAATATTAACGATGAGGGCGGCGGTGAGCCGCCCTTTTTACATAGCCAGGTTTCTGATTGAAATGGGAGACCTGGCTATTTTTTTGCCCTTTTGCAGGTGCACATGCAGGGGGACATTCACTATTCATCAGCCCATTAGGGCGCATCGTACAAGGAGGTACACATTTATGGCATTTTGCAACAACGCAGTAACCGTTCTTCAATCACTATTATCGTCAGCGTGTATGTGCTGTGTGTGGCAGTACCTACTGGCCTACACACAGTCAGCAGAAATTCTGTTCAGATGAATGTACAAAGGTAAACCACAACAAAAAATCATTGGAGTTTTACCACAAGAAGCAAAAGGAGAAAACACTATGCAAAGATTTATTACAGACGAAAGAACAGGTATCCGATACGAACTCATCGGAGATTACTATTATCCCTGCCTGATAGTAGAGGAAAGTCCTCCCCTTTCAAAATACGGACGGTTGCGGCAACGATATTTGAGGGAACATAAGCGTGTGCTATATTTTAATCTGCTGACAAGCGGAAAGTTATATGAACACCTTGCCGAAATTGATACTTCGGCTCGTGATATGGCGGAATATCTGATAAAGGAAATGGCAAAGAAGCAGGGTGTAACGGAAGAACTGAAAGCAACGGATATGATGAGATGGATAGGATTGATGAATAACATTCGAGCCTGTGCCGATGAGATTGTATTGAATGATATTGTGTATTCCTAACGGATACCAACCGAAGAAGAACTGCTGTCAAACCGATGGCAGTTTTTCTTTTTCGGCAAGTATTCAAGAAGTCATTAAGTCGTGAGTATAATCGAAGTGGTAGAAAAGTTATCTCTTATATCGGTTGTAACTTTTTTATGAACTCTATTGACAAGAAAACTTGGTATGTATATAATTTAAATATGCAAAGAAAACTTGGCATGGAGGTGTTTTTATGAAAAAGGACGAAATCTTAAATGCAAGCAGAAAAGAACATCGCAATAAGGACTTGGCTGAAATGGAAGTGGTATATCAAGCCGGAAGTCACGCAAGCAGAGTTGGTGCTTTAGTGTGTTGTTTGCTTTCGCTGTTATCTTCTGTGCTTGCTCATACTATGATTTACAGTCCGTGGGTTATATACTTCAGCATTATTGCAACACAATGGTTAGTTCGTTTTATCAAAATGAAGCGAAAGAGCGATTTGGTCTTGACTGTTCTGTTTTTTGTGCTTTCCATTTTGGCATTTGTTGGATTTGTTAGCCACCTTTTAGAGGTGAGAATATGAAAGAACAATTACAACTGAAAAATCACTTAAAGGAAGTTCGCACAGAAGCAAATCTTTCTCAAGCTCAGCTTGCAGAAATGGTAGGGGTATCAAGAAATACCATTAGTTCTATTGAAACAGGACAGTTTAATCCAACTGCAAAATTGGCTCTAATTCTTTGTATTGCATTGGACAAAAAATTTGAGGAACTATTCTATTTTTAGGAGGTCATTATGGAAAATATTATAATGTTGATTTTGGGAGTGTTCATATCTGTTGTGGGAATTGTAAATATCAAAGGCAATATCAGCACAATTCACTCTTATAACAGGCGAAAAGTAAAGGAAGAAGATATACCAAAGTATGGAAAAACAGTCGGCACAGGAACGCTGATTATAGGAATATCTCTTGTATTAGGTTTTATTGTTTCGTTTTGGAGTGAAATAATTATAGATTATATCATTCTTCCAGCAGTTATTGTCGGATTAGGCTTTATATTGTATGGACAGTTCAAATACAATAAAGGAATTTTTTGAGAATCAGGGAGGTATAAAGATGGAATTGAACACAATATCAGGTCTGGCGATAGCGGGAGTTATCTGCTCTGTTGTCCTCTCGATGGGGGTACCGATTGCTTTGTTCATTGCAGGAAGGGTGAAGCTTAAGGCAAGGATTTCCTCGTTCTTTATCGGAGCAGGAACCTATCTGCTGTTTGCCATGCTGTTGGAGCAGCAGCTGCATGTTCTTGTCATTCAGTTCTGCGGACTGAACGCACAGAGCAGGCCATGGCTTTACTATGTGTACGCGGCTTTGGCTGCAGCGGTTTTTGAAGAGACCGGAAGACTGATTGCCATGAAGTTCTGGATGAAGAAATGGCTGGATTTTCCAAATGCACTGATGTATGGAATCGGGCATGGCGGTGTAGAGGCCATTCTGATTGGAGGACTCTCCGGAATCAGCAATCTTGTGTCCATGCTGATGATCAACAGCGGAGCCATGCAGAATACGCTGGCGGCACTTCCTGCTGAGTCTGCAAACCAGACCGTGTCACAGCTGTCGGCCCTATGGACAACACCGGCACCACTCTTTTTTGTAAGCGGAATCGAAAGAATCAGTGCCATCATTCTGCATATCGGGTTGTCACTGCTGATCTACCGGGCGGTAAAGGCAGGCAAATGCAGGACAGCGGCTTTTACAGCGGTTCTTGCATATGGGATTCATTTTATCGTGGACTTCTTTGCCGTGGCAGGTCCGGCGATTCTTCCCATCTATGTGATTGAAATTGGTGTCTTTGTGATGGCAGCCGGAACTCTTGTTATGGCGCTGAAGATGGGAAGGATGGAAGAACTGTGAATTCCGGTTTTCTGCTATCATAAAACAGAATATATCTGATAGAACGCACCGTAGAAATACGGTGTTTTTTGTTATCCCAAACCCACAATTTCATACACAACCACAGGTTAGTACAAACACTTTGCAATTTTTTGAAAGGCTTAGAAAGGAAATTTTCCCTGATTTTCGCCCCGAGAAATGACACAAATAAGGCTTAATGTATCTTTCCTGTGGTTTTTATTTTCGGCAGGAAAGGAGGATTGCTTGCTATGCCGAGAATGAGCAAGAAGCGGAAACAAGAGTGGGCGTTGTTTCTGAATGAAAGAAATCGCATTACCTACAACGGACTTTGCAGAAAATGCAGTAGTGAATGTAAGCAGAGTTTTCGCTGTGTTGTGGTGCATTGCCCAAAATATTTATCGAAAAGGAGAACAAAGAACTATGAAAATGATTGAAAATGAAATGAATGTAACTGTACCTCTTGAAATTATCAAGGCAAGCGAAATTGAGCCGAAAGAAGTGAAATGGCTGTGGTATCCGTATATTCCGTTTGGCAAGGTTACTCTGTTGCAGGGCGATTCCGGCGATGGGAAAAGCAAGTTAATGTTATCAATCGTCGCCCTGCTCTCAAATGGAGAACCACTTCCATTTACTGATGAAGAAGAAACCGAGCCTATGACTAATGTATAATTGAATTATAAGTTGTAGAATCTCTACTGTAGTTACTTGCACATATTTATTCCAATGGGAGGGAATTTTGATTACGGGAGAAAATTTATTAGAAGAATTGACATTGGAGCAAAGGCAAAAATTACTGACATTGCCAGCCGAACTGAAACATTTCACTTAGACTCAATGGGCTGCAATATATGGGATCGAGCCTATGACACAAACACTTTTCGACAGTATTCAGTTGGAACGCTTGAAAGCATGAGAGGAACTGGAATCTGCTGCCCTGGATACATTTCTGAAATATCCAGAGTTTGCCCTTAATTACAGCAGTCGGCTCGAAAATGCCTTAAGCACTTCAAATACTATCTCTTCTGACGATACAGAAGAAAATTTTAAGAAATTATATGAAAAAATGCGGCATTCTACATATGAGAAATTTCAATATGATATAGGCGCATAAGCTAAGAAAAATCAGGAATATTAAAATTCTGACTTTCTTGTAAACAATTATGTCACATACGACATTATCTCAAATAAAAAACAGGGAACCCTCTTATCATCAAATTTTAGGATATACCTAGATAATAAAAGAGTTCCCTTTATTATGATTTATCTATTATTACTCATTCAGCTCTTCAAAGAAATCATTAAACTCACACTCAAAGATTTCTTTCATGGCCACCAGTTCGCTTACTTTAATATTCATCCGATTTGTTTCCAGCTTCGCATAGGTACTTTTGGAGATCTGGATCCCCTTGAGATTCATTTTAGCAATCACCTGATCCTGTGTAAGCTTTCGGCTATACCGTATTTTCTGTATGTTCCCGCCAATGTTCATATCCGGTCTGAGTTTCTGCATGATATTCCCTACCTTCACCAATAATTCGTTATTAAGAAACTTTTGTATTGATAATAGCCGAGAAACTTCATATAATGTTTCGTGATAAAGAAATATTTCATGTAAAAAATCACAAAGGAGAAAATGAATCAATGCAAGAACAAACAAGAACCCCCGTCTTCCAAAACAGTGACGGCACCTGGGGACACCTTACCAAAACCATAAATCCGCTTATCTGCACCATTGAATATGGCAGCAGTACCAGATTTTCCTCAAAAGAAGAAGCCGAAAAAAGTTATCAGAAATCCATGGATTCCTACCAGGATCTTCTTTCCATGCTAAAGAAGACCCGCAATGTTCCTTTTACCTTTTCAGAATACCTGGATTACTGGATCAAAGAAATCCAGGCCTTAAGACGTATAACCATCGCTAGGTCAAATGAAAAGAATGTTAAAGATCGTAGGAATCATTTTTTCTGATCATTGTGCTTATCGTAGCAACATTATTGATTTGGTTTTCTCAAAGCCGGCGGTAGTAGACGATTATATAAAGTTCAGACAAGCGGTGAGATTGAAACAAAGTATCCTGCTGTGTTAAAACATCTTGCTTCATGGGGATTTATTGTTATGGCAACCGAAGAAGAAAATTCGTGGAATGGGTTTTCTTCTGAGATGTGTTTGAGAACGATTATCAAGTTTAATGAGACAGAGACTATTGAAGGATGGGAATCGAATCCATTTTACGGTCGTGTTAATATTGATAACATTGGTGTTTCTGGACACTCTCAAGGCGGTGTAGGTGTTATCAATGCGGCAACAGAGAATAAGCATGGATAATATGATTAAGGCGATTTTCTCTGCAAGTCCAACGAATATGACGATGGCACAGGCTTTGCAGTGGGATTATAATCCAAGCCTAATTTCTATCCCTGTGTTTTTTGTATCAAGTATGGGCAATGGCGATGAAAATCTTGTTGTATCCGGCACTCAGCTTCAAGAAATATTTGATGCTGTTCCCGATACTGTTACGAAAGTGATGGCTCGAAGAACAGATGCAGAGCACGGCGATATGCTCAGCGTTGCCGATGGATATATGACAGCATGGCGGGAGTGTCATTTTCATTTGCTTTTTCTCTATCTTTCCCTATAGCATCCCATGCATACTAAGAAGAGTGCTCATTGTTTCTGCTGATTCGCACATACCACGTTTCAGCCATTCTTCAATCCAGCCGAGGATACCGTTGGCAACAAAGACAACGGTGTAGGCGGTCATATTATCCATTGTTTCAGAAGGTCCCCAAAGGGTAAGATAGCTTTCTTTGAATAAATGGAATAATCCACGCATCTGGATTAACATCATCATATCACCATGTTGTTTTAGATGCATAAAAAGATGCCCGAATAATTCTGCATTCGAGTCAGAGTTTTTTTGTTTCCATTCATTATCCCATTCGGATAGCAGCTGATAGAGATATTTTTTTATAATATCTTCTTTGTCAGCATAGTTCCTATAGAAGGAGTTGCGGCTTACCTGAGCTTTTTTTGTTATTTCCCCAATATTGATATCGGACAATTCTTTCTCCTTCAGTAATTCCAATAATGTAGTTGTAATTTGTTGTTTCACATAAGTGTTCTTATCTTGATTATTCATGATGGTACAAATCTCCCTGTTTTGTGCCATTTTTTTGAATGGCTTGATTTTAGCAAAAATTGATGATACATTTGGCACAACATAGATGGTACAAAAGTTCCATCAAAATGTCAAGGAGGAAGCATGAAAAAAGTACTTAAAATGATAGGAAAAATATTAGGAATCATTCTTTTAGTGATACTTGTGATTGGAATTATCGTTTATGCATTTGTATTGCAATATCCAAAGTTAAAGGATGATCCCAAAGTTGGAAAATCATTATACGGATACCGATGGAAAGGAAAAGATTTTGTATCATAATGGTTATGTGAATTATACAGAGACCATGAAAAAAGTGATGGAACAGGCAGGGATTAATGATGCAGATACCGTTCTTGTGACAGGGTACAGTGCCGGAGGATTTGGTCCTGCTGGCTGATGATGTGTTTACAAATTATTTCCCGGATGCAAAAAGCAAAAATGTGCTCGTAGATGCATCCTTACTTCTGAATAATGACTGGCATAGTATTGCAACTGATGTCTGGCAGACACCAAAGGAGATATTCGACAAACTGGTAAGTAACAATCTTACTTTTGACTGCTTTGCTTCATTACATAAAAAGTATGGAGACGATATCCATCTTCTTTTTGACTGTTCAACCAGAGATGGTGATTTGGCAAAGGTGCAGAATTATTTTGATGATGGAATTATGGATGTGGATGAAAAGCAGGCGGATGAGTTCCAACAGATACTAAAAGAGGCAATACCTGAGTTTAAAGAAGCTGGAGTAAGCCTGTTTATCTGGGATGGAGTACCTTGGTATGATGATCTGAGAAATATGACAGCACATACAATCATTGCAACCCCGGCAGTATGGATACCATTTGAAGATCAAAAAAATCTGTTGCAGAATGGCTGACAGATGCAATTGAGGGGAAAATGTCTGATTATGGAGTTGAACTGATTGATAAAAAATATGATTAGTACGAGAAGGAGAAAGAGATGTCACTTACAACAAAACGAGTAATACTTATTGCGATTATTGTTATTGTAGCATTCATTTTAGGAAGATTAGCAGTTAGAGCATTTATGAATTTCCTCTTGGGAGGAACCTTGTTTGGAGGGAATATTTTATGATGGAAATAAGTAAAGAAAAGAAGGAGAAAAAGAAAAGAATTGTGCCAATTTGGGTTTGTATTCTGATATTTATAGGTGCTTTTTTTGCGGGGATGATTTCAAAGGTTGCTATCAAGCCTGCATGGAGCACAAAGTACACAGCTACCTGGTCTGAGGAACTTGGAACAAAGATTACAGATATTTCCTATGGAGAGGCTAACAAATTTGACCTTTATTTGCCGAAAGATTCGACAAAGGATACCTATGGATTGGTTATTTATTTGCATGCAGGTGGTTTTACATCCGGAGATAAGACAGACGATGAAAATATGCTTGCATGGCTTTGCAGTAAAGGATATGTTGCAGCCGGTATCAATTATACCCTCCGCACCGATACAAACAATGCAAGTGTATTGTTACAGTCCAACGAGATTAAGGAAGCTATTCCTATAGTAGTTGAGGAAGCGAAAAATCAGGGTTATAACATTGATAAAATGACCGTAGCCGGCGGTTCTGCAGGACATGCTTTGGCAATGATTTATGCATACAGAGATGCGCAGGATGCTCCGGTACCGGTTGTATTTACTTTTGGAGCTGTAGGCCCATCTTGTTTCTATGTGGAAGATTGGGGTGTTTATGGACTTGATCAGAATACGGAAGAATCAAGAATTGCAGCAGCAAATCTGTTCAGTGTTATGGGTGGCGTAGAGATTACTCCGGAAGAGATACAGAACGGAAGTTATACAGAAAAAATGAAACCAATATCCGCAGCAGAATGGGTGAGTAAGAATCCAATCCCAACAGTAGTTGCGTATGGTACGTGCGATAAAGTTCAGCCATTCCTGGCATCATTAAGATTGAAGGAAGCATTAGAAGACAATGGTGTGGATTATAAATATTATGAGCTGCCACATTCAGGACATGGGCTTCAGAATGATAATAGGATTTCGGAACAATGGATGGAATCAATTGATGAATATTTGAATAAGTATATGCCGGTGAATTGATATGAAAAAGAAAGATATCATATTTTTGTTTGTGATAGTAATTATCGCCATTATATTAGGAGCAGTATGTGGCAAATTATTATTGGATAATATCATATGAAAAAGAAAACCAAAATCTTAATATATGTCATTACATTTATTGTCGTATTTCTAATCAGTGCCCTAATAAGGATTATGTTATTAGGGAGTGCTCCGGAAAGACTGATAAAAGTGGAATGGGACGAAAGTGTAGGTGAGATATATAGTAATCTTGATTATGAGAATGACAACGGAAATCAGTATGACCTGTATATTCCGTCAGGCTTAGATAAGTTAGAAAACCAGTATTTGATTCTGTTCATTCATGGTGGCAGTTTCAATTCCGGTTCCAAAGAAGACGGAGAGAGCTGGTGTAAATATTACGCTACAAAATGGTACATTACAGCTTCTGTTGATTATACGTTGCAGAATCAGGGCAAGGACGCATCAATCTATTTAATGAATGAAGAAATTGAAAATGCAGTAACGGCAATAAAGCAGAAGACAGAGGAATTGGGATATCATATTGCAGGAATGGCACCTTGCGGAGTGTCTGCGGGTGGAACGCTGGCGATGAATCTTGCATATAATGGTAATTCTGCGATTCCGGTCAAGTTCGTTTTTCAGTTGGCTGCGCCTACATACTTTGCCCCATCTGAATGGTCATTACTTATGAAAGTTGACCGATTGGATTCAGAAGAGAAATTTTGCAAAATGATGACGGGAAAAGAGTTGGAGGACTATGATACAGAGATTCAGAATATTTCCCCGGCGTGTATTGTAAATGAGGATTCCGTTCCATCGTTAATTGGATATGGACTTATCGACCATTGTGTGCCGTTAAGCCAAAAGTATTATTTGATAGAGGTATATGATAGGGACAATGTCATGTATGACTACATTGAATTTCCAAAGTCAAATCATGGCATGTATAACGACTTGGATAAGCTGCAGGAGTTTTTGGACAAATCCCTTGAGTATGCAAGAGTATATTTTACAAATTGATTTCATGATTGGTTTTTCTATTGCTAATGTATTATTTTCATGATTTCAATTATGTGAAGAAGAGACGGTATTACCGATTTACCCACATTTGCATCGTTCCATCAAGATACAATCTTGCATATTCAAGTGGTTCATCAATAGCAAGTGCATTTAATGCACAATCTGATCCAGGTGTTGTTTTTAAATTCTTTTCTGCTTCCCAGCAGTCAATGCGGAGCATATAGCCAGCACTGGTATATACATCAATGCTGTTTCTGTGTGGATTGTATTCTGCAAATATCGTTCTCATCGTATCCTATCTCCTTATCATTCAATCAATCATCAGATACAAAAATCAGAAGCATTTCAATCAGTTCACCATGTCACTTTTATTTTGTGTTATACTGTTTTATAGGATTTTCTTGCCCTTGTATTTGCCCTTATCAGAGTTCGTAAACACTGGTGGGACAATATAACACAAGGGAAACAATAAGGGAAAGCTCACCTGCGGCAAATCGAGTGTTTTCAATGGTTTGCGGAGAATTTAATAACAAAATATAACAGTTATTAAATCTCTTAAAACAGGTGAAATCTCAATCGGGATTTGTTAAGTTGGTAGTAATTTTTTGCAATAATGAAGATAAAGGAGAGCATTTTATGAGTACAAGAAAGACGATAGGAGGGGCTTTGGGAGCTATCATTGTATTGATAGTAGCTCAAATATTAGCTCAGTTAGTGGCAAGTTTGTTTGTTTTGGTTAAAATTCCAGAAGGTATATGCAATATTATAGCAGGAATTATATATGTTGGATTAGCATTTGTTTTAAGTGAATTATTTTCAAAAAGACTACTTAAAATAAAAATAGAAAATTTGGGAATGCCAAAATTTTCAATTAAAGCTAAATGGATTATTGTAGGTGTATTATTACCTGTGATAGTAAAAGCGGTTTATCTTTTTTTCTTTTCTGGAAAGTACGTTTCTTCTGGAATGAATAGTAATCAGATTTTTTCAACACTGAGTGCTGGTATTGCTTTTACAGGCATAGCCGCTGGTTTTGTTGAAGAAATGGTTTTTCGTGGAGTTATTCTAAATCTGTTAAAAGAGAAATGGAATATTAAAGTAGCTGTATTAATTCCATCAGTTTTATTTGGATTAGTACATATTATAGGAATGGATTTTTCCATTATAAGTAGCCTGTTGGTTCTTATTGCTGGAACAATGGTGGGAATAATGTTCTCAATGGTTGCTATTGAAAGTGGTTCTGTTTGGAACAGCGGAATTGTCCATTCACTTTGGAATATTTTAATTATTGGCGGCGGTTTATCAATAAGCGAAAAGGCAGATGAATATTCGGTTATGACATATGTACTTGATTCAAAAGACTTTGTTTTCACTGGTGGAGAATTTGGAATTGAATCATCAATTATTGCACTATTAGGTTATGTTATAGTTACTTTAGCAGCAATATGTATGATTAAGAAAAAAGCAAAAGTGTAATAAGTATCAAAAAACAAAATCCAGTTTGGAGAATTGAAAAAAACGGAATTTACCTATTAAGACATATAAACTCTTGACAATAAAGCTCCTATATAGTATTTTTTTAATAAACTACTATATAGGAGCTTTTGTATGGAAATGAATGGAGGATTTCTTGTCACCAAAATAAAACAGCTTGGAGACCGGATTTTCGAGAAGATTCTCAGTGAAAAGAATATTGATGCGTTTAATGGAGCCCAGGGACGTATTCTTTATGTGCTGTGGCAGGAGGATGGTATCTCAATCAGGTCACTCTCGACGAAATGCGGATTAGCGATAACATCTCTTACTACGATGCTGGAAAGAATGGAAAATCAAGGGCTGATAAGCCGTGTTCAGTCTGAAACGGACAAAAGGAAAACACTCCTGTTTCTGACTGAGAAAGCACATACCTTAAAGGGCGAGTATGATTCTGTATCTGATGAGATGGGCAATATTTACTACAAAGGTTTTTCAAAGGAAGAAATTACCCGGTTTGAGGAATGCCTCGACCGCATCAGAAAGAATCTTGAGGAGTGGCAGAAGTCATGAGTATTTGTATCAAAGATCAGATTCAGAACATGAATATCGTCATCGGCTGCACAGTGGGGTGTACATATTGCTATGCCCGCAACAACGTGAAACGCTGGCATATGATTGATGACTTCGCTGACCCTGAATTCTTTCTGGGTAAGCTCAAGATGATGGAAAAGAAACGTCCGCAGAACTTTCTTCTTACCGGGATGAGCGATCTCTCCGGATGGAAGCCGGAATGGAGAGACGAGGTATTTGCAAAAATCCGTGAAAATCCACAGCATCAGTTCCTGTTCCTTACCAAGCGACCTGATTTGCTGGATTTTGATACCGATCTGGAAAACGCATGGTTTGGCGTTACGGTGACGAGGAAAGCAGAACTGTGGCGTATCGACGCCCTTCGGAAAAACATCAGAGCAAAACATTACCATGTTACCTTTGAGCCGTTATTCGATGATCCCGGCACAGTTGACCTTTCCGGAATCAATTGGATCGTTGTCGGCACTATGACCGGGGCTCAGAGCAGGAAGATTCATACGGAGCCGGAGTGGGCATGGTCTCTGGCGGACCAGGCACATAAACTCGGCATTCCGGTGTTTATGAAGGAAGACCTTGTCTCTATCATAGGGGATGAAAATATGATTCAGGAAATGCCGGAAGAATTTAATAAAGTGTTAGAGGTACAGAAATCATGGAAGAAGTAATAAATGGAATCCTCATTCATGAGGTGGAAACAAAGAACATCATGACCAAGTCCAGTCTGCCGGTAGGCGGTTACTCGGTCAATCCCTATGTGGGCTGTACACATGCCTGCAAGTATTGCTATGCTTCTTTTATGAAGCGCTTTACCGGGCACAAGGAGGAATGGGGCACTTTCCTTGATGTAAAGCATTGGCCGGAAATTAAAAATCCGAAGAAATATGCCGGGCAGCGTGTGGTCATCGGTTCTGTGACGGATGGCTACAATCCACAGGAGGAGCAATTCGGGAATACCAGAAAACTTCTGGAGCAGTTAATCGGCAGTGACGCAGATATTCTGATCTGCACAAAGTCTGATCTTGTGGTACGGGATATTGATCTGCTGAAGAAGCTTGGACGAGTAACCGTTTCATGGTCAATCAACACACTGGATGAAAATTTCAAGAACGATATGGACTCTGCTTCGAGCATTGAGCGTCGTATTGCTGCTATGAAGCAGGTATATGAAGCAGGCATCCGTACAGTCTGTTTCGTATCCCCGGTATTCCCTGGTATCACGGATTTTGAAGCAATCTTTGAGCGGGTAAAGGATCAGTGCGATCTGTTCTGGCTTGAAAACCTCAATCTTCGGGGCGGCTTCAAAAAGACGATTATGGATTATATCGCTGGAAAATATCCTGATCTTGTACCGCTTTACGATGAGATCTATAACAAGCATAACCGCAGCTACTTTGAAGCGCTTGAAGTAAAAGCTGCGGAAATGGCTAAGAAGTATGATTGTCCCTTTGTGGATAATGAAATGCCTTATGGCAGAGTCCCGCAGGGACATCCGGTAATCGTGGATTATTTCTATCATGAAGAAATCCGAGGGACAGAGAATACAGGAAAAAGAAATCGCTAACTTTCAGTTTGACGAAACTGAATCCGAAAAACATTAGGGCGCAGAGGAGATAGAATCCTTTGCGTCCTTCCTTTTTACTCAAGGGTTGACATCATTGCGTTATTGCAGTTACCCTTGTACAATATAGTTAAAAGAAAGGGGTTGAGCCTATGAAGCTGGTATTGAAGATATTGGCACTGCCGGTGCTGTTCGTTGTAAAAGTGATTTGCGTTCTTGGAAATCTGCTTACAAATGTTGTGTCCTATGTGATTGGCATACTGCTTTTGGTTATTGGCGGTTCTGCGATTTACTGCATTGTAAAGGCTTTGTGGCAGCCTTTGCTTATCCTTGGGGTTCTTGGAATTGTGACAATAGCAACGGTGTTCTTGCTCGTCTGGGCTGTTATGAAAGTCGAGAATATTGGAGAAAGTCTGGGAGCATTTATCAGGTCATAAGATAATATCAGAGAGAAGTCACCGACCGGTGGCTTTTTCTTTTTGGGAAGGAAGTGATGGGAATGGCAGCAACAAGATTGATTGCACTCCATGTGAATAAGGGAAAGACGGTCGCTCAATGTTTGGCAGACAGAACCGACTACTCACAAAATGCCGCAAAAACCAATGATGGCGAATTTATCAGTTCCTATGAGTGTGATCCAAAGACAGCAGATGAGGAATTTCTGCTTTCCAAACGGCAGTATCAGCATATTACCGGCAGACAGCAGAAGAACAATATCATCGCATACCAGATACGCCAGTCCTTTAAGCCGGGAGAAATCACTCCGGAAGAAGCGAATCAGGTCGGCTATGAAACAGCGATGCGATGGACAAAGGGAAAACACGCTTTCATCGTTGCGACCCACATCGACAAATCTCACATTCACAACCATATCATTTATAATTCGACCTCGCTGGATGCCACACGGAAATTCAAAAACTTCTTTCTTTCCGGTCTGGCGGTGCAAAGACTCAGTGATATGGTTTGCCTGGAACACGGGCTGTCCATTATTACACCGAAGCCGTATCGGGAGCGCCAGAAAAGAACTGTTTATCCCAAGAAGCGTACCCAGCGTGACGAATTATGTGATGCGATTGATGCGGTGCTGAAGCAGAAACCAAAGAGCTTTGATGGCTTTGTTCAGGCTCTGGCTGACATCGACAGGTCAAGAAAGATATGCAGGAATACCTAATTGCCAAGCAGACGGTCGAGACGATTCTGAATATTGACAAGAAGAAGGAACAGGAAAAAGAGCAAAAGAAGCCACTGCGATAATTGAAAATACCACAGTCCACGCTCCGGTTTGGAGTGTAGGCTGTGGTTCTTTTTTTATTTTTCGATTTTATGATCAAGACACCTTAAAAATTCATATTGACTTTTTTTGATTTGAAGCGTATAATCAAATCAAGAAATTTAGATTTGAGGTGAAGGCATGGAAACAGTATACGAGGAACGTGCAAAGGTTTTCAAAGCTCTGTGCGATGAGCGTCGTCAGCGGATATTGGAATTACTGCATACCGGAGAAAAATGCGCCTGCGTGTTAATTGATGAAATGGGTATGCCTCAGTCATCCCTTTCTTACCACATGAAAATTCTTTGCGATTCCGGTATTGTCACAAGCCGAGAAGAAGGCAAATGGACACATTATCAAATCAGTAAAGAAGGCAGTGAAAAAGCAATCGAGCTACTGAAAAAGATTACAGCAGTATCAGAAAGCAGCACAGAATGCAAAGGATGCTGTAAGTAAGGTAAAAGGCCATCCCAATGCGGAGATGGCTTTTTACAGGCATATCAAATCGAAAATTTTGAATTTGAAATGAAAGTGAGGAAACAAATATGCAAGCATTACGCACGGGGTGGGACTTCTTCCAAAATGAAGTCCTTGGAATGAAATGGTTAAATCGTCTGATTGGCAGTATCTTGGAAGCCTGTGGGTTAGACTTGACCAGCAAAGTGGGCGGCAGTATTCAGTTCTTTATCTACGATGTTATCAAAATCATGGTGCTGTTGGGAGTCCTGATTCTGCTTATCTCTTATATTCAGAGCTACTTCCCACCGGAGCGCACAAAAAGGATTCTGGGTCGCTTCCATGGCATTGGAGCAAATTGTGTTGCAGCCTTGTTGGGAACCGTAACACCCTTCTGTTCCTGTTCGTCCATTCCGCTGTTCATCGGCTTTACCAGCGCCGGTCTGCCTTTGGGCGTGACATTTTCCTTCCTGATTTCCTCCCCCATGGTGGATTTGGGAAGTCTGGTGCTGCTGATGAGCATCTTCGGCTGGAAGGTCGCTGTCGTTTATGTGGTGCTGGGGCTGGTGATTGCCGTTGCCGGCGGCACACTGATTGAAAAGCTGCACCTTGAAAACCAGGTGGAAGAATACATCCGTAACGGACGGTCACTGGATGTACCCCAAGAGGAACTACATTTCAAAGATCGAATACAGTATGCTTGGGAGCAGGTGGTATCGACCGCCAAAAAGGTTGCTCCTTATGTTCTGATTGGTGTGGGTATTGGTGCCTTCATTCATAACTGGATTCCGGAAGAATTTATCGTCAAGGTGCTTGGTGACAACAATCCTTTCGGTGTGGTTCTTGCGACTATTGCCGGTGTTCCTATGTATGCTGATATATTCGGCACGATTCCGATTGCGGAAGCTCTGCTGGCAAAGGGCGCATTACTTGGTGTGGTGCTTAGCTTTATGATGGCTGTCACGACCCTTTCTCTTCCTTCCATGATTATGCTCCGCAAGGCGGTAAAGCCCAAGCTGCTGGGCATCTTTGTGGCGATCTGTACGGTCGGAATTATCATTGTGGGTTATTTCTTCAATGCAATTCAATATTTACTTGTGTAAGAGGAGGAAACAAACATGGCGAAAAAATGGTATCCTGTCATTGACATTCTGACTTGTGTGGAGTGTGGAACCTGCGTGGAGTTCTGCCCTCACGGTGTCTATGATAAACAAAAGGCACCCGTTCCGGTAGTGGTCAATCCTGATAGCTGTATCGACCACTGCCACGGCTGCCAGAAGAAATGCCCTTCCGGGGCAATCTCCTATGTGGGAGACACCGGCGACTCTATGGAAAAGAAACAGGGGTGTTGCTGCTGTGGAGAATGAAAACATGGAAAAACAGAGATCACTTATCGTTAAAATCATAATCCCTGTCTTGATCGTGGCGTTGATCGGTGGAATGTGGCTTGTGAAGAATCAGAAAGAACAGGCAGATGTGACCGATGATAACACACTTTTGCAAACCGAGGTCGAACTGCCGGAAAGCTTGGAAGGTGCTGACTTTGGACTTCGTGAACAGGACGCCATTGATTTTGAGGAACTGGCATCTTTCGGTCTGCCTGCAATCATTGACTACGGTGCGGATTCCTGCATCCCCTGTAAGGAAATGGCTCCCGTTCTGGAAAAGGCCAACAAGGAATTTCAGGGAAAAGCATTTATTAAGTTTATCAATGTGTGGGATTATCCCGAAGCGGCAAGCAATGTCCCGGTCCAGGTCATTCCTACCCAGGTTCTTGTGAATGCAGATGGCACACCATTCGTCCCAAGCGAAGAACTCTCTGCTCAGATTGGATTTACGATGTATAGCCATAGAGAAACCGGCGAACACATCTTTACCGTTCATCAAGGCGGCTTGACCGAGGAACAGATGTGGGCTATTTTGAAAGAAATGGGGGTGGAATAGTTTGATTGACAATTGGCTTTCCCAAATTGCCGAAGTCATTCAGAACAACTTTTGGCTTGCTCCATTTCTCGCACTTTTAGCAGGCGTTCTCACATCAGTAACGCCCTGCTCTCTGTCCAGTGTGCCGTTGGTTATCGGCTATGTGGGTGGTGTTGGAGAGAAAAACACCAAAAGAGCCTTTGCTTATTCCGTCATATTCTCGGCAGGAACAGCCGTGACCTTTGTTACCCTTGGCATCATTGCCACATCTGCCGGCAAACTGATGGGAACATCTTCTCCAGTTTGGTACATGATTCTCGGCGTCCTGATGGTGTTGATGGCACTTCAAACATGGGAGATTTTTAACTTCATCCCCTCGGTGAATCTCATTTCCATGAATAAAAAGAAAGGTATTGTAGGAGCATTTTTGATGGGCATTCTGGGGGGAATCTTCTCCTCACCCTGTTCTACACCGGTGCTGATTGCACTGCTTGCCATTGTAGCCGGGGAAGGAAATCTGATCTGGGGCATTTTGCTGATGCTGCTTTATTCCATCGGACACAGCGCACTGGTTATGGTGGCTGGTACATCCATCGGCTTTGTCCAAAAAATCAACAGCAGTAAAAGATACAACAGCGCTGCTTTTGTTTTGAAAATAGTCATGGGTACGGCGATCCTGCTCATTGGCTTGTATATGTTCTGGCTCGCATTTTAATCAATAATAAATTTTGGAGGTATTATTATGGCACTGTTCAATTTTGGAAAGAAGCAGGAAGAAGAAAAGAAGGCTCCCGCTTGCGCTTGCAACTGCGGTTGCCCGACAAGTGAGGCAGAAGAAATTAAAAACGACTGCTGCCCTGAAGCAAAAGACGGAATTTGCTGCATCAAGGTTCTCGGCTCCGGCTGCAAGAGCTGCCATGCTCTGTTGGAAGCTACCAAGGAAGCGGTTCAGAACATGGGGCTTTCTATTGAGGTGGAATATGTGACCGACATGGCAAAGATCATGGAGTACGGCGTGATGAGTATGCCTGCTCTGGTGGTCAATGAAAAGGTTGTTTCTATGGGTAAGGTTTTGAAAACTGCGGATGTGGAGAAGCTGCTGCACAAACTGGGCTTCTAAGGAGGGTGTGTTATGAGTAAAGGATGGTATCCAATCATTGATTATGACAAATGCGTCGGCTGTATGGCTTGTAATGATATGTGCAAGCATGGTGTTTATAAGCCCGATACCAAAACCGGTATGCCCAAGGTTGTCTATGGGCTTGGCTGCGTCCACGGCTGTCACGGCTGTGAGCGCAACTGTCCGATGGAAGCCATCCATTACTTTGGTGATGACGGCAAGCTGGACATCGACTATGATTATGAAACCTACAAACCTGAGCTGAACTGTGAGGGCAAACCCAAGGTAGCTTTTGTCTGCGTCCATAATTCTTGCCGCAGCCAGATTGCGGAAGCTCTGGGCAAGAAACTGGCATCCGATGTGTTCGACAGCTACTCTGCCGGTACTGCTCTGAAAGACCACATCAATCCCGATGCGGTGCGGCTGATGAAGCAGGTGCATGGCATCGACATGGAGCTGACACAGCATAACAAACTGTTGTCTGATATTCCTGCCCCGGATGTGGTGATCTTCATGGGGTGCAATGTTAGCTGTCCCGATGTTCCCAGCCAGTATGCGGAGAACTGGGGACTGGATGATCCCAGTGGACAAAGTGACGAAGTGTTTTTGGAAACGATTCGTCAAATTGAGCAGAAAATGCTCCAGTTAAAAGCAAGATTGAGCTGACAAAAGGAAGCCGATACAGGGAGTGCCTGAATCGGCTTCCATCAAAAATAACATATCGAAAGTTTTGAATTTGTAAAAAGGAGGATAGAGGATATGAAACGAGATAGCGATACAGGTATCAGCTTCTTTCAGCGATACCTGACTGTTTGGGTTATCATCTGCATGGTGCTGGGTATTCTGATTGGAAAGTATCTGCCCAGCGTTCCAGCATTTCTTAATCAGTTTGAATATGCCAAGGTGTCCATCCCTATGGCAATACTAATCTGGCTGATGATATACCCCATGATGATGAAGGTGGATTTTCAGAGTATCAAGAATGTAGGCAAGAATCCCAAGGGGTTGTTCGTCACATGGATCACCAACTGGCTTATTAAACCCTTCACGATGTACGGCATTGCAAGCCTGTTCTTTTTTGTGATCTTCAAAGCATTCATTACCCCGGAACTCGCAACGGAATACCTTGCCGGTGCGGTTCTGTTGGGGGCTGCACCCTGCACAGCGATGGTCTTTGTGTGGAGTACACTGACCAAAGGCGATCCTGCCTACACGGTGGTACAGGTAGCAACCAATGACCTGATTATTCTGTTTGCCTTCGTGCCGATTGTGAAGTTTTTGCTGGGTGTTTCCAATGTGTCGGTTCCCTGGGATACACTAATTCTGTCGGTGGTTCTGTTCGTGGTAATTCCTTTGGCTGGCGGTATGCTGACCCGCACATTGGTGATCAGGAAGCGTGGTAAAGACTATTTTGAAAACACATTTGTAAAGAAGTTCGACGGCATCACCACCATCGGTCTGCTTCTGACACTGGTGATGATTTTCTCGTTCCAGGGGAATATCATTCTGGAAAATCCGCTACACATTGTTCTGATTGCCGTGCCGCTGATTTTGCAGACTTTCCTGATTTTCGCCATTGCCTATATCGCATCTTATGTTTTGAAGTTGCCGCACAAAATCGCCGCTCCTGCTGGCATGATCGGTGCATCCAATTTCTTTGAGCTGGCAGTTGCCGTGGCAATCGCCTTGTTCGGAACAACCTCTCCCGCAGCACTGGCGACTACCGTGGGCGTTCTGACTGAAGTACCGGTAATGCTGTTCCTGGTGAAGATTGCAAATAAGACCGCAAACAGATTTCTGAAAGGCAAAACTGAATAATGGAACATGGATTGTCTTTTCTCACTAATAAAAATAGATAGCTTGTTCAATGGTAGAAAAAGCCACGACCGTTTCTCCGCATGGAGTGGTCGTGGCTTCATTTTTGCGTTTTTTCCTTAGAAAGCTAAATGCTATATAGAATTATGTATGCAGGGAAATAAAAAAACAGATCCCTGTCCGTTCGCTGTATAAGTGATTTATCAATTAAAGAAACAGTGTTTACAGAATAGTTTAATCTTATTCCATTTCCTCTGCACTTTCAGCCATCTTGATGATTTCGGAATCATCTATTTTGCTTGGAGTGTATTCCAGAACGTAGGTGACTTCTGGGGAATAAGTCCAACACAGATATGCAGTGTCATCCTTTTTGTAAAGCGCACCATACCAGTCCTGAATCATCATTTCCTCGCAACTGTCCATACTGTCAACCGGGAAAAGCACACCCAGGGCTTCCGTATGTAATCCGGTGATTTCTGCCGGGTCTCCTTCGTAAAAAGTTGTTTTCAAAATGTGATAGTAGATGTTGTTATCTTCGTCAGTTTTATCTCCATAAGTGAGTGTTGCCGCAAGCTCTGTTTTGGATATTTTCTTGACATCTTCTCCAAGAACTTCTTCTGCGGCTTGTTCAAAGCGTTCTGAAAATTCGCCGAAGTCCATTTCTTTTTCTTTCTGTATCCTTACGGCAACGATAATTCCAACCGAAACGATAACGACAGATAAAATAATAAGTGCGATTTTCTTTTTATTCATGTTCATCCTTCTTTGAAAATGGTATTTGGATTAACGGGTTGCGTCTGGCAAATTGATGATATTGGCATCTACCTTCCTTGCATACTGCATACCCAACGAAAGGAGGTCATGGCACATGATGAAAGAAAATTGGGTATATCGCCGTGGCGATATTTATTGCGCTGATCTGGACCCGGTAGTTGGGTCTGAACAAGGTGGTGTCAGACCGGTGATTGTGATTCAGAACGATACCGGCAATAAGCATTCTCCTACGTTGATTGTGGCAACGGTCACAACGAAAATCCGCAAGAAGGAGAATATGCCGACTCATCTTTTAATCAAAGACAATCCTGCGTTCAGAGAAGCATCTGTGGTGCAGCTGGAACAGATTCGTACCATTGATAAGCGCAGAATTGATAATTACTTAGGTAAGGTTACTTCCCGTGAAATGATAGCGATTGAGAAAGCCTTATCCATCAGCTTGGCAATGGAACAACTGAAAAAGCGTTCCACAAAACATAGACCGAAGAAAGAAAAGGAGTGAACATAGATGTTTGAAGAAAGAATCGCTGCTATGAATCAGCGTACCGAAGAATCCATTGTAGCCTCCGCAGGCCAGTTCGATAAGAGAACATATACCGTTGATGAGATTCAGGACATCCTGGGTATCAGCAGAACAAGCGCATATAACCTCGTGAAGAAGAAAGCCTTTCGCAGTGTTCGCATCGGCGGCAGCATCCGAATCTCTAAAAAGAGTTTCGATGAGTGGTTGGATCAGCAAATGTAGGATTTGTCAAGTGTGTCGTGCAACCCGGCGACAAACTTCAAAATAAATCAAGAGTTCGATAAAATGTAGCCATGACAAGCAAACACATGGCTACATTTTTTACATAGGAGGTTATGAGATGGAAAATGCGAGAAAACGCACAAGTATGTCCGTACCTGAAATGGGTAGGTTACTTGGTCTCGGAAAAACAGAGTCATACTGGCTCATCAAGAAGAATTACTTCAAAACCATTACTGTCGGCGGCACCATGAGAGTGATGATCGACAGCTTTGAAGAATGGTATGCCAACCAGTTCAAGTATCAGAAAGTCGATGGAACCCCTCCCGGCGAGGAACTGAAGAAAACTACATATTCAGTAGAGGAGCTTGGTCAGCGTCTTGGACTGAAAGAAGCTACTGCTTACGAACTGATTGCCAAAGGGCATTTCGAGATTGTAGAAGCTCTGGGTAAACGCAGAGTCACCAAAGAGAGCTTTGAAAAATGGTACGCTTCTCAGAGTGATTACCGCACTGTGGAAGATCAGGAATTGGATGCTGACATCATGGCATCGACCTATGGTCTTCCAGAAATCGCAAGGATGCTTGGGGTGCATCGCCAGACAATCTACTATATTGTCGCAGGTGGCAAATTCGAGCTTATCAAGGTCGGCAGGTACAACCGAGCCACCAAGGAGAGTTTTGAGAAATGGTATCAGAACCAGAACCGCTACAGACTGGTAGCGGAGGATGGAGAAGAAAGGAGATGATCGTATGGCATCCATCGTTAAGAGAAAAAAGAAGTATTCCGTAGTTTATACATACACCGATGAGAACGGCAACGGTTGGAGTGTTGGTCGTTTGACTGCAAATGGTTTGATGGGCGTATGTGATATTATCCCCAAAAGCTCTGCCAAGCCGGGAGATTTGATTTTCTTCCAAGGCACTTATGATACCTCCGGTGCATCGCACGTTGGTATTTATGTCGGCAATGGTATGATGATCCACTGCGGAAACCCGATTTCTTACGCTTCTATCGAATCGAATTACTGGCAACAGCATTTTTACTGCTTCGGCAGAATCAGAAATTAAAGGAGGGATGGCGATTGAGTGCCAAATTAGACAGAATTGGTGCAGACCTTGAAAAAGCCCGTAAGAAACGGGCAGAATGGGATGCTAAGGTGAAAGACCTGGAACGCAGATACCGTGAGGAGGAAAACTCCGAAATTCACGAGATGGTTCATGCTGCGAACCTGAATCCCGAACAGCTTTCCGAGCTGCTCCGTATGTTTGCAGCGGATATGGCTCCGAAACCTGATACGATCAATACTATGAATGAGGAGGAAGCGCAGAATGAGATTTAAGAGATTCAGTGCCATGTTGCTGGCACTTGCGATGTGCATGGGTGTGTTTTCGACAACGGTGTTTGCCTACTCCGATGAGAGTGCAACAACCACTACTACGGGAAAGGCAGAAACCGTGGAAACTGTCCCTGAAAAGACCGAAGATAAGACTTCCGAGGAAGTTCCCTACACCGTGACCGTCAATGAGGATGGCACGGTGGTTTTTTCTTTCAATGGTAAAGAATGGACTTACGGTGCAGAGGAATCCGAGGATAATAACATGGGAACTGGCAAGGTGGTAACGAGCGGTTCCCGTTTGAATGTGCGTACCGGTGCTGGCATGAATTATGAAATCATCGACCAGCTCCGTCCCGGCGAGGAAGTTGTGGTAGTCGGTGTTGAGGGTGACTGGTATCAGATCACTGTGCCTGAAAAGAATGGTTATGTTCACAGCGACTATCTGGAACTGATTGAAAAAGCCGAGCAGAACAGCGAAATGGATATGGCGCTGCTTATGATGTTTATGAGTGCGTTCATGCAGAACACGGACACAAGCGAACCCGCCCTTACTCCTGACGGCAATCTGACTCTGGTTGACGATGTTGGTTCACCTACGAAAAGCGGAAAGCAATTCATTACTGCCGTTACCAAAAACGGAAACTACTTCTATATCATCATTGACCGTGATGATAAGGGCGAGGAAACCGTGCATTTTCTGAATCAGGTAGATGAAGCCGACCTGCTCAAGCTGATGGACGAGGAGGAAGTTGCAGAGTTCACCAAGCCGGTTGAGGAAACAAAGCCGGAAGTAGTTGAAACAGTTCCTGAAATTACAGAACCAGCACCGGAGGAAAAGCCGAAATCTAAGAATATGCTCCCGGCGATTCTTACTCTGATTGTGCTTGCCTGTGGTGGTGGATTCTTCGTATTTAAGAAAGTCCAGGAAAAGAAGAAGGAACAGGAAGCGGCAAAGCCTGATCCGGATGCTGATTATGTGGACGATGGCGAGGACTATGGGTACGATCCGGAGTTTGAGGACGATGATGCAGATAGTTCCGTTGACGAAGATGATAATGAACCTGTGTAAACAGGATAGGCTTAATGCCTGGGGCAACCTTCTGGTTGCCTTTACATAGTCTCCGCTTTCAAAAATTAAAATATTTTGTGTTTTTGAAAGTGTTCTCTTGCATATACTATTAGCAGACAGTATAATAAGTACATCGAAGCAGTTTCAAGAAATGAAAAATCTTCGACTTTTGAAAGTGGGTGACGATATGAAAACAATTACAAGAGCAAAGTATCTCGACAGAATCATTGAACTGAATGGTACTCCTGACATCAAGATCATCACGGGCATTCGTCGATCCGGTAAGTCCAAGTTGATGCAGGTGTATATTGAGTATCTGAAAAGCCATTTTGAAAACATCAATATTATCTTCATTGACTTCATGGATTTGGCGTATGAGGAAATCAAGGAATACCATGCTTTACACGCCTATGTGGAAGAACATTATCAGGAAGGTAAAACGAACTACCTGTTTGTAGACGAGGTTCAGATGTGTCCCAAGTTTGAGCTGGCAATCAACAGCCTGTACTCTAAGGGAAAATACGACATCTATGTAACCGGCTCCAACGCTTTCCTGTTGAGTGCGGATCTGGCAACTCTGTTTACCGGACGCTATATTGAAATTCATGTGTTTCCTTTCAGCTTCCAGGAATATTGCCAATATTATGATGATGTTAGTGATAAAGATAAGCTCTTTGATGATTACGCTATCAAGGGCGGTTTAGCAGGTTCTTACGCTTACAGAACCGAAAAAGACAGAACAAACTATATCAAAGAGGTCTACGAAACGATTGTTACAAGGGATTTGGTGCAGAAATATGCGCTCCCGGACACTTTGGTTTTACAGCGTCTGAGCGAGTTCCTTATGGATAATATCAGCAACCTGACTTCTCCGAATAAGGTCAGTCAGCTACTGACAGCAAATGAGACTCCGACCAATCACGTAACCGTCGGCAAGTACATTAAGTATTTGTGCAATGCTTTTGTATTTTATGATATTAAGAGATACGACATCCGAGGCAAGAAATACCTTGAAAGCTCTGAAAAGTTCTATCTTTGTGACAGTGGTATTCGATATGCAATACTGGGAAGCAGAAATATGGATTACGGCAGAGTATATGAAAACATCGTTTGCATCGAGCTTCTTCGCCGTGGATATGATGTCTATGTCGGCAAGCTCTATCAAAAGGAGATCGACTTTGTTGCTCAGAGAGGCAGCGAGAAGATTTATATTCAGGTCAGCGACAACATTTCCGGGCAGGAAACATTTGAGAGAGAATGCTCTCCTCTGCTTCAGATCCGAGATGCTTATCCGAAAATGATTATTGCCAGAACCAAGCATCCCAAATATAGCTATGAAGGAATCGAAATTCATGATATAGCCGATTGGCTGTTACAGGAGTAAAAAAGCCAGAAAATACAGTTGCAACTGCTGGTTGCGTAATTGCATACGCCTGTGTATAGTGTTCTACTCATACACTTAGTATGCTTAATGCGAAAGGAGGAAACATGGCACTTTCAGACAAACTATATATGCTTCGTAAAAAGAGCGGGCTTTCGCAAGAGCAACTCGCAGAACAACTAGTCGTATCGAGACAGGCAATATCAAAATGGGAATCTGGACAGTCTGTACCAGAGAGCGAAAAACTGATAGCCATAAGCAATTATTTCGATGTTTCATTGGATTATCTTTTGAAAGACGAAAATGAGAATGAAAGCAATGATAATGCTCCAGAAACAGGCACTATCCAAAACACAAGTGACCGAACAAATTGGTTTCTTGGAGTTATCATCTGTGTGGGTGGCATTGTATGCTTGATCTTATGGGGATTGCTCTCGATATTTAATCCAACTGCTTCTAATCAGTTAAGTGAATCTTCTATGATTCAGATAGACGGAAATGGAATTTTTCTGATTCTTTGCATTGTCGCTATTGTTGTTGGTGCGTATTTGCTCCTGAAGAACACAACCAAAAAGTGATACGAGGAGGTAATCGCATGAAAAAGTTATCAACCATCTTCGCTGTACTTGCCATTTTGTTATCTGATGTTATGTGTGCAGTCGTTGCATATAATTACTGCGCTTTGGAATGGGGAGGCAAGTATGAAGCGTGGAGTGCGCCGGCAAGTACGGCATTACTCTTGGCTATTCCTTATGCCATTGGTATTATTATCTGTGTCGTTTTGGCAATCGTATTCAAAAGAAAGTATATAAACAAATAAACAAATTTTACATAGCAGTCATGCACTACGGTGTGTGGCTGCTTATTTTTTTGCGAAAGGAGCAGATGCAAATGAAATTAGTTTTGGCTGAAAAGCCCTCGGTTGCACAGAGCATTGCCAAAGTGTTAGGTGCTGCCAAGCGTGAGGATGGCTACTTAGAGGGAAACGGATATGTGGTCAGTTGGTGTGTGGGGCATTTGGTGGAGCTGGCACAACCGGAAGCCTATGATGCGAAGTACAGCAAATGGGCTTATGCAGACCTGCCTATCTTCCCGATGAACTGGCAGTACGAGGTTTCTGCCGGTACAAAAAAACAGTTTGGGATTCTGAAAAAGCTCATGGCCAGAGAAGATGTTGCGAGTCTTGTGTGTGCAACAGATGCCGGTCGTGAGGGCGAGCTGATCTTTCGATTGGTGTATCACAAAGCCGGGTGCAGAAAGCCGTTTGAGCGGCTTTGGATTTCCTCGATGGAAGATGTGGCAATCAAGGAGGGCTTTGAAAATCTCAGGTATGGGACGGAATATGATGCTTTGTATGAAGCAGCACTGTGTCGAGAGCGAGCCGACTGGATTGTTGGCATTAACGCTACTCGACTTTTTTCGACCCTTTACGGGCAGACCCTGAATGTCGGTCGTGTTATGACCCCTACCCTTGCTATGGCTGTCATGCGGGAAGCTGCCATTTCCGCATTCAAACCCGAACCGTTCTACACAGTTCAGATTGGTCTGGATGGTTTTACAGCTACAAGCGAACGATTCAAAACTAAAGCAGCGGCGGAAGCTGTCAGACAAAACTGTTCGGTGGCAATCGTTCAAAAAGCTGAATGTAAGGAGAAAACAGAAAAGCCGCCTGCGCTCTATGACCTGACCAGTTTACAGAGAGAAGCCAACCGTGTGCTTGGCTACACAGCACAGCAGACCTTGGACTACACGCAGAATCTCTATGAAAAGAAGCTGGTCACTTATCCCCGTACCGACAGCAGATTCCTGACGGAAGATATGGCACACAGCCTGCCCGACCTCGTAAAGCTGGCTTTCCACACATTTCCCGTAGAGGATGTGGATAACACACCAGTTCATGCAGAGCAGGTTGTGGATAACAAAAAGGTCACAGACCACCATGCCATTATTCCGACCAAGGAATTGCAGAAATGCAATCTGAGCGAACTTCCCAAGGGTGAACTTGCAATTTTGCAACTGATCTCGAATCGGTTGTGCGTAGCTGTTGGCGATCCGCACCGATACGCAGAGACAGTTATTGAGCTGGACTGTGGCGGCATAGCGTTCTCCGCAAAGGGAAAAACCATCGTGCAGGATGGATGGAAAGCTCTGATTCAGAAAAATGATTCGACAAAATCCGACGAAAACGTGCAGACACTCCCTTCTGTTTCCGTTGGTGACGAAATGATTGTCAGCGGCACGGAAATCAAGGAAAGGAAAACTTCTCCCCCAAAACACTTTACCGAAGTTATATGCTATGAAAGGGGGATAAGAAATCGCCCATAGAAAGGAGAAACTTTTATGAAAGCAAGGAAAACTGACAAGGGCAAGATAACCGCATTATACGAGCGTTTGAGCCGCGACGACGACCTCACAGGCGACAGCAACAGCATAATCAATCAAAAGAAGCTGCTTGAAGATTATGCAAGGGAGCAGGGCTTTACAAATTGCGTCCACTTTACGGACGACGGTTGGTCTGGTGCAAACTTCGAGCGTCCGAATTGGAAGCGCATGATTGCAGGGATTGAAAGCGGAGAAATCGGCTATGTACTGGTAAAGGATTTAAGTCGTGTCGGCAGGGATTATCTGCAAGTGGGATTTTACACAGAAGTCATGTTCAAGGAGCGCGGTGTACGCTTTATCGCCATAGCAAACGGAGTTGACAGCGACAGGCGCGAAAGCAGCGAGTTTGCCCCGTTTTTGAACATTATGAACGAATGGTATGTGCGCGACAGCAGCCGGAAAATAACAAGCGTTCTCCGCGCAAGGGGAATGTCCGGCAAGCATACAAGCAGCCATTGTATTTACGGCTACAAGAAAGACCCCAACGACAAAGACCACTGGATTATTGACGAGGAAGCCGCCGAGGTTGTGCGCCGGATTTACCGCATGGCGTTGGAGAGCAAAGGCCCGTATGAAATCGCCCGTATCCTTGCTTCTGAAAAGATTGAAAGACCATCCTATTACCTTGCACAGCGCGGCATGGGGAAACATCAATCCAACTATAACCCTGCTGAACGGTACACATGGCGCGGCGGCACAGTTGCCGACATTTTATCCAAGCCGGAGTATATGGGGCATACGGTAAACTTCCGCACCTATAAGGAGAGCTATAAAGACAAACGTTCCAAAATGACACCGACAGAGGATTTGGTCATTTTTGAAGATACGCAAGAAGCCATTATTGACAAGGAAACATGGGAGCGCGTCCAGAGCTTGCGGAAAACGGTACGCCGGACGGACACCATAGGCGCGGCAAACCCCTTAACAGGTCTGATGTTTTGCGCCGATTGTGGGGCTAAGATGTATAACCATAGGGGCGGGGCTGGAATTGCGCGGGACTGGGCGGGGCGACCAAACGGCAGAAAGCGTCCAGAGCGTGACGAGTACAACTGTTCCCGATATGATTTAGGCAACCAGCACTATGACAAATACTGCACGACGCACCTTATCCGCACAGCCGTTGTAAACCAACTTCTGCTTGAAGCTATCAAGGAAGTATGCGACTATGCGCTGAACAATGAAACCGCATTTATGGAACAGGTCTGCTCCGCTTCCAGCGAACGGCAGACGAAAGCGGCAAAGGCAACCCGACAGCGGAAACAGCGCAGTGAAAAGCGAACTGACGAATTGAGCCGCTTAATCCGCAAGCTCTATGAGGACAATGTAAACGGTAAACTTTCTGACAAGCTCTTTGAGCAAATGTTACACGATTTTGAAGCGGAATTAGAGGAATTGACCGAGAGCATAGCACAAGACCAACAGGAGCTTGACCGCATAAGCCGGGAAACCGTCAACGCTGAAAAATTCCTTGCCCTTGTCAAGAAATATACGGATTTTTCCGAACTCACCCCCGCCATGATAAATGAGTTTGTTGAAAAAATCCTTGTCCATCAAGCCGAGGGCAAAGGAGCAAGCCGGACACAGGAAGTTGAGATTTTCTTTAACTTTGTCGGCAAGGTAGAAATCCCCCATGAGGAAATCATACTGACAGAGGAAGAAAAAGCCGCATTAGCGGAACAGGAACGGCGCAGAGCGAAAAAAGCGGAATATAACCGCCGCTATATGGAGAAAAAGCGCAGACAATGGAAAGAGCAGAGGGAACGGGAGCAAGCACAAGAACCCCATGAACCGCCCGCTGCCGCAGACAAGAAAGGAGAACGCACAGCATGAGAAGATTGATTGACAGCAGCACCACACCACCCGCAAGACAGCCCCATATCGGTCATTATGGACGCTTACGGAAAGCCTACCTTGAGGGCTACCGCCCCGACCTCTACACCGCCTTTGTTGCCAGTGAAAAGCTGTATGAGCATTGCGCGGAGATTGACGCAGCCGCCCGGAGCCGGATTGACCTTATCATGCCGGAGCTTGCCAAGAGCGCGGGAGCCACCGAGGAATTAAAAGCGAAAGACCAGCTTGCATGGGTAGGGCTGATGAACGCTTGCAAGGCACAGGCAGAGGAAATCGTAAAACATGAGTTAATCTATGATTGACAGTCAAGAGCCGGAGAAAACACCCGAAAAATACCGCAAACAATCCCATGCGACGTATGGTATAATAATTTTGAAAAAATTTGAGATTTGATGTAGTATTCGCCGCTGAAACCGTAGTATATAGGTGAAGCCGGAAAGGAGGCGGTGTGATGATAGAAGATGAAAAAATCATTGAAATGTTTTTTGGGCGTTCAGAACAGGGCATACGGGAGCTGGATATAAAATACGGTAAAGTTTGCCACAAGTTATCGTATAACATTGTAAACAGCAGGCAGGACGCAGAGGAGTGCGTCAATGACGCTTACTTAGGGGCGTGGAACGCAATCCCCCCGGCGAAGCCAAACCCGCTTTTGACCTATATCTGTAAAATCGTTCGGAACATTTCTCTGAAAATCTATTACAGAAAGGAAGCAGCCAAACGCAGCAGCACTTACACGATTGCTATGGAGGAAATCGAAGCCTGTATAGCAGACCCGAACACAGTGGAAGCCGAAATTGAAGCCAGAGAGTTAGCCCGTATCATTGAAAGTTTTCTGGACACGCTGACCGTCGAGAACCGCGTTATCTTCATGCGCCGCTATTGGTTTTCTGATAGCTGTAAAGACATAGCCGAGTTTGTAGGGCTTTCGGAGAAAAATATCTCCGTCCGGCTGACCCGTATCCGTCAGAAAATGAAAAGCTATTTAGCAGAAAGAGAGGTATTCGTATGAACTCAAAGAAGTTTTCCGAAGCCATGAGCGAGCTTGACAGCAAGTATGTTGATGAAGCTATCAGCTACAAAAAGAAAACCCAAAAAACTGTTTGGGTTAAATGGGGCGCTGTTGCAGCTTGTTTAGCTTTAGTATGTGTCGCAGCAATTTGCCTTTTTCCCAACAACAACGACAGTGTTACCACTCCGGGTATAGCAGATGCAGCACCTATGGTTTATGTTAATGACACCTTGTATAAACAGTCCACTTCGCAAACATCATTCAACGAATTGAAAGCCGATTTTGTTTATTTAGGTGTCATTGAAAGTGATGTTACCAACTTCCAAGGCACAAATGACGCAGGTAATTATTTGGACGGCATACCCAAAGAAAACTTCCAGGCAAATCACCCTATTGTTGGCGCAGAAGTTTATCAATATGGCGAAAACATTGTCGTTGAGATTGGCGGGAAATACTGGTTGTATGAAAACTATCATAGCACAGACCTCGACGGAAACCCAGACGGGTATGACCCACTCCCCAATAACCAAACTTCTGGTGAAGAAGTATCAGAACAAGACCCCGCCGCAAACTGAATGAGCTATCTTCATATCGAAAGGGCAGCCGAGAAAATCGACTGCCCTTTTCCATGCCTACGGGAAGAAAGGAGCGCCCCCTATGACAAAACCAAGAGAGAAAACCCATGAGGAACTGACCGCCGAGATCGAGGACGGGAAGAAGAAAATCCGACAGTTTGAGAACCGGGAAAAGATGTTGCGGCAGAAGTTATCTCGCGAGGAACGCAGGACGCGCAGCCACCGCCTTATCGTCCGGGGCGCGGTCTTTGAAAGCATTGTGCCGGAAGCAAAAGACATGACCGACGAGGAAGCCGCCGCGCTTCTCCGGCTTGCCTTGACGAGCCAGCCAGCGCGGGAGTTTTTACAAAAACGAGCCGGGAACGCCACAAGCTGAAAGTCCCTTTGGAACAAAGGGCGCACTTATACACCCTTGCGAGCGTGTGCGCTCTGCCGAGGGCTTTATTTCCGCACAGGGAACTTTCCCCGCGCTCCGATATTGGCGGCTTTGCCGCAGACAGGGGAAGCTACACTTCCCCTGCGACGCTTGCGCGTCTACCCTTTTGTGTACTTGCCGAAAGCGAACACCTTGCTTCGCAAGCTATTCACTTTCAGCAAGTCTGAATATCCTATCCGGGAGGTGATACCATAGCAATTTACCATTGCAGTATTAAGATAGTCAGCCGGGGCAAAGGCAAGTCTGCCGTTGCCGCAGCCGCCTACCGAAGCGGCGAAAAACTGATAAATGAGTGGGACGGTATGACCCATGACTACACCCACAAGGGCGGTGTTATTCATTCTGAAATCATGCTGCCGCCCCATGCCCCGCCCTCTTTCTCTGACCGTTCTACCTTGTGGAACAGTGTGGAGCTTTACGAGAAAGCGGGGAACGCCCAACTTGCGCGGGAGGTTGAAATCGCCCTGCCCGTTGAATTATCCAGAGAGGAACAGTTACGGCTTGTCCGGGAATACTGTTCCTCTCAATTTGTTTCCAAAGGAATGTGCGCCGACTTCGCCATACATGACACAGGCGGCGGCAACCCTCACGCCCATATCCTCTTGACAATGCGCCCCCTTGACGAGCGCGGCGCATGGGCGGCGAAATCCAAAAAGGAATATGTGCTTGATGAAAAGGGCGAGCGTGTGAAGCTGCCAAGTGGCAGATACAAGACCCGCAAGGTTGACCTTGTGGACTGGAACAATCAAGAAAATGCGGAAGTTTGGCGGGCGGCATGGGCTGACCTTGCCAATGCCTATTTGGAGAGAAACGACAGCCCGGAGCGTATCGACCACCGCAGCTATGAACGGCAAGGGATAGACCAAATCCCTACCGTCCATGTGGGCGTGGCGGCTTGCCAAATGGAGAAGAAAGGCATAGCTACCGAAAAGGGCGAGCTTAACCGGAATATCCGAAAAGCAAACAAGCTGATAAAAGAAATCCGGGCGCAGATTGGCAACCTCAAAGAATGGATTGCCGGACTGCTTACGGATAGAGCGAACGCTCCCACAAAACCACAGCCGCCACAATCCCCCGACCTTGCAAATCTTCTGATGAAGTATTTGAGCGTCCAGAGGGAAAAGAGCCGGAAGTATTCGCAGGGCTGGCAGCAACGACACGCCGCAGACGAATTGAAAACCGTATCACAGGCAGTTAATTATCTGTCCGAGCATGGTATCGCCACCCTTGCGGAACTGGACGCTTCCCTTTCCTCTGTCCGCAAAAAATCCGACACTATCCGGGAGGGCATGAAAACCGCCGAGAAGCGTATGAAAGAACTGGAAAAGCTGATTGAGTACGGCGGGAATTATTTGAAGTACAAGCCCATACACGACGAACTGAAAACACTGAAAAACGGCTGGACGAGCAAGCGCGAAAAATACGAGGAAGCCCACCGCGCCGAGCTTGCCCTATGGGGCGCAGCAAGCCGCTATCTCCACGCAAACTTACAGTCAGGCGTGAAGTCTTTGTCTGTCACTGAATGGAAAAAGGAGTATGCCGCCCTCAAAGCACAGAGGGAAACGGAGTACACAAAGCTGAAAGAAGCCCGCACAGAGGTTGCCGAGCTTCAGAATATCCGAAAGTGCGTTGACATTGCACAGCGAGCCGACCAGCCGGAGCAGAGCCACACCAAGCGGCACGACATAGACCGCTGAAAGGAGTTGAGATTTTATGTATTACACCCAAGAACAGATAGACCGGGCGAATACTGCCGACCTTGTTTCTTTTCTGCAATCACAGGGCGAGCAGCTTACCCGCGCCGGGAACGAATACCGCTGGAAGCGGCACGACAGCTTGACCGTCCGGGGAAATAAATGGTATCGCCACAGCCAAAGCAAGGGCGGCGCACCCATTGACTTTGTCATGGAGTTTTTCGGAAAGAGCTTTACCGAAGCCGTGGAACTGCTGACAGGAGAAAAAGGGGCAGCCCCGCCGCCGGACAGACCAAGCCCTGCGCCCCTCTCCGACTTCCGATTGCCGCCCCGAAGCAATGACAACCGAATAGCGAGGAACTACCTCATAGCAGCCCGCCGCATTGATGAAGATGTGACGGGCTTTTTCTTTTCCACCGGGGATATTTACGAGGAAGCCGCCCACCACAATACTGTATTTGTCGGCAGAGATGAAAGCGGCGTACCGAGATACGCCCACCAGCGCGGCACAGCCGGGAGCTTCCGGCTTGATGTGAAAGGCAGCGACAAAGCCTTTAACTTCTGCTACCGGGGCGAGGGCGAAAGGTTGTTCGTCTTTGAAGCCCCTGTTGACCTGTTATCTTTCCTCTGCCTGTTCAAAAAGGACTGGCAGAAGCAAAGCTATCTGGCATTGGGCGGCGTGGGGGAAAAAGCCCTGTTGCGCTTTCTCTCTGACCGCCCCAACATCAAGACTGTTTACCTCTGCCTTGACAGCGACCAAGCGGGAAATGACGCTTGCAGCCGCCTTGTGAAGCTCATGCCGGAGGGCTTGACCGTCCACCGCCTTATCCCTTTTTTCAAAGACTGGAACGAAGTACAGACACGCCGGGGAGAAATTACAGACGGGAAATATCTCCGGGAAGCTGTCTATGGCTTGAAAGAGCCGCCACAAGAAGAAACCGTTGAAATTATCCGCATGAGCGAGGTTGACACACAGACCGTTGAATGGCTATGGGAGCCGTATATCCCTTTTGGGAAAGTAACCATAGTACAAGGCAACCCCGGCGAGGGCAAGACCACCTTTGCCCTGCGCCTTGCCGCTGCCTGTACCACCGGGGGAACGCTGCCCGGCATGAAGCCCCTGCCGCCATTCCAAGTGATTTACCAGACCGCCGAGGACGGGCTGGGCGATACCGTCAAGCCCCGCTTGATAGAAGCCGAAGCAGACCTTGACCGGGTGCTTGTCATTGACGAAGCCAAACGGGAGCTTACCCTCTCCGACGAGCGCATAGAGAAAGCTATCGTCCAGAACGGGGCGCGGCTGATTATCCTTGACCCCATACAGGCGTATATGGGCGAGAAAGCCGACATGAACAAGGCTAATGAAGTGCGCCCTATCTTTCGCCGCCTTGCTGATGTTGCAGAGCGTACAGGCTGCGCCGTTATCCTTATCGGGCACTTAAACAAAGCCGCCGGAGGACAGAGCGCATACCGGGGCTTAGGCTCTATCGACTTCCGGGCGGCGGCGCGGAGCGTCCTGCTTATTGGGCGCGTGAAGCGTGAGCCGAATATGCGCGTGATTATCCATGACAAATCTTCTCTTGCGCCGGAGGGGAAGCCCATAGCCTTTTGCCTTGACCCCGACACAGGCTTTGAGTGGGTAGGCGAATATGATATAACCGCTGATGAACTGCTATCCGGCGCGGGCGGCAACACCGCCACAAAGACCGAGCAAGCGGAAAAACTGATTTTAGACTTACTGGCAGACGGGAAAGAGCTTGCCAGCGAGGATATAGAGAAAGCCGCCGCAGAAGCCGGGATTTCTGCCCGTACCGTCCGGGCGGCAAAGAAAAACCTTGACGGGCGCATTACCTCAAAGCGTATCGGCGCGGCATGGTATCACGCCCTTAAAAAGTGAAATGGCAAAATCCAAGTGGCAAAACCCAGATACCTTGCCACTTCGCCACTTCAACCAAAAAACAGCCGCCCCATGTTACGCATTAGACGCTCTGGAAGCCCCATTTTATAGGGCTTCCAGAGGGAGAAAACCGCCTATGCGGTACTTTATACCTTTACCCCCGAAAACAGCGTCCTATTGCGTAACAGGGGCATTTGCCATGAGCAGAAAGGAGAGCCTATGAACAATGAAACCCGCAAGACCAGCACCACCGCAGCCGCTTCCCCTCTGACCGTAAAGGAAGCCCCGCAGCCTGTTATGATAAAGAAAATAGGGAAAACCACCTACCGCGTCAAAATCCATTTCAGCGAAACGAGCAAAGAAACCATGAGCGACAAAATCAAGCGGCTTATTTTGAATGACTGCGAGAAAATTTCTTAAACACCCTTGACAAAGCGTACCAGAGGACAGCTTATTATCGGCAATGGAGAGAGCTGGTGCCGAGGAGATGCCGGACGAGGCGGAGAGGAAAGGAATCGGAACATCAGCCACAAGAGCAGCGACCATTGAGAAGCTGGTGCGGATTGGCTTTGTGGAAAGAAAAGAAAATAAGAAGACGAAATATCTTTTACCGACTCATAAAGGAGTGGCACTTATCACGGTTATGCCGGAACAGATCCAGTCACTTTCCATGACAGCGGAATGGGAACAGAAACTTCTGGACGTGGAAAAGGGAACATTTCAGGATGCAGAGTTTATGAGAGAGATTGATGGAATGATCACAGAACTGGTCGGAACGTATAAGATCGTTGAAGATGCTGAACTACTCATGCCGCCGTCAGCAGAAAAAATAGGAATCTGTCCATCCTGCGGACAGCATGTGGTGGAGAGGCAGAAAGGATATTCCTGTGAAAACAGGCAGTGTAACTTTGTGCTCTGGAAACAGAACCGATTTTTTGAAGCACTTGGTAAGAAGATGACCAAGCAGACTGCGATCAAACTTCTTTCGGATGGAAAGGTGGCATTGAAGGGATGCAAATCAAAAAAGACCGGGAAAATCTATGATACAACGGTTGTCATGACAGTTGATGAAACACAGAGGGTAGTGTTCACACTGAATTTTGAGAAGAAATGATAGAGAGATCGAAAAGAATAGAATTGAGAGTGACTGCCGAAGAACTCAGGCAGATTCATGAGCGTATGCAGGAGACTGGTATTTCCAGTCTCACTGCATACATGATCCGAATGGCAATTCATGGGTATGTGATTAAGATGGATCTTTCTGATTTAAAAGAGCTGCTTCGGCTTATGCAGATATCGGGAAACAACCTAAACCAGTATGCGAAGAAAGCCAATGAGACGGGAAGTATTTATCATGAGGATATTGAAGAACTGAGAACAGCTCAGAAAGAAATTTTGCAGGAACTGAGAAAGGTGCTGGAAAAATTGACAGCGATTATGTAAGGCAGGTGAGGAGATGGCGGCAACAAAGCTGATAGCAATGCATCAGAACAAAGGTCGGAGTGTCATGCAGTGTCTGAAAGACAGAACGGATTATGCAATGAATGGAGAGAAAACAGAAGATGGAAAATATATCTCATCTTACCAGTGCAATCCGGAACTTGTTGATCTGGAATTTGCTCAGGCAAAAAAAGAATATCTGCATAAAACCTGGCGGCAGCCAAAGGGGGATGTCATTGCATATCAGATCCGCCAGTCCTTCAAGCCGGGAGAGATCACACCGGAAGAAGCAAATCAAGTTGGGTATGAAACGGGAATGAGATTCACAAAAGGAAAGCACGCTTTTATCGTTGCAACTCATGTGGACAGAGCTCATATTCATAATCATATCATTTTCAATTCTACCAATCTGGATTGTGATCGGAAGTTTCGTGACTTCTGGTTTTCCGGGATCGCATTGCAGAGACTCAGTGACATTATCTGTCTGGAACATGGACTGTCTGTTATTCAGAAAGCAAAACCGAGCGAGAGACAAAAGCGAACCAAGTACCCGGATTGTGTGAGCATGAGGGATATCATCCGGGAAGATATTCTGAAATGTCTGGATCAGAAGCCGACAGACTTTGAAGAAATGCTGAAATTTTTACAGGCGGAAGGATACAAGATCAAGCGTGGAAAGCATACTGCAATCTGTGGGAAAGAACAGAAACGCTTCATCCGATTCCGCTCTTTGGGAGAAAATTTCACGGAAGATAATCTGATAAAAGTGATTGCCGAAGAGAAGGAACCTCCTGAAAGAAATGAAAAATTACCGGCCAAGAAAGAAGAAAAAACTGAAAAGCGTAAGTTTGATCTGGTGGTAGATATTCAGGAAAAGATGGCGCAGGGAAAGAACGGAGGATATGTTCGGTGGGCGAAGAAGTATAATGTGAAACAGTTTGCAGAATCCATTTTGTTCCTGCAGCAACATGATATTCATGATAAACAAACCTTGGATGCACTGGTGGCCGAAAGCTCTGCGCGTTATCATGAGCTCATGAAAACGATCAAAGATGCTGAGGAAAAGATGGAAACTAATAAGGCAATCAAGACGCATATCATCAATTATTCCAAGACCAGAGAAACATATATCGCTTATCGAAAATCAGGTTACAGTAAGAAATTTCTTGAGGAACACCGGGATGAAATCACTCTTCACAGAGCAGCCAAGAAAGCCTTTTCTAAGCTTTCAGAAGGCAAGATCCCTAAGGTGAAGGATCTGAATGATGAATTTGCAAGACTGCTTTCTGAGAAAAAGGCAGCTTACAATGAGTACAAAAAAATAAGAAAAGAGATGCAGGATTATCAGATCGCGAAGCAGAACGTGGAATCCTTCTACACAGCTCAGCAGAGCTGGGATGCAGAGGAAGATCTGAAAAAGAAACGACAGCAGCAGAGATAAGTATCAGGGCAATCATCAGAATGCAAATTGGTGATTGCCCGCTTTTTTTATTTCCGGCAGACCCGGAATGAATCAGCACGCACAAAGTGAGGGCGCGGCTTGGCATCGAAGATGACATTCTAAGGGGATTGGGGATGTGCCGCCAACAAGCAAAATGCGCTCGTGTACGTACGAGGGCACTGCTTGCTAACTTGCATACGAAATAATATTAAAGATTCAAAATGCAATAAACAGTTTTGCTTTCTTTATGATACTGTGCGTGTTATACTTGAATATGGAATATTATGCCAATTATTGAAAGGCAAAGAGGGAGAAATGTGTATGAAAAAGAATTATATCCACCTACTTGATATAGTGTATGGTTTGGCTGTTGTTGTGTGTTTATATCTGACATTCACCAGCGAATCATTAGATATCAACAGTATCATGATTAATGGTGCACTTTTTATAATTGTATTTTGGATTTTCTTAAAGGCTAAGAAGGCCATGAAAAATATAGTAGACATCACCCAAGACCTAAAAAATGCTATTCAGAAGATTACAACCGATTTTGAGCAGGAGCAGAAATATCTCTGGGAAAAATATAATGGCGAAAATGGCGAGACATTGTTTCAAAATAACTATTTGGTGGAGAGTTATAAAAAATATACCTTTGAAAGAAATCGCTTAGCATCCATTTCGGAAAACAAATACAAATGTGATGTTTCGGATTATATCAATGAAGAGATGATAGATGCATTGATGAAAAAGAATGTGTACAATCTTGTTCCAGGGGTAATGACTGGACTTGGCATTCTTGGAACATTTGTGGGTCTTTCCTTTGGCTTGCAAAATTTTAATACAGGCAATACAGAGGAAATAGAGGCTAGTATTGCACCATTGATGAACGGAATCAAGGTAGCGTTTCATACATCTATTTATGGAATGCTGTTTTCTTTGGTGTTTAATTATGTTTACAAAGAGACCTTGGAAGATGCTTATATAGCGGTAGATGAATTCTTGAAGGTATTTGATAATTATGTTGATAGCAATGCTTCCGACAATAATGACATAGTAGTTCAAATGCTGTTACAAAAAATGCCGGAAACAATAGGAGAGTCTATTGCTAATGTATTATCTCCAGCTGTGGATAGGATGAATGAAACATTAGAGAATCTGACTAACAATATGGCGAGCAATCAATTACAGGGATTGTCTGAAATTGTTGATCACTTTGTCGACGCAATGGATACATCTATGGGTGATAGTTTCAAGGCGTTAGGTGAAACCATTGATAAAACCATTGAGATGCAAACGAAGAATAGTGAACTTATGAATCATATTCTGGATGAAATTCAAGGAATGACACAGAATATTATGGATATCAATACGCTTTCTAATCAAACAGTTGAGCATATGGCTGGATATATAGAAAATATTGAAAGTTTGCAGAAAGTAATTAATGAAAACTTTACGAGCATTAACACTCAATTAGAGCATCAAAAAGAATACGATGACAAGCTGAAGGAATATATTGATATTTTGGTAAACTATGAACGACAGATAGGTGAGGCATCTAATCGGTTTACGGAGGATATGTCTAAGCAACTTGAAATGCTTGGAACAATGGAAAATAAAATTTCCGAAAGCACAAGAGAAAACCTGGAAATGCTTGCGACAAAGGCTGATGAATATAATAAATCTCTTACAGATGTTGCAAAACAGGAATTGCAGATCGTGCTTTCAATGGCAGGGGAGTACTCGGAAAAAGTTACAGGACATCTTAATGCACTTGGAGAAATGAGTGAAAAACTTACTGAGGAATCGGTTAATAATCTGCATATCCTTTCTGATAATGCACAGCAATATAATGAATCTCTTTCTAATATGGCAAAACAGGAATTAGAAAGCGTACATTCAATGACAGGAATGTATTCGGAAAAAGTTACCGAACATCTTAATGAACTTAGAAGTATGAGCGTAAAAATTACAGAAGAATCAAATAATAATCTTCAGATTCTTTCAAATAATGCACAAGTACATAATAAGGCCATTGCTGATGAAGCAGAAAAACAAATCGATTCTATAATAAAATTATCTAATAGTCAGACTGGCGAGATGGATAGAGCATCACAAAATCTTGCAGAAGTAAGTAAAGGCTTGAATGATAAATTAACAGTGGCATTGAATAATGCGTTTACAGCAATCGATGAAAATTTAGCTGAGATTACTAGACATTTAAGCGGTACAATTTCTGAAATTGAAGAAACTACAGACCGAGTTCCACAGGTAGTACAAGCTTCCTATTCTGGTATGAAGGATTCTTTTGATGAGATGAAACAGAAGTATGAAGCTTTAATTCGAGCGCTTGATATACTGGCGCAAACATTAGAGCAGTATCAGAAGGATTAATGAAACCAGAAACGTGAGGATGAATATTTATGGCAAGACACATAAGAAAGTCACAAAACGAGGAAACAACATATTGGCTTTCCTACTCTGATATGATGGCTGCTTTACTGCTTGTTTTTGTTTTAATAATATCTTTTACAATGCTTCAAGCAAAAAAGCAGTATGAGGATCGAACAAAAAAACTTGAGGTTCAAGAAGAATTGATTGAAGAACAGCAGAAGATTATGAGTGAACAGCAAGAACAGTTAGATAGGATTATTGGTGTAAAATCAAATCTGATAGAAGATTTAAAGAAGGCATTTGATGGTACCGACTTAAAAGTATCTGTAGATCCGCAGACGGGTGCAATTACTTTTGATTCTAGCATTTTATTTGATGTGAATATGTATGATTTAAAACCATCTGGTGAGGAATTTTTGGAAGCATTCTTGCCGCGTTATTTGAATGTATTATTACAAGACGAATATAAGCCTTATATTTCAGAAATTATCATAGAAGGTCATACAGATACAAACGGTACATATATGTATAATCTTGAATTATCTCAAGAGAGAGCTCTTTCAGTTGCAACGTTTTGCTTAAAAGACGATACTACGATTTTATCACCAGAAGAAAAAGAAAGCTTAAGGAGCATAGTTACAGCAAATGGAAAATCCTTTAGTAATCCGATTTGTAATGCTGATGGTAGTGTAAATCTTGAAGCATCAAGGCGTGTTGAGTTTAAATTTAGATTAAAAGATGAAGATATGGTAAATGAAATGATAAAAATTCTTGCAGAATAGTAAGAGGAGAATAAAGAATTGGAATTCAGTTTTGTTCCGAAAAATTTAATTAAAGCAAAGGAAGAAATTATATCTAAACATACAGGGATAGGTGAGCCTTTACAGGTAGCTAATGATTTTGATTTCATGAAGATGATAAAGAGAATAGCATCATTGAACAAAAAAGAGGCTGAAAATGAGGCATTAATACTTACAAAAAAGAACCTTGAAATGATAGCTAGGTATTTACCACATAATTATTATAAAGTCAGGCTTGAAAATTTATTTTTAGTTTTTGGGTTGCGTTGCAATTTAAATTTGAATTGGATTGTATTTTATGAGTGGCAAAATGCATACGACAATCAAGAGTTTAATGTACTTTTTTCAAAGCTTGTTTCAGAAAATGATGATTTCAAAAAAATAATGCAATCAAATCATTTTTCAATTCAAAAGTTTAGAGATGTTATTTCAGACGAAAGCATTCCAATTGCATATGGAAAAATAGCACTTACAGTAGGCAAAGATTCCCTCCCAAAACTAAACGACAAACTAGAGTATTTGGGAATAAAAGAAAGTAGCCGGCTATCAGAAGATTGTAATTATTTATTCTTTACTTTTTGCACACTGGATGATTATTTAACAGCAGGAGAACAGGAGCTTCTAATTAGGGTCAGAAGATATGATGATGTAATTAGAAAAAAATTTTTACAAAACTTTTTGACAGAATTGTCACTTGTTCACTTGAAACGCTTCAATAGAATTGCAGAATATTTCCTTGGATTGACCGGCGAAAATCATTCTGAAAAATTCAATACTTATTTCTATAATTTCAATCCGATTTTAATTCGAAAATATGTAGATTGGATTAACATTTATAAAATCAATAAGATTTTTGGGGATGATGAAAGAAGCGTATTTTGGGAGCAATATCATCACGAGGCAGTGACAAAATATGCATATAGCAACTCTGTAGTTATGGAATTTAAGGATTATGTGGCAATAGAGTTCTTGGGACAAGCAAGTGGACCATTTTATATTTATAAAAAGGAATATTTTGAACATAATGTTAGAAAATTGTTTAAAATATATGGCTATGAAGCTACTGAATTGAAGAGCTATTTATATAATAATACGGATTATGTGAAAAATGCAGAATTATTTGGAAATGCAAATGGAATAAGACGCGTTCATTTGCCTAATCCAGGCTGGCAGAGGAAATTTAATTCGGTTCTTATTAGGAACAGAATTACAGAGCATATTCTATAAAATAGCAAGAATCTATGCCTGAAAATGTCAAGAGAAAAAGTGGTGAAATACAATGATATCAGATCGCTATTATTATAATGATTTTTCATTACCCCAGCAGGTGATATATAAAAAAATGTATGATGCAGTATTGCGTTATGATGAGTATATTATTTATGGGGAACAAGACTATGAGGAACAAGAATTTCATAAAATATTAAATGCGGTAATAATAGATAATCCGGATGTATTTTTCGTGAAGAACACTTTTTCTGTGGAAAGAACATCATGGGGATTGATTAAAATATATCCTCGATATTATTTTGAAAAAAAAGTTAAAGACCAAATAGTATCTGAACTTGAAAAAAATGTATACCGATTATTTAACAGTGTGGATATTGGGAACAAGGACCAGGAAGAAATAATAAAGAGTGTACATGATTATTTGATCTTAAAAACCCAGCCAGAGATACGAAATGATGAATTAGAAAAATGTGCTATTGTGGAGGCGCTATTAGAAAATAAACTAACTGCGCAGGGGGCTGCGTATACATATAAATATTTGCTTAATTCGGCTGGTGTACAGTGTAATGTAATTTGTGGCAGTTTTCATGGCATAGAGGGAAGTGAAAACATTCAAACATGGAATTGCGTGAAAATGTATGGCGAAGATAGACATATTGATCTTTTTGAGGATGCTATAGGTAGTTCTGAGCAGAAAATATGCTATGAATATTTTGGGGTTACTGATGAAATGATTTTCAAAGATCATAGTATAAAAGCTTCCTTACTACCAGAAACAGAAAAGAAAATAGATGTAACAACAAAAAAAGAAGAGATACGAGAGGCGACTAATCCGGAGAAAAACAAACCAAATGATGTTTTTCACGTGATTTCTTTTTATTCATTGAGTATAGATGAAATAATTGAAAACTTAAATAAGATATCAATAGAGTTACAATCAGATAATGTATGGTCACTTATCGAAAATTTAATTCAAAAATTAAAAGAGTTACGTGATATTGAAAACCAGTATACAACTGAGAAAGAGCAGTTAGAGAAAGGGATTATAGATCATTTTCCAGATTTATTTAGAATTTTGCAAGAGTATTATCGTTATAAAAGATATTCGGCTTCTTCAAATCTAATAGATATGCTATACGAAAAACTTAATGCAGTAGCGGATACTTTAATAAAAGCAATGCAGTATAATATAAATTTGTTCTGGAATGAACACACAAATGAGGTGATCAGTGAGATAAGCGGAATTCAGCAAAATTTATTAAATGAAAAGAAAAATAGAAAACCATGTCCCATTGATGTTAACAGTTTGAATGAGGATAGTGATATTAACGAGTTCATTTTGGTGTTAGACTATTTGAGAGTATTTAGTTTGCCACAGAAAATAAATGAACAGATTATTCGAATATTAGACAATTTGAAGCGCTTACAGGATGCTATAAGTAGAAATTCAGATAAGGCAACGTGGATAAACAGTTTTAAAAATTACTATTTACCAGAGGCAATACGCTTGATTATTCTTTATGATAAATATGAAGATGAGGGTATAAGTGAAAGAAGATTAAAAGATTTATATGAGAATATAGACAAGTCCTTGGACGCAGTGAATAATGCTATAAATTCAGAATTAGATGAAATCTATGCTTTTGAAACTATGGAAACTAAAGCCAGAGCACAGGCGTTAGCTGATGTTATTGGACAGGATGGATACGTGACATATGGCAATTTTAAGAAATAAGGATATGATTAGTATTTAATTTGGAGGAACGAAATCATGAAGGATGTTAATGAAATACAAAATGGGGAAGAATTAAAAATCAAAGCAATAAAAACAGATGCTCTTACGTTGAATCCAGATGAACGTAAAATAAATTTATCTTTTAATGAACCGGCATTTGGGAAAATGAATTTTTTGAAGAAAGATGATGAAGGTGAGTCTGCCGGTTCAGTAGATGAGTCAATGTTATCGGAAGAAGAAAAGCAACAGGTTGAAGAGTTTGTGAAACAAATTAATGTTGCAGACATTAAGATGGTGAATTCTTATGGAGCCAATGCTCAAAGAAAAATATCAACTTTTTCCACATCTATAACTGAAACTGTGACAACAAAGGAATTTGGAGATGTCGGTAATAGTTTAAGAGAATTGAGAGTAGCAATTAGTAGTACAACAGTTCCAGAAAAAAAGGGAATATTAGGATTTTTTCAAAAGGGAAAACAAAAAGCTACATATATAATTTCTAATTATGAGAGTGCTGAAAGCAACATTAAGAAAATAGAAAAGGACTTACAGCATCATCAGCAGGTTCTGACAAAAGACATTTATATTTACGAACAAATGTATGATATGAATCTTGAGTTTTATAAAGAACTGACTATGTACATTATCGCTGGGAAAAAGGCACTTAAATTGGCAAGAAGCACGAGACTGGAAGAGTTACGAAATAAAGCAGAAGCAACACAGGATCAGCTGACAATTCAATTATATAGAGATTATGATGATGCGTGCAAACGTTTTGAAAAAAGAATTTTTGATTTGGAAACTACTAGATTAGTGTCAATTCAGATGGCACCGCAGATTAGATTACTTCAAAATGCGGAACAGGAAGAAGTGGATAAGCTCAGATCGGATATAATTAATACAATTCCACTGTGGAGAAATCAGATGGTTTTGGCATTAGGAATTGATCATAGTAGACGTGCACTAGATGCACAAAGTGCAATAACACAAATGACAAATGAGATGTTTCGCCGTAATGCTGAAACATTAAAACAAGGTGCTATAGATGCTGCTATAGCTTCTGAAAAAGCAATAGTTGATGTTGAAACTTTAGAGAAAGTAAATGCGGACATTATTACTTCTATTAATGAGGTTGTCAAAATCCATGAAGAAGGAAGTAAAAGACGTAATGAAGCTCAGGAAGAATTAGCAAAGATGGAAAATGATTTAAAGAAGGCATTGATTGAGGCAGGAAGCCGATGACAAGTAAAAAAAGGATTAGAATAACGTTAAATGCGCCTGTTGTAATTGGTTTGGTAGTAATAAGTTCTTTTGCTACTTTGTGTAATTATGTTACATCCGGAACTTTGAATAGATTTTTGTTCATGACTTATCATTCGGCTGTATTGTCACCGATGACATGGGTTAGAGCTTTTACTCATATATTTGGACACGCAGACTGGGCGCATTTAATAAACAATATGAGCTATATATTGTTATTAGGTCCAATGCTGGAAGAAAAATATACGTCACAAACGTTGGCAGGAGTTATTGCAATAACGGCATTTGGAACGAGCCTGATCAATTATATATTTTTCCCTTCCGTGGCATTATGTGGAGCAAGTGGCGTTGTATTTGCGTTTATCCTGTTATCATCTTTTACCGGATTTAAGGATGGGGAGATTCCGATTACTTTTATATTGGTGGCGGTATTCTTTATTAGTCAGCAAATATGGGACGGGATTACGGTGCAGGATAACATATCCAATATGGCGCATATTGTTGGTGGCATTATTGGTGGAATGTTGGGATATGGATTAAATAAGAAGGATCAATTTGACAGATAATATCTCGGATGCAATTATAGAAATTTAAGATGGTTACAGGTTGACAGTGACTGTCAACCTGCGTTACTTTATATACAGGTAAGCGCTTCCCAAAAATATTAGAGGAGATAACCTGTAATGAATGGATTAAAATTTATCAGAACTCAGTGTAATTTATCATTAAATAATGTGGCACAGGCATTGAATGTATCACGCCAAATAATTAGTGCATGGGAAAATGGAAAAAAGGATATTCCAAATGAGCGAAAAGAACAGCTTTCAGATTATTTTGGAATAGATGCACAGTATTTTGATGAAATTGATGAAATACAAAAGAAGAAAATTCTTGGAACATCAATGTATAGGTGGAATCATAATGGAGATGAGTTTTTTCTGTTTAGGCCAGATGAAGAGTCACAAATGTTTCTCAAAGGGCTATGCACATATGAACCAAACGAGCGAAAAATCCTGCTCTCTGATGAATTAAAGGAAAAGAAACAATTACAAAAAGGGATAGTAAGGCGAATTGATCAGCAGATAGAGGGACAGTCTTGGTACAATTTGCATGATCAAATTACTTCGATTAATCGGGGTGTAGAATACTATAATCGCTGTGCCGAGAATTATAAAGCCATATATGATCAGTCGGCTAGTCATAAAATGAGTTATTATTATAGAGCGTTAGAAGTGGTAGATGCATTGATGCTGGCTTTTGGTGGAGAAGTGATAAATAATGATGATGATATATCCCAATATTTTGAAGCTGGAGATTATACATATAGGATAGATCCTGATTTTGTACAGAAATGTGCAGATATGATAAAAGAACATATGAGCCCAATTATGAAAAACTTAGATGAAATAGATGAGAGAAGAACTAAAAAATGCTAACAGATGGATAAAACACTTTATCAGTATAATAAATGTAGTTGTTTATGTAAGAGTAAACGCAAAGTAAGCCCTGCAGAAATGCAGGGCTTTGTTATAATCAGATAATTACAATTATGAACAACAGGAAGAGTAGAAATGCATAATGAAGAAAAATATATACTATATTTTGTTATTCTTGACAATATATCATAAATATTGCTAAAATATAATCAGATCAGATGGTGTCAGCTTATTGAAAGAGAGGAAATATATGGCAACAGTGCAAGAGAAAACAGATCGTTTTAAAAGAGTTGCAGAAAATAGAACTAATAAAATAATAGATCAAATCAGGTTGCTTGGGAACTGTGCAAATCGTTCTAATTATGAATATAGCGAAGATGATGTAAAGAAGATTTTTTCTGCTATAGAATTAGAATTAAAGGAGACAAAATCGAAATATCAGATGAAACCTCAGAATAAAAAATTTGAGTTGTAGAAAAATAGCGTAAAGGAAGGAGTGCTTTGAATGATTAATTATTGGTGGGTTACGCGTTCTAAAAGAAAACTGAATTCAATTCCTGAAATATTGGCTGTCTTTTCAACAGTATCACTTGATGTACAGTGGCAGGGAAGCATTAATTTACATAGAAAGTTTGAAGATGGTTTGGAAGAGGCTGGATTAAAGCGAGTTGGAGAAAGAAGGGATGCAAGAGGTAGTGGAGGAAGAACATATTATGCATGGTTATCATCTCTTGGTTTAGTTTTTACACAAGAGAGCACGAATAAATCATATTTGACTTTAGCTGGTGAAGCTATTATGCAGGGCCGGTCACCAGTTGAAACGGTCTCGGGAGGTTTCCCTCCCCAAAATTTGACAAGCTCTCCTACAAACTATTTAATACTTCTTGTAACTTAATAGCTCTTTTTTTTGCATATTCATAATCGGCAATAACCTGTTGTAATTTGGCTTCAGAATTAATAGGCATATGATAAGATTGTAAACATACACCTTCTGCCCATCCAATTCTAATGGACATCCCCATTTCTCCAGATGTATTAAATGTTCCACCTGATGGAATCGTCTTCTTTAATGATAGATATTTTGAAAAATTATTTTTCCATGCCCGAATATAGCTATCAATTTCACTTCCATTCACATTAACAAAAGTACCATTATAGCGTAAATCTGGTCCGCTAAAATAGTATTTAATATACCAATTTTTAGAAGTTACAACTAAATCTCCACCAGAACTAAGTTTTTCACTATACTGTCCATTCATAATCTTTCCTCCAATATTTAGTGCATAATATGTTAATAAAATTATACACGAATATGTCTAATTAAGAAAGTTTTAAATCCAATATGATGTTATAGAAGTATCAATCCCATTATATTCTAACGGAGGTATATGGCTACATCATGGATGAGGATCAAAAGAAGGATGCACAGATAATGAAAAAGTATTCTATAATAAAGAAAATTTCAATCTGGATATGCATGGTCAGGCAGGAGCAGTACCGAATAACAGCATCAGTGTACCAGGTGGTATAGATGCAGAACTGTTGGCGAAGGTATTGGAAAATCCAGAGATGGTAGCATTGTTTACGTCGCTTGCAAAGACAATGAAGATATCATAATATAGAACAATAGATTAAGAACGAAATTGTGGGCAGATGTGTTTAGTCTGCCCTTTTGTATGTGATTAGTTCACCGACTTCAATATCTAAGTAGTGGCATAATTTACAGATCAGGCCGGCATCCAGTCGATGGAAATTGTTGTTGCAGTATCTGTTAAAGTTGGTTCTTGGTATATCTAAATCTTTGCATATCTGATTTTTGGAGATGCCTCTCTCTTTCAGAATGCGGTCAATATTCAATTCTAATCTTCCGTAATCCACAGGCTCATCTCCTTTACTTTTATAGGGCTATTATATATAATGAGGCTGTAAATAGTAATTCACTGAATAGTACCTCACTATTCAGTTATCCCGGACAAAAAGAATAAACAGGGGTGCAGTATGATCATTCAAAAATTCTTACCTATATTTATCAGCGGTCTGCTGTTATGTGGCTGTGCATCAGGGGCAGTTAATTCTAGTTCTGAGATGGAAACGTTGTATACAGAAGTTTCAAAGGCAGAGACGGAAGACTTTGTTTCAACGATAGATAAGGAAAATTGTTTTTTATGCGGTTCCAATCGTCCGGGAATTTTTGATTATTATAAAAAGAGTGGATGCATTGCGTTGGTGTGCCTGAATACATGGAACATTGCAGATACCAATGTATATGAATATGATGATAATGGAAAGATCGTGGAAGAACCGAACGGTTTTAGCACAAATATCAATACACATGGAGAGAATGAATGCAGCTGGATGGTGGCAGGCGATCCAGTACGCCATACTGCAACAGCCACATTGACGTATGGAGATAACTCTGTCTTAGATCCTGAAAGATTGTCTGCACAGCTCTGCCAGGACTGTCTCAAAAAAGTTGCGGATGCACTTTGGCCTACCGGTTATGAAAATGACTGGACGTATCATTGTGATGTTTTCATGAACATGGAGACTGAGGATATTTACCCGATATCATCACCAATAATAAAATGTGGAATCGATGACTTCTGGCTTCATATTGATCATGAGCAGGAAAACAGCAGGGACATTGCATACTTGGTTTATAATCTACAAAAATAGTAAAAGATAGAAAATTCGTAGGAGAATGGGAACATGGACAAAAAGAATGATTACATACAGTTACCGCCAATGAAAAAAGATACCTCAGCGGATGTGGTCTCATTTATTTGGGAGTATATGAAACTTCCGGAAGACGTGCGCAATAAAGTAAAGTCAGAGATGGATGAGATCCATGAGCACTGCAGGGACAGTGAATTTCAGAAGTCAGATCTGTATGATATCGTTTCCAAAGAAGAGGTAGCAGGATTAGAGCAGAGTATGCAAAAGATATTCGCTGATATCATCACAGAGGTCAGCAGCATTGCCTGCTGGGTGTATGTGGAGAAATATGTGCATCATAAATCTTTGCAGGAAATGCTGGCAGAACGGAAGGATGTAGATAAGTTTATTTTTGCAGTAGATACATGGTTTGAAAAACTCTTGGGAGCATAGGGAAGATTATGTGATACAATAAAATAAGTAGCTATAAAATCTGAGCTTAATGGAGATGCGGAATTATGACAAGACGACAAGAAAATGAATTTTTAAAACGCATGGAAGCTGCAAAGTCAAATAATATAATTGTTCCAGAGAAAATGACTCTTAGTAGTGAAATAAGAGGTGTGTATGGATTCTTTGCAATAAAAGGGGATGAAGAAGTCCTATTTTATATTGGAAAATCCAATAATATTTTTAATCGGATGTTCAGCGGAGGACATATCTATCATTATTTAAGAGGGGTAAGAAAAACTGATGTTCAAAAACGAATGGCGTACTATCTGGAAAACGGATATAAGATTGAAGTACGAATATTAAAAGAAGTTGAATATGTAGGGGACAGTTTTATACAGGATGCAAATAGACTTGCTTTGGCAGAGTTGGAGGAAATAGTCAATCAGCAAAGCAAAGGATTCTGTATAACAGATGACATGCTTTCCGAAGCTGTAAAAAAGAAAAGTGAAGAGAAAGCTTGGAATGATTTGTTCCGAGAGAAAAAATATAAACAAGCATAGAAATTGTTTGACAGAAAATTTTCAGTTAATTAAGATAAGTATAGGAACTGTGGCGAGGGGAGATCCAGCGGGGACTCCTCTTATTTTTTGAATTATTTCCAGCCGTACTGTATCTGCGGGAGACCAGCTATGAAAAGTCAAGTATAAATTAGCCAGAAATTCATTTTTTCTGT
>OHDQ01000089.1_pt1 | contig 48680 bp, 46 predicted proteins | sample 1606421 | NCBI WGS metagenome assembly OHDQ01 (sample SAMEA3879589, study PRJEB24766) | human gut metagenome | biome: human-associated habitat; feature: feces | place: USA | collected 1985/1987
CAAAAAAGAACGGAATGGATAAAGGCGATAACCTGGCATTTCATCTGATCCAGTCCTTTAAGCCTGGTGAAGCAGATGCAGAAACCGCCCATCGCTTAGGACAGCAATTTGCAGATGAAGTACTGAAAGGAAAATATGAATATGTAATCAGCACCCATGTTGATAAAAATCACATTCATAACCATATCATCTTCAACGCTGCAAGTTTTGTTGATCATCACAAGTATGTTTCTAATAAGCGGAGCTACCATAAAATCTGCCGGATCAGTAATCGTATCTGTCACAAAAATGGACTTGCCACCAGTATGCCAACTGGAGAAAAAAGTAAAAGTTATAAAGAGAACATGGAATATCATCGTGGCACCAGTTGGAAGGCTAAACTTCGTGTTGCGATTGATAAGGCAATCTGGTCTTCTATCAACTATGAGGAATTTCTGCAAAAGATGCAGTTAGCAGGATATGAAGTTCGACAGGGAAAACATCTATCCTTCCGTGCACCGGAGCAGAAGAACTTCACTTATATGAAATCTCTCGGAAGCTATTATAGCGAAGAAAATGTCCGTATCCGTCTGACTAAAAATCGTAGCAAAGTGAAAGTTCCAAAGCATCTGTCCAGAGAAGCTCGCCTGTATATCAATATTTCCACTTATGTTACGACCGGCAATCGAGAGGGATTTGAACGCTGGGCAAAACTCAATAATCTGAAAGAAGCGGCTCGTACCTTCAACTATCTTTCTGAAAATAATCTGCTGAATTATGAAGATTTCCAACAGCATATTTCTGACATTGAAGCTTCTGTTAAAGCTGCCGATCAAAGAATAGCGCAAATCAACAATGAGCTTAGCACACAGAAAGTCATTCAGAAACACTGTGATTCTTACCGGCTCTGCCGAAAAGTGATTGAAGATTGCAAATCTGCCAAAAATCCAAAAGCGTACCGTACCAAGCATCAGGCAGAATACCAGCTCCACGATTCACTAAAAAAAGAGCTACAGGATCTGGGCGTTACAAAAATCCCTATCTCTGAAAAAATTCAGAAGCAAATTGAAAACCTTGAATCGAAACAGGCTGCTACTGTCCGGGAGAAACAAGAATTGAAGAAAAAGCAGAAAACGTTGGAAGTCATTCAACAAAATTTCATTGCTTTACTAGATGTCCGAAATATAGAATCGAATCTACTTCAAACCAAACGAAAAACCACAACCATCTTTAGAGATGAATGAGGGAATGCTTTTGCGCTCTTACTCATCTCTTAACTCCCACAAAATTTTCCATTTGTTTGCAAGTATCTTGCAATAAAAAACTTGCTGCCTCAACTAACTATTCTTTTTTCAAATTATTTTCACCGTTCTGAAACAACTTTGAAATAGATTTGCTCATAACAAATGCTACATTATTTTACTATCGTACCCAATCTTTGACCATAAATCCTCACCTTCCGTAACAGAAAAACAAAACTGAGCATAGACTCCAGCTGATAAAGTGCAACTGATTACCATCATCAAGCCCTATAGCTTGCGACCCTGAATTTCTCCAGGTGTGCCAAAATATATTTTTTAATCATCTGAAAATGAAAAAAACGCAAGACTCCTCGGAATCAAACATAACAGCCTTACGATTCATACTTTTCTTATTACCAGCTGCCAGCTTTTCACTTTTCACTGTATAGCCAGGATTCTCCTTGTACTCCTTTATGCTTCAGGAATACCCTTTATAAGATATTCTTCTTTGATATCAAAAATTGAATCAGCTGCTTTATCTACTGCTCTCAATTGCAGGTTTTTCTCCATTCTCAACAGCACTAGGGTATTTTCTACTGCATGCACCACGTTCTGCCAGTTGATCCTGGGTAAGTTTTTTCGCTTTACACAAACGCTTAATATACTCACCAACAATTTTAAGGTCTATTTCCTACATCATTAATCCTTCCTAGTTCCTCTTATTTGATTTCATTATAAGAATTCAGATAAAACCAGGGTCTTGCCAGCATAGGAAAACTCCCTACTATATGCGGAGTTAGCGAGTATTTTTCCCGATTTTCTCAATTCCTAAGGAGTTTTGTAATTTCTGTACTACTTAATCACGCACAAAAGACCTCCGAACAGACACTCTCACATCCGTCTGAAGGTCTTCTTCAATCAATTCTTATATTGTAAAATTATTAGTTTACAATGCCAGACTATTGACATATTCGACAAGTTCCTCTTTTCCCTGCTTTCCATTCAGGATTTGTCCTTCCATCAGATGTGTCGTACCATAAACACTGTCTTCCAGTTCATCCTGCGTTCTACCAAAATCACTACCTCCAGAAGTAGCAAAAAGAACAATTGTCTTCCCACTGAAATCATGAGCCGTCAGAAACGAATTGATAATATGCGGAGCCACATACCACCAGATAGGGAAATCAACAAAAATAACATCTGCCTCCGCTACCGGTGCATCCATATCAGCCATCTCCGGTCTTAAATTCTTATCCTACATCGTAACAGAGCTGCGAAATTTCTTATCCATCCAGTTCAAAACCACATCCGTATACTGAACAGCCGGTTTAATCTCATATAGCTCGCCATTTGCCACCTCTGCTAATGTCTTAGCAACATTGCCAGTAACTCCACTGGCTAAAAATAAGCAACGAGTTCCCTGCTCATTTGTGCGTCCTCATAGTCTATTATTTCACCCGTACACTAGCCCTTGGCATTATTTTCATACCAATGCCACAGGAAAAACATTATTGTATTCAATTATTTGATTGCATCATAAAGAATTGATATACGTTATCATTTCGTCAAGACTCTTCTGATGTTTTTCAGGTGCTTTCTGTGCCAGTTTTTTCTTCATCGTTAAGGATTTTTCCAACATTGCCTTTGCTTCAATTTCATTTCCAAGTTCACAAGTAAGACGCCCCACCGCAAAATAACTGTCAGTGAGATCTGAAGCCAATGCATCTCTATTATCAATAGACAGAAGAAATCTACTCTGCAGAACCTCTTGGTGTAGTTTCAAAGCTTTTTCTTTATCATAACGCTCCATAAAACAAGCATAATAATAACCAGCAATAGCACTATCCACCAAGTGTTTAGAATCCTTCTTGCTTATCTTAATGTATAAATCAATAGCTCTCTGGTAGTACATACTTGCCTCATCTGGATTCTCAGAATGCCTTGACAAAAACTTCGCATAATTCAAACAACTCATAGCTAAATACCCGAGTGCCTCTACATTTTCATCTTCTGCCAGCTTTTTCCTAATCTTCAGTGCTCTATTGTGCATTGTTTTTGCATGACTCTCTTTATGGTTATTCTCATATAATATCGCAAGATTATTCATAGTAAGAGCAGTATCACATAACACTTTTTGACCATCCACACTAAAGTTTCCCTGAAGATCCGACTGAATTAATAAGGCATCTGAATAATATGTTTCTGCTTCCTCAAAATGATATGTACGAAACATTAAATATCCCAATTGATTACAACTCTGTGCAAATTTGAGCATTTCTTCCGGACTGTCTTCTTTTAATTCGGTTCGAATATGCAATGCATCTTCGTGATATTTTTTTGACTCCTCTATTTGATTTACTTTATATAGTATACAGGCTAGTAGATATTCAGCATCGGCAAGAGATGACTTCGCTCCAATCTTCTTATACTTAACAACTAACTCCTTCAATATTCGAATAGCCTGAGCATGTCGATTGTGATTTCTCAAAAAACAAGCATATTCATACACGGTTTCAAGCTGGATCTCATATTTTAATACATCAGGTACGATATCCTGATAAATATCGATGATCTGCTCTTCCTGTTCTTCTGTTATCCCCGAAAATGCAATTGTAGTTATCAACAATCGTTTTCCGGAAATATAGTCCCTGATTACATCTAAAGATTTCTCTTTTGCAATTTCGATCTGGCCAAGCTTGTCTTTTGCCTGTTCCTTTTCTTCGCTCCAAATTGAATCCTGGAGTATTCTCAATGCATTTTCATAATCACCCAGGTCAACAAACTTTAACGCCTCCCTCTGTCTCCAAGATAATGATGAAGAACTGTGCCGTATACTCTCTGCTTTTCTGCACAACTCATACATATTCTCTTCGTATTCCTTAAGACTCTTTTGTAACTGATAGCGTTCCCGCACATTATCTTCAATGCTCTTTTTAATCGTTGCATCATCAGGAAATTGAGCTGCACGTACCAACAAATCTGAAAACTCTTTATCTCTTTCCTCTTTTTTCATTCGGAGCTGCTGAAGGCCGTAATTATTATTATACAAAGGAATTCTGTCTAATGATAAAACACCCTCACCATCAACATTTGCAGCCCCATTTTCAAATTGAATACATCCCCCTATTTCTTGATTTCTTGTAAGTTCTAAAAGTATGTTTAATTTGATGGTATCCAAATGAGAAAATCTACTATAGTAATGGTTCAGTTCAGAATCTAACCTGCCTATAAATTCCTTAATACTTGCGTCTACGTCATCATCGTCAGGAAGTTTCTGGAAATATGTATAAATATGGGGTTTCCCAGTCCTTTTAAAATTATCCAAAGCAACATTAAACTCTTCGACAGAATACCGTCCAGCTTCCTTACCAAAGATAATATAAAAATACTGACAGTCTCTTATCTCTGCATTATATTCTTCCTGTTTTCGTTCTTCGGCCAACGAATCAGAGATGTCCTCACATACAACCAATTCAAAATATATACCTCTTTTGCAGTACACATTATTTAATTTTCTAATGTAATCACCCAACTCGCGTCGGTCTTCTTTGAATTCAGACAGCGAAGAGGCAAGGAATATTTTTATATACTTCATAGTCATAAACCTCTTTTAAAATTTGTATTAGCGTGCACAGATGCTATTTACAAAAACGATATAGCATCCGAAATCGCCGATTGTCTTTCGATAATATCTGTTCGCTTCATCATCTCCAAGTCGATCTCGCCACTCAGCTTTTTTCTCTTGCATTCGAAGATATCTTGCAAGCATATTAAAATGAATGATTACCGAATTATGATGCGAAGTTCTTAAGGAATCGGTATCCATTTTTTCTTCTCTGGACAACATTCCCCATTTAGCTCGGATTTCCGCATATCTTGTAGCAATATCAATGAGTTCATCATATAATTCGATTGCATCCGGGTCATTACCTATTTCAGATAACAATTCTCCATGCAATCTCTGCATCTCACAGAGCTCAAGAACATATGGCTCCTTCATGTAACTTTCAAATGTATTCTTCATATGACGCATCTCCTTCTTCAATGTTGATAATATGAATTTTATTACATACAGTTCTCACACAACCGAAGGGGGAATCCATTCTGTTAAAAAATGCTTCCGAGTTAGTGAATACTTAAACACCTGTAGTCCATCTATAGCCATAGCCAAAGTCTTAATTTTAAGTATATCACAGAACGCTAACATCTTCAATTTCAGATTGATTATCTCAATCTTCTATGAATGCAAATTCATCCTTGAATTTTTCTTTAAATATGCCAAACACTTTATTGAGTACGTATTCGTCTTCTACCGAACAATAGCTTTCCATTTCCGGATCATCCGTGGACTCTATCTTCAGAATAACCACTTCACCATCTGTATCATCTAGCGGAAGAAGAATAACATACGCTTCATTTTCAAACTCAATCAGATAAAGGAACTCGAAATACACGTCATATCCATTTGGATCCGTAAGCTTAATAGTATTATCCATTTATCATTCCACCTTTCTCTATGCAGATTTCCGCCTGATCACCCAAGCATGTCCATTACCTCATACAAGGAGAGCGTCGGATACATTTCACCATTTGCAGCTGCCTCTAATGTTTTCTCTTCTATAATCTTTTCCCGTTCAACTTCTAAACACAGAAAATCTCTATAAACCCAGTGTAAAAGAACTCTTGTATCAACCAGCATGTCCATGTCTCTCAATTCTTTAGAAAAATCAAGATTTACAAGCCAATTGGGGTCCATATGTTTTTCAGCATTGTGATAAATTTTGCCGGAACACACGACATCACCTCATGATTGCAGTGTTTTAAGATTTCATACATTTCCGTAAAGGCCTGTCGCATTCCTGGTTTTAGAGTAACTGCGACCGGAATTTTTGCAGCCTTATTGGCTAATACTGCATCAAATAATCTCTCTTTAAACAATGATCCACCTCCAGTTTATAGATGTTTTTCCACAGTTCCTTGATTAACAATTCAAACTCGTTTTCTGACAGCCTCCTCTCTGCCAGTGCAAATATTTCATAGAGTTTGTATAAGGGTAAGATAAGAGAATACTCTCTAACAATCTTCATAAATATCCTCACTTCTGACGATTCCTTCAGATAATCAGATAATATGATCCAATTTGTTATTGATACTGGCAATTATACAATATCGTTAGGCAACATCACCTTCTTCCTCTAATTCTGCTTTCATGCAGGCTAAGTTTTCCTCGAGATCTCTTATATGCTTTTCACGCTTTCTGCATTCTTCTTCATAATATGCATTCACCTGCACGAGCATTTCATATGGAAGGGTATCCAAAACACTCGGATCTTCATTAATCCGGTTGATCAATGTCATAAAACTCTCATGTTTTGCAATACCCTCAGCCATTGTTTTATCAAAGAATTTATTCATTACTCAGCACCTTCTTTCTTCCTAAACAGATCCATATGAACGTCCGTATCTTCAGCACTCAGGCATTCCGTTCCATCATCAGTAGCAATGCCAAGTCTTTGAGCAACTCGTTCCAGCATTTCATCAATTCCACCATCTCCAAACTCCTCACCTAATGCACTAAGCATACTGCGAAGCTCCTCTTCCGGAGATTTTTCGCATTTCTCAATCGCTTCCTTTGCATTGCTTCCAGCAAAGATGATATCAATCATACCAGGGGAGTACCTCTCAAACATCATGGCGGTACAATGTACGCTGTTTCTGATTACATCCTTACCAGGCATGCATCCATCACAATCCACATAGCTCTTGAAACGAATTTCACCATCTCTGAAGTCAAGCTCAAAGGATCCATTCTGCAATCCGTAATTAACTCTGCAAATATACTCTGCCATCTTAGCCATCATCTGCTTGTCGTCAGAATCTGCACCGACCGGCGCGGTTCCGTATACGATTACATTGTCATCGTCTACGTCAACAAGATATCTAATATTCTTCATTTTGCTATCGATGCAGAGTCCAAATTTAAAATTGCCCCTATTCTCATCAAAAGAATAATGCCAATCATCTTCGTCCAGGAACTGCTTAACAACGTTTGCAATCTCGTTAGAATAGTTATTTTTCTTCATAGTTGAATTCTCCTTTATATCTATGTTGAATTGATTTTTTGATTACCTAGCAACAATAGGTGTTACATTTCCCCAGAGGTTTTCAACCGCTCAATGGTCGCTGTTATCGAACTGTACGCCCCGATAACCAGGCGTTTTTGCATTGTTATTTATGGAGTTTTCAAGGTTCTGCATCGAAGATTCCTTCGATGAATTAATTATCTCATGGACAATTCTGTTCTCCGGAGGGGGGAGTTCTCTGCTCCTTTTGGAAGAGAAAACTCTCTGCCGCTCCTGTGAAATAAGTATCTCATGCGCAATTAGCCAGCTTAGGGTGGGGAAGGCTAAATTTACACTCTATCCCTCTTATACATAACAAAACCCGGAAGCATTGAAAGCTTACCGGGTCAAACATCACTTTAGTTGTCATCAATTGGTCCAAAAATTTCATCAAACTTTCTTTCCAATTCGGCCTGTAGGTCAAAAGAATCTGTATCCACGTCCTCATCCGATTCAGTTGAAAGGGATCTCGATGTCCCTTCCTCCACATCAATTTTAAGTCTTATAGTTTCGACAAATTTTTTATGTCTTATGTTCATAGCATTAATTCCTCCTCATTGTCTTCATTGCCTTCAAAAAGGGAACAAATATTATGCTTGATAAAACAAGTCGCCACTAAAAATATCATCTGATATGGGGAGTCCATGAATCAGCGCCCTCACTCGAAGCGTTGTCTTATCAATGTCACCATTGATAAATATATGATCATATTTACTAAAGTGACTCAATTCGTTATACGCAATGATCATTCGCCTCGAAATATCGTCCTTGCTGTCTCCTCTATGAAGCAGCCTGGCTTGTAGTGTATTTGAATTGACACAAATAAAAATGGTAATAATATCCACATCTGTCATGCTCTCATCTGACAGTATCTGCTCCATACCGTTTCTGTCAATTTCCAGAATGACAGTTTTTCCTTTGCCAAGGACATCAAAAACCGGACTTCGTGGGGTTTCATAACCATTTCCATCATAATAATTGTATTCAAGATAATAGCCTTCAGTTACTCGTTTTTGATAATCTGTTATAGAGATAAAGTTATAGTTATCTCCTTATTTCGCATTGCTCTTGAAGTATCAGACACGGAAAGCCAAATTTTTGACTAATCCTTAAAAATCATTTCATCAGTTTCCATAAGCCGATGTATTACACTGCCTTTTCCAGCGCCTGAGAAACCACTAATAATAACAATTTTTTTCATTGTATTTCTTCCTCTTTACCATTTCTTCTCAACGGATTTTTCCAATCCATTTTCTTCATAGCAATGAAAGACAATATCATTTCCAACCCAGACAGACTCTTCATGAAAGATTACTTCATAATCTATTGACTTATATTGAGCTGGAATGACAATATCTCCGGTGCAATCAACAACGCCGACCATACCCTCACTATTAATCACGATTGCAAACAATCCATAATACACCTCTGAGATTTCACAAAACTCGTCGAACTCTTTAACAATTTTGATTTGCTCTGCAGTATCAAAATCCAACTCTAACAGGCAGGCCTTACCACCAATTATCGCGCTACCATATACAGTAACAAGTGGCAAAGGCTGAATTGAATCTGCGCCTTCAAGCACGAGGTCGCCATTCCTATCAATCATCCCCCAGGTTTTATCCTCTAGCTGAACTCTGGCAAAAAGGCCTTGATGCTCATATTCAAAGCCATCTAAATAATCATCAGAAATCCTTTCAAAGGAAGAATTAATATAATACACGCCTCCAGAGGCTTCTCTAACCCGCGCCTTTCCGTCAGACATTTCTGATGCTTCAACGAACAATGCGGGAGTTAATTCTTTCCCATCAGGTGCCAAGTATCCTAACATACCATTTTCATCCTCATACCGGCATGTTTCATCCCAGCACCATTTCAAATCATCATCATATACTTTACGATATGGACCAGCAATACTGTTACCGTCTGGATCCAGTAAAAATTCTCCTTCCGGTGAAACTTCCACTGAATACTGTTTCAGATATGATCCGATAACCAGCCCATCCGCTTGTTCCGAATCACCATTTAGATACTCATCGATTCTTGAATAGTAATCCTCAACAGCATCCTCTGCATATGTACGCGCATCCTTCTCACACTGCTGAGAATAATATGAACAGAAGTCTTCGTACCCATCCACATAAGTATCAAATTCATCAGCATAATGCACTGCATTCCTGTAAATGCGGAGTTTCTTGATTTCTTCTGGTGCTTGGTTATAAGCATCAACCAATCTATGCTGATAACTATGGTAGGCCTCATGACAACATGAGTTTAATACCTCATCCGCCGGATCGTTTTCCAAATGTTCAAGATTAATATAGATCGTATTAGAAGCATCTGAATAACAGGCCAGTGTATATTCAGGCAGATTAGCTGCACCCACGTTCAACTCATTAGAAATCCCCAGGTAATGTGCCTCTATGTTTGCTACACACTGCAATACATCAAGTTTATCATTTGTACTAAGCGAGCACCATTCTTCATCCTGCAACTTTAAAACCATATCAATATTACTCGAAATAGTCTGGTTCGCGTTCTCATTCCCGATTTTAGCTTCAATACCAGACTTAAATAATGTCACGCCAAATGCCCCCTGAAAGAAGAGCGGTGCCATAATTGCAATCATTGCAACAGTATAAATATTCCCGGTTGCCGCAATCCAATTTCGAAACCGTTTGGCATAGATACGTTTCAAGTTCTTTCTCGTCCTTACCTTACGCGTCAGTACCAGAATACCCACAACCATAGATAATACTGCTGCGATTGCCAAAACAATTAGTATTCTGCTTTGAAGTGTTCTCCAATATGTAACAACAGTATAAATTCCATACGGAAGCACTAACGATACAAGTACACTCCATCCAGTTCTTTTTATCCTAAAAACACATACTGCGCATGCTGCTATAGATGCAAATAATAGGATCCATAAAGCAGTTTTCGAAGCTGCATATGTCACGTTTGGAATACACCGAAAAAGAATGTTTTTATACCAAGTCATGCTTATTAAGCACCAGAATACACTCTCAAATACATATTCAATTGGCCCCATAGTACTTCTGTCTTTCATGCGATTCCACTCCTTCTATGCAATAATTACTTTCCCACGTTCGCAGACATTAATAATGTTCCATCGTCTTTCTTAATTCCTGCTTCTGTCTCTTGCAGTTATATGTTTTCTTCATTTCAAAAATCATGGTCGGCTTTATCCATACACCGCCTTTATCAAGGACACTATGACGTTCTACTCCCTGGCCTTTTTTAATGTCCTGCAGAGCTTTGTTCTTTATCTTCATAGTTCAAGACCTCCTCTTTACTTGAAAATTGATCGTATCATCAAGCCAATGCCAATGAGTACGATTACTACCGGCATAAATGCATTCATAATTTCCCAGATGGCTTCACTAATAGATGCCGTATTATTCCCAACAACCACAAGCAACACCCATAAAACCACTAGTAGAATCCCCATTTTCTTGATCACACGCATATATTTCCTCCTCATAGAAAAATTCCCTCTTCACTTGATCTAAGGATAACAACTCTTATTTAGACCAAATGAAGGGGGAATCTAAACTTCTTTATCTGACTGACAGAATCTATATCTGTCATCACTCACATATACATACTAATTTAATTGCTTCTTCTAGATCTATTCGCTGTGCGCCAGCAGCCTTTAAATTACGAATCACATCAAAAACAGATTCCTTGTTTTGATTCGTAACTGTGCCAAGTAAATCTATATAATACTCGAGCAGTGTACCTGATAGCCCAGCCCTTACGATATTAAGATAGTAAGTATCTTGGATATCATTGTGACAATAATCCAGCATACAGAACATCACACTCGTATCTTTTTCCATGTTAATGAATCGCCGGATCACCTTTAACAGGTACTTATCAAAATCATATATTTTGCAGCGATTCGTCAGGCAATATTCTATGCTCACACACACTAACCGAGATAATTGCCGTTTTCTTTTACTGTCCAGGTATTCCATTAATTCTAAAAGTATCTGACAGTCAGAAACATGTTGTTTTGCTTCCATCTTATTCCAAAACTGTGATGCCAAAAGATGCTGGTTTATCGACATATACCGATCAAACGTTTCTCGAATACAGTGTGTAGCTTGTGTTTTGTTCGCTTGATCGGTGCTTTTAATTCTATCCAGATACTCTAATTTGATTCTTTCATCCATTACACACAAACCACCTCCTAGTATCACTCATGAGTACTTGCCTAAGATAGATTTAACCTCTACAGCCGGAATATACTTGTTATATAGACCGGCAGCGTTCAGTTTTTCCATCAGCGTATATAATTCGGCCACCCGCTCCTGAGGCACCGTTCCATCCCAATCCTGCTCTATCGCAATTTGATTCACCTTACTGATTGTGGGATACTCGACAAAATAATTTTTTAAATCGGCTGGAGCGATCAATGCTAGATGTCGATCTACATATCTACGGAAATATTCCCGTTTTTCTTCCAAATTAATTCCGTTTTCTTCTAAGTAAAGACTGATACCAGTTTCAATAGCTGCCTCTTCCGCAGCTGATGCGATAACTTGTCCCTTTGATTCCAGATAATTTAAGATATATTCAATCATGCAGCATTCCCTCCGTTATTTAATTCATCAAGCTTTGCCAGGATTGCCTGAGCTTCTTTCATTCCCTGAACTCTTTCCGCATAGTCTTTGGAAATTGTTTTATCCATACTACTCTGAAATTGTTCAAAAGTACCTTTGCCTCCTATTGCGTCCATTTTTTCCTGTATGGCCATAGTTTTTCCACCATAGTACGCATCGCCCAGAGCATCTTTTCCCATAGTTTCCTGAAGTTGTTTGCAAACCTCAGTTGCATGAGAATAAACGCCCTCTCGTTCTGCGGCTTCTCCTTTCTCCTTACTCAAGGCAGAAAGCTGTTCATTTGTATACATTGTGGTCATTCCTTCGTTCAGTCCTCTTCCTTTAGTTTCAAATCCAGAATTCTCGCCAGTTGCATTATTGTGGAACCAACTTGTATGTCTCATCCCGACAGTCTGGTATACCATATGGCCACCTTTATCCGGCATTGGAACGATAATTTCTCTGTTCTTGCTGGCAAAGTGATTTGTCTCATGCTTCGTGGTCCGTTCCATTTGCTCTTTACTCAGAGCCGAAACTTCAATACTGCTCTTACCATTCAGCGTGCGAAATGCTCCAGAATGACCCGAATTCGGATTATACCCAACAGCCTTGATGCTGTTAACTCCATCCTCAATCCTTCCACGATCTGCTTCACTAATGTATTTCCCATTCATATCCAGAATTTGCGCAATTGACTGGTTATGAAAATGTTCCACTGAAATCTGTGCCTGTTCCAATGTTGCCGGAGTCTCGAGTATCTGATTCATTCCATAAGATGTCTGCTCAGGATTAATCGCGATCTCACTTCCACTGGTTTCTTTGGCTGAACCAATTTCTATAGCTCCATTAGGGTCACTCGAAGCGCTAACTTCATTAGTACCATTCATTTCAGCTGCACCACCGGTTTCTACCGAGGCACTAACTTCTGCAGAGTTACCTACTTCAGCTCCGCTGCTAGTACCTTCATTAGAACCGCCACCACTAATCTCACTCATTATTTGCTCCTCCTTTCAGATACTGATTATAAGAATTCAGTATAACTCTTGACTCTTGATATGATACAGTCCCATATTTCTGCAGCAAAACTCCAAGCAAGCAGCATTTTGTAGCAGCTGCAGCACTAACATTTAAGTCGCGCAACATGCAATCAATATTATGAGATAATATCGCAGTATTATATGGGTTTGCCTGAATCTTAGAAAGATGGTAACGGACTTGACCTTCGTCCATTGACTGAATCATTTTCAATACTGATGTTTTTCTACAACGGAATCTGCTAGCACAGATATGACATGCCGGATTAGTATTTCTGCCTTGGACTAATGGCTTAACTTTCACATGCTGCACACCAGGAATTCCACGAATACCAATCAGACAAATACCCTTATCAAATTCCATGATTCGATCAGCTTGTGTGCTACTAAGTCCCAGAGAGGAAGCCATAAGATCCAGATCCGTCTTTGCCGCAGTAAGCGCATGTACCACCTTGACACTGGTGTTTGCAATCACAGCATCCGACATAATACCCGGTCTTTGATCGCATAGAATCATTCCAGTTCCGGATGCACTGATTTCTGCCAACATTTTTTCAAAGTAATCATTACTTCTTGCACGACTACTATCCTCTGAAATTGTTTTTCTAAACACATTATGTGCCTCTTCGACAACAATAACTCGTTTAAGAGTATTGCTTTCCGGGAGACGCGAAATATAACAATGCAGCTTAAAGAGCAGAATGTTCATCAAAAACTCTGTTCCGGTATCAGAGAAATCTGCGAGTTCTATAACAGTTGGAGTTTCGAGAAGTTCTTTTGCAGTAATACCAAATGGTTTAGAAAAACTTCTACCAAGTGCTCCTGTATACATATTCTCAGTTCGCAGAGTCAGAGCACCTTCAAGATTCTGCTTTACTTCTACCCCATAACGGGCATGTGATTTGATGTACTCTGGAATATTATTATAAGCATCTTTGAATGTTGGAAATGGTTTTCTCTCATCCTCATATGCCATCATTCCATAGTGCCATCCAGCTTTCTCATATGTCTGTTTCAACAAACCTTCTAATGCTTCAGGAATCGGATGTTCACCAGCTGTGGAAGCAGTTATTGCTCTCACAACGGCATCCACATGGTTTTCAATAAGAGTACCTGTTTCAACTTGAAGTGGATTGATAAACAGCTGAAGTCCATCGTTTCCCGGTGTTAATACTTTTAACTCAGGAATTTCGGAAAGTAATCCAATATACTCCTTCTTAGCTGCCTCAATCACCAAGGTTGAAATTCCCATATCATAAAGGCCTTTAACAATCCCCTTAACTGTAGTAGTTTTGCCAGATCTTGTCGCTCCTGTAATCAGCATGTGAGAGTATAATGCAGATAATGGGATAACAGCAGACACCGAAGAGTTAATAAAAGATCCTATGGCAATACCAGAATCTTTGATAGGTCTGATTTCAGGAAATACACTAAGCGTATTATCTGTCACATTATTGTTTCTTACATAAAAGCCAGTATAAGAATTAATTGGCATAGAGCAGAACTTTTCAAGGCTCTGTAAAGTCTGCCAGGAAACCAGATCTGCATACCCATGATATATCTGATTTAAAATATTAACCCTCGGAACAGCCAAACAGCCTCTGGATCCTCCAACATTTCCATGTACATCCAGAATCCGTACAGGTTCAAACCCCTCCTGATTCTCTGAATCATAATGCATACAGGAACGTAACACTGCTCCTAAGCGATAGTAGGTATCCTTGTCAAATGCACCAAAGCGCACGCAGCTTCTTACAAACCCTCGTCCAATATTATTACTCAAGAACACATTTTCGTCTTTTAGCAGGGAAATAGCACGAACAATCTCTGGAATTGGAATCTCTTCTGTTCGTCTTGTTGCGTTACCATATACTCTTTGAAAAGATTTAAACTGTTCTAAGCGCCCTATCAGAGCTTCGTTCTCTTTGATTTTCTCCGACACTTCGTCATCGTTAACCGGAATAACAACACATGCAATGTAGCACTCTCTTCCTTTCATATTAGCAAAAGTATCAGCAAAACCGTCGGCTGAAATGGTTCCTGAAAGAATACCATTATATGCATAAGTGGCACCTTCCCATGTCTCATTATGTACAACACACTCCGGAACAGCAGAAGAAAAGATGGATCCTAAATCTGTATTACTGCCCGTGCCATAAAATACCCTAACTTCATCTCTGACATGATCCATTACAAATGCAGAGCAGTTTGAATGTGCACCACGAAGCCAGCCATACGCTGCTCTACTTACAGCTGTATTTGTTGCCTGCTCATCTTCCTTAGCTCTGAATCCCTCAACTCGATACCAACAGCGTATTACTGGTACAAAAGTATTGTCATGATCAATCACCACATCATTTGCGCCTACTGCAGTAAGATAATTATTCTTTTTCAGCAGGTTTACCATTGCTGCAGTTCTCTGAGCCTGTAAAATCTGTTCTCTATACTGATTCATGATTACCTCCTAAATATACCTTTAATAATTTCCCAGAATATCCATATCATTAATATGATAGGAATCAGAGCGGTCAAAACAGCTGTCAATAGAATAGTTGCAGCTCCGCTTTCTACCATCCATACAATGCTACACATTAAAGCAATCGATATTATAGATAGAATAGCTATGGGGATCCGTACCAGAATGGCCGGAATCTGAAATCCAGGCTTAACAGTTGTATCTGTCGTTCGATTGTAGATAGACTTCACAACTCGACGGTGTTTCAAATTCTTGGCCTTGATCTGTACTTCGTCACCCACCTGCATTCTTCCAAGATAGCTTCCATATAAGCAGAAATCTCTCACTTCAGGAGGGTAGTCATCTGATAAGCTCTCTACCCTAATCGTATACTCGATTGTCTGATGCGCAAACTGGTATGGTTCTCCTCTAAAAATTGTATTGATCAGCTTTAAACGCTTTGAATTAAACAGTTCCTGATGATCGATCTCTACGATTCGACCATGACATTCCATTGTGCCAAAGTGTTCTTGGATGAACTGCACCGTCTGATTTCGAACAGGTTCTAAACCAGGGATACGATCAGCCGGCTGTAAATATATTGTTGCATTCTCCATATTGGATACTAATTCGCTATGACAAAAAGGACATACGGTCTTGTCATCTCCATACAGAAATGCAGAGTCACAATTTGGATTAGAGCATCTTTTCATCAGGCACACCTCCCGCAATTCTCTTTTGCCCACCGCAGTGAAAGCTTCTTTGTTTCCATGTATTTGAAATCCACCAGTGCGTAACGATTAGCATCAACACCAACCAGCTCCATTATCTTTCCTCTGCCAAATCGAGGATGCATAATGTAAGAGCCAGTCTTATAATGATCGAGGGCCTCTACTTCCTTTCGCTCAGCTTCGTGCTTGTCCTGAAAGTACTTAGCTCTCTCACTGCTGTAATAGCGTATCGGAAGAGCACCAACTTCTATACAGCATTTCTTCCAAGTAGCTCCATGTCCCACATTGCCATAAACCATATGATCCATGTAGTGCGCATACTCATGGCGGATGGTATCAAGAGCTGCTTCTACCGGCCACGATGGGTCATCATAATAGTGTCTGGAGAATCGAAATGCCCTCCATTAGCAGGGTTATAGGATCCCAATGTGCATTTTGCATTATTAAATATAATTGGTAGGGTTGCTCCCTTTAATCCAGTCTTTGCATCCAGTCTTGCAAACTCTTTTCGGATTGCAGCTTCATTCCAGATATTCTTCATAGCTGTATACCTCTTCTTCTTGATATATACAGCTTAACATCGGATTATCCGTAGACAGAAAGGGGGAGAGCCCCCTCTCCCACCCGCTATATTATTAAGCACTCAACTCTGTAAACTTCTTTTTATTAACCAAATCTTTTGCCTGTAGCGATATACTCTTGAATGTTGTCTGCCCATACACGAGAGATGGTCTGCATATCACTCAGAGAATTAACAGGACTGTCCCAACACACATACGACTTGGATCCGTCCCAGAGTCTATGAGTCGCATGCCCATCTGTCAAACGATTCCCCAGGCTAGGCATTCGAAGTATATAAGCTCTCCAGGATCCATTAACTTTCTTGTAATTGAACCGATATTCTTTATCTCTGCGCCCATGATTATCGTTTGCATAATAAATCATCGGGCCTGTTTCTGTTGCGGATCTGGCTGAATTTCCAACCAATGTAATTGCCTGGTTTCCTGGGTTTGAAGGTGGCGAAGTACTATTCTGATTACGTGAAATCAATATACCGGTTTTAACACAGGCAGTAATCGCAATGATCGCAACTACTATAACCATCCATTCATCCATATTCATATCAACACCTCCAAATCATCTTGCAATTACTCAGGTCCAAACCTTTTACCAGTTGCTATATATTCCTGAATACAATCCGCCCACACTCTGGAAATATTCTGCATGTCCTTTAACGAGTTGACCGTCTTATCCCAGCAAATGTACGCATTGTTACTGTCATCCCACAGTCTATGTGTCGGAATACTTCTGGCATCACGATTGCCAAGGCTAGGCATTCGAAGTATATAAGCTCTCCAAGATCCATTAACTTTTTTATAATTGAAACGATACTCTCTATCCTTGCCACCATGCCTATCATTTGCATAGTAGACCATTGGACCCGTTTCATTTTTTTGAGAAAGCGGCACCACTCTTGTCTGCTGTGGTGTCGTTCTTTGTGTTGTCTCGACAGGTCTTGCTGGGGTCTCCTTTGTTCGACTGCAATATATAAGTATGCCAGCAACTACCATCACTACTCCTGCTACAATCCATCCTGTCACTTATAACACCTCCTTAATACAAGCACTTCAAGCTTCTTAAAAACTCTTTCATATCTGTGAAATCCAGAAATCTTACTGTTCCAATCGCAAGCCAGTCTTTAAAAAGAGCCGGTGCCTGATTGTTGCTGCAAGAAATACCTTTATCGATAAAGAGGGCATATGTATTCTCCTCCTTTTCAAAACCGATTCTGGCGATATTCTTGCTGCAAGCTCCTGGCAGATAACAGCGCGAATACACATGGCAAAGATGATCTTCAAGGGATTCTTTCAGTAATTCGTACTGTTGATCACTTCCATATACAAATTCCTTCATATCTCGTTCCTCCTAACATATTATAATTTCATCTACAATGATACTTGAACCCCTTTGACGATTTGCTGGAGGGGAGAGCCCCTAAAGGCCTCCACCACTACGTATACCTTAGGCAGTCTGATCGGCATAATTGCTTGCCACCGAATTAGCGGTCACTTCCTCCATCTTGATATTTCTTGTGTCCGGCCATTTCATATGAAGGTCTTCCAGATGACCTGTACCGCCACAAAGTTTACAGGTTTCATATCCGTTTGATGGATGATCCGGTTTCTGCGGAATCCAGACTGTTTCATCCATAAATGTATATCGTTCGGCCCCTGTAAACACTCTGTCAAAAATACCGATACCCAGCACATCCCTTACATTAGGATTCAATCTGATCTGTACAAAGTTTCGATCTTTGACGCTGTCGAGCATATCGCTGAATGCATTGCCCGGTGCCTCATGATACATCAGCAGCATGAGAGCAATATATCCTTTCAGTGCATTCATTCTCTCAGTTGCAAAAATAGTACAAGCAGATGAGTCAACATCATTTTCAAATCCATTCTCATACTTTTCGAATCGACTGCCAAGAAGGCATCTCGGACAGCTCTCTGTTACTCCTGGATACACGAAGATGAGTTCAGCAGCAGCACCTGCTTTATACATCATTGCTGCAAGATACGGAGTACCATACTTTAATGCAAGGATAGAGCTTCTTTTCTGCGCTTCGAAGTTATCCGTACATCCCAAGATCAGATAGTCGGTAGGTTTTCTTCCAGGAAACATGTCCATGTAGGACTTAAACTCTTCATCAGACATATTGTCATCAAGGAAACGATCAACGCATACAACTTTCGCATCAGGATTAATGTCCAGAATACGCTGGCGGATAACATCAACCTTCTTTTTACCCATCTCACTGATGAAGACTCCCTGTGTAGCAACATTTGACGGGCTTACAATATCAGCATCCATAAGAATATAATTTCTGAAGCCGCTTCTTGCAAAATTCTCAAGTGCACTTCTTGCGCCACCAGTACCAATGCAGATGATCACCTTATCAAGAACATTATCCGGATATAAGCTCTGCACCTTAGTAAAGTAATCATTGCTCTCTACGGCTCTTCTCATAACACTCTCCTCCTGACTTGTAATGGTAGTAACATTAAGGCCATCTACCTTCTTTTCTTCCGCTTCTGCATGTCTTTCTTCCTGGCGGTTAATGCCATCACGATATGCATCCAACTGTTTGATTGAATAATTCTGACTCCACTTTTTAAATGAAGCATATACATAGCCGTCTTCGTTGGCTTTAAGTACATATTCCAAATTAACATTCAAGCAATCATCTTCCTGACGCACCACATAGAAGTACATAGTGTAAAATCCTCTTCTTTCATTCTGGATAATCGGAAGATAGAAGTAATCCAGTTCGAAGAATCTCAGGTGAAGAAGCGCTGTAGAAATATCATGGTAGGATGGGCGAACGCATCCAATCGGATGAGAATGGTAAATACCATTTGTCACAAATCCATTGGCCTTCCATGCCCTAAACACTTCAGACATAGACTCGACATCATAGTAAAAGGTGCCTGATGTATTTCTTGAGTGAACATCAAAGTAACACTCATCAATTAAGTTTGGATCCGTCTTTGATGCAAGCATACCACCTGTTTCAGCTCTGTACTTTCCTACATTTTTTCTGAAATCATCCAGCACTTTAGTCGAGAATTTAATTGTCTTATTAGGAATCCCTTTTTCCTGCATTGCCTCCATTGTTTCTTCCTCCTCCATCAGATCTTCGTCATAGTCACAGCTAAAGCAGCTCATTACCGAATCTAAACCATAGGCTACTCTTGTAAGTCCATTCTCAATCAACTTTACTACTCGTCTCATAAATACCTCCTTATGCGATTTCAAACTCGATTGCACCAATTGTTCCCTTCAATGCGACCGATTTATCTCTTAGTGTCTCCAGTCGTCTTTCTCTCAAGAGATGCTCTCCAATAGCATCACTGACAAGATCTCGGATTCCTCTTGCTCCGTATTTTGTCTGATGCTTTAAGAAATCAAGCATTAATCCTTCATCAATTCGCACCAGTCGAAGCTCATAGTTTTTGAGTTCTTCCTTTACAAACTTGGCTACAATATCCATGGTTGCAGTGTCAGAAAGTGCATTGAAAACAATAAAGTTTCCAATCTTACCGCTGATTTCCGGTCTACCACAGTGCTTTGTGAATTGATCCCTACACATCTCTGCTTTCTCAAACTTAGATAACTTCTGGTATCTATCCATATCGATTGGAATGTTTGAGGTAAAAAACAGGATGCATTCGTTCAAGTCAATCGGTTTTGAATTATCTGCCATCCCCAGGAAACCGGTGTCAATAGCTTCCATTAATCCAGTAAGCAGCTTTGTGTCAGCCTTCTCGATTTCGTTAATTACAACCACGTGCTTTTTGTTTTTTCTGACAGGTTCTAAAACCGTATCGTTACCAAAACCTACATACCCAGGAGGCGCTCCGAAGAATCTATGAACAGTATGTTCACCTACGAACTCACTTCCTGCAATCTCGATGTAACCATACGGAGTTTCATATACATTACTAAGAACATCAGCCAGTGATTTCGCCGTTTCAGATTTACCGGTTGCTGTCGGGCCGATCAACGCCATTACCAAAAGCTTCTTTTCCTTCCTCATTTTGTTGATCACAATCTTGTTGGCGATTTCATCGATTACATTATCCTGTCCAAACACCTTTTGCTTGAGAGGTGCCGCAATCTCCTCAGGCCAAACCATCTTAGGAACCTCTTCTTCCTCCTTGAGTGCTTTTACTTTTGAGGGATCGTAAACAGGATCCTCAGATACAGGTTCTGCAGTTTTATATAAACAAGACTTCGCCCCATTATTCAGCTGACTCTCACTACCATGATGCGTACTTATATCCACAGAACAGGGACTCTCAAAAAGGGGCTGTAATCCGCGAAGGAAACAGATCATATCATCCATACAAATGAATCTGATTTCACCATTCTCAATAAAATTCTTAAAATCGGAATGATCCGTCTCGGCACAAATGCCCTTGTCAATATACAGGATATAATGTCCGTTGCAGTTCTGCTCAAATCCAATTCTTGCGATTTTTGGAGTGCAGCATTCCGGAAGGATACAACCGTTATATACGTGACACTGATTATCCAATAACTGCTGCTCCAGTTCGTTAAACTGCTGATCTGTTCCAAATGCAAATTCTCTCATCTCATTTTTCCTCCCATATTAATTGGCTACTGCACCAATGATTGCCAATACGATAGCTACTACAATACCCCAGCAAATGAATGAAGCAATTGCTTCAGCTACCGGAACAATCAACACACCTCCACACAGCAATCCTGCCGATGATCCTATGCTTCCCCAAATAGTTTGTCTCTTACATATGAACCATACTGCAAAGGCTGCATATCCTATGATCAAAGCAATTGCTGTAATATGAATAAACCCATCCATATCATCCCTCCTCTCAACTCAATACCTGAAACCTTCTCATGAATAACCTTTCCTAATAACGTCTCAAATATTGAGTCGTTACGGTAATTCATCTACTGCCTTATAATAAGACTCTGAATTACCAGAAGGGCAGGGGGGAGCATTAGGCATATTTTGTGCCTGAACAGTAGAAACATTGTACATTTTAAACATTTTCTTAATCAAAAAATCACCTCCCAACTACCGAACAACGATCCGTTAGTGCAAACCACCGCCCGGGAGCGTCTCTTTCTGTTCACCTCCGTGAAAGCCTCCTCCCGGGAGCGTCTCCTTCTGTTCACCTCCGTGAAAGCCTCCTCCCGGAAGCGTCTCCTTCTGCTCGCCTCCATGAAAGCCCCCTCCCGGAAGCGTCTCCTTCTGCTCGCCTCCAAAGAAACCTCCACCAGGAAGCATTTCACACTGGTTCATCTTGTTATTGGTTGCATTCTGATTTTCCATATTCATATTCTTCATAGAATTATTCTCCTTCATATTTGTTATATTTTGCATTCTTGTCATCTTGATCTTGATCCTATAAACGAATTCCTAATTACTTGAAAACAAACACCTCCTTATCCGTACTTTCACCGATGCAAGTTGTTTTTAGGAAGAGTCAATACCTCTTCCTAAAACACCTGATTCCTTGCCGCTCATTTTGTCACCCCCCTTCGTTCTTTCTACTTAAATGATAACAGCCCGTTATCCTTAGTCAGCCAGGGGGAAGCTAACCACCTTTCATATAATCTCGCTTGTGTTCGGATGTATTTACACGTCTCTGATACATATACTTCTGCATAACGGCCCTCCTTACCTTTCCTGATTTGCCATTCTCTTGTTATAGTCCTTTGTTACCTTCTGATAGACATCATTCTTCTGAATGTCGTATCTTCTGGTAACGATTGGACGCTGTCCTCGTCTGAAGAGTACTTCCTGACCAATAGGCATATAAAGCACTTCATCCAAAGGTGCGTTTAATCTCAAGCTGATGTTCTGTGCTGTTCTGAGATCCATCCCACCAAGATAGATATATGAATCGCAGTTGTTAATAATCGTAGTTGCGTTATCCGTTCCATACATCTGCTCCAGCTGACTTTCAGACTGGAGCAGAAGCGTAACAGAGATGCCCTTCTCGCGGAAGATACTGATGTATTCCGGGAAGTTCAATACGCGGCTACCAGTGGCGAAATCGTCACATAGCATATGGACCGGAATAGGTAACACACCATCAGGGCGATTCTCTGCATATTCAAACAGCTGCTTAAATGCCTGTGCATAGAACATATTCACAAAGCAATGAAGAGCCGGATTTACTGCGCTGGTTGTCACAAACAGAATTGTTTTCTTGATTGCCATCTGTTCGAAATCCACATTCTTCTTGGTCGCCATCATCTTCCTAAGTTCAGGAGAGAAGATAGTATCGATTGTGGTGTTCAAGGTTCCAAACACACATCCCGCCGTCTTGATAGGCAGATTTTTGAAGGATTTCCAGCAGGACACTGCGAAGCAGGTTGGATCTTTCGATGCAATATATTCAAACTTTCCATCCAACGATGTTCTGATTGTTCCACTACCCTCATCCAGAACAAGGCTGTCATGCAGTTCCAAAACATCTGCAAATGTGGCATTATCCTTCGTCATCAAGGTATATGCAATTTCTGCAGACAGAAGGGAAGTAGCCGCTTCATCCCAATACGGATCCGCATTGGAGTTATCCTTCTGCGGATCTGCCTTTACAATGGATTTCGCAAGAAATGTAATATCAGAATAGCTTCCCACATATTCCAGTGGATCATAGGCACATGAGCTTTCAAGAGGATTCACAAAATTGAGGTCCATAATTTCATAACCTCTCTTTTTGAACAAAGGCATGTACTTATTCACAATACGTCTCTTTGTGACTGTTGCGATGATACTTGAGGTTTTGGTCTCAAGCAATCTCGGTTCAGAGACAGACATGGTCTTACCACTACCGCTGCCACCACATACGATCACGTTGTTGTTTAATCCAGTTTCATTACTGTCAGCAGAATAACAACAGTTCTCACCAAGAATCACTTTTTCTTTTTCCATGACTTAACCCTCCATAATCACGCTAAAGTCTACGATTTGATCACAAAGCCCAAAACTTTTACTTTCTTCCGGGCTGAAGTAGTGATCATAACTTGTGGCTTTCTCGACTTCTTCTTCACTCTTTCCTGTATGTTTAGAAAGAATCTGGTTCATCTTTCTTTTTGTCTCCAAGAGACTTTCCGAGATAGACTTGATAGATGAACTGTTACCTCCTACACGATTGCCCAAAAGAGGTTCATGAAGCATTAATTCCGAATGAGGAAGCATGTATCTTCCGTGATTTCCGCAGGCAAACAGAACTGCACCCATGCTGTATGCTCTTCCAATACAGAACATTCTGACCGGAGCCTTACTTGCCTGAATCACATCGTACATAACCATACCGGAATTGATTTCACCGCCAGGACTATTAATCAGAACATCAATAGGCTTATTGGGATCTTCTTCATTCAGCACCATGATCTTCTTGATGAATTCGCATGCAGCTTCTGGTGTGATTTCTCCCTCAATAAACACCTTTCTCTGAGATAACAGCTTGGAATCTGCTGATACCTGTGTAATACCATTGGAGCTTTTGATCAAAACATTCATTATGCTACCTCCGCTTTCTTCTTACCAAACAGATCTACGTGAACCTCTGCTGCATCTTCAGAAGATGCAGTCTCACTGGTTGCCGTTTCCTCTTCGCTTGTGATTCCCAGTCTCTCTGCAAGACGAGTAATCATATCAGCAACATCACCGTCGCCAGCATCCTCCCCCATCTCTGCAAGCATGCTGCGAAGTTCCTCTTCAGGAGACTTTTCACACATGGCAATAGCCTCCTTTGCAGAACTTCCGGCAAAGATGATGGAAGTAATTCCGGCAGCATAACGCTTGTACATTGCTGCGGTACAATGAATGCTGTTCTTTACAACCTCAGTGGAAGGAAGCACCTCGTCACAATCGATGAAACTCTTATAGCGAATCTCCCCGTCTCTGAAGTCGAACTCAAAACATCCATTCTTCAGACCAAAGTTTGCGCGGCAGATGAATTCAGCCATCTGAACCATCATCTTTTCATCATCACAATCAGTTCCTATCGGGCAAATGCCATAAACCACCATCTCATCTTCCTTGACGTCGATGAGATACTTGATTTTCTGAATCTTGCTTCTCACTCTCAAGCCAAAATCGAAAATACCTCGCTCTTCGTCAAAAGAATAATGCCAGTCATCGTCAGTCAGAAACTGCTTAACAACATTTGCAATCTCATTAGAATAGTTATATTTCTTCATGATTGAATTCTCCTTTACATCTATGTTCGATTGATTATTTGGTTCCCGTGCAACGATGGGTGTCGCATTTCCCCAGAGGTTTTTAGCCGCTCAATGGTCGCTGTTATCGAACTTTACGCCCCAATAACCAGGCGTTTTGGCATGTTTCTTATGGAGTTTTCAAGGTTCCGTTTTCGAAGTTTCCTTCGATGAGTTAATTGTCTCATGGACAATTCCATTCTCCGGAGGGGGGAGTTCTCTGTTCCTTTTGGAAGAGAAAACTCTCTGTCTCTCCTGTGAGATAAGTATCTCATGAGCTATTAGCCAGCTTAGGAGGGGGAGTTACAACTCCAAGTTCTTATGCACGCCCTTCCTCATCGCGGATTAATCATCTCACAACACAATTACTCTGATAATAGGGGGAAATAAAAAACTCCCGATGCAGTTGATAATTTCAACCACATCGGGATTCTGCTTCAATTCTTATGTCTTCTGAATTCTCCAGTGACATCTTCAGACAGCACCGTATCCATATAAATGCTATCAAGAGTAACTATGCATAACTCACTTCATCTTCCGCTCCAAAAACATGATCAATCTTTGTGCTTCAGCCAAATATGCATTAATTTGCTCGTCTGTTGCTGATTGTAACAACTTCTTCCAAATATAACTTGCTTTTTTTACATATTCCATCGCTGTTTTATACTCACTTTGTTCCATCGAAATGATGCTCGCATTATAGAGGGTCATTGCATATGAGTTGGGAGAATAATCTTGTCCATTTGCCTGTAAACTCTCATATATTGTCAAAGCTTTTTGTGAATAAAATGATTTTTGTGAGAATTACTCTCATATGCACACATATCTGAGTAAATATCGGCATGCAATGACTCTTTATTATCGTCATTTTCTGCTATTTGGGCTGCTTTCTGAAGCATCTGATATGCCAAATCTTTACGACCAACATTACCGAATAGCATATTTAGAACATAGTAGTACTTTGCCATCGCATATGTATTCTTGAAGAACTCGTGTTCCGGCATACATATCATTTTCTCAATCAATTCAACAATCCGCAGTAATGATGAAGTATCATATTCCTTGCTTCTCATATATCTGCTTAATGTTGTTTCAATCTCATTTTAATATTTGCGATACTCTTGTTCGAAATCCTCCTCACGTTTCGGTTTTGGCAAACCATTTTTCCTGAACATAATTATTCTTTGTACGATGCCTGCCTCTGAGGCTGCCATTTCCGGATGCTCTTTCACCAATTTTTCGGCCATACATAAATATCTGTCTGCATCCGCGTGACTTTCCATTCTTGAAATCCTTATGAGAATAACTAATAAATATATAGGGACTGTCCCCACGATAAGGGGTATGTATCCTGTTGATTTCTTTCATTTTATTGTTCATCCTCCCTGAAGATGATTGACGACCAGCAGCATATTTTATTAATACATGCCCCTTTGAAAATGTTTGCCTGATAGAACTTACATCTAATTGTCAATCATATTCTTCAAAAACTCCATAACGGAAAATTTCTTCATACGATCTTCAAATTGCCAATCGTACTTCGTGCTCAATCTGACTTTCAGAACGCTTTCTGATGGCATGAATGAGAGATAGAAATCATCACCTATTTCAACTTTTGCCCCTTCACTATTATCATAGGAAAGAATAATGTAATCTTCCTGTAATCGATGAAGGCACTTTTTCCCAACGTCCAAAAGAGTCTCCTGCTCACTCACCGGAACCGAAAAGCCAAATGTTATAGCATTGATGTTGAGAATCGAAATTCTTTCATCTAATAGCCTTTTAACCTTTTTCTCGTTTGGATTAAAAACAACAGCTTCTACTCTTACCTCTTCACAAATACTGCCATTGGTACTTCCTGATATACGTTGGACATTCTCCTCGTACATACCATTTTTGTACTTAGGTAAGGCAGATTGAAAATCAAAATCTTCCGCAGAAACAAAATTCATTAAGATACCATGAGCTTTCTTTCTAAGGTTCTTAAGAATTTGCTCTCGATTCTCTTCTAGATCAGATGTAGTAATGCCTTCATTAAATGGACCAACCTCAATAGCGGTCTTCTCTGATATTTCAAAAGCAATACTTAGAATATCGAAGAAGTCATTTGCTCCTTCTTTGCGTACATCAGCTGTTCCAAATTTCTCTGCAAGTTCATCAGCTGCTGCAATCACAGAAAAGCGTGCATCAACATAATCAATATTGGATAACGCCACTGGAACTTCAGAATCATCCAATCGTACGGGAACAATAACCAGTTTTTTTTCCTCAATCTTTTCTCTTAATGCAAAATCAATTTCTGCATTTACCCAACGTGACTTAATTGAATTTTCTGACAAGAAAACGAGGTACACATCCGCTTCATGAATCCCATGTAAAATTGCTGTGGTATAATTTCCACCAAAAGAAATGTTTTTTTCGTCCATCCACAGATCAAACCCACGCAAAGAAAGTTGAAGCGCGAACTGCTTAACCGTCTTCATGTCCTCATGGCTATAACTGATAAATAGTTTTTGTTTCACTCTACTATTACCTCTTCATTCTATGCAATTGCCCATTTCTTATCCAAGTGCTTTTTTCCCGGTTTCTAAATATGAAATAACATCTGATATGCGACGTCTTTGAGAGTCAGCCAACGGCAATTTCTGAATTTCATCCAGAGACACCCAGACGAAATTGCTTGATTCCTCATCCAGCTTTACGTCAAAATCTTTTGTTTCTCCATAGTAAACGATTGTGAACTCTTGGCGAACCTCTCCATCTGAATAAGCAACACGGATATTAGGATCCGTATATGTTCCAATAATATCCTTGATTTCAACGTTTAAGCCGCTTTCTTCTTTCACTTCACGTAATGCACAGTCAACCATGCTTTCACCAAATTCTAATGTACCTCCAGGCATGGTCCACTTTTTATTATCTTTTCTATGAAGCATTAGCAATTCTTTATTCTTATTTAAAATTGCCACTGCAGCAGCTGGCTTGATTGAGTTTGCGGCCGGAGCATCTTCTCGATAGAAGTAATCTGTTCTAACGGTTTTCATCCTCTCCATAAGCCATTTTTCTTCTTCTTCAGAAATATCCACCAACTGTTTATCATTAATAGAAGGGGTTTTGATGAAAAGAATATTAGTTCCAGCCTTCACACGCTGGGCATATGCAGTCCCCGGAAGAATTGCATAAAAATCACCTTTGCGAAATTCCGAAACCTCACCAGTCTCCACATCCATGTATTCCGTCCAACCACTAATCATATACTGATATTCCGTTGCCACACTATGGACATGTGTAGGTTCATACTTATAATTCGAATAGCTAGAAATACCTATTTCCAATCTCTCGTCTCGTATAAACTCAATCTCCTGCGGCTTTGAAAGATTACCTGCAAAATATTGCCGTGTAGTATTCTCTAAAGACTTTATAATTGTTTCATTGTCAATCTTTATGATTTTTCCCATTTTCTACTCCTCCATCACAAAAAATAGAGCTCGAGATAATTGTTATAACTATCGCATAATTCTTCAATAGCCTCAATGCAAGAACCGTATTGCATTTTTCTTGCCAAATTAAGACTCTTCTGGCAAGCGACCTTGATTGGTGCAATTCCCATTCTGCTCTCGCAAGCTCCTAAGAGCGCTCCACTCATAATCAAGCCCCACTCCTGTTTAATCTGCTGATACATACTGTAAGCTCTTGAAACAAACTCTGTAGCTTCTTTTAAATTTCCCAAATGATAATTGATATTTCCGATTCCCAAATTAGCATGAGCCACCCAACCAATGATTCCTTTTGCCGTAGAATACTGGAGAACACTTTCATAACACTCTAATGCTTCATCGTAATATCCCATACAGGTGTAAATATTACCCAACGCGCCAACAAGATAGTTTTCATACCGTCCTGAAATTACATCATGTTGATCAACATAGTTCAGAATAATACGCTTTGCTTTCTCATACTCTTTCATGTGACAGAAATAATCTGCCAGTTTACGAGCATTTCTCTTTGAGCAATCTATCAAACCGTGTTTTTTAGAATATTCTTCGGATATCGTAAGCCATTTATTTACAAACTCCCAATCTCCAGAAAGAACTCCCAAGTTTCCACCAATTAAAAATAGAAGCTCATTTGTCACTTTGGGATATAAATCTTTGGATCGAGTCAATATACTCAAAGCATCATCCATTAGTCTATGCACAGGCTTATAGAACATAGAATGATGAATTCGTCTCACATTCAGCATAGCAAGAAATTCATTATTCATGATTTCATCTTGAGTATGTCCTTCCAAGTATTGTTCTACAATTTCAACAGCCCCAACATAATCACCCGACATATGTATGATATCTATATAAACAGACACTAAACTATGATCAAACTGTTCTATGCCATACTTTTCTTTTGCCAATGAGAATATCCATTGAAGAAGACTTGTATTTCCTTCACGTTGAAGCATAATGCAAAACTCATCACGAGATTCAGATTCCCAGAATGCTTTCAGCAGATTATCATGTTCCCATGTTTTGGGAAATAAATTCCAGCTCTTCCAAAAAGGAGATAATTGAATGGCGTTTTTCACTAAAAACTGTTCGAGTTCAACAAAAGCTTCCGCTAATACATAGTATACTCCAATATGTTCTCTTGCATAATTCAACAAATAAGATGACTTGTTATTTAATCCTTCTTCTGTATCCTGAATATACTGTCTACAAAATCTAGCCAATAGCAATGCACCATGCCTTTTATCCACATAATATGCTCCGCTCTTGATGTCATCAGTAAGCCAATCAGAAACGGATTTATGTATAAAATTCAAAGTTGTATGTTGTCCATCCTGACGATTCACCCATGCTCCCACCAAATCAAGGTTTGACAAATATGTATACTTTGAATAATTACAAACATCTATTACTATTTGCTCAGGAATAGAATCCGATACTACAAGCAATTCTAAGAAGCTTCTAATCTTTTCAAACTCATCACGACTTCTGAATTTACGTTCCATAGATAATCGATAGAAATCACTAAGCCCTCTTGGAAAACCATTTGGATTGTTTAAGTCTACCGCCCCGTTTTTCACATCATCAACAAGCAACTCCGCATATAAGAATACACCTTCGCTTAATTCGCAAATTTTATTTAGAATCTCTAAGCGGTTAGGAATAGACTTTAACTCAATAGACAAGGCTCTTAGCAAATAGGCCATAATATCATTATACCCATCTGGCATATCATTCACCAAATCCAGTGTCTTGGCACCTTCAAAAAGAGAGAGCACACTTTTTTCTGGTCTACTGGTAAAAACGAATCTTATCCATCCTGGCAATCGTTCAACACATCTCGCAAATACAACAGCCAATGGATTTTCTCCATCTTGTTCAGCCTCATCCAAACCATCAACAATAATTATACCAGTTTCACGTCCACCATCAACAAGATGATTTAATGGATAAGACAACAAAAATTCAAACACAGCATCATCTTTCATTTCGGACAAGCTATTACCGGCCTGTTCTAGTTGATGAAGTAACAATTTACGGTAATCTGGTAATTTTGTTGCAAGTCGAAATGCCATCGTTCTGATTAGCTGGTGTGGATTGATGGAAAACTCCCGATTCCATTCACATAAAAAACAACCATAGACATCTGAATTATAATGTGAATAATTCACGCAAAACGCACTTTTACCTGATCCCGGTTTCCCATATATAACAAGCGAATTTGTCTTCTGCCTGTCTTGCCAATCTTCAATATAGTCTTCGACCCATTTTCTTCCATAGAATTCTTTTGAAAGAAGCCTATATTCCTTTTCCGTATTCAAATATGGAGATAGTTTTTCTTTTAATGTATGAATCTCACCGTTTAATTCAAATGAATCATCGGCTTCAATTGCACTGCAAAGCTCCTCAAATTTTATTCGATACCAGTTTTCAAATTGTTCAAGAGAAGAATTTCGAATATCAGACCACTCGCTCATATCAAGCCATTGAATATCAGATAAAGTAGATGGTTGCTTTATCCGGTTTTCTGGTTCAAGAAGAACTGTTTTTACATTTACACCCTTTACGCAAACAGCAATCTTTAACTCATCCAAACATACTCCCGGATTTCTTGTTGAATGCTCTGATAAAAAAGCAATAACATTAGCCGATTTCATTACACCGTTTAAAATATCATTTCTCCAATGGTCACCAGCCTTTATTTCGTTTGTATCAATCCAAACGCGATGTCCTCTTTTTTCAAGATCCTGTTTGATTCGCTCAACGAGTACTCTATTCCTATCATGACCATAACTAAAAAACAAATCCAGTCCTATCTTACTTTGATTCTTATCCTGGAATGTAGAAATCTGCTGTTCGCTAAATGTTTCATCACAGTCTTCACACACGAATATTTTTCTTTTTTTGCTGTAATATATATCTTCTGAACCGCAAAAAGGACATCTTTCCATCACAACATTCCTCCGTATCTTTTATCGCTACTAATATATTTTTACTTTTTCTTTATTTCGTAACCCAGCTTCACAATCAGTTTCAGTGTTTCCAATGCTGTATTCCGATCATATTCTTTCTCGCTTTCAGGAAGATCGTTATAAGCAACCATCTGTGGTGTAGTCTTTTTTTCAAGATTTTTAACCGTACCATATGTCCATCCCTCAGCAATACGCCCAACCGCCCAGACATCGTGAACGTTCTCTGCGATTTTCTCAGTAAGTGTCAATAACTCTTCTGGGAGAACAATATCGGACGTATCAACTGGATTTGGATTATATTTATTTTTTAACATAAAAACTCCTTTCAACTTCACAATTGCCGTTGGATGGATTTTCCATCCAACAGCAATTAATATTAATTTTCTTCCATCAAATTCTTGAGAGTCTTTCCAATATTAACAATTTTTTCTTCACTAGAAATTGTCTTAATATGCAGCTGACTTCCTCTGCTTCGCTGCATGGTGTTCAACTCATTCGCCACCACATTAGAATGTGCATATGTATTTCCCAAGAGAACCTTCGTTGTCCCAATGCCAAACTGATCGGCGATGCTATGAAGCTTGTGATAGTAATCAAGTTTTAATTCAACAACAGCCTTACATTCAACAATAATGCTTCTAAATCCTTTAGTAAGTACAAGATCAAGTTCATTCTTAACTCCACCAGATTCCCAACTGAATTCATAACCACTCGCCACGTCATCGAAATAGCCTGTTTTTAAGACATCATAGTACGCATAAACCTCAAGAATTTCTCCTGCACTCGTTAACAGCTTCTTAATTCTCGGCGATGAATACACAAAACTTACGAGTCGTGAATCTGTTGCGTTTTGCTTCAGTTGACTAATAAAGTGCGCTTTTTCAAGTTGCTGCAAAACGCCCAATGCAAATTTCTGACGTCCGGTACCATCCAAATCAAGGTTTGCATCTGTGACTGTAAGGTTATTGCACCTAATTTCTACATACTCAGAATTGTACGCTTTGTACTTATAAACCTCGATTCCGTAATACGGAAGTAACTTCTGCGGATTAATGAATACAGCATTCAAAGCCTGTTCATACTCATCATTGATTCTTAATTCCAATTTGCAGGTATCACTGGTATGGGTCATGACATTTGATTCTGCCTCCGCAATACCATATTTAATCAGCTTTTGTATCAACATTTTTACTGTTGAAAAACAGAATTCTGGCAAGAAATAAGTCAAAATTTTATATGATGGTGAATCCGATGTACTGATTGCCATCTTAGCTAACGGTTTCTGGTCAGATTCATACTTATCTAAACACATGCAAAGGCGGTTCCAGTTTCCTACACCATTCTCAAACTTTTTAAAACTTAAATACTCACCAGTATAAATCTTCCACAATATCTCATAATCATCTGCAAATTCCGGCAGATTAAATCTGTTATCTGATGCATTCATCAAAGCAAACATATCTCTAATTCTGATAAAGGATGCATCCTTCACATATTTCAAATACTCACAATTGATTCGCTTAAAAAACTCCTTATTTCTCCAGTCAAATTCAAAATATGGAATGTTTAATCCTGTAATCTGCCCAATAAACATAGCGTTATCATATGCAGAAGGGAAGAGTGGATTTCCACCATCATAGAGATTAACAGGAAATTCTTTTAAGTATTCGATAAATCTCATCGTAGCTTCCGCATAACTCTCAACATCATAGATTGTGTCCTTTTCGAACCATGCATTTCCATTAGCCTTAGTATATTTTTTATTCAATTTTGTTAATTCCTGCTGCAGTCTCTCACGTGCTTTATTTGGCACTTCGCATAAACATGCAACAACAATTTCAATTCCAGAATGTACATTTCTCTTCCCAAAATAATTCAAAATTGCATCTAGTTTTTGAATCAGCAAATCTACATCCGAAGACCTATTGAAACAATAAAAATATTTTATTATTTCCGGACTCAAGACCGTTGCCGCTGCTACATTAGCAAATACCGCTTCATTACGTCCGTTTTGATATTTACCATCTTCAAACGCCATTGCAATCGCTGGCATATAATGATAAGTAAGAATAAATGGTATCTTCTCAATCAAAATTTCATCATTTGCCTTATAATTTCGGTACAGATTACTTTCTACAACAGGAAAGAATGCATGTTCAATAACGGCCAATCTTTCCTCAATTTTTGCACGGCTTTCGTCAGAGAATGTAGAAAGCGCTTTCTTGAAAGTATCCTGATAATAACTATACTGCCGGCTGTAACTTTCAACTCCATTGATAATATTCTTTAAAGCAAACTGGAACTGTCTAAATGCACGTTCAGCCTCATCGCAACCTGTAGGAATCAAATTCTGAATAAACAGCAAATCTGGATTTTGGAACAAATTATCTTTTTTCAATTTTTCCGCATGCCTCCGGAAGCACCGATGCAGTTCAATAGACATTCGATCCAATTCATCTAATTTGCTGTCAATTTCGCCGAGATTCCACAGCGAATGATTTCCATCCAAATATCTTGATTCACTTAACGGAGACGTCTCTGATCCACGAACCATACATGGATGAGTTCTGTTTACAGAATCTTTGACACTTCCTCGGATAACACAATCCTCCAACAGCAGATTCCCCTTGTCATCTTTAGGCGCAGTCCAACCGTCCACTGCACGTTCTATTAACCATCTTCTGTGTTCAAGATCAACTAAGCGGTCAAATTTTGCTTTAGCTTCCGGCTCCGTGAAACGAGCCTCCAAAACCTGCTTTGAGAACAGCTGCGCCGCTTCAAGCAAATCAGAACAATCAATTTGGACACTATGAAGTTTATATTTCACTGACAGCGCAAATGCTAAAGAAGCCGTTCTGTTATACTTGTCCTTTTCATCTTCACCTTCAAAGAATTTTTTACGTTCATTCGTAACATCAATATTCAGAGAATCGTTCCAAGAAATATGGGTATTAAATGCCATTTCACCTAGTCTCTGATCAATCGATGCTACATCCACAGGAACATTCACACATACTGAATATAGTTTATTCTGAATATCTGCTTTTCTAAACGCTACTTTGTTCTGGCTTACATAACAAACCGGACAGGCATGATCTATCTCCTCTGAGAATGCTCTTGCGATCGACTTACTAAGAACATCATTTCCCAGTGATACGAAAACATAATCATATTCTTTCTGTGCTTCCATAGACTGAAGAATCAGAGCCTGAATTATCTCCCGGTTCAATTGAGACATCTTATTCGTAAATCTCAATGGTTCGGTATTATCATAACTAATTTCTCCCACGCCTCGGAATTCTATAGTTGCATATGAAAGTGATTCATTTCCAACCATCGAACCATTAACATTTACAAACTCTGCAATAGCAGGTCTGAAGCGTAAATATGCCTCTTTATCTTTTTTCGGTTCATCGGAAACTGCAACAATATTCAAATTAATTCCAGACATCTGCCCAGACTGTAAACAAACATCAATGAATTTCTGACCGTAAGTGCCTGATCCTATTACTAAAACATTAATATCCTTTGCCTGATCGTTAACAGTCTCATAAAGCGGATGTTCATAAAGAAGCTTCTGAATAACAACTGCAGGCTCGGATAAACCTTCTATACTCTTCTCAACAGAAGTCCACAACATTTTTGTTAATCGCTGTCTTGCTTTATCCAGATCATGCTTCAATTCTGAGCAACTCTGATAACGCTTCCTAGGATCCTTGACCAAGCATTTTTCAAGAATCTTGCAAAGTCTGGACATCAATGCTACATCAGAATTGGTTTCCGATGCTTGGAATAATGCAGAATGCTTCACCAACTGATCAATACTTGAATAGTAAAAATCTCGATACAGACCATCTGGTATATCCTTTGTAATCACAATTGCATTAAATAGCATTGCACCAATTGAATAAATGTCCGACCTGTTATCTGCTTTTCCTTTAACAACTTCAGGCGCACAGAATCCCTCTGTTCCAGACACACGTAAATACTCACTCTCCACTGAACAAAGCGTATTAATATCAAACAGAGAGATATTATTAGGTTTAATCTTAAAATCACTATCGTACTGTACCAAGAAATTAGAAGGTTTAATATCCATATGCATTAGCCCTGCTGTATGGAGAGCTTTAATGCAATCTGTCAGCGCATCGATCACGCACAGAATATTCTGCAGTCTACTTTCTGGATTTTTAGCCGGATTCTTCTTAATTTCTGCCAAATACAGATCGAAGCCTTTGCCCGGTACACCCGGTGACCAAATATATACTGTAGGTTTCCGGAAATCCATATCATCTGTCAAATCAGTTGCTTTCTTTTTCCAGAATGCAAGTGGCGATTTCGCTACCGTCGTATTCACTTTTTCCATACTTCCATACAGTATCTCTCCGTGCTGAATATATCCTTTCAGGATTTCGTTTTTAGGATTATCCACCATTACTTTTCTCAGCAACTTGTAAGTGCCGATATAATCCTGACACATCTCATCAAATTTTCGAACAGTTCCAGCCCCAGGAACAAGCTGACCGTTAGAAAGACGCTCTAAAGAATAGTACCATGCTTGATTTCCAACCACTGAATCAATTGGATAGAACTCTTTCAATTTTCCTGTTTCTACAATTCCATCCTTCAGTGTTCTGGTAGCCTCATAGCATACCGTTGATCCACCTTCACCAATTACAGATTTGATAAAATATTCTTCTGGTGAACTACCGTCTTCGTTTCTGGACAACATGATTGAACCAGTAAGATATTTACGTCCCGATTTCTCCATAATACTTGTATCTCCTTTTTATTTTCTTTCGCGTGTAAAAGAGATATAGCTACAATCATCCTCATTCTCAATCAATGAAAGCTTGTGGTTCAACCCTTCGATATCATATGAATTCAAAAGAGAAGCAATATCTTCCTTTGTTATCTGATCCAGAAAACCATCCGAACACATCAAAATACTATCTCCTAGTGCAGGATTACATACCGCTATATCAATAGCCTTTCCGGCACCTTTGGTTGTTGTCAAGCATGGATTGCCTCTATATCGCTTTGGTTTTAAAAGATAGGAAAAGCCACTCTCGGTTACTGAGATAATCGCTCCATCTCCCAGATTTACCAGTACTGTTCTTCCGGTTTTTTTCTCCATAAAAACCAATGCAAAGGTACTTCCATACTCCCTAATGTCACAACCTTCTGTTTTATTACATTCCAAGCAATATAAAATTTGCTCCGTCAAAAGATATGCAATCTTTTCTTTTGGATAGTTAAAAAATACACTACCTTCCTGTTTAATAACCTTTGCCATAGACTCACATGATAGTCGAGCTCCTTCCAATCCCTTTTCACACGCCGTAGCACCATCAGCCAACATAATTGCAAGAAAATCCTTCCCCTCAACACTGTATAGATAGTCCTGATTTTCTCTTTTAAATTCCCTATGATAAGTTCCCGTCTTGCTGAATTTGTTAATAACCATTTTACACACATCACTTCCTTGTTTTTGATATAGTAATCATAACAAAAGGGGATAACGGTAAGCATGGGGGGAAGAGTTAGTTATATGTATCCGTTGTTTTCCACCAGATAAAAATATAACGCCGTAACAATATACATATCGAAAATATTTTTTTCACTTAACGGCTGATATCGTGCCTCTTCCAGATACGGATTAATTGTTGCAGCATAGTCTTCAAACACATCTGGGAAAGTATCAAGTCCTTCCGTTTCATTCATTAGAGCAATATAAAAATTGAAATGGATTGCAATCAATTCACTTCTAGTTACTCTTTTATCAAATCTCAATCTACAGATTAATGCCTCGGTCATAAGTAACTCAGATGTATTATCAGCAGAATAATAACGTCTTGAAACTTTCTTAAGGATACTATTCAGGATGTCATCATCATAATCTTGCTCACCTAAATAGTAGCCATCCTTCTTTCTGCAAATATCAAATCCAAGCTCTATCAGACTGTTTATTGCATTAGTAATCTGATTTCCTACTGAAATAACACCTTTCTCTTCCAGACGACTTTGCAGTTTAAACATAGATAAAGCATTACGTTCTGATGAATATATCCCCAAAACATGGAGTATCATTAACATTCTGGATCTTTCGTTTTTGTTAAAGCGACTATTGCTAATATGCGTTCTATCATCAATAGCATTTACCACTTTCAAGAATGCGTCGTCACCCGCGTACTTTTCTTCCAATAATGATTTAACTTTCCAATCAAAAATCGTATCTAATTTGAAAGCAATGTCATCTTTAATTTCTTTTGTCAAATCTTTTTTCTTACGAACATCAAACAGTTCAATGTCAGGATATGCTTCATCAAGCTCGTCCATGATTTCCTCAATTAAATCAGACGCCGTGTTTTCCTCAGAAGCAACCATAATCCTGGCAATACCATTATTGTCCGGAGAATATACCTGATAATTCGCCAAAATATAGTCAGCAATCTCATCAACTTCTTTATTGAGAAGCACATTTAGATGAAGGTCTCTGTAAACTTCAGTATGAACCCCAACATTTTGAGGAACCAACCGTCCTTCCTTTTTTGCACGCTTTACGCATTCATCTATAATCGCTTCTGCCTTATCGATTTTTTCTCCCGAAGACATATCCAAATCATCTCGGCACAGGAAATAGATATAGATCACTTCTACAAAATTCTTATAGTTGATGCCTTCTCCCGTAGGTTCCTTCTCAAATGAAGTAGCATTTTTAAGATCTGTATAATCAGAAGATAACAATCTCAAGAAATTATCATTATAAAAATCCTGGAAAAGATTTTTTACCATATTTCTTTCAGGTTCGCATTCTTTTCCTCTCAAAGGTACCGTCATGTCGAACATAAAGGCAAAATAATACAAATAGACCTTAGTCTTTCCATTAACTCTAAAATTACCTACAGCCAAATCATTACACATTTCGATTAACTCAAAGTCTATATTCTTCTTTTTTTCTGCATCCTTTTTCTTTGCCTTTAATGCATCTTTCTTCGCCTGCTTGTATAAGTCTGCAGCGGTACCTTCTTTACCAGTTTTTGAAATGCGTTTAATCGTTTTCAACTGGTTTCTAAATTCATTTTCAAGACTTGAAACAAATTCAGAAATCTTCTTTTTATCTTCATCAACATGACTATTTACAATACAGTCATAAGCAATCTGAAGATATTTCATTGTATCCTTGTCAACTTTGTCTTTATCTTCAGACACTATTTTAGCTAAAATAGCTATTGTATTTTCAGATAATTCAATCTCTTCAAACGCTAAATTATCATCATTCTGATATTTGCTAATACGACCTATAATCAGTTTCAAAACCTCTGCATCTGTCATTTCTATGGAAGAATGTTCAAATATTGAATCGTTAACTTTGGAAAGAAGCAATGACTTCTTATCTTTTTCCGAGAAATTATGATATGCCTCTGTCTCAGCTTTGTTTAACTGTGTCTTTGCCCATTCCCAAATCTGATTAGTATGAAAGCGTTTAAAATTGTCTCCTGCGCCAACAACAAACTTTTTCAGGATAGCTACTCTTACAGTATCTGAAGAGTATTCTGGGGCCAATCTACGAACAATCCTCTCCATAAAGTCACTCGTTGCCGGAGACTTTGAATACATATCATAAAAAGACTGAAGTAACTCATCCTGCATTGTAGATCTAGTAGGAATTTTTTCCAATATAGATCTATCTGCAATCAGGATCTTTGCATCAATACCTCTGGCATTACACAGACGAGAGACATCTCTCATTCTGAAGCTTTTCGCATCTTTTGGTGCATGATCATAATCATCAAGAGCCAGCTCAAAGTCTTCTCTGCAATAATAGCTTTTTAATTCTGAAAGGTTTCCCTGAAATATGTTCTCCATATTCAAAGTATATTCGAAAGGTTTCTGTACTTGCATATTTCCTCCTTGATTATTGCCATCACAGCTCCACATAAAGCATTTAAATAGGCTATATGATATTTAAAATTTTTCTCGTTTCTTGAATATAAGAACTGCCTTTCTTATGTAAGAATTTCTCACAATCCAGAGCCATTTCACAAGACTTTTTCGCAATAAATAACAATAATCTGTCGGTTTCTATTGCATTATCAACCATGCCATACGAAGCTAAACTGTTAGCAATAGTTCTAGACAGGAAATCATACGCTTGATTATATTTACGCTTTTCAAAATTGAAAGTTGCTATTTCATACAACACTTTACAATGCAAAATGCTTATTTTATACAACGTAATTTCTTCATTATATAATGTTGCGCTAATAACTTCCGTTTCGTCAACCTCACTCTTTAATTGTGACAGTATATTATCTGCTTCTTGATAACACTCTACTATTCTTTCTTCATCATAGGCGGCTTTCTTATATAGCGAATACGCCAAGGCATAATTTAACTGTATTTTCATAATTTCGCCATCAGATAAAGTAATTAAGAGATGGAGCAAACCTATTTTGTTCTCATAAAAGATATTGGGTTTCAGCAACTCAAACTCTGAATTTTCATCTAATTTCGATTCATATATTTCTAATGCATAATAAACTGTTACCAATAATCTAAATTGTACATATTCAATCTGTTCCTTATTTTTATCCCTTAATTCTGAAGATATCTGAGAATAAACTTCTAGCAGTTGTTCTATAACTGTTGGTTCCAGCATTGACACAGTAAACTTGCAAGGTAAAACATTTCTAAAATACTCAATTTGATGAATCCATGAGATTCTCGAGTTTAAATCTATCAACAACTGACGTGAATCACGCAAATATTTTTTTTGTAAAAATGTCCTATACGGTTCATTAAGACTTTCGCGTTCCAATTCTAGTCTAAACAATCTATTTTCATCCGGATATTCCCTACATACCCCAAGAGCGTATTCAACGTTTGTTGATGAAAGTTTATATGATATATTACATTCTTTAGTAATCATGTCAATATACTTATCAATATTGTTTTCTTCAAGATATATGTTTTGAAGACCTTGCAATGCTGCTATATAAATATCTACAAATGGAGGAATTTTACTTGAATCGAACACAAAGCGTTCCCATATTTCACAACTCTCTTCTAATAATTGTTTTTTTTCTCTTCTTGGTAAAAACTTCGAAATATAATAGTTTAATTTAGCTAAATATAAATAGGACTGCATGCTATAATACGTTTTCAAGTCCTCGGTCAAAAGACGCTTTAAATCTAGTAAATCTTTTATTATCCCCTCTTTATTCTTGATTGAACTTAAATATTTCACATATTGTGTTATAACTTCCAAATATTGAGTTCTCTCACGTTGTGATTCTGATTTCGTATAATCAAAAATAATATTTTTCACTATTCTAAAAATTTCCGCTTGCTCATGCTTATCTAATTGTTGATTGACAAAATTAGATCTAAAAGAAATATACGATGTGTCACCTTCTTTCTGGAGTGTATGTGACGGTAAATTCAATGGCATAAAAAATGTTATTGAAGATAGATTAACAATGAACAAAAGATATCTACATTCCCAATATAATATTTTTTCAGAAGCTGTTTTTAAATATCTCTTCTCCATGCTATATCTTATGTGCAATAAGCATTCCTTCAGCAGTTCTATGTCTTTGCTCTGGTTTGCACTTGTCGATTTGCACCATTTCATTTGCAAAGAAATGTATTCTTCATGCGTAATCGTTTTAATTATTTCAGCGTAATTCAAAGCCAACGAATAATGCGCATGTGCATTATAGTCATCTCTATTTGCAAAATAAAAATCGCCTAATATTATATGCAATTCAAACTGTTGACGCCCAGAATAATTATGAATAATTCTCTCAAACAATGTCACTAGTAATTTCTCACAATTGTTCTCTTTTGCCTTAGGAACAACTTTCGCGATTACCCAAGAAAGTATTTCTTTATCTGAAACAAGCTTTCTAATAAATACAAACTCCTCCCTTATCAATTCGATACACTGGTTAACACAATAATCAGAGTCACGATTATCTAGAATCAATTCAATGGCAGTTGCAACTTCATCTAGTTTGGCACATATCTTTAATCCAATTTTTATCTTTATTGGATCAGAATTCTCCAAAGAAAGAATATGTCTATAATATAAAATCCTCGTCTTTGAATCATCATAAACATGAACTGTTTCTTTCAAAAGCGAATGTGTAAAATCTATACAGCCATCACCTCTAAAAGAAATAAATCCACTTAAGAAATCAATAAAATTAATAAATTCGTATTCATTCCAAATCGAAGGAAAAAGGCTTTCAATATCCATTGGACGTATTCCAATCTCACTTATAGCTAACAGAGATAGTATCTTCTCGGCAAATTCTGGATTTAACTTAGAACCTAATTCTTGAATTAAGCAAAGTCCCAAGCCATGAATATCATCTGGCAATCCTTTTGATTTGGCAAATAAATAATCATTTATTGCACAAATATTACCACCATTATTATTTATCCGCTCAAAGTCAAACCTATCCATTAATACAAATGCTCTGACAAACATTTTAGCATATAAATAATTAGTAAATTTTTTTTCTTTTATTATTTTTTTTAAAACCCCCTCCGATAATTCTTTATTCTCGTAAGAGAACATATGACGAACTAATTCGGTTGGATTATGAATTCGATCAATATTGACTAATCTTGTTGGCCATACTGTGTGAAGCATTTGATATGTCATTTTATGGTTTGTGGTTATATAAATTCGCACATTATTTGGTAAAGAAATTGGCATCCAATTCAATTGCTCGATAAATGGTACTTTTAACTGATCCACCGCATCTATAACAATACGAATTTCCTGTGTTGTGGTATGTAGCAATGAAGTTAACAATTGTCTTTTATTATTGCCTATTTCCATATGTGTATAATTTAGTCCCAGATGTTCGCAAACAGAGAACAGCAAATAATCTAGGATATTTTCTGGATATATACTATTCCGATCACTTCCACAAAAAAAACGAATTATTTTAAAATTATTGAGTAAGTTGTTAAGCGTCGCTGAAAAGGCAGTTTTTCCCATACCACTCTCTGCCTGTAGTAGGAAAAAAGAATCGCCACTATGTTCAAACTCATAAACAGCTTCTCTCAGTCCAGGTAATTCTAAATAACCATAAGACTTTTCTTTTTCTATCGATTTGAACAAGTTCTCCTGCTCATAATAAATGCCACTTTGGGTATTGGGAATTTTTTTATTTAATAGCTTTACTATATCATCAATCAACATTTGTGCCAGCTCATCAGATTCGCAGCAGCCATCACTTCCCAACCTTAGAGAATAGTGTCTAATTTTACACCCTTTCTCTTTAATCCTTTTTTTTAATGACTCCATTTTATAAATGTCATCACATACATTATACAATTCTTTTCCCGATGATCCTATTATTGAATCACGCATATATACTAGAGACCTTGTAATATCATCTTTATTAAGAATTCCATACTGTAATTCAATCTCTGTCATACTAACAGGAGTTTCAAAAACAATTCCATATTCATTCTTTAAATAATCGTATGGGAAGTCTGATGGTATCCACCCATACCTATTACCAAGGAAAGCAATTACATAATTATCACACTGTTCTATCCCTTTAAGACATGCCCTAGTCACCTTTTCCGTTATTTTTCCATTCTCTATCTCAGACGTATCTACCCCCCATCTCAAATCAATAATACGTATACTTTCTCCCAAAGAAGATGCATATCGGCGAATATACGGAATAACCTTTTGATGCAAAACATCTCGTTCAATCTGCATATCGTTGAATGTACTAGAAATAAAGAGCGAAATCATAATTACCTTTCCTCCTAAATATTAAACTCAAAAATAATAGAAGGTGTCTGTCCCTGCTTAGCACATACAGAATCTGAAACTTCATCAAAATATAATCTTAATGGCGAATTATATGTGGTTGCAGAGCCCTTTCTACTATATTCTAAACAATTATGGCTAACCACATCTGCATTACTTCCAATCGCAATCAACTGGACATTTTTTCGTTCTGCCACATTCCATGCTTGCCACAATGAGTCAACCATATTACGTGCATCCTCAAGGTTATACAGGATAAAGACATATCTCGGACGTTCTTCAATTTCAGTGTTACTTTCTTTCATTAGTTCTTGTGCCAATTGAATCAGGTTATTTGAATAATTGTAACTATCATCGGGTGTAATAGTATTTTGTATAAAATCATTTGCTATAAATACATCTAACATCGTAAGACTATCTTTATTTTCTGTGACTATCTCATTCCATGAATCATCTAATTTAGACATATCAAATAAAATTGGAATCGCTATTCCCATATTCAACAAATACGTCGCTATGACATTCGCATATTTTTTACGCTCGCCTTGGTCACGCTGTTCAATGTAGATATGATCTGTATTGTTTTCTATGCACCGTAAGATGGATATGCCTGCCGCTTTATTCTTAATAACAACTCTTTTTCCCTTGTCAATCCCTGACTCAACTTTTTGACTAATTCTGCATAACGCATCTATACTACTATTTCCATCCTGTTGAACCGCTAAATTATTTCTTGCAAATTCATAGAACTTCGATTCCGTAAGACTCTTAACACAATTATCTTCCGTGTCTATAAATCCCCATTCTATTCTGGTTGCATAGCTCCTTTCAGAGTTCTTTTCATAATTATTTGCCAACTTGGACCTTATCAGTTCATCTGGTTGTTCTGAAAAAATTTGTTCTAGTTTAAAAAGTTGTGTTTCAAACATTTCTGGAACTTCAAAATATGACATTTTCTTAACTCCAGCTATATATTTATCAATATCCCATAGATTTGATAGAAAAGGAAAATTCCGACCATAAAACACCAATGCCTCTCCATCTTCTTTGCTAAAACGCTGGAGTCGTGAAAGAGTCACTAATGGTTTCCCACTTTTTTGAGTGCCACACAATGTACTCAATTTTTGTAATGTATCAACTTCCTTTGTATATAAATAAATCCAGTTGTTGCAGTTTCCTTCAATAGTTTCAGCATCCTCTGCATACTTAGAAAACAACTGTTTTTCGCTTTGAATCACAATATTAAAACGAATGTTTCTACTTCTTGCCGCAGCAATCATAGAAGGAAATTCTTTTATTCTTGGTAAAGATGAAAATTCATCCAACAAGAAATTAACTCTATTTTGTAACATTTTATCATCATTTTTTTGTGCTTCAAAAATAAGAGATTGATAGCATTGTTGAATAAATAAACTAACCAATCCATGGTATGTCTCTTTCTCATCTGGCATTACAACAAAGATAGCCACTTTAGATTTTCCAAGTTCTTTGAAATTAATATCATTATGGCAAAGCATATCCGTTATCTCTGGCCTAATTAAAAACTTCATCAAATGGGTATCTAGTGTTGCCATAATCGACTGAAAGGTTTTCTCTGGTGCAATCGCAATAGATGACAAATAAAACCGTGCAATATTTTCATCATCCATTAATCCTAATATTTTAGACAAATAGTCATAGTCCGTCTCTTGTGATTTATAGGAACTTCTGTATTTAAACATTGTTTGTCGTAATCTTAATAAGCTTCTAATATTTACCTCTTCGGGATTTTCTGCTAACATCATCAGAATCAGTAGCATTCCCATAAAAGCACTTCTTGCTGAATTATCCCAAAAGGGATCCACTCCATTTCTCGTATCATGAGGCACAGAAATATGTGCAAAATCATTCAATAAACCTACAGCTAGATCAAATTTGCCGAGTACAAAGAACTGACGCGGTATTTCAAGCGGATTCCAACTATTCTGTCGCACATCATCTCTAAAGTTCAAACAATAAACTTTATATCCTGCTTCCTTTAGTATCCCTGATGTTTTTTCGTATATTTCTGCTTTTGGATCTGTGACAACCATAGATTCACCGGCTTGACACAGCGTCAATACACTAGGCATCATAAAAAGACGAGATTTTTTTGAACCGGATGAACCAATAATCAATGAATGACTATCTGCTGTTTCCACATAAGTAATGCCATCAGAGACCAGTAACGGTATTCCAGATTTTTCGGTTTTATTACCCACAAATAATGGCGTCAATGATTCTTTCATTTCTTCTTCGGTTGCCCATCTTGCATAATTAATGTCTAGCGGATTCTCCGATAACAACTCATGACGTCGTTCATCTTCTCTACGCCGAGTTTCTTTTTCTGCTTCCTCCATTAAACGTTGATACTGTTGTCGAAATATATTCTTTTTTGCAATATCTACTTCATCAGACATATTTTTTTCCTCCAATATCCGTATCTATACATTTATACAAATCTCATCTATAAGTAACACCCACCAATATACTCACAACAGCTGTCCTGAATGTAGCAAAGAAGATAAGCACACAATAAAACTTTTAAATCTCTGATTCTTGTAAAACTTTCTAACTTCTTACAAATAACCAGTTTGTCATACTGTGCTCTAATCATTACGCAGTCAAAATTCCTATATACCTCCTTGCATTTTTCATTGATTTTCTCTAGAATCTCATCCCATGTACTCTTCTGACGATTTTCCTATATGCCTCGCTTATCTCTAGTAGATATCATCAAATAAATAATATCTCTACTGGTGAAATGTATTCTATCCTTATATATCTCTTCACTAAATTATATGCATTGATAACAAGATACCAAATATTCTTTTTCACATATATTTGATGATATTGTTAAAATAAAATTTACGTAATTTAGAGAAAATAACTATAATATTCTTAGTATAAATTATATCGCCAGTATGCATTTAAGTCAATTTTCAATTGAGATATTCAATCTTTCAAAGATTTGTTTGTTACTGTTCAATCCATAGTTAATCACCTTACTAATTAATTATGAGAATGCACGTTTTGGTCTGAATGCATCGCGCTCATCGTCGTAGACGATTCTAAATAGCGAGAGGCGTTACTGTTTACAGATTGTCTGTGAATAGTAACATCTGTTTTCCATTTTATTTAATTATTTACGTTTTTCTTTAGTTTTTCACTGTCTTCTCTACATAAAACAATCAAAGAGCAGTTCTTATTCAAAGCCACTGTTTTATATCAAACCATCTCCTTAAGTAACAATTTCTCTCTCAAGAGCAGAATCAATTGCAACTAGTACTCTCCATCTCTCAGTAGCCTTTTTCAGTACTGTACAGAGAACCTCTGTTCCAGGCACAAGACCGCCAAAAGAAGCAAATGCCTCCTGACCATTTTCCAAACGGAGGAATAGTCCTTTGCTACAACCACCTGTAACTACCGCTTTAACACCATCCCGAATATTGCAATCATTGTCATCACACTTATAATTCCACATCATTACTACCTCCCCTTATATGATATAAATATTATAAATGTCAGTTTTTTCACTATCAGAGGGGGGGGAACTCTTGCTATCCTTAATTTGTTTGTTTACTCACTTTTTCAAATCAACACAACATTAGTTATCTACATTTATTTTTTACCTATAAAGTGCTTTCGTTCTAAATAAGTAGATAGGCTTTAAACAATCCATCCTATTCTCTATGAAAATACCGGAAGTCATATTAATAACTATGACCCCCGTCACTTTAAATTATTTACACTGTCCTTACACCCAAATCAGCTCCTCTCTCCGGCTTATCTTTTCCCTGTTTTTCTTGAATAATCTTCTTATTGATTTCCAACCGTTCATGGATAGATGGTTTCTTCTCTTTTCCTACCGTCGCCTTCTTCTGTGGTACAGATTTTCTTTCCGCTTTCTCTGCTTCTTTCATTGCCTGCTGTTCTACACCAGTCACAGTAGTTGTTCTGCTCTCGTTCTTATCAGTTACCTGCTGTTCCCGGCGTTTCTGCACGCCTTTTTCTTCCAGACTGCAGAAGCTCTGCAGATAAGGCAAAACATGATTCTGCATATCCGTCAGGTCTTCCATATACTTCTGGAACTCTTCATTCCCTTTGCCTTTCTGATAGTTGATCCAGCTTTCGTCCGTCAATCTCATTTCATTCTGCAGCTTTAACTGACTGAGAAGTCCTCCGTTACCAGTGCCAATATCTATTTTCCCTTTGAAATGATGCAGCATCTGGTCGCCTTTTTCTGCATAATATACTGTGAAAAACATCTGTGCTGTCGTTTTTGGTTCGTTGGTGTTTGAATCACGGTCAGCATACCAGGCTTTGTCCTGTTCTACGGTTTTGGAATCCAAATCAGATAACTTCTGGCACCTTGGATTCCCCAGATCACTTTTCTCACAATAATTCACATACACCATCGGTTCTATATCTTTTGGAAGCTCCGGTTCATAGGCTTTCAATCTTTCCATCAATACACCTGCACGAACAGACAGGTCGCATTCGTCATCTACAATATCCTTCAAGTAAGAAACATAGTAATGAATATTGCCGCTTTGTAAATCCAGCATTACTTCCTGCACCGTATTTTCTCCCCTCTCCACATTATCTCGATACTCATACGGATCAAAAGTTTCTGCAATCTCATCCAGTGCCTCTGCCAGCTGTTCTGTGGTCATCTTCTCAGGATACATTGCTTCTCGAACATCCCTCATCGGTACATACTTGTAGTCCGGCAATGCTTCATGAATTTTCTCGATCCCTTCCCGTACCAGTGCAAGTTCTCCATAAAATCGAACATCATCCATCAGATTTCCGAATACGGTATTCCCTTTAACGATCGCAAATTCGGCTTCATCATAGTAACTGTCTTCCGGATCACGATAAATAATTCCCATTGAGCATCCCAGATACGCAGTTTTAGGATTCTCCCTATATTTTTCATAGACCGCAGCAATCTGATTAACATCGGTACTTTTTTCATAAGCTCCCATATCATGGAACTCATCGCATTCTGCCGCAAAGTATTCCAGATACGGTTCTTTCTTCGGCGGCATATTATTGAGGACATTATCAATCATGTTATAATTCACCTCTTCCAGTTCCTCCACCTTTGCCAACGGCTTATATTCTCCCTGGCTGTTCTGAATCTCCACCATTACAACCTCATCCATTTCTTCTACTTTTTCCATCAGCTGATCATAATCTCCACGGATGCGTTCTCCAGTCCAGCCTTCGTCTTCCAGAAGTTCCTCTGCCGCTTCTTTAATAGAAATTTCATCATTTTCATAGACGCCACCATCCATCAGACGGAAATCTTCATCGTAAAAGGAATAATCGTATCCTTCTTCTGTTCTCTGAATAGCAAAGTAACGTTCTCCTACCTCATATGCCAGTTCACTAAGAACCT